>Ga0265327_10002291_pt1 | contig 20526 bp, 20 predicted proteins | sample 41621metaG_FD_202089 | JGI IMG/M metagenome (GOLD analysis project Ga0265327, IMG submission 202089) | Rhizosphere microbial communities from Carex aquatilis grown in University of Washington, Seatle, WA, United States - 4-16-21 metaG | ecosystem: Host-associated > Plants > Roots > Rhizosphere...
ATTTTCATCAATACATACACTCTACATGCACAGGTAAATGAGGAAGACTCTGTTTCAGTAGAGGACGAACAAGAGCAAGAAGAAGATATAATTGATGAGAACTTTACAGGTTATACCAATTTGAATTATTGGGATTACATGCGAATCCCGAATTTTAAATTCGATACAAACATGATTCCCGCGTCAGATTTTTATCCTTTTGGTTGGGATACAATGACCATCAATCCTTACAAGCTGGATTTGAAAGAAATGCCCGATACCATTTTGTTGGAATTAAAAGATTCAAATGATTGTTTATTTCATCCACCTGCAATTGGGGAATTATCTTCTACTTTCGGATTCAGGAATTGGGGACGTAGAAAGAAATTTCATTTCGGAGTAGATGTGAGAATGGAACGTGGTGATCCTGTTTATGCCATTTTTGATGGTGTAGTACGTGTCGCCAAACGCAGTGCTGATTATGGCTATGTGGTGTTGATAAGGCATTACAATGGATTGGAAACTTTGTATGCTCATTTTTCTCAATTACTTACATATCCAGGTGCACCGGTTCGCTCAGGAGATATCATTGGATTAGCAGGAAGTACTGGACATTCAACTGGACCACATTTACATTTTGAAGCTCGTTTTAAAGGGGAAAAAATCGACCCCAATAAAATCATCTATTTCCCTTCAGGCTCTTTGCTTGATGACACTTTGCGAATTGACAAAAGTTGTTTCAAACATTTATACGAAGTACAAGCAAATAAACTTCGTCAAAGTAAAAGTACCGGAAGATTTTATAAAACTCATAAAGGTGATTCTATAGAATCTATTGCGTATGAATTTGGAATCAGTGTAAAACATCTTGCACGTATTAATGGCATCTCTGCAAAAACAAAATTGAAGCCTGGCAGGCGTATTAGGATAAGATAGGGTTAATGAGTTATTGGTTATTAAGTTATTGCTTTTAGAAATTTATGTATTTTCGTTCAACATTATTTACCAATATCCTATTAATTTAATAACCATTTTATGATAGATTTAAGAAGCGATACACTTACAAAACCATCTCCCGAAATGATGTCGGCAATGATCCAACTTCCATTATTACTAGGAGTTGGTGATGATGTATATAGTGAAGACGAAGCTGTAAATAAGCTTCAACTTTTACTCGCTGAAATGTTTGGAATGGAAGCAGGATTGTATTGCCCAAGTGGAACAATGACTAATCAAATTGCTATCAAAGTTCACACACAACCTGGAGATGAATTGATCTGTTCAGATATTGCACATATTTATAAATATGAAGCTGCTGGAATTGCATTTAATTCAGGTGTTCAGGCAAGAACCATTAAAGGAGACAACGGGCGAATTACAGCAAAACAAATTGAAGAAGAAATAAATGGAAGTGATGTTCATTCTCCAATAACACGTTTAGTTTGTTTAGAGAATACTTCAAACAGAGGCGGTGGCAGCATTTACCCTTTTGATGAGATAAAAAATATCCGTGAATTATGTGATGAAAAAAAGTTGGCACTTCATTTAGATGGTGCAAGAATTTTCAATGCAATTACTGAATCAAACTATACAGCAAAAGATATGGGAAATATTTTCGACAGTATTTCAGTATGCTTAAGCAAAGGGTTAGGAACTCCAGTTGGTTCTGTTTTATTAGGCACAAAAGAATTTATCAATAAAGCAAAACGCGTGCGAAAAGTTTTTGGTGGTGGCATGCGTCAAGCTGGATTTATAGCTGCTGCAGGTATTTATGCTCTACAAAATAATATTGAAAGATTAAAAGATGATCACATTAGAGCTAAAAAAGTTGCCTCAGTTTTAAAGCAAAAAAGCTTTATAAAAGAACTTCTACCTGTTGAAACCAATATCATCATTTTTACTATTATTTCAGTAGAAAAAGCAAATCATTTTCAGGAATATTTAAAAGAGCATACAATTTTATGCGGAAAAGTTTCTGCAACACAAATGCGCTTTGTTTTCCATTTAGATATTACTGATGCAATGGTAAATGATTTGATTGATCAAATTGAAAAGTACCAATAACAAAAAGCAGTGGTCATAACCATGGCCTGTTTAGTTACTATCTCACAATCTTAAACTGGAACATCGGATTTCCAAAAGCAACCATCAACCGTATCCAAATTGGCAATAATTGCTCTGTTCCTCGAGCTGTTGTAATATCGCCCATATCGATAATACACTCATCTTTCCATCCAAAACTATTTAATATTTTTCTTACTGAAGATTTTGCATCCGCATCATTTCCATTCATAAATATAGAATGATCGCCATTATTTAATGATGCTGGATTCGTCATTAAAATTGCATTCAAAGTATTTAAAGTTTTTACTACTTTACTTTCAGGAAAAGTTTTTTGAATTTCTTCGCCCAATGAATTATCATTTACAACTGAAAGCGTAGGAGGCATTCCTTTGCTAAAGTCAAGTGGGTTTGAAATATCAACAATAATTTTCCCTTTCATGTTTTCAGCACCAGCTAGTTTTAATGCTTCGAGAGATGCTATTCCTGATGTACAGTTAAAAATGATTTCACCAAATTTAGCTGCATCGGTAAATGTTCCCTGTGAAGCATTCTCTCCTGACGCTTTTACCCAGTCAGCTGCTTTCTCATTTGTTGCACTTCTAGATCCCATCATAGTTGTGTGACCAAGTTGTGTGAGTTTTGTTCCGATTGTTTTACCAACAGTACCAGTTCCAAGAATTCCGATTTTCATTGTTTTATGTTTATAGTATCATATTAAACGAAGAACTTACAATTTAGTTTTCTAAAACAACTTATTGTATTTCCCAGAGATTTTAGCCTCATGATCCAGTAAGAATTGTTTGCGTTTTAATCCTCCGGCATATCCTGTAAGACTTCCATCTGAACCTATCACTCGATGGCAAGGAATAACAATAGCTAAAGGATTTTTTCCATTAGCATGTGCAGCGGCACGAATTACTTTTTCATCACCTAAACGTTTCGCCAACTCATGATAAGAAATAGTAGCTCCAAATGAAATTTTCAATAATTCATCCCAAACATTCATTTGAAAGGGCGTTCCTTTTTTTCTTAACGGAAGTTCAAATGATTTGAGTGATCCTTTAAAATATTCCTTCAGTTGCTCTACACATAAAGCAATTGCTCCAGATGGTTCAGCATTTGAAACAGGAATAAAATTCTCATCATCAATAAACTTTATAGAATCAATGTATTCAAATTCACCTGATATTTCTAACAGTCCGATGGGTGATAAATAATATGAAATCCTTGAATCCATCTGATCAATTCAAAAAGTTGATAACGGTTTCAAAAAACTCTTTTGGGTTATCCGCATGCACCCAATGACCAGATTTTTCAATAGATTTGATGATTACATTAGGAAATATTTTTTCAATATCATTCCTATCCTTCTCCTGAATATAATTTGAATTTGATCCTTTGATAAAAAGTGTTTTTCCATTAAAAGTTTGAACTGAATTTATTTCTACCAACATATTTTCATATTCACGATAAAGCGTTTCGAAATTAAATTTCCAATGATAATTGCCTTCTTCACTTCGTTCAAGATTTTTTAAAATAAATTGGCGAGTTGAGAGATCCGTCAAATATGGAAACATTTTTTCCTCTGCTTCTTTTCGTGTTTGAATTTGACCTAACTCAATATTTTTAATTGCAGCAAATACATCGTCATGTCCACGTGTGTATTCTCGCGGAGCAATATCAACAACTATAAGTTTGTCAACTTTTTTTTGATACGATAATGCAAATTGCATGGCAACCTTTCCTCCCATCGAATGCCCGATAATATTAGCTGATGATAAATTTTGTTGCTCCATAAAATCATTCAAGTCGTCAGCCATTAAAGGTATGGAATGCAAAAAAGTATGAGGTGAACGACCGTGATTTCTTAAAACAATTGTAAAAACTTCAAAACCGCTTTTACCAAATTCATTGGCAATTGTGTGCCAATTATCCAACGACCCTAAAAATCCATGAAGAATAATTAGAGGTTTTCCTTGCCCGTACTTTTTAAAATTCAGTTGCAGCACAAAAAATTATTTTACCGGAAAATAAATATCGGTAACAAGAAATGCAGGTATCATGATGATACCAAGAAATGGTCCTTTTGTGTAAATCTCGAAGGGAGCACCAATAATATCAATTTTATTTTCTTTCACATAATTTCTCATGAAATCATATGAATTTTTAAGTTTACTGTATGACCCTTTATGCTGAATGGTAAGACATTTCATACCACCAATTGTTTTAATATTGGTATTATCTGTTGGAATATCACCTTTAATAGAAAGGCCCATTTCAAAATCACAAGGCTGATTATCTTGAGGAACTTCATAGTATAACGCGAATACTATTCCTCCAAATTTTAGTTTCTCTTTTCGGAGTGCCGCGAACAATTTGCCTATATATTTACCCATACTTTGCATGGTGTCTTTAGTTCGGATTGTGTAGGCTGAAAACTTTGGTGCAATGATTTCTTTTACTTCCATAACATATAAATTATATTGTCTAAATTTTTATTTTTTGAATTACATTCTTGGTCTCCATGCAATCTCTTTTGCATTAGCATCATGTACCAGTTTTCTTGATAGCATAAAAAGGTAATCCGATAAGCGATTCAGATATCTGATAATGATCTCTGGGACCTCGGTTTCGGCACTTAAATGAACTACCAGCCTTTCTGCTCTTCTACAAACACATCTTGCTACATGGCAATAAGAAGCTGAAAGAGTTCCTCCTGGTAAAATAAAATTCTTTAATTCTGGGAGTAACAAATCCATCTTATCCATTTCATTTTCCAATAGTTCAATATCACTTTCATGCAGATCAGGAATTTTCATTTTCGAAGTTACTGGATCTGATGCAAGCACTGACCCTACTGTAAATAATCTGTCTTGAATTTCATAAAGGACTTCCGTATCCATTTTATTTTGCATCGAATCGATAATCAAACCAATATATGAATTCAATTCATCGACAGTTCCATAACTTTCAATTCTAAGATGAAATTTAGGCACGCGAGCTCCACCAATTAGTGAAGTTTCACCTTTGTCGCCAGTTTTGGTATATATTTTAAATGTCATATTCGTATTTTACTTTTTGAACATTTCTTTGAGCTTCTTCCTAAATTCCTCATCCTTTAATATTTTCAATGCAAACTCATCAGAGCTTGATTGCAGCTTGATACTTTCCAATGTGGTAAGATTGTTAAAGAAAACAGCTATCTCAGTTTGATTGTTTTCATGATCTCTAGCATATAATGCTTCTGTTAACACAAATGCTGTTGATCCACCTTTCATACCTAGATGCTCAAATGACTTTTTATTTTCCTTATTTTTCATCGGCCACTCAAAAATATCATCTAAAATAATTTGTGTGGTAGAATCAAAATATTTCCTGCTATTGATTTTCTGCATCACTGAAACATATTGCTTAGCCGAGCCTCCAACTAACCTGTTGCTCCATATTTTTTGCTGATCGATATAAATACTTTCACCATCAAATTTCTTTTTAAAAGTTGGATCGTGTTTAAATTTTTCATGTGCTTCAAAACTCTTTTTCACATATTCATCCATTGGCATCATATCCAATTTTTCTGTGAATGGTTTGATATCCATCCCTTCAGGTTTTTGACAAATAGCCAATACAGAAATAAATGGATAAAATTTATGATGTCCTTTTAATCCAAGTGTATCAAGCAATGCATTTAGGTTTTCAAATCCAAGCTTATCCATCAAAAATTCTGTGTTGGCATTTGAACTAAATCGAATCATGCCTTTTGCAATATCAAGCAACTTTACTTTGCTCCCTTTCAGCAATGTGTCTTTTCTGATCTGTGCAAGCCAATGTAAATGGGCATCTCCATCCGTCCCTTTTAAATAATATTTATCTAATTCCATTGTGTCAATTTCTTCGTCCAGCTTGATGGTCCCTGCAGTAGCCTGTCTCGCGAACTCAATGGCAATAATCGTTTTTACCGTGCTTGCTAAAGGCATGATGGTATCTGAATTCTGATCAGCAATCACTGAATCATTTCTTATAATATACAATGCTGCTTTGTCTTGATGCTTTTTAATAAATTCAGCGAATTTATCAGCATCCGGTTTTACTGTATTATAGGCCCATCCAAAAATGATAAGGGCAAATGCTATAATGATTCCAAGTACGATTAAAATTTTCTTTTTCATATCAATAAAAATATTTAGGAATACGCTTTTTTACAAATGGAATGTTTCCAAAACCAATGAGCAAATTAATTAGCCAAACTCTCTTTCCTAATATGCGTTGCAAGATGTAATGATTATTGAAATTCGACCACATTTTTTTGTACACACGTTCATCATAGGATTTCATTTTTTGTGGTGAGAAGTCATTTTGCTCTATACATTTCAAGATCTGTTCAGCCGCGAATTTTCCACTCTCCATGGCTGTTTCAATTCCTTCTCCGCTAAAGGGGTCAATCAATGAAGCTGCATCACCACAAAGCATAAATCTGTTTCCGGAAATAGTATATTTCTTTGAACCAAGTGGCAATCCAAAGCCTTTTGTATCTTCAAGCGGTATAGCATCTTTGAATCTTTCAGCCACTTCAGGAATATTGTTGATGATATCACTCATACTTTTTTTCAGATCGATCTTTTGCTTGGCAATCGTGTCACTTAACATTCCGAATCCAACATTAGCTTCATTATTTTTCAGAGGAAATATCCAAAAATATCCAGGTAAATATCCCTGCAAGAAATATACTTCTAGAGCATTCCCTTCCAATCCCTTTATATTTTTATAATATTGCCGTACCGCGCCTGAGTAATGTTTTCTATCAACTTTAAAATCTGCCAACTTTTTTGCAACGATTGAATGAGCTCCATCACAACCCAGAATTATTTTTGCTTTGAAGATTCTTCCATCTTCCAATTTCACCTCAGCAAATTGATCAGTTGTTAAAACTGATTCAACATTTATATTCTGGAAAATCTCGGCATTTATATTTTGTTTGGCTATCCCAAATAACCAATTATCAAAAACTAATCGTTTTATGCAATGCCCTTTTTTACTAAAAGCAATTTCAAGAGATTCAAATTTCGGGCTATAGAGTTTTGCCTTTTCGATATACACTTTCTCTTCAAATTGATCGAGCTGATGTTCAAGTATCGGATCAATTTGTCTCAGAATTCTTTTCACAACTGAACTTACTGCATCCCCGCATATTTTATCTCGTGGGAAAATTTCCTTTTCAAGTAAAGCAATCTTTAATCCACTATTCTGTAAAGCAATTGTTGCAGTGGCACCTGCAGGACCGGCTCCTAAAATTATAACATCAACATTTTTTGTTTCGCTCATTTATGGAAAATCACCTTTCGAAAAGTAAGCAAAAATGCTTCTTTTTACTATTAAATGGAAACAGTAAACTATTTTAGATTTTGTGCACTAATTCTCAGTTATTGTTAACTTAAAATCAATTGTGATAAGGTTCTCGGCTGCTTCTTAAACTTTTGTTGGTATGAATGGGTATTAACCTTACTTTTGCAGCCAATTTTTAAACATTTATGGACAGAAATTCGATTATAGGTCTTGTATTAATCTTTGTGATTATCATTTCATTTGCTTACTTAAATCAGCCGAACGAAGCTGAGGTAAGAGCAGCAAAACAACAAAAAGATTCAATTGCAAGAGTGCAGGCTCGTGAAGACAGTTTGAATTTAATAACAGCCCTTACACAGGCTAAACAAAAAGACTCTTCAGTTACCAATAAAATTGATACAGCTGCTTCTAACAATCGCTACGGTGTTTTCGGTATTTTTGCTGACGGAAAAGAATCTTTTACAACAATTGAAAACAATGAAATAAAAGTTGCCGTTTCCAATAAAGGAGGGAGAGTTTATAGTGTTCAGTTAAAAAAACAAAAACGTTCAGATGGTTCGCCTCTTGTGCTTTTTGATGGACCTGCCAATGATTTCTCTTATTCGTTTGCAACAGTAAATTCAAAAGCAATTAATACTGCTGATCTGTATTTTACCCCTCAAAAAAGTGATGATGGCAAAACACTTTCGATGAAAATTCAGTTGAGTGAAACTCAATATATCGAACAAAAATATGTTCTCACCGAAGATGAAAATATTGTTGCCTACAAATTGAATTTAGTAGGAATGGAAAATGTGATTGCACGTAATACCAATTATCTCGACTTAAACTGGGAAAGCCATATTCCTCAACAGGAAAAAACATACGATGCTGAAAACCGTGCTACCACTGTGCATTACAGATATGTAGATGATGAGCCGGCTAAAATCAATGAAACAAAAGCTGAAAAAGAATCTCTTAAAACTCCAGTTCAATGGGTGTCGTTTAAGCAACAATATTTTAACACTACATTAATTGCTGATAAAGCTTTTGATAATGGAAACATCGAAACTAAAAATGATGATACTAAACAAACCATCAAAACGCTTTCGGCTAATTTGAGTATTCCTTACAATCATGGTGCGAGTGAAACTTTTGGAATGCGTATTTTTTACGGACCAAATCACTACAAAACTTTAGCAAAACTCAATATCGAATTGGAGCGCATCGTTCCTATGGGTTGGGGAATTTTTAGATGGGTAAATACTTATGTAGTTGTAAATGTATTCTACTTCCTAAACCAATATATCTCGAGCCTCGGAATTATTATTTTACTGTTAACATTAATTGTAAAGACTGTTCTATTTCCTTTGGTGTACCGCTCGTATTTATCGGCTGCTAAAATGCGTATCTTAAAACCAGAGCTAGATGAAATCAAAGCAAAGTTTGGTGATGATATGCAAAAGGTACAATCAGAAAACATGAAGATGTACCGCAAAGCAGGAGTGAATCCGCTTGGTGGATGCGTTCCGGTATTGCTGCAAATGCCTATACTAATTGCGATGTTCCAGTTCTTCCCTTCTGCATTTGAATTGAGGCAACAGGCATTTTTATGGTCGAGCGATTTATCAACTTACGATTCAATTTTATCACTTCCATTCATGATTCCAGGATACGGAAACCATGTGAGTTTGTTTGCGATATTGATGACGGCATCTTCTATTTTTTATACCGTATATAACAACCAAATGACCGGTGTAACTGGACAAATGAAATGGATCAGTTATTTTATGCCACTCATCTTTTTGTTTATGTTAAACAGTTATGCTGCCGGATTGAATTACTATTACTTCCTTTCTAACTTGGTTACCATTGCACAACAATTAGGTATCCGCAGATTTGTAGATGACAAAGCATTACACGCACAAATTCAGGAAAGTAAAAAGAGGCCTGTTACGAAATCTAAATTTCAATCAAGATTGGAAGACATCGCTAAAAAACGTGGTGTGGATTTGAATCAAGGAAAGAAATAAGTATTTCAGGTTTGAGACCTTTCATAAAAAACGCCACTCTATTAAGTGGCGTTCTTTATTTTACTCTTTTTGGATAATTATTTATTCAACGGATTCAACTTACTGTGTCGTTTGCCGTATATAAAGTAAACTAGGAAACCCAACAACATCCAGAAGAATGCACTTAATTGTGTAGCTCCAGGTAATGAAATAATCATTGCAGTACAAACTAAAATTCCTAGAATTGGAACAAGAGGAACCAATGGTGTTTTAAATGGTCGTACCAATTCAGGATCACTGACACGCAATAACCAAACACCAAGACTTACGAGCACAAACGCAAACAATGTTCCGATGCTAGTTAAATCACCTGCAACACTTCCCGGAACAAATGCCGCGAAAGAACCTACAAACAAAAACAAAATGATATTTGATTTATACGGTGTGCGAAATTTTGGATGCAAATCAGAAAATGCTTTTGGCAATAATCCATCGTTTGACATCGAATAAAAAACTCTTGATTGCCCCATTAACATCACTAAAATTACGGATGAAAATCCTGCTAAAATCGCAATGGTAATTAATGTTGCCAACCAACCATAACCTGGCATATAATGTTGTATCGCATAAACCACTGAAGCTTCTTTTCCTGCTTTTACAAAATCAGTATAAGGAGCAACTCCTGTCAATACATGTGAAAATAAAATATATAAAATGGTGCACACCACTAACGAGCCTAAAATCCCAATGGGCATATCCCGTTTTGGATTTTTTGCCTCCTGTGCTGCTGTACTCACTGCATCAAAACCTATGAAGGCAAAAAATACAATTCCTGCTCCTGTTAAAATTCCTCCCCAACCATGCTGAAATACCCCTTCATATCCGGGAGTATTTGCAGGAATGATATATGGAGTATGATTTGCAGGATTCATAAATCCCCAACCCAATGCAATAAAAATTAATACGATAGACACTTTTACAAAAACAATAATGGTATTTACCACTGCCGATTCATGTGTACCTTTAATAAGAAGAGCTGAAATAATTAATAAAACTAAAAGCGCAGGAAGATTCATAATTCCATGTGCTGTAACAACACCTGCAGCATCTGTTAGCTTTTCGAATGGTGAATGGCACCATTGATAGGGAATCACTCCTCCTAATAAATTATTAAAATACTCACTCCAAGCAATGGCAACTGTTGCTGCTCCTAATGCATATTCAAGAATAAGTGACCACCCAATAATCCATGCAATAAATTCACCCATCGTTGCATATGCATAAGTGTATGCACTGCCGGCAATAGGAATCATGGCTGCAAATTCAGCATAACACAATCCTGCAAATGCACAACCTAAAGCTGCAATGATAAAAGAAATTGTAACTGCAGGACCTGCATGCTCACCAGCTGCTGCTGCTGTTCTTACAAATAACCCTGCTCCAATGATTGCTCCAATTCCTAACGCAACTAAATTTGCTGCACTCAATGTTCTCTTCAACCCTTTCTCCGAATCATCCGCTTGATTCATTAAAAGTGCTAAAGATTTTTTCCTGAATAAACTCATATATATGTATTGTTATGGTTTGCTAAGATATAAATATTTAATAACTCTCAAATGATAGTTTGATAAAAAACACTTCTTACAGGATAGAAATAAGAAAATCAAAAAAAAACGGTGTTAAATTAATTATCTCAGTAATATAATTTTAATTCAGATTATACGAAATTGCCTTCTTGTCTGCTGATAAATTATTTTTTATATAATTGTAGAATGAAGCGTAAAAGGAACATTGGCATTCTACCTATCTCGTGCATTTTTTTGCTTCTTTTTTCACTTTCATCTTTCCAAGAAAGATATTGTTGCCCTTCAAAAGTTTATGTTTCCGATAATGATCATCAATTGAAAACAATACAGGTAATTGTTAATAATCAATCACCTGAATATTTATCTAATATGTTTAAAAATAATATCAAACTATTTTGTTTGAAACAACTTGGCAAATATGGATATGTAGAAACACAAAAAGATACTGCCGAATATAAAATGACGATTGAGTTAAAAATTGATTCATTTAGGACCCTCACAAGATATCGCTTACTAAATCGTTATCATCTTCATGAAAACTTAGATATGCAGCTATCCATTTCATATTTACTAATAAACTCAACAAGAAAACTAAAGATTTGGGAAAACAAAGATGAACTATATTTTTTTGAAGACGAACCTAAAGATTTTGCTAGAAGTAAGAGCATGATCAGATATTCATTCAAACAAATACCTGAACAGAATTAAAGAATCTTAAAAAGAATCTCCTTTAGAAGATCTTCAGGAGAAGCCGAAAGGTTATTTACTCCTTTACTCTTAAGATCATACTCATGCATAGTGCGAATACATTTTTCCAATTCATCTACAGAATAACGCGAAGCTGCAGCCATATAATCTTTTACTTGGTAATAGTTGAACCCAAATTTTCTTTGTAGCTCCCCCCCTTCTCTAATATTGCTTTGCTTAACAATGTATGCTTTATTAAAAAAATTATTGAGGTTAATAAGTGTAGCAATAATTGAAAATTCTTTGCTCTTGCTCATGTGATGTGCAACATAAAATGCACGTGCTGAATTTTTTGAAGCAATGGCGTTAATCAATTCAAAAATATTGAACTCTTTACTGATTCCTATTTTTAATTCAACATCCGTATCTGTAATCTCTTTCTCATCATTTTTATTGATAATGAGTTTTTCTAGTTCATTGGCAATCTTTGAAAGGTCACTTCCTAACGATTCGGCAATAATTGTTGATGCCCTATCGCTGATAGCAAATTTACGAACAGCTAAATATTGTTTGATCCATCCCGGCAACTTATCCTGATTCAATTTTTTTGAATCGAAAAGTTGATGTTTTGAAAGTGTTTTATATAAAACAGTACGCTTATCAACTTTTTCCTTTTTATAACAAATTACTAAAATAGTTGAAGAAACAGGTTTTTCGAAATATGGAACAAACCCATCAAGAGATTTAAATCCTTGAGCTTCTTTAACAATGATCACTTGCACAGGGGCCATCATTGGAAATCTTCTCGCTGTAGCAATAATGGTATTGATATCAGCATCTTTACCGTAAAATACAGTTTGATTAAATCCTCTTTCACCATCGGTGAGCACATTATTTTCAATATAATTAGATATCTCATCTATATAATAATGCTCTTCACCAAATAAAAAATATACCGGAGCATAACGCTTACTTTTAATATCGTTTAGTATTTTATTAAAATCTGCAATACCTTCGGCAGCCATGATCTGTTTTTGAGAATGAAACTAAATTTTCCTGAATACAATTTTAAGGTTAAAACCATTGAAAATGCCAATTATGTTTTCGACATTATCAGGAAAAAGTATGTGCTCCTAACACCAGAAGAATGGGTACGTCAGCATTTGTTACATTATCTTATCCACGAAAAAAATTATCCTGCTTCCCTTATTTCCATCGAAAAAGGCCTGACAGTAAACAATTTAAAAAAACGATTCGACCTTTTAGTGTTCGACAAAATGGGGACCCCTCTATTACTTGCTGAATGCAAGGCTCCTGAAATAAAGTTGACACAAAAAGCATTCGACCAAATTGCCAATTACAATATGAAGTTTAAAGTAAAATTTTTATTGGTCACAAACGGGTTGCAACATTCGATGTGTGAATTTGAAGATGACTTTAGTAGCTATAAATTCATAAAGGAAGTTCCATCTATGTAGCACTATAAGAACTACAATACAAAATTTCCCCAGTTTTCCAATTCTTCTTTCGTCCAAATAGTTGGGAAAAATATTCTGCGTTGATAAGAAGGATGCAAATATTTTTGCCAGTCGCTCATTCCTGTAGCTGCACGTTTTACACCTGCTTCTATCAAATATGATTCGGCAGTTTCTAAGTGAGTTAATGGCCATCTTACATTAAATAAATAGTCAAACTTTCTTAATGCATTCTTTAAGTCCTGATAGTTTTTATCCGTTTCATTTACTGATGTGAATTTTTGTGAAATATTAATATCCTTGCATTTTGTAGAGAGTTCAATTAATTGGTGCAAATATTTTTCTTCAAATTGAAGGAGCGTTAAACTCTTCTTTCCTGTTTTTCTATCGAAACCTGCATCTAACCAATATAGATAATCAAAAGCACTTTCGATTGTGGTAACTTTTCCTTTAAACTCTGTTTTAACCAGATTGATAATATCTGTTGTGTAAAATTCAATTTCACGAAACTGCACTGACTGAAACCCACTTGCCGGGGCTAGTGAAAGTCTGAATTTATTATAATCTTCATAATTCATTCCACGACTCATCACAGCAAAAGAAGAAGTCAAAATTTCTGTATAACGATTACATCTCTCTATTTTTTCAGCAAAAATCTCTGTGCTCATATTTTCAGAGAATATAATCTGTTCTACTTCATGTTTGATTAATCTCAGCATCAATTCTGTGACCTGATGATAAATAATGAAAATCATTTCATCGGCAAAATCAGTACGTGGAATCTGTAAGCTGAGTAAAGCATCAACTTGAGTATAGTCCCAATAATTCAAAGGTTTACTATACAATAAACCTTTCAAATATGTCTCTGGATTTTGACCTAAATTCTTATATTTTTCTTCAATTTTTTTGATCAGCTCGTCCATAATAAATTGTAATAATCAATTATAAACGATTGTCTGTAATCTAAAAAATAAAAGTGATTAAATCTTTGTATGTGAGTTAAATGGTAGAAGCTGCTATTTTGTTTTCATCTTGCATATTCATACAATTAAAATGCCCCTTAGGACATTTATCGAATCCTATTTTACTGCAAGGGCGACATGAAAGATTGCCAATTTCAAACTTTCGATTTTGGATAATGGCATTTCCATAATAAGGAGACATGCCAAACTCAGGGATTGTATTGCCCCAAACAGAAACGATTTCTTTTTTAAAGGCTGCTGCAATATGCATCAAACCTGTATCGTGAGATAAAACTTTTTCGGCACTTTTTATCACATATGCCGATTCATGCAATGAAAGTTTACCACACAAATTTATAATATGAGCTCCAGAGTGTGTTGCAATCTCATTTCCGTTATTCTCATCTTCTTTGCCTCCTAATAAAACAATTGGAAGTTGAACTAATTTACAAATGGAAACAATTTTCTCATTAGTCAACTTTTTAGTGAAGTGATTTGCCCCAATAGCAAATGCGATATAGTTTTTTGGAATAGTATTAACTGAAATATTCTCAGGTAAAAAATAATCTAATCCTTCATCATCATTTGTAACACCAAGTTCGGCAACAGTTTCCATGTACCGCTCAACAATATGAACTTTAGGTAACAGGTTTAGCCTTGTATTCACTATAAGCCATTTCTCAAAATTTAGTTTATCAAAACTATAATTCGTTGTAGTTAATATTGCTTTTAAAATTTTTGTTCTGAGGTTCCTATGTAAGTCGATAACTGCATCAAAACCAATTTCTCTCAATTCAAGACCTTTTTTTAATAAGGGCTTATCAAGCACGTGCAACCGATCTATGTATGGATTATTTTCTAAGATGATTTTGTAAGATGGTTTTGTGAGATAATGTATTTCTGCTTCAGGAAAATGTTTTCTCAAATTGCGTACAACCGGTGTGGTAAGCACAATGTCACCAATAGAACTAAAACGTATAATGAGAAATTTTTTCAAATCTATTTTGTTTTTTGCTGAGAAAAATAATGTGCAATCTCTTCCAAATTCATTGCATTTAAACACATTTCTTTATACAATCCTCCCTTACGTGCTACGCACGTACCATAATACATGTCGTGATAACCTGCTCGCTCATGAGCATCTGGATTTATAGATAGTTTTACATTTTTATTCAATGCATAGTCAATCCATCTCCAATCCAAATCCAACCGATAAGGATGGGCGTTAATTTCAATCACTACTCCATTTGCAGCACATGCATCAATCATTTTTTTATGATCAACAGGATATCCTTCTCTGATCAATAAAAGTCTTCCTGTCGGGTGGCCAAGAATTGTTGTATATGGATTTTCGATTGCTTTGATCAAACGATTCATTGCTTTTTCTTCCGTCATTTTCAAATTGCTGTGTACAGATGCAACGATGAAATCAAAGCTCGATAATACTTCATTACTATAATCTAAACTTCCATCATTTAAAATATCGCTTTCAACACCTTTAAATACTTTAAAAGGGAACAACTTTTTATTGAGTGAATCAATCTCTGTATGTTGTTTTAAAATTGTTTCTTCTTTCATTCCGTTTGCATAAAATGCAGCTTTTGAATGATCGCAAATACCTAAATATTCATAACCCAACTCTTTACAATACACTGCCATTTCTTCCAATGTGTTAGAGCCATCAGAATAGGTTGAGTGATTATGAAGAATCCCTTTTAGATCTGATAATTCAATCAGTTTTGGCAATTCATTTTCTTTTGCTTTTTCTAGTTCAAAAGTTCCTTCACGCAATTCTGGTTCAACAAATTGCATATTCAATGATTGATAAATTTTTTGCTCTGAGGTTGGAGATTGGAAGTTAAAAGTTAGAAGCTTTTCGATATGATTTACTGAACCTGTTTGTAAAAATAAATTTTTCACAAACTCATTTTCCTCTGAAATGAAAATTTTTACAGGAATTGTTTCATTTACTTTCCCTTCAATAAAGTCTCCGTCAACTTTTATTCCCTGAAGTAAATCTGAAGAAAGAAATGCATTCTTAAATTCTTCTATATCACTTACCGCAACTATTAAATCAATTTGTTGGAGGATCTCACATTTTCTTCTTAACTCACCACAAAATGAACTTTCAATGATCAATCCACCTTCATCAGCACTTCCAAAATACGAGTTAAGTTTTTCCAGTAATTCATTTGCGGGTTGTTCAAGTTTAGCATAATGAAACTTGTTTGCACTTGCAAACATGAATTCAATTTGCTTGATGATATTTTGTTGTGTTTTTAAACCAAATCCTTTTGCCTGAGCAACACGGTTTTCATGACATGCATAAAGCAATTCTCCGATACTTTCAATACCTACTTCCTTCCAAAGATGAGCAACTTTTTTAGGGCCGATACCTTTGATCTTCATCATCTGTAAAACACCTTCAGGGGTTTTACTTAGTAAATCTTCAAGTTCTGCAAAACTTCCTGTAGTAGTAATTTCATAAATTTTACCTGAAAGACTTTTACCAATTCCATCAACTTGTTCAAGCTCTTCAACATTCTTTCCAAACAAAGGGATTGACAATTTATCAATCCTAAAGGCAGCAACTTGAAATGATTTAATTTTGAACGAGTTTCCATCATGAAGCTCATATAAATCAGCATACAACTTAATCAGATCTGCTATATCAGAATTTGTCATTTTAAAAACACAATTAAGTAATTGTACAGCTAGGTAGTTAACTTTTTCAGAATTCTATTTCTTTCAACTCAAAAGCTTTATCAATCTCCACCCATATCATGCTTCTCTTGTTTTGAGTATAGCAAATCATCACACGTCTTTGACTGCCATCTTTGTCGTCAAAAACTCTTAAAGCAGCGACTTTATAATTATGATCTCCATAACTTGCCGGCAATCTTTTTACATCAAAATCTCCAGGATCAAAAAAATTTTCAAACACTCCATCTCCTGTTATCGAATCAATTTTAATACCTGATTCGGGGTATCTTGTTTTGGTATAAATATCCATACTTACAAATGATACATCTTTGCATTTATTGATATGTATGATTGCTCCAACTTCAAGGTTTTTTTGAACCAAATGAGATTGGGCAAATAAATTTGTTGAAATAAAAGTTAATATGAATAGCCATAAATTTTTCATTGTCTTACAATTTGGCCATAACGATATAATTCCGTTCTGGTGAGATTTCCTTTTGTGTCATAATATTTCCATGTACTATCTTTCTTTTCATTCATATAATAGCCGGTAGCCTGCAAATTTCCATCTTCATAATAACTGGCATATGGGCCATTTTTCATGTACATAATCGTATCAATATAACTTCCGTAATGCTTCCTGTCCGGCATCACTTTCATCACTTGCTTATGATGATAAACTTCTTTCAGTTTTTTATGTGTTAGTGAATCGTAATAATAGTAAGTTTTCCCTGCAATATCATCAATCACCTGCGCTGATGTTTTATTAGTGAATAGAATAAAAATTAATGCAAAGAATAAGAATATTTTTCTCATAGAGGAATAGTTTCAAACAAAGAAAAGAGATTTTATACTATCTAGCAAATCTTATTCAAGGTCATATTGTTTGATCTTCCGATATAAAGTCCGCTCAGAAATCCCTAATTCGTTGGCAGCTTTTTTACGTTTACCATTGTATTTGATCAACGCTTTTTTAATCATTTCTAATTCTTTTTGTTCTAATGAAAGCGATTCGATAACGGGCTGTGCAACCGGAATTTCAATAAGATTATTATGCTGTTGAATAGGTTGTGAGTGTGAGATTGGCTGTTGAGCAAAACTCTGCTCATTCACCAGCTGATTGCTCTGGTTTTGGTGAGCTGAAATGATTTGCTCCCGTGAAGTATTTCCTTGCAACATGTCAAAAACAATCCCTTTCAGATCACCAAGATCTTTTCGTAGATCATATAATACTTTATAAAAAATATCTCGTTCACTCAATTGGTTTTGATCAACTGAATTTCCATTCATGATCATTGGTAATCCAGGTCTTTCTGAGGGTAACACACGCAATAATTCATCTGAATGAATATGCTTATCTTCATCTAAGACCGAAAGTTGTTCGGCAATATTTTTTAGCTGACGAATATTTCCTGGCCAACGGTAATTTGCTAAAATATTTTGTGCATCAGTATCCATAATCACAGCTTTTGATTTATATTTTTCTGCAAAATCGGCACTGAATTTCCTAAACAGTAAATGAATATCTTCTCTCCTTTCACGTAATGGGGGAACTCGAATAGGAACAGTTGACAAACGATAATATAAATCTTCGCGAAACTTTCCTTGGTCGGCTAAAATCAGCAAATCTTTATTTGTTGCTGCAACAACACGTACATCTGTTTTTTGAGTTTTTGATGAGCCTACTTTGATGAATTCTCCACTTTCCAAAACGCGTAATAATCTTGCTTGAGTTTCTAAAGGAAGCTCTCCTACTTCATCTAGAAAAATGGTTCCACCACTTACTGTTTCAAAATATCCTTTTCGCAAATCATGAGCTCCAGTAAAGGAACCTTTTTCATGACCAAACAATTCCGAATCAATTGTCCCTTCAGGAATGGCACCGCAGTTAACCGCTATAAATGGACCATGTTTGCGGTTACTTAGTGAATGAATAATCTTTGAAAAGGCTTCTTTCCCTACACCACTTTCTCCATTAATTAAAACAGTAATATCAGTTGGAGCAACTTTTACAGCTGTTTCTAAAGCAAAATTTAATAATGGTGAATTACCTATAATTTCAAATCGTTGTTTTATGTCTTGTATGTTCATTTTAAAATCCTTTGAGATGCTGAAACAGCTCCAGCACGACTTTTACTTAATAACTTTACCTATTAAACTTGTTGTAGTAGTTTTTTCAATCATCACATTTACATAATCACCTTTTTTATAATTTTCACTAACTGGAAAAATAACCGTTTTGTTTTGATCGTTTCTTCCTTTAAAATCTTTGTCTGATTTTTTAGAAAATCCTTCTATCAAAACTTTGTAAATTTTTCCAATATCTTTCTTATTATTTTCAGTACTCAACTTATTTTGAAGAGCAATAATTTCTGCTAATCTGCGGCTTTTTATATCAGCAGGAATATCATCGGCATACTTCTTTGCAGCTAATGTTCCAGGGCGCTCACTATAAGCATACATATAGGCAAAATCAAATTGAGCTTCTTCAAATAATTTATAGGTGTCTTGGAATTCTTCTTCCATTTCGCTGCAAAATCCAACAATCACATCAGTTGATATTCCACAATCAGGAATAATTTCTCTGATTTTATTTAACCGCTGAATGAACCAATTCCTATCATACGTTCTATTCATCAATCTTAAAATTCTTGAATTACCTGCTTGAAGAGGAAAGTGAATATAATTACAAATATTCTCATGTGCTTTCATAGTATAAATCACATCATCAGTAATATCTTTTGGATGTGATGATGAAAACCGAACTCGCAACTCAGGAGAAATCATGGCAACTTTTTCAAGAAGTTGAGCAAAGTTGCAAATTACCTTATTTTCTTCTTCCCATTTATACGAATCCACATTTTGCCCTAGTAAAGTAACTTCTCTATATCCTTGGCTAAACAATTCGGTTGCTTCCTTTATAATTGATTCCGGTGCTCGGCTTCTTTCACGACCACGAGTAAAAGGCACCACACAAAATGAGCACATATTATCACATCCACGCATGATGCTTACAAACGCATTCACTCCATTGCTGCTTAATCGAACTGGAGTAATTTCAGCATAAGTTTCTTCTCGAGACAGCAAAACATTTACTGCTTTTTGGCCTTCTTCCACTTGCTCAATTAATTTTGGAATATCGCGGTATGCATCAGGACCAACAACAATATCCACCAACTTTTCCTGTTCCAATAATGTTGACTTTAAACGCTCTGCCATACAACCCATCACGCCAACAATCATTCCTGGATTTTTTTTCTTTTGAAATTTTAGCTCCCGCAATCTTCCCCAAATTCTCGACTCAGCATTATCTCTAACTGCACACGTATTTAAAAAAACAACATCCGCTTCAAGTGCATTATCAACTGTTTTAAAACCATTGCCAGCCATGATGGAAGCCATCACTTCACTGTCGGCAAGGTTCATTGCACAGCCATAAGTTTCGATATATAATTTTCGCTGAAGCAATTGATTTGTTTCAACTGCATCAGAAATTTCGGCAACTAATCCTCTCATTTAAATTTAGAAATTTGGGTGACAAAGATAAGAAATCTTACGACAGAGTGGCAGAATGATTTAAGATTTAATGATTTAAGATTTAATGATTTATATAATAATCAAAATTCAATAAATTTCCGTTTATCAATTAGTATATATTGTTTATCAATAAATATAATTTGTTTTTTAATAAATACTATTTTACGTTTGTTCCTGCATTAATTTAAAAAAGTATGGAAAA
>Ga0265327_10002292_pt1 | contig 20517 bp, 15 predicted proteins | sample 41621metaG_FD_202089 | JGI IMG/M metagenome (GOLD analysis project Ga0265327, IMG submission 202089) | Rhizosphere microbial communities from Carex aquatilis grown in University of Washington, Seatle, WA, United States - 4-16-21 metaG | ecosystem: Host-associated > Plants > Roots > Rhizosphere...
CCGCGGGCGGGGTGATGCGGTCGTCGGCCAGGCGCCCGACCGGTGACGACGCCGGCGCGCCGACCCGAGCGGGCAGCTCCTGCACCTCGTCGGGGAGCACGAGGTGCGCGACGCCGCGTCCGACGATCGCGTGCTTCAGCGCCAGCGTCATGAGCTCCGCGTGGTCCGACTCGGGGAGCACCGTCGTCGAGGAGCGGGCGACATCGGCGAACGCGGCGGTGAGGTCGACGTCCTGGAACGCGCCGCGCCCGAGCACCTTCGAGGGCACCTGCCCCGAGATCGCCAGCACCGGCGCGCGGTCGACCTTGGCGTCGTAGAGGCCGGTGAGCAGGTTGGTGGAGCCGGGGCCCGCGATGCCGAAGCACGCGGCGGCTCTCCCGGTGAGCTTCCCGTACGCGCTCGCCGCGAACGACGCCGCGCCCTCGTGGCGGATGCCGACGAAGGTGAGGTTGCCGGCCTCCTCCTGACGACGCAGGGCGTCGGCGAAGCCGAGGTTGGAGTGGCCGACCATCCCGAACACGTGGGTCACCCCCCACGCCACCATCGTCTCGACCATCACGTCGGAGACCGTCCGTTCGTGCTCCTCCTCGTCGGGCACGTCGACGTACACGCCGTCGGCGCGCACCTCCACGGGGAAGCGCGCGGGCGCGTCGGTGAACCCGGGCGGCGGCGTGCCGGTGAGCGGGTCGTAGTCGTAGCCGTGCCACGGGCAGCGCAGCCAGCCCTTCTCGATCGAGCCTTCGCCGAGCGGACCACCCTGGTGCGGGCACTTGTTGTCGAGCGCGCCGTAGTCGTCGCCGACGCGGGTCAGCACGAGGCTGCGCCGCCCCGCGTGCACCGTGCGCACGCGACCCGCAGGGAGGTCGTCGAGCTCGGCCACCTTGTGCCAGCGAGATCCGGATGGCGTCGTCGTCATGCCGGCAGCACTCCCCCGTACGCGACGCCGGTGAGATGCGCGATGTCGCGGTCGAAGGTGGTGAGGTCGTCGATACTGAACTGGTTCAGGTGCTCGTGGCCGCACGCGCGCGCCAGCACCTGCATGAGGTGCACGGTGGCGCGCAGGAAGCGGTCGAGGCGGTGCGCGGCTTCGTCGACGGGGAGGCGCGCGCGGAGGTGCGGTTGCTGGGTGGCGATGCCCACCGGGCAGTTGTTGGTGTTGCACGCCCGCATCCCGAGGCAGCCGATGGCCTGGATGGCGGAGTTGGCGACCGCGACTGCGTCGGCACCGAGCGCGAGCGCCTTGGCGAAGTCGGGTGCGTGGCGCAGGCCGCCGGTGATCACCAGCGTGACGTCGCGCCGGCCGCGCCGGTCGAGGTGCGCACGAGCGCGGGCGAGCGCGGGCATCGTGGGTACCGAGATGTGGTCGCGGAACACGAGCGGTGCGGCGCCGGTGCCACCGCCGCGACCGTCGAGGATCACGTAGTCGACGCCCACCGACAGCGCGGCGTCGAGGTCTTCCTCGATGTGCTGCGCGCTGAGCTTGAACCCGATGGGGATGCCGCCCGACTCCTCGCGCACCATGTCGGCGAAACGGCGGTAGTCGTCGACCGTCTCCCAATCGGGGAAGCGGCTGGGAGAGATCGCCGCGGTGCCCTCGGGGAGGCCCCGCACCTCGGCGATGCGGCCGACGACCTTGTGGCCGGGGAGGTGGCCGCCGGTGCCGGTCTTGGCGCCCTGGCCGCCCTTGAAGTGGAAGGCCTGGACCTTCTTGAGGATGTCGAAGCTCCACCCGAAGCGGGCCGAGGCGAGCTCGTAGAAGTAGCGGCTGTTCTCGGCCTGCTCCTCGGGCAGCATGCCGCCCTCGCCGGAGCAGATGCCGGTGCCGCTGAGCTCGGCCCCGCGCGCGAGCGCGGTCTTCGCCTCCGGCGAGAGCGCGCCGAAGCTCATGTCCGACACGAACAGCGGGATGTCGAGCCACAACGGCTTGTCGGCGTTGGGCCCGATGCACACCTCGGTGCCGACGGGATGCTCGTCGAGCTTCGGGAGCCGGGCCAGCTGCGCGGTGACGAACTGCAGGTGGTCCCACTGCGGGAGGTCCTCGCGCGAGACGCCCATCGCACCCACCGGTCCGTGGCCGCCCGTCTTCGTGAGTCCGTTGGCGGCCAGCTCGTGGATGTACATCACGAACGGCTCTTCCACGACCATGTGCGGGTCCCGGTAGTAGCCCTGGTACATGTCGGGGTCGAACGGCTGCGGGTGGCGCATCATGAAGCGCAACACCTCGTCGCGGTCGACGAGCAGGTCGTCGCCGGCGAGCGTGCTGGCGAACTTCTGCAGCGCCTCGGCGTTGTTGTAGGCGCTCACGCCGGTGTCGATGCGGTAGTCCCACCCGTGCAGCCCGCAGATGAGGTCGTCACCGGCGACGTGTCCGTCGCTCAGGAGTGCGCCCCGGTGGAGGCAGCGTCCGTAGAGCACGGAGTGGTCGTCGCCGCGGCGGATGATCACCAGGTCGATGCCCTCGACGGTGGCTCCCACCGGGGTGCGCTCGGGCACCTCACTCCAGGTCGCGATCTTCACCAGGTTCTTCGTCGTGGGCGTCGTCACGTGATCCATACGGCTCAGTCGTCGGAAGTGGATCAGCGTTACTGTCGGTTTGCCCGCGTTGGTACGCGGTGACCGATGCGTCGCCCATCACGAGCATCGCCGCCACCGCCGCGAGGACCCCGGGCACGATGAACCCCGGTCGCCCGGTGGTCTCGGCGACGAACATCACCGCCGCGAGCGGGACGCGGTAGCCGGCGCCGAGGAACGCGGCGACGCCGATCACCACGAAGAGTGTCGTGTTCCCGCTGCCGCCCACCACGCCCACCGCGATCCGCCCGAGCAGCGCGCCCGCCACCACCAGGGGGATGAACAGCCCGCCGACGCCGCTGCCCGCGACGCTGGCCGCGGTCGCCAGGCAGCGCACCACCAGCACGACGGCCAACAGCCAGAGGGCCCGGCCGGGCGAGAGCGCCCACTGGATCGTCTGGTAGCCGGGGCCGATCGTGAGCGGTTGGTCGGTGAGCGCCCAGGTGATGGCGAACAGGCCGGCGAGGGTGAACCCGGCGGCCACCACCCGCAGCCACGGCCCGTACCGGGTCGCCAGCCACTTGGCGCCGAGCAGGAGCCACGCGAACGCGCGCGCGCCGAGCCCGGCCGCGACGCCGAGCGCCAGCGCGCCGGCGAGGTCGGCGAACGACAGGGGTGGCGCCGAGCCCTGGGCCGCGAACAACGGCGTGGTGCCGTTGACGAACACGTAGGCGAGGTAGCCCGACGCCGACGCCACCAGCGCCGGGAGCAGCATCCGGCGCGCGAAGTCCTCCTTGTAGGGGACCTCGAGTGCGAACAGCGCGCCGGTGGCCGGGGCCTTGAAGATGGCGGCGACGCCCGCGGCCGCGCCCGCGACCATCAGGACCTGGCGACCGCTGCCGGCGGTGAAGCGCGGGAAGCGCCGTTGCAGGAACGTGCCGAACCACGAGCCGAGGTACAGCGATCCGCCCTCGAGGCCCATCGCGCCACCGAGGCCGGGGGTGGCGATGGCGGCGATGGCGCGGCCGGGCAGCTCCCGCAGGCGCAACGGCTGGTCGGGGTCGTGGAACGCCTTGAGGTAGAGGTCGGCCATGCCCGAGTCGCGGGTGCGGGCGACGTGGGCGAGGGCGAGCCACGAGATGACCAGGCCGACGAGAGGCATCCACGCCAACACCCAGGGCGAGAGGTCGAACAGCCGGTCGAGGAGCAGGTCGACGACGATCCAGTCGAACGCGGCCACCGCGAAGCCGGTGACCGCGCCGGTGATCGCAGCGAGGACGATCACCTCGTGCGAGCGGCGCGCGAACGCGCGGAAGCGCCGACCGGTGTCGCCCGGGCTCATGCGTCGGTTCCGATGGTCACCGCATCGGCCAGGTCACCGGGCCATGTAACACCCTGCTGGGTCGGCGAGACTGCAGCCGGTGGCCAGGGTGGTGTCGGTCAACGTCGGCGGAGTGCGAACGGTGGAGTGGTACGGCCGCGCCGTGACCACCGGGATCTGGAAGGCACCGGTCGCCGGCCGGGTCGCGGTGCGCGGCGTGAACCTCGACGGTGACGACCAAGCCGATCGGCGCGTGCACGGCGGCCCCGACAAGGCGGTGTACGCGTACGCGGTCGAGGACTACGCGTGGTGGTCGCGTGAGCTCGGGCGTGACATGGAGCCCGGCACGTTCGGCGAGAACCTCACGGTCGAGGGCGTCGACCTCGGTGCGCTGGTGATCGGAACCCGCTGGCGGGTCGGGAGCACCGAGCTCGAGGTGTCGCAGCCGCGCCAGCCGTGCTTCAAGCTCGGGATCCGTATGGGCGACGCCGAGTTCGTCGAACGCTTCGACGACGCGGCGCGCTTCGGCGCGTACTTCCGCATCGTGCGCGAGGGCGATGTCGGCGCGGGTGACGAGATCACCGAGTTGCCTCGGAGCGATGGGATCACGCTCGCGGCCCTCGGCTCCGTGACCCGCAACGCCGACCCCGGGTTCCTCGAACGGATCATCGCTGATTCAGCGGTGCCGGAAGCATGGCGCGACTGGGCGGCGCGGCAGTTGGCGCGTCAGTGATCGGTGACGGCGAAGGTGTCGAGGACGCGGGCGAGCACGGTCGCGGGGTCGTCGTCCTTGGTGACGGTGAACGACGCGACCACGGTGCTGCCCTGGTAGCCGACGGTCTCCTCGATCCAGCGCCGCGCGTTCGCGCCGCGCTCGGGGCTCGGGGCCGCGCTGACGATCGCGACGCGCTTGTCGTAGAGCTCACCCGTGCCGACGAGCCAGTCGAGCGCGTTCTTCAACGCGCCGGGCATCCCGCCCGCGTACTCCGGCGTCGCCAGCAGGACCAGATCGGCGCGCGCCACCGCGGCGCGCAGGGACGCCACCGGCGCACCGCCGTCGTCGTCGGGCGTGAAGTGGGGCAGCTCGCCGAGCTCCGCCCACACCTCGACCTGGTCGGCATCGAGCTCGGCGAATGCCCGCACGAGCGCCGAGTTCGCCGACGACTCCTTCAGGCTCCCCGAGATCGCGACGACGTGCACGGGTCGGTGAACCCCGGTCGGGGCCACGCTCATTCCGCGGGTCAGGCGCGGCGGGCGTCGTCGAGGAGCACCATCACCTCGTCGTCCTGACGGGTCGACTCGGGGCCGAACGTCAGGACGAGCGTGCCCTTGATGCCGCACGTGGGGCACGCCACTGCGCACACCGCGAGCATCTCCGACGGGTCGGAGTCGCCTTCGAGCCGCTCGAGGTGATGCAGCTCCAGGGTGTTCGCCGGGTGCGGGGCGTGGCACTCGCCGCACTCCACGACGCCACCCGGTCGGGTGCGGAAGTCGTACGTGAACCCCTCGTCGCGGAACGTGGCGAGGATGCCGAGCAGTGATCGCTCCATGCGCCGAGCCTAGGAGGGGCCGGGCTGGGGCTCGTCGCCCGGACTTTGCGCCGGGTCGTCTGCCGGACCCGGCGCCGGTCCTTCCGCCGGGCCGTCCGCCAGGTCTTCCCCCCGCCCCTCCTCGTCGCGCCGTAGGGAAGAATCTGCAGACGATTCTGCAGAATCTGCGCGAGCGGCCGGTGACGTGGTGGACCCGGTGGGTGTCTGACTGGGCGCGGCGGTGGGCGCGTCGGTGGGCGTGGGCGTCTGGCTGGACGTCTCGGTGGGGCTGACGGCGCCGGTCGCGACGGGCACCGGTTCGGTCGCCGGCTCCGGGCCTCGCTCCACCGACGCTCCGTCGGATTCTGCAGAATCGGGCGCAGAATCTTCGCGAGGCCGCGGATCGTGCCCTCCGTACCAGGCCGCCATGCTCACCGCGCCGATCCCGTAGATGCACACGACGAACCACACCAGGAGTCCGAGCCCGGGGATCAGCGCGACCAGGCGCAGGATCCCGAAGCCGGCGAAGAAGGCGCCGATGCGCGCCCGTGGCGTGCGCCCCTTCACCCAGAGCCGCCCGATCACGAGCGCCGCGGCCACGTACCCGAGCGGCGCGAGGACGTTGAGCCCCGAGAGCATCGTGAAGCCGAGCGGCAGCCCCAGCACCGTCGCGAGGATCAGCACCGCGATGAGCGGCCCGGCGACCCCGATGAGCACACCCCATCCGAACGATGCGCCCACGCGCCGGCCCGCGGCGGCGGCGGTGTCGGCCGCGCGCGGCAGCAGGGCCACGAAGGCGAGCCCGAGGAGCGCAGTCGAGATGGTGACCGCCAGCCAGAGGTAGGCGAGGAACCCGATGATGACGCCGGTGAAGATGCCGCGCAGGTCGACGCTGCGCACCTCGCCGTCGACGGTGCCGGGCGCGATGTGCGGATCGCGCCTCGACACGACGTCACCGCCGACGCTTCCGGTGCGGGTGACGGTCACGCGACCGGTGAGCGCCACGACGTCGCCACCCACGTGACCCGAGATCACCGCGTTGCCGTGCACGACGACGACACCGCGCGTGACCCGCCCGCTGACGATCAGGTTGCCGTCGCCCACGACGACGTAGTCAGTGACCTTCCCGCGCACGAACACGGAGCCGTCGACCGCGGCGACCGGGCCGGAGACCACCTCGCCCCGCGCGACCTCCACGTCGCCGCTGATGCTGATGCGGCGGTCGCTCGAGGTGATGCCGCCGGTCTGCGCGACCGCGGGCGTGGCCGCGGCCGCGACCCATGCCAGCGCGAACAGCGACACGAGCAGGGACGCGAACCCGTGCGCGGCGACGGTGCGGCTACGGCGCATGCGCGCGCATGGTGGCACGCTCTCGCCGCCGGGGCAACGACTCGGGCCCGCTGACGGGGGCGGGCCAGACGCGAACGACCCCCCGACGGAGCGGGGGGTCGAACGACGATCGGGTCGGGGTGGCCTGGACTAGCGGGCGGCACCCGAGAGACGACGACGAGCCACGAACACGAGGCCCGCACCGAGAGCGACGAGGCCCGCACCCACCCAGAGGGTCGGGATCGAGCTCGACGAACCGGTGAACGCGAGCTTGGCGGCGACGGCCGGGTCGACCGTGACGGACGCGGAGAGCACGCAGATCGTGTTCGACGCGGTGACCGTGTACGTGCCCGGCGTGGTGCCCTCGGGAACGTTGAACGACGCGGAGAACGCGCCGTTGGCGTCGGTGGTCGCGGTCGCGACCTGGGTGCCGTTGAAGCTGATCGCCACGCTCTGGTTGGGCCCGCACGCGGTGCCGCTCACCGCGACCGAAGCACCGACCACGACGTTGCCGGGCACGTTGAGCGATCCGGGAACGGTGGTGGTGGTCGTGGGCGGCGCCGTCGTGGTGGGCGGCACCGTCGTGGTGGGCGGCGCCGTGGTGGTGGGCGGCGCCGTGGTGGTGACCGGAGGATAGGACTGCGCACCCGCCAGCGCCGTGGAGATGAATGCCGACGCGAGTACGGCAACGCCGATCATCGCGAGCACTCGACCTGTGTACCTGCCCATGTGGTGGGTTCCTTCCGTCCTGCCGGGGAGCGATCCAGGGGACTGGGTCTGCAGAAGCTCTCATTGTGTCATCGACGGGCCCCCCTGTCGAGCTTAAGGTTTCCCTACCCGGCAGCGTTCAGGGTCCCGTCACGGTCACGCCGACCCGGAGATCGGTCTGGGGGCGGGTCTCCAGCTTCACCGAGGAGCCGTCGTCGGCGAGGCCCTGAGCGTCCTCGAGGCCGCTGCCCGGGGCGCCGGACACCTTCACGGTGAGGCGATCGGGCTCGATGGTCGGTTGGTGCCAGACCGTGAGCCGGTACCGGCGGCCTCCGTGCACCTGCGGCATCCGCGCCGGTCCCGCGAGCTCGAGGCGGAGCGTCGCCGTCCCTCCGGAGTCGATGTCGACGAACCGGGTGATCACGTTGCGACCGAGCTCCTGCTCCACGGTGGTGCCGGTGTCGGTGACAGGCTGCCCGTCGAGCGTGGCCCGCTTCAGGTCGAGGGGTGTGTAGAAGGAGACGATGCCCCGGTAGTGCCCGGGCGGGGTCGGGTCGGGTCCGGAGCCGGCGATGACGTAGTCGGGCACGCCGCTCGTGGGGGCGTCGTTGCGCAGCGTGATGGTCGCCACCGCCTTCACGGTGCCGGTCTTCGGGTCGACCACCGACTCGTAGTGCAACGACCGGTGGAGGAACAGCTCGATCTTGTTCCCGGCGGCGTTCTGGGTCACCAGCCCGGCGAAGTCGCCGCGCACCGCGGGCAGCTCCCCGGCCGCGTGGATCCGGGTGAGGAACGACTCGCCGGCCGGGTCGGACGACTGCAGCTTCAACCGTCCCTGCTTCACCATCGGGCCGAGCACCTTCCCGATGCGCGCGGCCCCGGGGAGATTGCCGTGCTCGATCCGGTCGATCACGGCGTTGACCGCGTTGCCCAGCACGTCGACGCGCGACTGCAGGTCGCCGAACTTCAGGTACTGGTCGCGCAGGAGGAACGCGGCGGCGTTCTTCGCGGTGAGCGGGAAGTCGAGACCCTCGACGTGGACGGGGCCGGTGAGCTTCAGGAACGCGGCGATGGCGGCCGGATCGACGCTGATCGCGCCGTCGACCGGACTTCCTCCCGACTGCGGATACAGACCGTCGATCACCTGGGCGACGCTGGGCCAGTCGGGCGACAGGGTCACGTTCTGCCACGTGAGCTGGGGGCTGTACTGCGAGTAGCGCTTGATGTAGTCGGGCGGTCCCACGAGCGTGCGGTCGCCGTTGCCGCCCTGGTTGAGATCGCCGTCGCGGCCGGACACGTCGAGCGAGAAGTGGCCGTCGGTGAAGCTCACGACGGCGTAGTTGCCGATGATCCCACCCGATGCCCGCTGCTCGGCGGGCGTCTGGAACGCGACGAAGTACCGCTTCGTCTGCCCGTTCGCGCCGAGCAGCGCGGGGACGACGCGGGCGGCCTGGATCCCGGTCTCGGCGTCGCGCGCGGCGCGCGCCACCTTGCTGCGGAGGTCGGAGAGCTTGTCGTCGATCGGGGTGACCAGCCACGTAGCGTCGATACGGCCCAGCGACGCCGAGGCCGCGAGCAACGACGTGCGAGCGTAGGTGAGCGGAGTCTGGAGTGCGGCGATCTTCGCCAGCGGCACGGTGCCGCCGGTGAGTTGGGTCGCCCCCGGATCCGCCGCCAGCGCGGTGCGTTTCCCCGACGCCGCGAGGTCGACGCCGATCTCGCTCATGCGGGACAGCGCGCGGGCTTGCTGCGCGGCGCCCGGCACGACGAGGACGGGCTTGCCCCACCACGCGTCGAACTGGTCGCGCGCGTCGGCGAACAGCTCACGCGCGTGGTCGAACTCCTTCGCCGCGAGCACGGTGTTGCCGTGGCGGGCGGCCTCGAGCCCGGCGTTGGCCGAGTCGATGCCCTCGTTCACCGTGCTCCGCCCCATGAAGACGAGCACCGCGTACGCGACCAGGATGATCCCGACGACGGAGCCCAACGCGACGACGGGGATGACCAACCACCGACGCGACCGTCGCGGTGTCGCCTGGAACGCGGTCGCGACCAGCACGAGGAGGGCGGCGAACGCGAACAGCGCAGTGAGCCCCGTCGTGTCCGGCCACCCGAGCCGGAGCGCGGCCTGACCGACGCCGAGCCCGATCGCGGCTCCGAGCACGGCGCCGTCGACACCGAAGGCGACGGCCGCCAGCGCGGCGCCCACCGCGAGCATCGCGGGCAGGTCGCCGCCGGTGCCGAACACCGGCGGCAGCGCGACGATGACTCCGGCGGCCAGCCGCGCCCGCGGGCCGGTCGTCGCCGCGGCCAGCACGCACACCGCACCGAAGAGCCCCCGCAGGACGGCGTCGAGCGCGACGAGTCGCGTGGGTGCGCCGGGTGCGGCGACACCGAGCCCGGCACCGACGACCGCCAGCACGAGCACGGCCGTGGGTGACGAGGTGCGCAGGACGCGCGGCACGGCGAACGCGCCGACGCCGACCGCGGCGAAGGCCGCACCTGCCGTGAGGATCAACCACGCAGTCTCCAACTGGAACGAGGCTCCTCGACGGCGGCGGAACGGCTGCCAGGCTACGGCGAGTCGGACCCCGGGCGGCGGTCGCCCCCAGCCGGGCAGGTGACCGCCGGGGATGCCACGGATAGCCTCACGGAATGCCGGAACCGGCCGTCTCCGTCGTCATCTGCACGCGCCGTCGGCCCCATCTGCTCCCGGCGTCGGTCGACGCGGTGCTCGCCCAGGAGGTCGACGTGCCGTTCGAGCTCATCGTCGTGAACGACGACGACGAGCCGTTGCGCTGCCGACTGCCCGACGACCCGCGGCTGCGCGTGATCACGGCCGAACGTCGCGGGCTCTGTGCGGGCCGCAACGCGGGCATCGAGGCCGCGCGCGGAGCGATCGTCGCGCTGACCGACGACGACACGGAGGCGCCGTCCGACTGGCTCGCGCACGTCGTCGCTGCGCTCGCCGCGCACCCCGAGGCACTCGGGGTCGAGGGACCGCTCGACTACGGCCGCGACGTCGACGTCCTCTACGAGCACGTGCCGTACACGGAGATCCCCGGCGGCTTCTGCTCGTGCAACGTCGCCTACCGACGGGAGGCGCTGATCGCGGCGGGGCTGTTCGACGAGCGCTTCCTCGCATCGGGCGCCGAGGACATCGACCTCGGCTTGCGGGTCGCCGCACTCGGTCCGGTGATCGGCGATCCCGCGATGACGATGGTGCACCCGCCGCGTCCGATCTCGTTGCTCGATCGGATCCTCCTCGCTCGCAAGGTCGAGAACGACTGGCTGCTGCACGCCAAGCACCCGGAGCTCTCGGGGCGCACGCGACCGTCGCGATGGGGTGCAGTCGCCTGGCGCGCACGCTTGCAGTTGCGGATGCTGCGCGATCCCACCGTCGTCGCCGGTTCCCCGGCCCGGACCGCTCGGGCGGCGGCGATCGGCGTGGGCACGGTGGTGGTCGCGACCGTGACCGCCTGCACCAAACCGCTACCCTGCGTCGACCGATGAGCACGATCGCTGCCCCGTTCGCGACCGTCGTGGTGTCGCCGCGCGACGCCTTCACCCACGCCATGCAGTGCTTGCACCGGTTGCTCGAGTGCACGCCGGCACCGCGTCGCATCGTGTACGTCGATGGCGGATCGCCGGCCTCACTCGCGCGCGAGCTGGAGGCGTGCGCCGTGGCCGAGGACTTCGCGCTCCTGCGCAGCGACTGCGTGCTGACGCCGAACCACGCGCGCAATCTCGCCCTCGACCTCGTGCGGGCCGGGTACGAGCCAGGGTGGACCGCATTCGTCGACAACGACGCCTACGTCGAACCGGGCTGGCTCGAACGGTTGCGGGAGTGCGGGGAGGAGACCGGTGCGGTGGCGGTGGTGCCGCTGCTGAGCATCGGCCTGGCGGAGCGACGACGCATCCACGTCGCCGGAGGGGATTCCGCCATCCTCGAAGAGGACGGTGTGCGGCGCTTCGAAGAGTCGCACCCGTACGGCAACGAACCGGTGCATCCCGCTCGTGAACAGATGAGCCGTCGGCCATGCGGGTTGTTCGAGTTCCACTGCGTGCTCGTGCGCACCCCGCAGCTCCGCGCGGTCGCGCCGCTCGACGAAGGATTGCCATCGCTGCTCGAGCACGTCGATCTCGGGTTCGCGCTGCGACAGCAAGGTGCCGAGGTGTGGTTCGAGCCGGATGTCGAAGTCACATACCTACCCGGCAAGATCAACCGCGGGGACGGACGGCGCTACTTCGTGACGCGCTGGAGCGAAGAGCGGAACCAGGCGAGCGTCGACCGATTCCGCGAGAACTGGCAGCTGCCGGTCACCGACCCCGAGATGACGCAGTACATCGAGTTCGGAGCGTGGATGCGCGCCCACGCGTACCGGCCCTACCGTTCCCCTTTCGTTCGCCGCACTGCGCGCCATGGCCGGTACCCGCGATCGCTCATCGACCGGATCGCGCAGCGAGACGCGCGGCGGTGGTACCGGCGGCAGGTCGCCGCGAGCGGGCCGCCCCGCGTCGTGCATCGTCCGTCGTGGTTGGAGACGCCCGTCGATGTCTGAGCTGGCACAGACGAACATGCAGCTGTGCCGCCAAGTGGTGGCCCTCGGGTGGGGTGACGACGACCTCGCACGGCTGCGGACCGCCTACGAGCTCGCGATGTGGTTGTTCAGCGGGCAGTTCCGAGCCAACGGCAAGACGCAGATCGCGCACCACGTGGGCGTCGCCGGCGCACTCGCTCAGACGGGCGCGCGCCCGACGCTCGTCGTTGGCGGGCTGGTGCACTCGTCGTACTTCCTCGGCGAGTTCGGCTCCGGTCGCGTCGGAACCGATCCCGACAAGCGCACCCGGCTGGTCGACACCGTCGGCGTGGAGGTGGAGGTGCTGGTTGACGCCTACACCGAGCAGGCGTGGAATGCAGACGCAGTGCGCGCGCTGCGCGACGACGCCGCACCATCGTCGATCGCGCGCGACGTCGTCGCGATGCGACTCGCCAACGAGGTCGACGAGTGGTCCGATGCTTCGGCCCGATGGACGAATGATCAACCCGAACCCGGACTCGGCGGCCACGAGGGACTGGATCGCTTCGTCGAGCTGGCGCGGGCGTACGACCTCGCCCCGCTCGGTGACCTGCTGAGCCGCGTCGCAGAGCAGGCAGACGCCACGGCGGTGCCGGACGCGCTCGTGACCTCGGAGACGCACACCGTCTTCGTCCCACCGGCGTCGTACCGGCGGCGGCTGCACATCGCACTGCAGGACAGCCGCTTGGGCCACGAGGTGGCGGCGCGGGTTCCGGGAGCGCGCAGCCTGGCTGAGCGGATCCGGCGCGCAGTCAGCTGAGCGGTGCGATCTCGTCGACGGCGTCGCGGAGCCGCGCTCGGAACCGTGAGGCTGAGAACCGGGCGGCGTGGGCGCGGATCGCCGCGGTGTCCCACGCGTGCGCACGCAGCCGCGCGATCGTCGCGGTCAATGCGGCGGGCGCGAGCGTGTCGACGAAGAGGCCCGTCGTGCCGTCGACGACGGTCTCCAGGTAGCCGCCCGCTCGCAGCGCTGCCACGGGTCGTCCCGCGGTCGCCGCCTCCAGCACCGACAACCCGAAGTCTTCGTGCGACATCGCCACCAGGGCGGTGGCCTGCTCGTAGCACCACCGCAGCTCGCCGTCGTCGAGGTGGTCACGAAACTCGACGTTGCCGGGAGCTTGCCGACGCAGGCGATCGCGCTCGGGTCCGGCACCCACGACGAGCAGCCGTTCGTGCGGGAGGTCGGCGAACGCCGCACACGCGACGTCGACGTGCTTGTACGGGAGCAGCCGACTCACCACGAGGAAGAAACCCGGTGCCTGCCCCGCGAGCGAGCGAGCAGGCTGGACGATCTCGGTCGCCGGTGGGTGGAGGACCGTCGCGTCGACCCCGTAGTGCTCGCCGATAGCCTCGCGTGTCATCGCGGAGTTGGCCAGGTACCGCGTGGCCGATCGCGCCGCGCGGGCGTCCCAACGTCGGAGCGCAGGCGTCGCGAGCGCCAGCGCGGCCCTCGTCGCGTGCGCGCGGGTTGTCGGTTGGTCTCCGACGTAGCGGTCGGGCTGCGACAGCCAGCGCGCGACGGTGTGGCAGTACACGAGCTTGGGCGCGGCGGTGTGCACACCGTGCGACCAGCCGCTCGAGCTGCAGACGACGACGTCGGCGTCGACGTGCATGGCGGAGAACGTGGCGGCGAGGAACGGGAACGCTGCGCGGTGGTGGTGCGCGAGGAACGGGATCCGGTCGAGCCAGCTCGTGCGCACGTCGACGTCGCGGAACTCGGGGTAGGTGAGCTCGGGCGTGTACACCCCCGTGTACAGCGGTGCGCCGGGGAACGCGCGCGTCAGCTCGAGCGCGACCCGTTCGGCACCTCCGAGCTGGACCAGGAAGTCGTGGGCCAGCGCGACCCGAGGACGGTTCAGCATCGGGTGGCTTCGATCTCGGCGTAGACCGCGGTGAAGCGCGGGAGGATGGCGTCGGTGCGATAGCGCCCGGCCGTGATCCGGGCCCGGTGTCCGAGCTCGGTCCGACGATCAGGATCGTCGACGAGCGCACGCAGCGCAGTGGCGAGCGCGTCGATGTCACCGGGGGGCACGAGCACACCGTCGTGGTCGGCACTGATGATCTCGGCGGGACCGCCGGCGTCGGAGGCGACGACTGCGAGGCCGGCGGCCATGCCCTCGACCACGACCTGCCCGAACGGCTCCGTCTGCACGGAGGCGTGCACGAGCACGTCGAGCGCCGCGAGCTCTGCGGGCACGTCGGGGCGGAAGCCCCGGAAGCTCACGCGATCGGCGATGCCGAGGCGGACGGCCTGCTCATGCAGGGCATCGCGGTAGTCCTCCTCACCGAACAGCGCGTCGCCCACCACGTGCGCGCGGACACTGCCGGTCGGGAACGCGCGTGCGAACGCGTCGAGGAACACGTGCTGGCCCTTCCACGGCGAGATCCGTCCGACCATGCCGATGACGAGATCGTCGGAGTCGTGCGCGGATGTGCGCATGAAGAACTCGTCCGGCACCGGATCGGGGATCACCGCCCGAAGGGGGCCGCCGGCTGCGGGGAGCTGCAGCGACGCCAGGGTCGAGCCGGAGTTCGCGATCACTGCGCTGGGGACGCGCCGAGCGAGGGCGCGGACGAAGGTGACCGCCGGGCGGGAGAGCGCGTCGCCGTCGATGTGGTCGCGGACGTGCCAGACGCACGGCACGCGGGCGACCCGGGCGGCGAGCCCCCCGATGACCGACGCTTTGAGGGAGTTGGTGTGGACGACGTTCGGACGCAGCTGCCGGAACCGGCGGACGAGGCGACCCACGTGGAGCACGCTGTCGCCGACGGCACGCCACGGCACGCGGCGGGTGAGCTCGGCGCGGCGCAGATCACGCGTGCGTGCCGGGAGCGCGGCGATTTCGGTGGTGATCCCGGCTGCACCGAGCTCCACCAGCAGCGGGCCGTCCTCGAAGGTCATCACGTGCACATCGGTGTCGGCAAGGGCCGGGATCGTGCGTAGCAGCGCGATCTCGCCGCCCGACATGCGCGCGCAATGATCGACGAACAGCACGCGGGGACGATTCGGTGGAGTCACGGCGTCGGCGTATACCTGACGATGCCGCGCGACCGCGTCGGCCCACGAGAACGATTCGGCGTGGGTGCGGCACGCAGCCGGTGTGGGGAGTGGCGCGCGCCCGTCGAAGGCCCGCGCCAGGCGTTCGCGGAGGGCGTCGGCGTCGCGGGCGGGAACCACCAGACCGGTGCCGAGCCCGGTCACCGCCTCCGGTAGTCCACCGACATCGGTGACGACCACCGGGGTGCCGCAGGCGAGGGATTCCAGCACCACAAGCCCGAAGCCCTCGAGCGCCACCGACGGCACCACGCACACGTCGGCCGCGGCGTAGAGCGCGGGGAGACGATCGTCGGGCACCGATCCGAGGAAGCGAACGTTGCGCAGCCCCAACTCGCGCGCGCGTTCGACCAATGCCCCGCGTTCGGGACCGTCTCCAGCGATCACGAGCGTCGCGTCGTCTTCGAGCCCGGTCCACGCGTCGAGCAACGTGTCGACGCCCGTGCGGGGTATGAGCCGCCGGACCGCGAGGACCACGCGCCGACTGGGCTCGAGGTCGAACTGCGTCCGGGCGTCGACGCGACGAGCGGGTCGATACCGTTCGAGATCGACGGCAGGTCGGATGATCTCGACGCGCCACGGTTCGACGCCGTATTCGAGCGTCAGCAGGCGCCCGAACGCACCGGACAGGGTGACGATCCGTCGCGCGCGTCGGTAGACCGCGCGCTCGATTGTGCGCCGAGCCATGGTCGACACCCTGCCCGCCGCCGCTTCGAGCGCCCACGGTCCTTGGAAGTGCACGACGAGCGGTACGTGCCGAGCGCTTCCCGCGAGGACCGGCGCGGCCGCATAGAGCGCGAAGTGGGCGTCGACCACGTCGATGCCGGTGGGGGAGACCTGGCGAGCGAACGCGCGCAGGCGCGCAGATAACGGTGCGTCGCGATCCGACACCACCACCACTCCCGGGAGAGGATCGGATGCAGGACCGATCACCACCGCGGGGACGCCTCCCGGTTGAGATGCGCCGAGGGCGACCAGCAGATCGCGGAAATAGCGGTTCAGCCCGCCCGGTTCGTCGGGTGACCACCCGAGCCCGAGGAGCAGCGGGCGGACGTGGGCCTCGTCGGACGCGCGCCCCTTCACGGACGCGCGGGCGGCAGAGTCGCGTCGATCCGGACGGCGCCGACCGCGGCGTCGTCATCGGCTGGCTCGACGTCATGACGCTTGGCAAACGCGGCGTCGGCGCGACCGAGCAACAGCCAGAGCAACGCTGCCATGACGTAGTGCGCACCCTGGAACCACGCGCCGATCGATACCAGGAGGACGCCGACGAGTGCCACGCGCTCGAACGTGCGGCGCGACAGCGCGACGCGGATCGACGACCACAGGCCGACGACGACGATGGCGACCGCGAGGAACAACCCGAGCACGCCGAAGGCAATGCCGGCGTCGCTGATGTCGAAGTCGCTGGAAGTGGTCTTGGCGCCGAAGTGCTCACCCGAGATGCCGGTGGAACCGGTGCCGTGCCCGATCGGGTGCTCGAACGCCTGTCGCACGCCCGCCTTGGCGCTGTCGTAGTGCACCTGGAGCGTGCTGTCGGTGTTGTCCTTGTTGCTGGCGAAGGGATCGTTCAGTGCGACGATCACCCGGCGGATGCCCGCCTGGGCGCCGTCCTTCGCGAAGCTGTTGGGATCCACCTGCGCGAGCGCGGCGAGGGCGACCGCCACGAGCAGGATCGCCGGGATCAGCACCTTCCACGCCTTGCGGCCGTGCATGACCAGGTAGACGACCGGGAGCGCGACGACGAGCAGCAAGAGGTACGTGCGGATGGCGGAGAGCACCAGCGCGAGCGACGTCACCAGGAACATGCCGAGCGCGAGCAGGAAGATCCCCGTCCGCTGTGTGCGGTGTCGCCGCGCCGCGCGCCGGTCCGTCGTCACGTGCATCAGGAGCGACGGGCCGAATGCCATGGTCGCGGCGACGATTGCACCGACCGCACACGCCAAGCCGAACTCGGCGGCCGACGCGTACGACCCGAACGGACGGACGGTCACGGGTCCGATGTAGAGCGCGGCGTAGCCGCGGTGATTGATCCAACGCTGGTCCCACGGCGGGAAGTCGACGACGGACTGGACGATGCCGTACAGGGCCACGACGGTGGTCGCGCCGACCACGAGGTACAGCAGTCGACGTGCGAGCCGATCGTCGACGAGGGTGCGCCCGACCCAGAACCAGAGCGTCGGGACCAGCCACACGAGGAGTCCGGCGACGCGGCTGAACCCGGACGGGTTGTCGGGATTCGCCATCTGCAGGAGGACGAGGACCGAGAACGCGAGGACCAGCCAGGCGAGCACGGTCATACGACGCAGTGCGCCCGCCAGGAGTGCTCGCAGCCCGAGCACCGCAACCGCGACTGGCGCGACGAGAAGGAACGGATCGCGCCCGGGGTCGGCGAGCACCTCCGACGCGAGTCGGCGCGTGGTGCCCAACGCGAACAGCCAGACGAACGTGACGATCACGCCCTGGGCGGTGCTTCGGGTGCACACGAATGCCAGCACCACTGCGATCACGCCGGCGAGGAGCCAGCGGGCAGCCGCACCCTCGGGCATCACTGCGGCGGCGAGCGCGGCGGCGATGCAGATGACGGCGCTCACGAGCAACCCGACCGGACCGAGCGGGCGCTCGGAGCGGGCGACGCGCCTGGCGGTGTCGAGCGCGGTCACCGACGGACTCCGGCGAGCTCGCGGTAGAGGTCGAGCACCGATGCCGCACTCGCGTCCCAGGTGTACCGCTGGGCGCGCGCTCGTGCAGCACTGCCGTCGGTCACGCGGCGCTCCGCATCGGCGACGAGCGGTGCCAGCGCGTCGGCGAACGCGTCGGGGTCGCGGTCGACCAACGCGCCGCCGGTGCCGTCCCGCACGAGCGCGCCGACGTCGTTGACACGAGTCGTGACGACCGGGAGCCCGGCGGCCGCGGCTTCGAAGGCGACGATGCAGAAGGTCTCGTACGCCGTCGGCAAGGTGAACACGTCGGCGGCCTGGAAGAACCGCTCCCGGTCGCCACGGAAGCCGAAGAAGGTCACTCGATCGGCGATCTTCTCGTCGGCGGCCAGGTTGCGGAAGCGGTCCGCATCGCCGCGCCCGACGACCCAGAGGTGGACAGGGGCGCCCTGGCGCGCGAGGCGGCCGACGGCGCGGACGGCGATCGCCAGTCCCTTGCGCACCCAGTCGCCGCCGACGAAGAGCACGACGACGTCGTCGGGTCCGATCCCGGCCTCGGCGCGAACCTCCGCGCGGACGGTGGTGTCAGCGGCGAAGCGCTCGAGGTCGACGCCGTTCGGGGTGACCACAACCGGGATGCCGGGGTAGGCGGCGCGGAACTCGTCGGCAACCCCCTCCGAAACCGCAGCGGCGCGCCGCAGCCGCGACGGTCGGTAGCACCACCGCTCGGCCGCGACCGAGACGCGGTGCGCAAGGTGTGCGCTCACGCGCCGCGCTGCCCCCGCGGAGTCGTCGGTGCGCGCGTCGGCCGGGGCGCCGGCGTGGCAGTAGTGCACAGTGGCGAGGTCCGCATGGTTCGGGACGATCGCGCCGAGGGTGTGCACCACATCGGTGCGTTCGCGTCGGATCGCCGCCCCCTGGGCCGCGAAAGCCAGGATGCGGACGACCACCGGGGCGGGTGGCAGGCGCACCTTCCTCCATTTCACCTGGGCGCGGAGCTCAGGGTCGAGTCGGGCCGTCACCACGGTCACGTCGAACTCCCGCGTGGCTCGGCGGATCAGGTTGGCCATCGCCGCTTCCATCCCGCCGCCGTCGTGGACCTCGTGGGCCGCGATGGTGACACGGGTGCGACGGCGCGTCGCGGCGCGGCACGCGTCGAGGGTCTGGGCCGCGACCCCCTCGTGGGTGTAGTGCTCCAGGACCCGCGCACGACCCCGACGGGAGAGCTCGGCGCGCAGCTCCGGGTCGTCGGCGAGTCGTTCGAGCGCACCCGCAAGTGCGTGGTCGTCACCCTCCGGGATGACGATCCCGGCGTCGTCGATGACGTGCGGGATCTCACCCGAGTCGGAGCCGACGACCACGACTCCGGCCGCCATCGCCTCCACCAGCACCCGTCCGAACTGCTCCCTCCAGTGTGGGCGGGTGAGCGATGGGAGGACGAGCACGTCGAGCTCGTGCATGAGCGTCGGCATCTCGTTCGACGGCGTCCAGCGGCGGATCTCGGTGCGCTCCGCCACCCCGAGCCGTCTCGCTTCGGCCTCGATGCCGTCACGCGCGTCGCCGTCGCCTGCGACGAGCAAGCGCGCGGCGTGGGGCAGCCGGGCCGTTGCGAACGCGCGCACGAGGCCGGCGACGCCCTTCGCCTCGACCAGCCGGCCCACGTATCCGACGGTGAACCGTCGATCGGATGCACCCTCCGGTCGGGCCCAGACGGCAGGGTCGACGCCCGACTGCACAACCGAGATGCTGCCTCGGTAGCCCTTGTCGCGCCAGACCGACTCTGCGTCCTGGCTGCCGCACGCGAGATGGTCGATGCGTCGCAACGTCGCTCGTTCGAAGCTGCGGAAGGGTGGTGGGTACCGCCGGTCGATGTTCTGCCAGGTGAAGCAGGCGGTGCGGATGCCGAGCCGTGCCGCCAACCGCGTCGCGTGCCAGGTCGCGACGTTGTACGGCTCCTCCTCGACGTACAGCACGTCGGGTCGCACCGCTCGCAGTCGTCGCGCCAGTCGTGGGTAGAAGTGCGCGTGGAACGAGCCGTTGAGCGCCAGGGGTTCGACGACGAGGTTGTAACCCGGCGTCGGGCCGGGCTCGAGCTCCTGGACGCGGTCCGGTTCCTTCCAACGCCGGGGGACGACGACCGTCAACTCGACGCCCGGTAGCCGTGCCAGTGCGTCGAGCTTCGTGCGGTACGACGCGACGAGTGCCGCACGCGAAAGCAGCATCACCCGCACGCGGCGCGCTCCTGGCGCAAGAGCTTGCACGAGAGCAGCGCGTCGTCGAGCGAGACGTCGTCGCGCACGGCGGACCACGTGCCGGCGAGGGCAGCGCGTGTGTACCGCAGCACCTCCATCTCGCCCCGCGCGAGCGCCCACAATGCGCGCGCCGCCCCCGGTGCCTCGCGGCATCCCACCAGCAGGCCGTACGCGATGTGGACGCCGGCTCGGTCGGGATCGGTGGCGATGGTGCCGAGCATCCGGTTGTGTGCGCTGGCCCTGCGTCCCTCGAGGCTCCCGCGAGGATCGGGTCGGCCGGCGAGCGACTCGTCGCGCGGCACGCGGTGGTCGACGGTGATGGCAGGGTCGTAGCGGACCCGCCAGCCGCGGGCGCGCGCCCACGCGCACATCAACTCTTCGGTGTGCATCTGCGTGCCCACACCCCGGAGCGCGCCCGGACGCGGCACTGCGAGTGCGTCGTCGCGGAACGCCATGTTCACGCCCTTCACCACGTGCACGTCGCGAGCAGGGCCGCGGCCGAGGTGGTGGTCGCCGGTGTAGCGCCCCCACCGTGCGAGCTTGCCGACGTCGTGTCGTCCCGGCTCGAGCTCGCC
>Ga0265327_10002293_pt1 | contig 20515 bp, 37 predicted proteins | sample 41621metaG_FD_202089 | JGI IMG/M metagenome (GOLD analysis project Ga0265327, IMG submission 202089) | Rhizosphere microbial communities from Carex aquatilis grown in University of Washington, Seatle, WA, United States - 4-16-21 metaG | ecosystem: Host-associated > Plants > Roots > Rhizosphere...
GTAAGAGCCACATCACCGGAGGTTGATTATGAGCGTACCAAGAAATTCTTATGCGAGAAAAATCGTTCGGCTTTATGGCTGGTCAGATGAGGATTCCATCAGCTCAATAGTAGACATTGATGGTGTCGATAGGGATGAGGCAACTCGCAGGTATCAAGAGGCTCGAATTCAGCAAAGCAACCGCGCGAAAGGTCAGATTGTAAGGAAGCTGAAGTCAGATCGTAAGGCTAATCAAGGTATTTATGAGGCTAGGCTGCATGTTTTAAGTCGTGCCTATCATCACGGTAAATACTTATGCAAAACCGACCTTGGAATGACTGCGTTATATGCAGGCTGGTCTATTTCCGATGATACCGGCAAGGCGTTTTCAAAAATATGCTTACCACTTGAACGTGAAGGGTTGATTCATGAGCTGCGCGACGATGATGACAGGCTAATTGGATACACCATTACCGATGCTGGCCGCAAAGAGTTATTGGGAGATTAGTAATATGCCTGCGAACATCCTTGATCTGGCTGCGGATACCGTCACACACGTCCGCAAAATACGGATACCCATTTTTACTTGGAAAATCACATGAAACTCACTCAAGATCAAATGGTGGCTCTTGTTGGCCTAGCCAAGACTCAGCCGGAAGAAGCCATACGTCGATGCGTTGAGTTATGCAATGATAATTTGACCTTCGAGGTCCTAGAAAGAGGTGGGCTTGCAGTAATTCAGGTCAATAAAGATCCTTACGCGTCCCCGCGCACGAAATTTGTAAATCCAGAGCTTTATCCAGATTTTGTATACATAGACGGCAAAGCCGACGCCGATATGGCCCCGCAGGCTTTGATGTTGGCAGCAAGCCAAGAACGTTCCAGAGAATTCCTTGTTGTCGAACCGGGTAAATCTGAAATGAAAGATGACAAACCTATAGATGGTCAGCAAAACCAAGTGGATTTAGTTCGTGAACATTGCGGCAACTGGAATACTGACATTGCCGCCGGATGGGAAGCCGGACTGCTCGGTAAGGAACGTATCGGGCGAAAGCTGTACAACCGAAGCCCTCCTGCTCATTATTTTGAGCCAAAGAATCAGCAGAGATATCTTGATTGGTTATTTGGAAGAGGTAAGGCGTTGGAATACCGGCGTCAGGAAAAGCAAAATAAGACCATATATTTTGCCGGCTATACCAAAGAAGGGCAGTTGATAAGCATAAGTCGCAAGGGGTGGAATGCCGCTCGTGGCCCTATCGTAACCAGGATGGCAAGAATGGGAGTGGCAGGCGATGTTACCGTCAATTACTGCGTTCATGATGGTGCAAAGAGCACTATTAAGCGCACAGTCAAGTGCGGTATTTAGGCAAAGAACGGATCGATCAAAATACATGATGAACTCTGGTGAGGTGTTTCCACGATGAGCGATTTTGAACTGCTCTTATCTTGGCCATTAGCCAATCCCGACGGCTTTTGGGTTGGGATCATTACACCTGCATCACTCGCTCTAATTGCGTTTTTCTACAGCAGGAAGGTTCTTGGCTATAAGCAACAGCAGCACTTGCCGTTGTTGATGATTGGACTATTCGCCGGCATGGTGGACATTGCTTTTCATGTCTTCTGGTTATGGCCATCTGGAATTATCCCAAATGGTAATCTGGCTGGAGGCACAATCGTAGTGGCGACCTTGTTGGTTCCTTCCGTATTCAGATCTGTCCAGAGCAAATTACCCTCCCCGGCCCCGATCGATGCCTTCTGGATGGCATGGTTTGTATTAATCATTACGGACATTGTGGTCAGCTGCATTCAGCCTGGTGGGATCTCAAAATTTTCCGGGATTGGGGCTAAAGGATTCCATGACGCATTGTTCATTGCTCCCTCGCTTATCTTCATTGCCGCCATCCTAATCGGACGCACTTTTAAACCAGGATTTCCGCATGGAAGGAAAAAATATGACTCCTGAGCAGCTCAAAGAGGCGCTGCACCTCAAGCCAACGGTTATGCTTATCGGCGATGGGCCAGTTGTACAGGGTGGTAATGTGGAGAGAGTTGAGACATTGCACATGAGTAAAAGCAATGTAGATCGTCCGGAAATAGATTTTCTGGATGTGATCAGAAGTCGGGTTGCTGCAAGCGAACCGATATTCATAACCGGGAATCCTTCTGCTGAAGATGAAGCCCTCATTACAGACATGGTTGAGCAAGCTGCGAATGAGGCCGGTAAATCTGCCAGCATGGTTCAAATTGTTTTTCTTCCAGAATCAAAATCCGATAAATAACCAATCCCGTGGAATATCAATGAAAGGTGATCTGTCATGGAAAGTAATGTGACAAAACAAAATGTTTTGCGCCGCTTACAAGCAAATGTTGAGGCTGGGGCCGGAGCTATCCTATTCCCGCATGATGCTGCTTTGGTGAGTGAGGCCGAGGTGCGAGAATTAGTTAGAAAATGTGGGCGAAGTCATGATGTTGTCGCTTTTTATGCTGGGCAACCAAAGTCCAGTAAATGCCAATTCCAGGTTAAATAAAATGATTTTTACCAAAGCTCAAAAAATATACATCGCCTTAGTTGCTCTAGTGATTGGCATTGCCATCATCACAGATAAGTTCTCCTTTACTCTTGCCTTTTTTCTTGCTTTTCCATTGATGGTACGGTTGGTTCGTTACATGAATTCAATCAAAAATCACTTGGCAATCGAAGGTGCGTTACCAACACTCGATGTTATCTACGGTGGCGTACGCTATCTAGGCTCAGAGTCAGAGGTTGTAACTACTCGCAGAGTAGATGATCCGCGCGAACCTGGCCCGTTACGTTTTGAGCAGCTATGCAGGACGAAAAGCGGGGCGTGGTTCTGCCTTTATTTTGAAACGATCAACGGTTCTGGGTTTGCCCGTGGACCCAATGTGAAGCCATTACGAGATCATGATGCCGCAATTTGGCTTGAGCAAGCCGATCATGAACAATATCGTCGGTTCTTTGGCGAGCCAAAACTTGCGTAAACCATCTGCTTTGAATGACTTCATGAAGAGAATGCGTAAGAACAACTCGCAGTCCTATACCGTATCAGCTTCCCTGATTAAAGCGGATGGTTCGGACGCTGGCCGAGTTGTGGTTATAGCACGTGATGATGGTACGGGAGAAATTGTAGACAAGAGTGCTACGACACTTCAGGAGGCTATGAGAAATGGCGTTCTGCTACCTGATCCTCTGAGCATGACTGACCCCCACGATTAAAGAGAAAAACTATGGCCAAGCCCTCCATTTATACCTCCGAAAAAGATCGCATTGCAGATGTTTTGATGGCGAACATCAATCCGAACTTCAGGTTCGTTGAATGCGAGCCTGGGCGGCTTACGATGCACACGAACACGCCCTACGAAAAGGAAGTGATCAAAGAAGAACAATCGGCTGCAATCGCCAGATTAGCCATCAACGATGCAATGCGGTCCTGATCGATCAGCCATCCACTGTTTGTTTAATACGCTTGGTATCCGTAAAGTGTTTTGTATTTTACATTTCTGGACACCCTGCAATCCGAATCAACTGTTGTACTATCCGAAGGGAGCAATGAATGGCTGTTACTCTTAAAGAAAGCATAGAGCTTATGCTCACTCATTCATCACTAGTTCAAATTCGTGCTCATGCCATAACCCTTATTAACGATGGCGTTAAAAGCGAAACAGTCGAACAAATACTTGCGCTAGCAGATGCTTTCCACGAAGTCCCTGCTGAGATTGCACGAGGGGGAAATCTGAATCCTACGTTGTTTCGTGCCTTAGTTACGGAAGTTGAAATGGGGTTGCCATCTGATTATCCGGCTTGATGGAGATAATATTCCTGACACTCAACATGGCTGTAATAAGAAAGACACCTATTGAGTGGGTATTGAGGATTAGATTGTGACGATTGCATCTAAACGCGAAGGGGTAAAACCATGAAAAACTCTCACATCGAACCATTTAAGACTGCACCACGTGAAGCCGCCAATATGACTGGGCATACCCTCATATTTGGTTCAACAAGAGACGGTATGACCCGATCCCTTGCGCATTTAATGACAGATCAAATAGCGGCAGGTGGAAAAATCGTCGTTCTTGATAAAGGTTCGACCAGTGAACACATGATCGAAAAGATTAAGTCCAAAGCCCTAGCGCAATGATCATCACAAACGCAGCCGAGAAGTATGTTTCAGACCTGTTAATGGAACGTGCGCTTAGTAAATTCCGCATGGGTGGTTTGGCTACCTCTTTACTCAGTCAAGCGACCTACAAAATGAAGGAATCCGGGAGTTGGACTGATGATGTGATGATTTATGTGTTTCTGGATGCTGGCAGCAAGGACAAAACCAGATGCAACAGATTGATACACGGAATTCCCTCGCCTAGATTCTGGCACGGGGCAAGCAATACACATTGCCTCATGCCTGCGATCGATGTCGTTTACTTTTTCGCGAATGATTACGATGAACGCCTAAAAGCTTACAAGGCAGCAATACCAGAATTTCCTGATACTAACGCTCTCGAATACTGGTTAAACCACTTCACCTCACGTAAATTTAATCGCGAATTGATTGATATGTTGCTGACTGAGGCCGATCGAAACATGCCGAAAGCATCTCCTTCTTCGTACCGAGGCATTTTGAGTGGCCAGGTACTTCAGCGAGTGGCAAACATGGCCGCAGAAATCGATCGTTTTGCGTGGTATAAGGGCTACCGCACGATGAGTCTCGCAAAAGCCGCTCCCATGTTAAAGCTCGACACCCCAGTATCAACTGAAAACAGAGCCAAGAGGATGAGGCCTGCCGGCACGCAACCAAAGAGTGGCACGTAATCCCCTCTTGTTACCGAGATCAGTCCGCCCCTTGCCTTTTCAGCGTCTCATGTAAAAATTGGTTCATGACGTGCAGATCACTTTTAGCCAGAACACTCAATCTCAAGCCACTTGACCGGGTACAGGTCAACAGTCGGCACGAGATTACTGAGTCAAGAATTTCCATCCAACTCGGAGCATCCAGTTCCGAACTGCCTTTTTGGTATTTTCAGCGAATTCTTGCCGATGGTATGTTGCAGGTTCGTTCCCCAAGCGGCTATGTCACAACGCTCGACCCTGCCGATATATGTGATGTGATCCGCGAGACTCCCATCATGGTTCGTGCCATGCCAAAGTCCGAGTGGATTCGCCGGTCGCGTTTAAGTCTCGCCGAACGTCAGCAACCAATCCCCGATTCCAGCTATGCCGATGCTTTCGTGCTGTATATTACGAAAGACCGGTGGAATCGCATTGATCAGGTGAGCGTCCAATTCGTAGACGAAGCCCATAATGGCGACACCATGACCTTTAGCACACTGCATGACTCAGACCTTCGGTCTCTCGCTGCAAAAGCAAAGCGCAGCGTGATGCCGGTTATGGCGAAGAGTTCCGCCAACTATTCAGCAGATCATGGGGTTGTCCGGGCAATGGGCCATTCCAGATATGTTGTCAAAAAAACGATCGCCGCCGCTATCGGTGGACATGATACCGCCAGAGATATTCTGTGCGCCATTGGCGATTGCGCCATATCCACAGCCCAGATTAACCGTCTGGTCCCCGCACGTTAACGATGCAGGAATCTCTTCAATGAATCTTGATCTTTTTGGTGAGTCTTCAGAGAGCGCCGATGCACCATCACCTGTCGCGGTCAATATTGAATCATGCAGGGATTTGGCATCCAGAATTACTGACCGGTTTGGCATGACACAGGCCGAAGTGATTCTTCAGAGATTCGCTGTAAGCCGCCTGAAGGATCTGCCTTCGGATATGTTGCATCCCTTCTACGACTTTGCGTCAGCTTGCCTCCATTATGACTACCCGCCCTCAGGGTCGTGGACAAACGGCAATGTGCCAACTCATAAGGCATTAGTTTCATGATGTCGGAACACATCAAATTCAATCCGGGAAGTTGTTTGGATAGGCAAACAGCCCTGATCGAATTTAGTCGCTCGATAAAGTCCATCGTGAGGCAAGAGAAGCCACGGACTTTTAACCATGAGCAGTTGTTCATCATTTTGATTGAGTTAGCCAAAAATACGTTTGATCATTCAACGGGGGTTGGCATGGTGGATATCAAGATGCCGGATGCAATTGCCCCGCTTTTTGTGATTTACCGAGATACGGGACCAGAATTTGATTGGAAATTCAGTTCTGCGTATAGACCATCCAGCAAGGCTGGCAATGGTATTAACTTCGGCATGGGACTTGTGCTTATTGCCTCTGCCGCTGAAGGCGCTGGATTTGATCTGGATATTTCAAGGTCTGATGAGTTTACTGAATTTAAGCTGGCAAAACGCCCAGGAAGCGTTGCGGCAGTTGGATGAATTAATGAGGTTAATCCGGTGAAAACAAACAAGCTGAAATGTAATGCTCTTGCGTCTCGCAAAGGTGATGAAAGCTCATTAGACAATCGGAGTCACTTTCCACATGGTCAATAATATTAAGGTCGGAGATACTTTGGTTCCAGACCCTCTCTGGAACCAGACTGAGCGTGGTGGCAATCGACTGGCTGTGCCTTCAAAAATCCTTGGCGTCCAAAGCGCTATTTGCCAATCTGGCATTTTGCTCAATGTGCGCACCGTTGGCGGGCAAGATCGTTGGCTTGATGCTGGATGGTTTGTTCGGTAGTTGCCATTAAGGTAGTCTTTCATGGGTTCGGCAAGCAATCTGACAAGAAAGCACTACACCAGACTGCGCTGGTATTTTCGCGCCCCTGATGGTGCGGCGAGCCGAGCGGACAACGACGATCTGGACTTGGCCGCGCTGGGATTGATCGAGCGCAGAGAATACGTGGGCGGGTCGGTTTACTTCCGCATCACCCAGGCTGGACAGCAGGCGCTTGCTGAAGAAAATGCTCGCGAGATCGAGCGCAGAAGTCCGCATCATGAATTGGCCCAAAGATTGGCCGAATGGCTGCGCGGGCAAGGCCGGATAACTTGGGAGAATATCGAGCTTCTTATATATCTTGAAAGTGGCGGCAAGCAGGCGGTTAGGCCTGATGTTTTTTCCTTGATGACCACGCTCAATCCCGAGAAGATCAGCCCGGTTGTTCATGAGGTAAAAGTCAGTAGAGCAGATTTTCTCGCAGATCTGGCGAAGCCGGAAAAACGGACCGGGTATGCAAAAATCGCAGAAGCTGTTTACTACGTTGCGCCGGCAGGCATAATCTACAGTTCCGATATCCCCCCAGGATGTGGGTTGCTGCTTGAGCATGAGCCAGGGCGCTTCGAACTTGTGGTAAAGGCAAAGCGGGCTAAAATCAAGTTATCTGATCGGCACTTCATGAAGCTTGTTTTGAAGCCTGGGGTATGTAACCCGGCACCATGGATGGCATGAAAATATACACGGACCAGATCACTACAAATGAAAGATTCCCAAAGTCTAAACAATCAAAGACCAGCTCATCTTCTGACTGTCTGCATAGATGTCGCCAAATATCCAGATGATCTGATGTTCGCGGCCAGAATTGCCATGCGGGTGAATCCTAAATCATTTGTGCTCATTGGCGGTAATGAGCAGCTCGAAGTAATGCTGGTTAATTTTGGATTCATTATAGAGGTCATCCAGGATCGCTCAATGATGCCATTCGGTGCGTTTGAATTAGTGCCAGAGATTGTGGCTGAAGCCAAGAAACAAGCTGCAAGAGGGAATTAAATGCGTTTCGAATTTAATTTGCTATCAACTATTGCTCTTCATTGAATACGAGACCAAGTGAAAATCACCGAGAAGCAGCAAAAGGTCGTTGATCTCAAAAACGCCGGGTTAACTTTCGCAGATATCGCCAAGAAACTCGACGTCACCAGGGAGAATGTTGGCGCACTATACAAGAAAGCCATGAAAACGCTAAGCCACGTCCCTACCCCTGGCTTTGAGAATCTAGAGATAGATGATGTCGGGATAAAAATTGCCAATCGACTGAGGCAAAACGGGATCGACTCCAAAGAGATGATCCTGGACGATCTTCGTTATGGGTCGGATGTTCTGCACTTCAAAGTCGTTCACTTGGTCGGGCCTGTTGCCATCGAACGTATTAGGCAATGGTGCGGGGCCGAGGTCTATGATCAGGCGATTCTTGACGGTCAGGAATCCTCTAAGAAAAGGTTATCCACTTAAATTGGAGAGTACCGTGGTGTCCCCAGACAATTGGATTACTGAGAGCAATGGCATAAAACAGACGGTCACATCTGTTTTAGTGGTCGCAACTGGCATCGCCTTTGCGATTGGTTTTCGTCACTTCGACAGTTCTGGACTAACAGGGAGTCTAGCCGGGTTCCTGCTTGGACTCCTGCTTCTATTCGTAGGCTTAGCTTCCCTACTGCTCGGAGGGAAACAAGTTATTACGGTTGATACAAAGAGGTGCCGAATTGTTATTGAAGGCAAGAATCGATTCGGCAAGAGTACCAAGGTGATCAGATTCAACGAAATAGCCGATGTGTACGTTGGAGAGTTTGGCGATCAGGAGGGAGGAAGTATTTCGTATCATGTGGTGATCAAATTGAAAACTGGCAAGGAAACCCCTTTATTTTTCGCATACTTTGAGGGGCAGCATGAAAAGTCCGTAGCGGAGTCTCGGTGCCAGCGTCTTGCCCAGTGCTTGCAAGCAAGCGGCTAACCTAACGTTCGAGCGGGACTGCCGCGAAGCAGCCCACGTTAGTCTCCTTTACATAGTTGAATCATGCCTCATACTATGAATACTGAATTTCAACAAAGGTCTGATAAATGAAGACTCAAGAACAAGTATCCGCAGCAATCGATGAGGCCATGGCTGAACAACGTCCATTCTGGGGTATGGTCATGGTCTTTGGCCAGCGCCAATGGATTGCTTTTGGCGGGACAGTCCAGTCAATATAAGCATGTCATCCCTAACAAAATGTCAGGCCAAGAAACTGGTGATAGCGTATAACGCGCAATATCTTGCAGCCACGCCGACCCGCTATACTCTTTTAATCAATTGTGAGTACAGTCTGAAAATTGCAGCTTATGGTGCGGGGTAGCACGCCAACTTGCCGAATTGATTGACGTGCCAGTTGCACCTTATGCGTAAACGGACAGAAGATATGGATAATTAATTAGGCCGCTGGATGTGGATCGTGGTTTCGTCTCAACGAGTTTCTACTATCTAAGGCAAATATCATTTTACGAAATGGTCATTTGATGTATCATAGTTAATCAAATGACCATCCAAGGAAATGTCGATGACGACCGCTCAAGTAAGGCGTGGCACTTCGAAACCGCGTCGATTCACTAACGAATTTGTCGAGGTCGGGTTGAGTTACGCACGGGCCAATGCCATGCAGCGTGTCGAATTGATCCGGCATGGCGTGGATGCTACGGTGTTCGTTAAGGCCTTCATGCACTACGACCTGCCGCGTGCCAAGATGGCTAAAATTATCGGCCTTTCTGATGCCACGGCAGGCCGTAAAATCAAGGCAAGGGCGAAGCTTGGGCCGCTTGAGTCAGAGCGACTAATCCGTATTGCCATGATTGAAGCCGAGGCCGAACACGTTTTTGGTTCTCGCGATGCAGCCAAGCACTGGATGTTGAGCAACAACCTCGTCCTTGGCGAATCTCCGTTGTCCCTGCTCGATACAGATGCCGGGGCCGGCGAGGTTAGAAAAGTGCTGAACTCGATCGCTTATGGCGGCGTTGCCTAATGTTGGTTTGGAGAATTGCGAAACGCGCTCATGCTCTTGATCGCATTGGAACCGGCGCCCGCCTTGGTGGTGGACGTTGGAATTCCCAAGGCACCCCGGCTATTTATGCCGGGATGACACCCGAAATCGCTGCATTGGAAAAACTAGTCCACACGGGCGAAACTCTCCCAAACGACCTGGTTGTGGTGGAGATAACCATTCCAGACGATGGCTTGTTGTATTTCCGTCCTGAAAAATCTTCCCTACCGCCAGATTGGAACGTTATCCCCAGCTCCGCCAGTGCAGCCGTGTTCGGAGATCAGTTCATTACGGAAGGACGATACCTTGGCATGATTGTTCCTTCTGCGGTCATGCCAGAGTCGATGAACATTGTCATCAATCCCAACCATCCAGCGATGGGAGAGGTTGTATTCACCATTGCTAGAGAGTTTAGGTTTGATCCCAGATTTAGGCCGAATTAAACGATAAGCGGTTTGTCGTCGTTAACTACTTTATCTACCAAACGACAACAGATCACTCACACCCAGCCAGCGTCTGTTCCGCAGCTTTCAAAATCCGGCCAGAGACAACGTTGTGACTCACAAAGGACGGGCCACCCCCCTCCCCTTTTGTTTCCCAATATAGCACCACGTTTTCACCGGACCATTCCGGCCTGTTCTTCAATATCGTTCCAGCCGTTTCCTGCAACTTCTTCACAAGCCCAGCGGATTTACATTGGCACATCTTCGCATCTTGGCCAGAGTCAACGCACGCGGTTATCTTGGACGAAACGGCATTGATAGCCGCGTCAAATCGAGCGGCCAGCGCCAGGTCTTCAGATTCTGAGAGCCTTACTATATTGGCCGGTATCTCCTGGTCCGCATATGCCATCGCCGGAATCAACCCAGCAACCAGCAATATCATGGTTCGTATATTCATAGGCTCACTTCTTGGCAATCAGAGGTTCGTTGATATCCACGTCCAGCGTGTTCGCAACATTCGGAAGCTTCACCATCGACATATCGCATAGGTATGACCCATGGGATTTGAGTGATATCGACTTCCCGTCAATCTTGTAGCTTTGCACAATCTTTTTCACGTCCGCGTCGTACGGCGCAATCGTGCATGTATGACCAGGAACAGACATATCCATCTGCCATACCTTGTAATCCTTATCTACCGTAAGTTGAATCACAGCGTTTGAATGGTTGTATGCGATAACGTCCTTGCCGGACAACCCGGATACCTTTTTGTCCATGCTGGCGGTCGATCCACTACGGATTTCCGCAATATCATCAGAATCAGGCAGGAAGGAATAGAAGTAGATTCGCACCCACGAATACCCAGGGGCACCAAGGCGGGGTTCCACAGTTGCTATCGCACTCTTCATCTGGAGTACGTCATTCCCAACCGAGAACTTCGCTTCCGTGGCAAACGGTTCCGCAGGCAGTTTATCTCCCGCCAATACCGGCTGGCTCATCATGGAAAAAGGCAGCAGCAACGGGATTAGGTATTTCGTCTTCACCTTCACAGCAGCCGCCTTCATCATTTACTCAAAATCAGTTGCATTTACCGTTTGTGTTTTCCAGCCATACATCTGATCAACTAATCTCGCTTCGCCCAACATGACCTTTACAAGCGGGTCACCAGACAGAAACTTAACCTTGTCACCGGCTGAGTATTCCCTTCCATTTTCATCTCCGGTGTGAATAAACAATCCTCGCATTCCAAGACTATTGGCCAGCCTTGCAAATCTACGCACATGGGAAGGTTTAACTTCAGACTTGTAACGCTTGCACTGAATCAGCCATGTCTCTCCACAGTAATCAACTTTTCCGTCAAATCTACCACGTCCACTGTTGCCAGTTAGTCTCCATACATAGCAGCCTTCACCTTCGGCTATCGCCAGTACCATTTCTTCAAATGTGCTAGGGCTAATCATCCGCAAAAAAGGAATGACCCTTTCATCTTCAACGCCAATCGACCTCAGGCGCAAAAGAATGGACAGAACTTTCCTAGCCTGTTTGATGTGGAAATTGTGTCTACGGAAACAGAGTGTAAGTAGCCAGTTAATTAATCGCGTAACCAAGTGTGTAAGCATTGTGTGCTCTCTTTCTTATCCATCCAATGCATCAAGAGGCTTATGGAATACTTCCATGTAAATGTAGTGCTGCTATTGCAACATTACAATATTACGGCACACGCTTCACGTCCGCTCATCAGCTACCAGTTTCCAAGAACCCCGCCTGTGCAACATTAAATCTCATTCATGCATCAAGCGTGGCTACCACATCAACAACTTCTCGCATGCGCGGAAGCACAAAACAGACAACTCCCACGGACATGCAAATTACAACACACTCTTCAAACTCGGCTGCACGTAAAAAAGTGCGATTCCCCTCATGCTGCCCGCCGTAAAGGCAACATAAAGATTGACCCTCGCTGGTCAATACCAAAACTCCCTATTCCGGAATGATAGTGGCCCGTTCTCGCTACGGGTATGCGGGCTTCTTATTTATTGTGGGTGCCGCCCACATCATTGAACTTCCGACCTCTCCCCTTTCACTGATTCGCCAAACTGCGGCAAAACCAGCTACTACGTGCATCCGTTGCTCTTAAGCAATCAGACACTCCTTCTCGGATTCGTAGCGTGGGGCGGGTATAAATTTGTCCTGACTTTTTACTTGTCAGGTGGGTTACAGGTACTTAAATAATGCTTAACTTATTGTTAATGCTAACAAATGCACGGCCTCAGGAACTAACATTTTAACCAAGGCAATGAAAAGAATAATACCTGACGGTGAAATCACGTTTAAAAAAACCGACCTGCAACCAGGTCGATTAAGTAAGCGGGGAAAAACCCACTAAGCATAGATGCGGTTGACGATAGCTAGTCGCCTTCCATTCATCATTAAAACGCCACAGTCTGGCATTGAAACGGTACTGCATCCGCAGCAGGTCTTACAGGCGCAATTCTCAATCCAAAAGACACCATTCAAGTGTCCGAATAACGGCATTAAAACACAAGCTTTCATCCTCTTCAAAATCCAGCTGGAATCGAGAATGACATCAACAGAGATGGGTAAAAAGTCAGGCGGTCTACAGGCTGTCTACAGAAGGTCTACAGAGCGTCTGACTTTTGCTGAAAACAGCAAAAAACATCCAATCATCACCAAGGCGGTCTACAGAGCGTCTACAGACGGTCTACAGAGCGTCTGGTTATTTTTTAGAAAGAGTGGACGGAATGGAAAAGAAAAAGATTGTTCAAGCCATCGATTTAGGCTTCGGATTTACAAAGCTTGTTGAAGGCGTGAATGCATCCGGGCAATACAAGCTTAAAAGCTTCCCTTCGATTACTGCAATCAGCAGTGGCAAAAAGACACTGGGCGGCGGATTCTTCTCAGAACGAGACACCGTAACCGTTGAGCAAGGCGGAGTTACATATGAAGTGGGCAAAGACACTGTGATGGCACAGTCAGGATTCAGTGCTCGCATCCTCGATAACAGGTACATCTACTCCGACGATTACCAGGCATTAATGAAGGGCGCACTAAAAATGATGCGCACCGATCACATTGATCTTCTTGTACTTGGGTTGCCAGTCAAAAGCTACGACGACGCAAAAGCGTATCTCAAGGAATCCTGGGAAGGCCAGATCAATATAGATGGTGATCACAAAGTGAGGGTAAATCGGGTCATGGTGTTGCCTCAGCCACTCGGCGGATTCGCGTGGCACGGAAAATCAACCGGCACCTATGAGCAGATGAAAAGCCAAAGAAACCTGATCCTAGATCCTGGTCACTTCACATTTGACTGGCTTCTGGCACATGACATGAAAATGACTAAGCGAAGCAATTCATACGAGGGAGGAATGTCTTTCGTAATTAATGCAATTGCGGATTCTCTTGGCATAGGTTCAAGCAACCTCGACACCCTTAATGCAATTGACGAGCATTTCTACATGGGCAAACCCTTCATGCTGGGTGGCAAGGTAGTGGACCTAACACCACATATGCCCGTTGCCAAGGCAGTGATCAAGCGGGCAGTTTCTGCGATGTCAGCGAACATCGGTGATTCCAGCAACATCGACAACATCGTCATGTTGGGAGGCGGAGCAGACTTGTATCTGGAAGAAGTCAGTAAGGCATTCCCACACCACCAGATTAAGACAGCCAAAGGCAAATCATTCGCGAATGTCATGGGCTATCAATGGATCGGGGAGCAGGTGGCAAATGGCAAGCGATAAACAGATGCCGTGTCTTAAGGTGGGCGTTGAAATCGATCCAACGATCTACCCACGGGTGCATGCTCTTATTAGTAAAGTCCAAACAAAAGGACGTGCAGAAAAGTTGCGTCAACTAGCCTCTATTGGAGAACTGGTTGAGAGCGGAATGCTGGGTAACTCACATGGGTCAGTCGCAGCTAGATTACTGGAACCCGGTCAATTGCAATCAGAAACAGGAAGTGTCGGAGAGCCTGAGGCAGCATCAGTAGCTGGCGACTTCGAGGTTTATTTGTAAGGTGCCAGCGTCCAAGAACGGGACTCGCAGCGAAGAAGGTTGACTTTAAAAGATAGCCTGTAATCTGTGTTTATCAGCCGTTCAACAGGGAGATAAACATGGATTATATGCAACTGATTATTACGGTAACGGGTCTTGCCGGTCACTACTTTGTGGCGAAAAAGAATCCCATTGGTTACGCGTTCTGGATTATTGGAAACATTGCGATGATTGTCGAATCGCTGGATAAGGGAATGTACATGCTTGTTGCATTATTCCTTATCTATACGGCAATTTCATTGTGGGCAATGCGCTCATGGGTTTCTGGCAATCGGAAAGATAATGCGGAAGGTATGGCACAAGCAGTTAGTTAGGGATCTATGGAATTACTCGAAATCACCCTCCAGGTCGTCGTAGCAGTAACCGGTCTTGCCGGGCATTTCTATATCAAGAAAAAGAATCATCTCGGGTATCGATTCTGGATCGTGGGCAACATTGCCATGATGGCTATTACGATCGAGAAAGGGATGTATGTGACAACCGCATTGTTTGCGGTTTATACATGGATTGCAATTGAGGCAATTAAAGAATGGGGCGGAGGCATTGCCGATAATCATCAAGTCTCAGGCGAGCAGATTAAAAACCCAGAGTAAATCATGCCAGACAACTCATTCAAAAAAATCGGCATATGCAAATATCGATATTCCAGATATCGGCGGTAAGAAGAATGCCGGGGGTATCGATAGACCAAACCGTTTTAGATGACGGGCTAGGGTTCCGTTCAAGTCAGCCTATCAAAGCGACAGAGTTGAAGCAGCGCGGCTGGACGGAAACGATGATCAAGCGATTCCTAAAGCCGGCATCTTACGAGGTCAATCCGCATTATTCCGTAGCTCCAAAAATGAGGGTCTATAAGCTCGGAGATGTTGAGGATGCGGAAAAATCCAAAGAATTCCTAGCTGCTATTGAAAAAGCGAAGCGTGCGTCAGAAGGTGCATTGATCGCGTCAGCCAACAAAATCAATAATGCAGCCAAGGTCGCGCATGAGGTCGTCATCCCATTTCCATCAGACCAGGAGTCAGTGAGATCTGAAGCAATCAGGTTGGTGAATAAAGAGGGCCAGGGGTGCTTTGAGGAAATGTTGTTTACGCTGATACAAAAAAAAACGCTTGAACTGGTATTGCAAGCATGTGAACCAGCATATTGGGAAATCGATGAGATGTATGGGCAAAAGGGAGCCGTGTTAGCCCGGAAGATTATTGATAAAAGAGTAGATGATCTAATAGCGCAGCACTACCCTGCCCTTGTAAAACTAAAGGCTGAGTTAATCCAAACATGACGCTTTTCGAATCCATCAAAAAAAAGAAACAGGTAATCCATCATATAGATGCGGCAATTTCCATATTGGTTTCAGTCGCGATATGGAAAACGTTTCACGCTATGGTAATACCACCAATTGTCGGCGTGGCTTCGTACTGTTTAATTTTGAGATTCGTTTTTGTATGGCGATATTGGGTGTGCGCAAATTGCAGAAAAAACCTCGGGCTTTTGTTACAGGGTGAAAAGTTTTGTAAGCACTGCGGAACAGAAGTAAGGAAAGGATAAAAAATGGTTCATGAGCAAAGACTAAAAATGGCTATGACAGAACAGAATGGCCAGCAAAAGGAAGTGGTGGTATTGACGGGCGGCGATTGCAAAGCAATCCATGACGAACTTGTACGCCGTAGAAAACTAATCGAAGGCTTCGAGGCCGTGCTCGGTCTTGACAGTGAGCATTCGAAAAATATACAGGATTAAGGCCTATATCCCAATCAAAAAACGAACGGCCAAAATGGTCAGATGTTGACGGAATTGATTTCTGTGGAGAATGAACCTGTGAGCCACTATTGGCCAATAACATCACAGGAGAAAAGAAATGAGCAGCGTAATGAAGGACTATGCATCTAAGGACCCACGAAGCGTAGCGGCAAGCCTGCGAGGCAAAGGCGATGGCCGTTCAGAAAGCTGGGAGCAGTTTTGCGAATCAGTTATGCGTAACCATCACACAGTTTCAGACGCCCAGGCGGAAGCGATGTACAAGGCAAAATGCGGAAAAGCGGTAGCAGCAGAACAGAAGGCCGACGCCAGTGTGAACGTTGAACAGAAATGGGTTCAAGCAGTGGGTGAATTTGTTGCCGGAGTCGCGCTGGCTGTCATGATTTTCTATTGCTTTATCCATGGCGTTTCGTACAAGTAGCAAAGGTATTGGTACGAAAGATATCGCAACAAAACACGGATGCGATGGACACCGTGTCACATCTCCGCGAAAGCTCACATATTTTAGTGAGCTTTCGATATTTAAAGATTGCACTAAAAAGGGAAGTTTTGAGATTGGTATCTGAAATCGTCTGATTATGTTTGTCGTATTAAGAACATTATTGACGAAAAACCTATTCAAATAAATTATGGGCAAACACATCGACCATCCAGAGCAAGGCGATTTATTCGGAGGAACTCCGTTCCACCGAGGCGACGGACTTGCTCTGGCCAAGTTGGGAAGGCAACGTGCCGCATATAGTGCTGAGCGTGCGCATCCTGGATGGAACGATAAAGCTTTGGAGTTATTCGAGGCTTACGCAAGAACGAATCAGGATTTCACAACTGAGGATGTTCGTCACGCAAATCCTGATTTTGAGTCACCACCGGAAATGAGGGCTTGGGGATCTGTGGCCAGGAGAGCGTCCGCGCTTGGTATCGTCAAAAGCGAAGGCGTTACACGGGCACAGTCGAATAGCGTTCATTCAATGTGGGTGACAAACTGGAAATCGCTCATATATGTTGAGGAAGATTCCACCCCCGTCTAGTGTTGGAAATAATACATACTTGACGTAACAAGGTTCAGTGAAACAATCGCCTCATGTTCAACAGCAAGACGTGAGCGCAAAGGACCATCATGCTAAACATCATCCTCAGTTCTACAGCACTTCTATTGTCAGTATTCGGGCTTCCATTTTTCATTGCATCAAGAAAACTCCTGATAATCCGTTGGAAAATGGAGTTGTATGGTCTGAAACGAGCGCTAAACGTTATCCTCTCGCAAGGGAAGTCAGGTGAAAATGCCGTAAACAGGATCATCGCAAAAATAATTAGGAATACCCCTCAGTTAAATGATGCAATGACGTTTGAGGGCGACATTGTGTTGCTGAATGGTAATGGAAATCTTAGTCAGGAAATCGATCACATCATTATTACCAGATTCGCAATCATCGTAATTGAGACAAAGGAATGGTACGGCAGAATTAGTACACTCGATGACCATACGGCGCTTCTGGATCAGGATGGCCGTATTGAAAGAAGGAAATCACCTTACGCCCAGGCACAATCCAAGCAAGTGGCTTTGAGCAAAATATTGGGTAAGGAAACACCAATCGCTTTTGTGTGCGTATTCACAAATCCAGATATAGAATTCGCGCCGAACTGCCCATCAAATTACTTTCACATATCACAATTCGGCGAGATGATTAAGAAAGTACATCAGAATTGTCATGGGCGCGAAGTTATAGATATTCAAAGTGCTTACAAGAAAATTAAGGCGCGTTGCGACGGGATGCCAAACGCCAAAATGCGTCATTTGGCGAGGATTGCCAAGAACACGAAGAACCCTACGAGTGATGCATTAACCGTGTTGGATTACGATACGAAGATTGTCGAACTGCAACAAAAAATCGCGGACCCATCCTACAAGCCAACGATATCCGAGCACATTTCTAAAAGAGTGGTGCCGGTCTTTCTTTGGATATTGCTAACTGTTGTGCTATTCAAAATGACCTTGCACGTTCTTAAGTAGTTATATAGAAAGAGACAAAAAGGACCGAGTATGGCCCTTTTTTTGTTAACTGGATTAGCGACGGACACGGTGTCCGATGCAACTAGGCGATCGAAAAAACTTGAGTGGCGTTGGCGCTCAATCCATTATTAAATTCAAGCGCAGATCCATACTTCACACCATCAAGATGCTCTTGCCAGTGCGTAGGCCGGATCGATGAATCTAGCCTTACATTACCCAGGATTCCGGATGTATACCATCCCCAACCGTCCACCTCGCTTTGACGGAAAAAAGGGCCGAAATCGAAATGATGGGCAGTGCTGGACTGACCGGGCCAGAACAAAGCAACTGGAACATTTAGATCAGGCAACTCATCTTCGACGGCTGTAAAAAAATCCATAATTCTAGTAGTGCGTGATTCGTTGTGATTGCCTGATAAGAAAGTGTGTGTGTGATCGGACATTCCTACTTACCTCACCATTGTTGATGAGGGTAAGGTAAATCGGTTGCAGTTTATATGCGGGGTGAAAGTTACAACAATTACAGCAGATTTCAAGCACTGCCAGCAGAACCGACTATGGCGTACAAGTCGGCAGAGATACGCTCAAGTTCGGCCGGGGACGGCACTCTATCTATCTTGTAGCGCATCGGAACAACCTTGAATAATGGCTCGCGAAGGATTGGTGAAAGCCTTGTAGTGTGTGCCGCAGCAATAGCAAGGTGAGGAACAAAGTCATCATCAGTTGTTGGCTTATTCGACTTCGCCAGAAAACCTCCAAGCGGATTAACGGCACTCCCCTTCTCCCTAAAGAAAACTATGCCGTACAAATACGTAAGTTCGATACATAGGTTTGCTGCATCGACAGACAACGACTTCTCGAAACCGGTTACCGAAGGACTCCCAAAGCCAGGATCGAACAGGAATTCGTAAAGGAGTATCGGATCGATAGAAGGTTGCGACATGGCACGCATCACGCTTGATGAATAAGGTAACGATGACACGGTGTCTGAATATTTTCCAGATAATTTTGCGTTGGCATACAGTCGCTCATCTTGCTTTATTTTGAATGGCCACTTTCAAGTCGAATATGCTCGGAAATACACATTCAATTCGTAGTACAGATCAATGCAAAAATTCCACAACTTTTCGCCCCATTGACTTCCACAAGACTTCGGTAAAATGAATTCATCGGCTCAAGTGATGAGCAAAATAAAAGGAGAAAGAAAATGAATAAGTTTTTGAAGGTTACGGTTCTGGGTGTATTGATGGTGGCAGTTACTGGATGCGCGAGTGTAAATGGCGCATTGCAATCAGCAGCCGACAATGGATATAAGCTGTCCAAGGATGGAACAGGTGTTGTTTACGGGCCAGCAGTGAACACAAGCCATTCGATGGACGAAGTGTGTGGGGTTGTCAAAGATTCACGTTGCTCAAGCAAGCAAGACTATCAAGTGGTTATGGTTATCCCAGCAGTTGGATATATGTCATCAGGCACTTTCTTGTTTGCGTTGGCACCAAAGGATATGTCGTTTAAGACTGGATCAACCGGATGTTCAAGCTGTGACTATTTGAAGGTTAAGTTAGAACAAGGGAAGCTGGGAACGGTTTTGGAAAGGGCATCGACAGCAGGCGATGGTAAATGCAAATGGTCAGGGATGCCACGCGCAGGCGGAACCGTATGCCAAGCATATAATTGGGATTACCGTAAGGATATGCGCGACTGGAATACCACTAACGGGGTTATGTCGGTCATGGAGTAAATGAAACAACAAAACGCCTTCGAAAGAAGGCGTTTTTGTTTAAAGGTTGTTCCACATGCAACGACGTAAGGTTGCAACTTACTGCCCAGTAGTTACCGTCCATGCGCTAGTCGTTCCCGTCGAATCAGTGATGCCGACCGCGCACTGTTCAAGTGCTACTCCCGTTAACGCCGGATTTTCTTGTAAGCACTGGGCTTGCATGGTACGCATATGAACAACGGAATTCACGTCATGGAAACTATCAGCACGGTGCATCTGACCAGGATCGAGACCGGCCGCAATGCATTGAGTCTTGGTCATCGCTTCATTGGTGCAGTTGCCGTGATACAGTGCTGCATCGCCAGTCATACCAGTGCCAACCCGTGAGTTAATCATCTTATTTTTTATCCCTTGGACAAGATAGGACTCGTGGGAACTCCATGCGCCAGTGTTAGGAGTTAGCACCCCATCGCCCGTGTTGCCGGCCCAGCCTGCCTGTGCGTCAGTCAGACTGGCGCCAGATAACATCCCCACTCCGGCATAGACGCCCGCTCCGATCGCAGCGCCTCCAGCCGCAGAAATACCGACATCAGCAAGTCCAATTGTAGCGGTCAGCGCACTCAACATCCCATAACTCACAATAAACGTCAGAATCGTAAACGCCATCATCGTAAAAGATGTCTTTTTGTTAACGTAAGAATACATATGATCTTCGTTCGACGGCATATTCCCGCCATTCCACAATTTCATCGAAATCATGGACGAAGCCAGATGACCAGGATCATCGCAACTCGCTGTATTGCCATTAGCAGAAGCAGCACCAACAGAC
>Ga0265327_10002294_pt1 | contig 20511 bp, 25 predicted proteins | sample 41621metaG_FD_202089 | JGI IMG/M metagenome (GOLD analysis project Ga0265327, IMG submission 202089) | Rhizosphere microbial communities from Carex aquatilis grown in University of Washington, Seatle, WA, United States - 4-16-21 metaG | ecosystem: Host-associated > Plants > Roots > Rhizosphere...
CATCGTGCTCGAGGAATGGTGCGGCCAGTGGAAGACCGAGCAGGACCTGCATTCGGTCATCATCGGCCATGAGAACAACGGCCGCTTCCTGCAGACCTCGCCGAAGGACGCCATCATTCTCGCCCTCACGCTCGAGGTCAATTTCGGCGACTGCTCCGAGCAGATGCAGATCGGCGTGCCCTATTACACGATCGAGCCGCTCGTGAAGAAGATGCAGGCGCGCCGCCACAAGGACGCGGCGGTCTCCACCACCGAGAAGCGGGCGACCTGGCAGCAGACCTACGACCACATCTCGATGCCGGTCCGCGCGGAGTGGGACGCCCTCAACCTGAGCCTGCGCGAGGTCACCTGCCTGCGCGTCGGCGATGTCCTCGAGATGCCCGCCTCGCTCCTGCAGCAGGCCCGCCTGCTGCTCAACGGCACCCCCAAGTTTGTCGGCGCCGTCGGTCTCGATACCGACCGCGTCGCCGTCCAGATCACCCAAAAGATACCGTCCCCCGGGGACGCCCCCAACCATGATGGAAGAAAAAACACTTGATATCGTCCTCGACGTGAGGGTGAAGGTCACCGTCCAGCTCGGCTCCTGCCAGTTGCCGATGCGCGACGTGCTCGAGCTGTCGCCGGGCTCGGTCGTCCAGCTCAACCAGCATGCGAGCGACCCGGTCGGCCTCTACGTCAACGACAAGCTGGTCGCCTATGGCGAGGTCGTGGTGGTCGAGGACAACTTCGGCATCAAGATCACGGAACTCGTCGGCAGCGCCAAGTCATGAGGAAGATCCTCCTGGGCGCGACGATCGGTCTGGCGCTGGCGGTTTCCGCCGCGGCCGAGGACCAGGTCATTTATCCCCGCAGCGCGGTCCTGGCGGGCGCCCCGCCGACCGCGCCGGCCGGGGGCTTCAACGGGTCCCTGCTGGTGCTCGCGATCGCCGCGGCTGGTGCGGGCGGCTGGCTGCTTTGGCGCCAGCGGCGCGCTCCCGGTGGCTTGGGCGGACGCGACGCCCGCAAGCTGGCCGTCGCGGAGTCCCGCTCGCTCGGCAACCGCCAGTACCTGGTGGTCGCCGACTACGACGGCCGGAAATTCCTGATCGGCGTCTGCCCCGGCCGCATCGACATGCTGGCGCCGCTCGACGGCCAGGCACCGGCGTCGCGGACGACTTGATCGGAATCCCCTGATCATGCGCACACTTGCAGCGGCCTCCGCGCCGGGCCAACCGGCATTTTGTGGGGCGGCGTCTCCGAACCCCGCCCGACAAAAGGCACCGGCCTCGCCCTTTCGCGCCATCCTGCGCCTGGTGACCGCGTTGGTCGCCCTTTGCTTGTTGGCGACCGGGCCGGTCCGTGCGCAAAGCTCGACCGCGACCGTGTTGCCCCCCCAGACCGGCTTGGTGACCCCGCCGCCGGCCGCCCCGGCGAGCGGAGCCGCCGCGACGGCCAAGCCGGCCGACCCGCTCCGGTTGTCGATCAATCTCGAGGGCACGGACCGCCCGGGCCAGATGAGCGTCGCGGTGCAGATCGTGCTCATGATGACGCTGCTGACGGTGGCGCCGTCGCTGGTGCTGCTGATGACGAGCTTCACGCGCATCGTCATCGTGCTCGGCTTTGTCCGCACCGCGCTGGGTGTGCCGAGTGCGCCGTCCAACCAGATCATCGTCGGCCTCTCGCTCTTCCTCACGTTTTTCATCATGGGCCCGGTCATCGACCGCGTGCACACGGAATCGCTCAAGCCCTACCTCGACGGGAAGATCACCTCGACCGAGGCGATCGACCGCGCCACGGGTCCGTTGAAGGAATTCATGCTGAAGCAGACCCGGACCCGCGATCTCGAGTATTTCCTCGAACTCGGCGGTTACGGCCCGACCTCGGTCAAGGACCTCCCGGTTCGGGTCGTCATCCCGGCCTTCGTCATCAGCGAGCTGCAGACCGCCTTCCAGATGGGGTTCCTGCTTTTCCTGCCGTTTCTGATCATCGACTTCCTGGTCTCCTCGGTGCTGATGGCGCTCGGCATGATGATGATGCCGCCGAACGTCGTCTCGCTGCCGTTCAAGCTGCTGCTCTTCGTCCTCGTCGACGGCTGGCACCTGATCGTCAAGTCGCTCGTCCAAAGTTTTCTGAACTGACCCACCCATGAATCCGGAAATCGCCATCGACCTTTTCAAGACCACGATCCTGACCGCCCTCTACACGGTCGCGCCGTTCCTCCTCGTGCTGCTCGTGGTGGGCTTGGTGTCCAGCCTGCTGCAGTCGGTGACGTCGATGCAGGAAGCCACCCTGACGTTCGTGCCGAAGCTGTTTGCGCTCGCGGGCCTCGCCCTGCTGCTCACTCCCTGGCTGCTGCGGTCGCTCACCGAATTTGCCGTCGCCAGCATCGCCCGCATGGCGATGCTCGCGCACTAGGGCGCCGGCGCCTGGCGATCGCCCCGGCCGCTGCCGCCCCGCGAATCCTCCCATGAGCATCGGTTTCCTTCTCACCTGGATGATGGTCTTCCTGCGCGGGTTGGGGGTGATTCTGCAGCTCCCCATGTTGGCCAACCATGCGCCGCCCGTGATCGTCCGGATCGCGCTGGCCGGCTGCCTGGCCACGCTGGTGGTGGGCCTCGTGCCGGTCGCGACCCTGCCCGCCGACGTCTGGGGGTTTGCCTTCGTCCTCGGTGGCGAGGTGCTGCTCGGTCTGGCGATGGGCTTCGTCGGGCGCATGGCGTTCTCCGCCGTGGAAATGGCCGGGCGCATGATGTCGTCGGAGGTCGGCCTGGCGGCGTCGCCGGGTTTCGGCGCCCCGGAGCTTTCCTCGGAACCGCTGGCCGCCTTCCTCGGCGCGCTGGCGATCGTCGTGTTTTTCCTTTTCGGCGGCCACCTGATGATGATCAGCGCCTTCGCCCACAGCTTCACGCTGGCGGCGCCCGGCGCGCCGGCGCTCGGCGCGGCGGCGCTCGAGAATGTGGTGCGGGCCACCGGGCGGGTCATCGAGCTGGGCCTGCGCATGGCGGCGCCTTTCATCGCCCTCAATTTCCTCGTCACCCTGGCCTTTTCGGTGCTGGGCCGCGCGGTGCCGAAGATGAACGTTTTCATCGTGAGTTTTTCGCTGCGCGCGCTGCTCGGTTTCGCGTTGCTCGGCAGCGCCGGCGCCCTGCTGGTGCGCTACCTCGTCGTGGAGTTTGCGCGGATGCCCCTGCAAATGCTCGAGATTCTGCCGGTGCGGTAGCCCGGAACGCGGAAGTTGAGAGTTGAGGGCGGCGGGCGGAGAGCTGACGGTTGAGAGTTGAACCTTCAGGGTTGAGAAACGCGCCGAGGTACGGGCCGGCCGACCTCGCGGCCACCTGTTTTCGTCGGTAAAGCCGGGCGGCGGCGTGAGGGGAGGGGATTTCCGCTGTCACCGACGCGCTGGCGGCCGGCCGGATGAACCGGTGGGCGGGTTGGCCCGGCGGGGACGACCCGCGCGACCCGTTGTTCGCCCGTTCGGGATTCCCGGCGGCAATTTTTGCCTAAAGTTTTGTGCCTTCGGGCCGAATCGGGCCGCTTCCGTTACATCTTTTTCTCAGAAAGATTTAAAGCGCTGATGGCAAAACGGTAACAAGAGGTGACCGGCCCTTGGCATCGGCGTTGCTAATTTGTCGGCGCACACGATGGCTGACACCGACAACGACCAAAAAACGGAACAACCGACCGAGCGTCGTTTGACGGATGCTTCCGAACGGGGCCAGTTTGCCCGCAGCCCGGAGCTTTCCGTCCTTTTGATGCTGGCGACCGTCCTGGGCGTGCTGGCTTTCACGGCCCGGACCACGGCGGAGAGCGTCGCGGAGTACACGTCGGGAATTTTCTCCAGCTTCGCGTCGACGCCCGTCGAGCTCGGCAGCATCAACACCCAACTGGCCGGCGTCCTGAAGACGAGCGGCCAGGCCCTGCTGCCGGTGCTGCTCGGCTGCGTCGGGGCGGCGTTGTTTGCGAGCGGACTGCAGAGCGGCTTTCAGCTCTCGCCGAAGGCGGTCACCTTCAAGTTCGACCAGCTCAACCCGGCCGAGGGTTTCCTGCGGATTTTTTCGAAGGCCACGCTGGTGCGCTCGGGGATCGATCTCCTCAAGCTGGTCGCCATCGGCCTCGCCCTGTATCTCGGCGCCCGCTCGCTCCTCGAGGATCCGCTTTTCACGGCCCCGGTCGAGGCCGGCTACCTCGCCCAGTTCCTCAACCACGCGTCGATTGCCTTCTTCAGCCGCCTGCTGCTCTCCCTTGGCGTCATCGCCGGGATCAGCTACGCCTGGGAAAAATTCAAGACCTCGCGCGAGCTCATGATGACGCGTGAGGAAGTGAAGGAGGAGCGCCGGAACTCCGAGGGCGACGCCCTCGTCAAGGGCGCCATGCGCCGGATGGCCCGCCGCCTGATGCAAAAGCAGATGCTCGCGGCGGTCGCGACCGCCGACGTCGTCGTCACCAACCCGACCCACTTTGCCGTCGCGCTCAAATACGAGCGCGGGCTCGACCAGGCGCCCGTCATCCTCGCGAAGGGCGAGAACCGTTTCGCCCAGCGCATCAAGGCCCTCGCGGCCGAGCACGGCGTGCCCACGGTGGAGAACAAGCCGGTGGCCCGCCTGCTTTACGCCATGGGCAAGGTGGGCGAGGGCATCCCGCCCGAGTTGTACCAGGCCATCGCCGAGATTCTCGCGGTCGTTTACCGCACGCATCGCTACTATTTCCACGAGCTGAAGACCCGCCGCCTCGAGGGCGAGGCCCGCGCCAACGCGCTGGCCGGCGCGGACGCCACTGGAGCCGCCTAGCCCCATGCCCGTCAGCTCCAACAGTTACATCACCCGCCTGCTGCAGCGCGCCGACCTGCTGTTCACCTTCGGCCTGTTCGGCACCGTCCTGCTTCTCGTGCTGCCGGTGCCGCCGTTCCTGATCGACACGCTGCTGTCGCTCAACCTCGGCCTCTCGCTCCTGGTCCTGCTCGCCATCGTCTATGTCAAGGAGCCGCCGGAGTTTTCCGGCTTCCCGACGATGCTGCTCGGGCTGACGCTCTTCCGCCTCGCGCTGAACATCAGCTCGACGCGCCAGATCCTGGTCAAGGGCTACGCCGGGCACGTCATCGACTCGTTCGGTCACTTCGTCATCCAGGGCAACTACATCGTCGGCGCCGTGGTCTTCCTGATCCTGGTGTTGATCAACTTCGTGGTCATCACCAAGGGCGCGGGCCGCATCGCCGAGGTCAGCGCCCGGTTCACCCTCGACGCCCTGCCCGGCAAGCAGATGGCGATCGATGCCGAATTGAACGCCGGGATCATCGACGAGGCCACCGCCACGGCCCGCCGCGTCAAGATCCAGAAGGAGGCCGACTTCTACGGCGCGATGGACGGCGCCTCGAAGTTCGTGCGCGGCGACGCCATCGCCGGCATCCTCATCACGCTGGTCAACGTCATCGGCGGCTTCGCCATCGGCGTCTTCCAGATGGGGCTCTCGCTCAGCGAATCCCTCCAGAAATTCACCCTGCTGTCGATCGGTGACGGCCTGGTCTCGCAGATCCCCGCGCTGGTCATCTCGATCGGCGCCGGCCTGCTCGTCACCCGCGCCTCCGACGGCAACAACCTCGGCACGCAGATTGTCGGGCAGATCGTCCGTTATCCGCGCGCTCTCAGCCTCGCGGCCGGCTGCATGGTGGTCTTCGGCCTCCTTCCGGGCATGCCGACCCTGCCGTTTCTCGGCTTGGCGGCCCTCGCGGGCTTTGTGGCCCGCACGCTCAAGGACCACGACGCCGTCAAGGCCGGCCAGCCCGCGGCTCCCGCCAAGGCGGGCAAGACGGCGCCGGGCAAGGCCGGACAGACTGCTGCCGCCGGCACCGCCGCGGCCGCGACCGCCGCCGGCAGCGACGACGTCCGCAAGCTCATCGACGTCGATGTCTTTGCCATCGAGATCGGCTACGGGCTGCTCACGCTGGCCGACGCCAAGGTCGGCGGCGATCTCCTGTCCCGCGTCACCGGCGTCCGCAAGACGCTCGCCCGCGAGAAGGGCATCGTCATTCCGCCCATTTCCGTTCGCGACAACCTCGAGCTCGAGGCCAACGACTACCGCTTCCTCCTCCGCGGCCGCGCCGTGGCCCGGGGCTCGCTGGTCCCCGGCCGCTTCCTCGCCATGAACGTCGCCGGCAGCAATGTCCGCCTCCGCGGCCAGCCGACGCGCGAGCCGGTCTTCAACCTCGACGCGACCTGGATCGACGAAGGCGAGAAGAAAACGGCCGAGATGAACAACTACACGGTGGTCGACCCGTCGTCGGTGCTCATCACCCACCTTTCGGAGACCCTCAAGACGCACTCCCACCTGCTGCTCGGCCGCCAGGATGTCCAGGCGCTCATCGACCACGTCAAGGCGACCCACGCCGCGCTCGTCGCCGAGCTGCTGCCCGACCTCGTCAACGTCGGCATCATCCAGCGCGTCCTGCAGAACCTGCTCCGGGAGAACATCGCGATCCTCAACCTGCCGCTCATCCTGGAGGGCATCGCCGACTTCGCGTCGTTGTCGAAGAATCCCGACGACCTCAGCGAACTGGTGCGCCGCCGCCTCGGCCTGTATTTCGTGTCCGAACTCGAGGCCCGCCCCGGCGTGCTCCGCGCGCTCACCCTCGACCCGCGCCTCGAGCAGGCGCTCGTCGGCAAGGTGCATCGCACGGCGACGGACGTCGGTCTCGCGCTCGATCCCGCCACCGGCCGCCATCTTCTCGAGGAGCTCAACCGCCGCACCGCCGAGATCATGGCCCAGGGCCAGCCGACGGTCCTGGTGGTCTCCACCGAGGCCCGCCTGCCGCTCCGGCGCTTCCTCGAGCCGTCCTTCCCGCGGCTGACCGTCCTGGCCTTCCAGGAACTGCCCGGCTCCACGGAGATTGAGAACGCCGGCATCCTCCCCGCGCCCGCCCACCTGGCCCGTCTCGAGGTCGTCAAAGCCGCCGCCTGATCACCCGTCATGAACACCGACACGCTTCCCACCACGCCCGGCACCTGTTTCCGCTTCACCGTGGGCACCGCCGAACAGGCCGCGACGCTCATCCGCGAGAAGCTGGGCGAGAACGCCCGCGTGCTGTCGGTCCGCACGGTTTCCCCGACCGGCCTGGCCGGGCTCTTTTCCTCACCCAAGATCGAGGTGATCGCACAGATCGTGGCGGACGCCGCGGAGCCGACCCCGGTCGAGACCGCCCGCCCGCTCTCCGCCCGCGAGGGTGCCGACCGGCAGGTGACCCTGCGCGCGGCCCGCTCGCGCTTCCGCCTTCCGCAACAGTCCCTCGCGTCGCTGCTGCTGCGCTCCGGTTTTTCCGAGAAGCTGCTCCAGCGCCTGCAGGAGTCGCCGGCATGGGTGACGCTGAATGAATTGCCGCTGCACCGCGCTTTGGTGGAGACGGGCCGCCATCTCCGCGACCTCGGGGCCGCGCACCACGATCCCCAGCCGCTCACGCGCGCAGCGTTCCTCGGCGCCCCCGGCGCCGGCCGCACGACCGCCCTCTGCAAATGGCTCGCGGCGGAGGTGTTCCGGCGCGCGCGCCTCGGCCACGTCGTGACCGCCGAATTTGACCGTCCCAACCATCCGGGACCGCTGCCGGTTTTTTGCGAGGCCCTCGGGGTGCCGCTGGCGCACTATCCCGCCCTGACGCGCCCCGCGACGCCCGGCGCCTTCGTGTACTTTGACCTTCCCGGCCTGTCGGTCCGCCATCCGGGCGACAATGCCGCCATCGCGGAGTTTCTCCGCCGCGAGGAGATCGAGCAGCGCGTGCTGGTGATCAACGCCGCCTATGCGCCCGACGCCCTGCGCGCGGCCTACGCGGCCGGCTGCGAGCTCGGCGCCACGCACGTTGTGTTCACGCACCTCGACGAGGTGACCCAATGGGGCCGCCTGTGGGACTACCTGCTCGAGGGCGAGCTGGAGCCGCTGTTCCTGGCCACCGGCCCGTCGCTGACCGGCGACTGCGAGGAACACGCCCTCGATGCCGTCGCGCGGCGCACCCTGCCGGCCCCGGAGGCGATCGACGGCCTGGCCGCCGACGAGGCCGACGCCGAAACGTCCACCTTCAACACCGCCGCCTGACCATGCGCTTTGTCTTCCTTCTCGGCGGCCTGCTTGGGTTCGTCATCGCGGGCACCACCAGTTGGTGGTCCGACTGCGGGGCGGGCCGCATCCTTTTCGACGCCGCGTCCGGCTGTCTGGTCGGCGCACTGCTTTTTCGCTGGCTGTGGTCCGTGCTCCTGCACGGGCTGCGCGAAACCCTCATCGTCCGGCAGCGTGCTGCCGTGGCGGCCGAGGCCAAATCCAAAACCTGATGTTGTCCCACCCATGATGCCATGAACACTGCCGCTGCCACCACACCCGGCACGGATGCCAAGCCCGCCGCCGCCGCCTGGCGCGCTTACGCGGGCGTTAACTCGGGCGCTGTCGATGAAAAGGAATTGATCGAGCGCTTCCTCCCGCTGGTCCGCAATGTTGTGGACCGCATCAAGCTGACCCTGCCGCCGCACATCGATGCCGACGACCTTTACAGCGTCGGCGTGACCGGCCTGATCGCCGCCGTTCGCAAGTACGACCCCGAGCAGGGCAACACTTTCGCGAGTTACGCGGCCATGCGCATCCGGGGCGCCGTCCTCGACGAGCTCCGTCGGATGGACTGGTGCCCGCGCCGCACCCGCGCCCGCGCCCGCAAGCTCAAGGAGGCGATCAACGACCTCGAGCAGAAGCTCGGGCACACCGCCTCGGAGGATGAGATCTGCGAGGCGCTCGGGCTGAGCCACAAGGACTACTCGAAGTGGCTTGAGGAGATCCGCCCGGTGACCTTTGTCGCGCTCGACCAGCACGCCGAGGGCGAGGAGTCCGAGGGCGCCTCGTTCCACGAGTTGCTGGCGGACGACAACGACACCACCGGTCGTGAATCTCTTGAGAAACAGGAGTTGCTCCAAATTCTCACTCAAAGAATGGCGGAATTGCCCGATATACCACGGAAGATACTCGCCATGTATTACTTTGAAAACATGCGTCTGGCTGAGATTGCAGCAATCTTTGGCCTGACGGAATCGCGCATTTGCCAGATTCATTCCCAGACCATCCTTGGTCTGCGTGGATTCCTGGGGCGGGCCCGCAACCGCTAAACCTGCCGAACCTGCTGCCCTGCGCCCACCTGCATGCTTGTCCTCATCGGAGCCGCCATCGTCTTTGCCTCAACCCTCGGCGGCTTCATGCTCGCCGGCGGCAAGCCGTTGGTGCTGCTCCATGTCTCCGAGTTCGTGGTCATCGGCGGCGTCGCCGCGGGCGTGCTCATCATCGCCAGCCCGTCCCATGTGCTCAAGGAGATCATGCACAAGACCAAGGCCGCCATCGGCAGCAAGTCGGCCGGCAAGGCGGAGTTCTTCGAGCTGCTCAAGCTCCTTTACGAGTTATTCATGATGGGACGGCGCAACGGGTTGATCGCGCTCGAGGAGCACGTGATGGAACCCGAGAAAAGCAGCCTCTTCCAGAAGTATCCCTCGCTGCTCGGGCACCCCGAGCGGCTGCAGTTTTTGTGCAACGGCCTGAAGCCGGTCATCGACGGCAAGATCAAGCCCGACCAGCTCGAGGACCTGATGACCGCCGAGCTGAACGCCAAGACCACCGAGGCCGAACATCCGGTGCACCTGCTGCACCTGGTGGGCGACTCGCTGCCCGGCATCGGCATTGTCGCCGCCGTCCTCGGCATCATCAACACGATGGCCGCCATCGCCGACGGCCCCGAGGTGGTCGGTGAACGCGTCGCCGCCGCCCTGACCGGCACGCTGCTCGGCATCTTTCTCGCCTACGGGTTCGTCAATCCGCTGGCCAACCGGATCCAGTTCAACAACGCCTCCGACCAGCTTTGCCTGAAGTGCATCATGCAGGCCGTGGCCGGCTTTGCGAAGGGCCTCGCCCCGCTCACCGCGGTCGAGGTCGCCCGGCGTTCGCTCGACAGCTCCGTCCAACCGGGCGCCGACGAGCTCGAGGCCGCGGTCAAGGGCCTCGGCAAATAAGGGGAACGCCGCGCCATGTCCGGAGGAGCCTGGAAGGTAGCCTATGCCGACTTTGTCACGGCCATGATGGCCCTGTTCATGGTGCTGTGGATTTCCGCGCAGGACAAAAAGATTCTCATCGCGACCTCGCGCTATTTCCAGAGCCCGTTCTCGTCGCCGCTTTCCGAGCATTCCGGCATCATGCCGTTCAACAAGGAGAGCAACGACAGCTCGGCGCCCAAGCAGGATGAGAATGCCGGCAAGGAGAAGCCCAACGACAAGGACAAGCAGATCCAGTTGAGCTTCCTGAATTCCGTCGCCGCCGATTTCTACCGCCTGTTGCATCTCGACGAGAGCGTCGACCAGAAGCCCATGGACATCCAGGTGACGTCCGACGGGCTGCGGGTGACGCTCTTTGACCGCTCGAAGCGGCCGCTGTTCGTCAACGACACCACCGAGTTCTCCGAGTCCGGGCGCTTCCTCATCCAGACGCTCGCCTGGCTGATCGAGCGGAACCATTTCCGCGTCACGATCGACGGCCACACCCGCGCCAATCTCGCCATCAAGCGCGAAAATTACTCGGCGTGGGAGCTCTCCGCCGACCGCGCGAACGCCGCGCGCCGTTCGCTCGTCATGTACGCGGTCGCCCCCGAGCAGATCGAGCGCGTCACGGGCTACGCCGACACCCGCCCGCTCCAGGGGGAAAAGCCCGAGGCCGAGGCCAACCAGCGCATCACCCTCAGCCTCACGCTCACGGCCAAGACCATTGACGAGCGGCGCAAGGCCGCCGCCCTGCCTCCTTCCGCCACTTCGACCCCCGCTCCGTCCGCACCCAAGCCCGCCGCCGTTGGCGGGCCGGCCCCGTCCCCATGAAACCATTCCTGCAGGGTAGGAAAGCCCTGGACCTTCAGCCTTTGCGCACGGTCCACAGCAATTCACCGCTTCCCACGGCGGGTCTGGCCCGCACAGCCACCCCCTCACCCAACGTCGAGATCGTCAAGCACGGCGACAAGGTCATGCGCCTGGTCGTCACGTGCGCGTGCGGCGAGCGCATCGAGGTGGATTGTCTCTACCCGGCCGGAAGCTGAAGGCAGCGAGGGCAGGGGGGCCGCGCAACGCGGATCGGCCGGCTTCCCGTCGGCAAATTTTGCCAGATTCGGCGCCCGGCGACAGGGCGACGGGGGAATCCGGCGGCGCTGGCGGATACGAAAGTTTTAATTAACTGATAAGCAATAGTTAATAAAACATAACCGCCCCTTGGCATCGGCATTGCTTTTGGGTAGGCCGAATGAACATCGGGCTCTATCAAAGCGCAGCTTCGCTTTCAGCCCTCGAGCGTTGGCAAGATGCCGTCGCTCAAAACATCACGTCCGCACAAACCAACGGCTTCCGCAAACGCACGGTCGAGTTCTCGTCCGAGAGCGCGGGCAAGTGGAACCTCAATTCCAACGGCAAGGGCAGCTCCGGCGACGAGTTGCAGGCCCTGTTCACCAAGACCAGCAGCGGCATCAATTTCGTGTCCGGCGAGACCGAGCCGACCGGCCGCGACCTCGACGTCGCCATCCAGGGCGAGGGATTCTTCGAACTGAAGCAGCCGGACGGCACGCACGCCGTCACGCGCAGCGGCGAATTCCACGTCCGTCCCGATCGCACGCTGGTGACCTCCGGCAACTGCGAGGTCCTGTCCGAGAGCGGTTCGCCGATCACGCTGCTGCCCGAGGGCGGCAACGTCACGATCAACCACGACGGCACCGTCGTCCAGGGCACCACGGCCCTCGGCAAGCTTTCGATCAAGAAATTCGCCAACTCCGCGGCCCTCGCGCCGGCGGCGGGCGGGCTGTTCGTCCCCGGCGCCGACGCCGGCATGAGCTCGGTGGAAAAGCCCCAGCTCATGCAGGGCTACCTTGAGCAGAGCAACGTCCAGCCCCTGCGCGAAATGGTCGACCTCGTCCTCATTTCCCGCGCCTACGAGGCCAACCAGAAGATCATCACCGCCACGGACGAGCAGATGCAGAAGACGCTCGATGCCCTCGGCTGAGTCCGCGCGCCATGAATTCCCCATATAGACAACCGCAATCACGACTGCATGGCCGCGCCCGCAATGGGGGCGGGCCGGCCTCAGTCGTGGCGGGGCGCGCCGCCGCTCCTGGAAATTTCGCCAACCCACCCACCGCCGCATGAACCTCTCGCTCTACTCCGCCGCCACCGGCATGGAGGCCCAGCAGCTCAACCTGAACACGATCGCCAACAACCTGGCGAACGTGAACACCCCGGGCTTCAAGCGCAGCAAGATCGAATTCCAGGATCTGCTCTACCAGAAGCCCCGCGCCTCGGGCGCCGACGCCGGCGGCGGCAACATCGTCCCCACCGGGGTCGAGGTCGGCAACGGCTCGCGCATCGCGTCCACGTCGAAGGTCTTCACGCAGGGCCAGCTCACCAACTCGGGCCAGCAGCTCGACGTCGCCATCCAGGGTGACGGCTTCTTCGAGATCCAGAAGCCCGACGGCACGCTCGCCTACACCCGCGACGGCTCCTTCAACCTCAACGCCCAGGGCCAGGTCGTCACCACCGACGGCATGCCGGTCCTGAGCGGCTTCCAGAACGTCCCTGCCGGCGCCACCGTCAGCATCGCGCAAAACGGCCAGGTGACCGTGCAGACCGCGAGCGGCTCCCAGAGCTACCGGCTCTCCCTGACGCGTTTCGCCAACCCGGCCGGCCTCGAGAGTCTCGGCGGCAACCTCTACGCCGAGACGGCGGCGAGCGGCACGCCCGAGACGGGCAATCCCAGCGAGCAGGGTTACGGCAGCATCATGCAGGGCTACACCGAGAACTCCAACGTGAACATCGTCGAGGAGATGGTGAACCTGATTGTCGCCCAGCGCGCCTACGAGATCAATTCCAAGTCCGTCCAGACTTCCGACGAGATGCTCCAGAACATCGCGCAGATGAAACGCTGATGATCATGCGCTCCCTCCGCCTCGCCCTTTCCCTTTTTGCCGCCAGCGCCCTGACGGCAATGCCCAGGCTGTCGGTTGCGGCCGCAACCGACAGCACCCCTTTGCCCGCCGCCCCGCTGGCCCAGGACGACTTCGCCGCGGCGCTCGCGCGCGACCTCGCCGCCCACTTCAACCTTGAGGGCGACCTCCAGGTCGAGCTGCCCCGGAGCTGGACCCCGCCCGACCGCCTGGCGCAGAGCTGGCAGGTCCAGCTCTCGGAATACCCGGCCCTCCCCGCCGGCGCGATGCTCGTGCGGTGCCGCGTGCTGGCCGACGGCGTTTCCGCCAGCGACGGCACAATCCTGCTCCACGCCTCGCTCTGGCGCGATGTCTGGCTCGCCCGCCAGCCGCTGGTCAACGGGGGGATTTTTGACCCGGCGCTGCTCGACTCCCGCCGGGTCGACGTCCTGCACGAACACGATGTCGTGCCCGCGTCCGTCGGCGACCGCACCTTCATCTTCACCCGCTCCGTCCAGGCCGGGCGCCTGCTCACCTGGCGCGATCTCGCCCGCCGCCCGCTCGTGCGCAAGGGCGACCTCGTCGAGGTTTCCGCCAGCGAGGGCATGCTCAGCCTCAGCATGAAGGGCCTCGCGATGCAGAATGCCGCGATGGGCGAGGCCGTCACCGTCCGCAATCTCGATTCCCACAAAGACTTCACCGCCTTCGTTGTTGATGAAAACCATGTCCAAGTCCGCTTCTGACCGCGCGGCCCTCGTGCTCGCCCTCGTGCTGGCGGCGGCCACCTCCGCGCGGGCCGCCTCGCTGTGGCCCACCAACGGGGCCGGCGACCACGGCATGTTCGCCGACCACAAGGCCGCCCACGGCGGCGACATCCTCACGATCGTCGTGAGCGAGTCGGTCGCCGCGCAGAACAGCCAGAGCACCAAGTCCAGCCGCGACTCGTCGATCGCGGACGCCGTCCAGAGCTTCCTTTATCCGTCGACCGGCCTGCACAAGGGCGCGCTCCCCAGCATCCAACTGGGCGGCAAGGCGACCTATGACGGCGGCGGCGACATCAGCAACAACCAGAGCCTCGTCAGCCGCGCCGCGGTGCTCGTGACCGACGTCCTGCCCAACGGCAACCTCGTCATCGAGGGCGTCCGGGTCGTGACCTTTTCCGGGGAAACCCAGTACGTCGTCCTCCATGGCCTCGTCCGCACCGACGACGTCGCCAGCGACAACACCGTCCAGTCGAGCAACATCGCGGATGCCCGCGTCGAGTTCTACACCGAGGGCCAGCTCACCGACGCGCAGAAGCGCGGCTGGCTCGCAAAACTGTACGAGAAGCTCCGGCCGTTCTGAGGATTTGCCATGACACGGATGTACACCCGCCCCGTTTTTCTGCTGCTCGCCGCCCTCCTGGCCGGCGCGCCCGCCCTGCGCGCGGCGCGCGTCAAGGACCTCACCCTGGTCGAGGGCGGCCGCGACAACCAGTTGGTGGGCTACGGCATCGTCGTCGGCCTGGCCGGCGACGGCGACAGCAACGCCGCGTCCACGCTGCACACGATCGCCAACATTCTCCAGCGGAACGGCATCACGGTCAGCCCGCAGGACATCAAGTCCAAGAATGTCGCCGCGGTCATGATCACCGCCGACATCGGCGCCTTTCTCCGGCCCGGCGCGCGCATCGATTGCACGGTCGCCTCGATGGGTGACGCCAAGTCGCTCCAGGGCGGCGTGCTCCTGCAGGCTCCGCTGCTCGGCGGCGATGGCCGCGTTTACGCGGTCGGGCAGGGCCCGATCGCCGTCGGCGGCTTCCTTGGCGGCGCCGGCGGGCCCGGCGGCGCCACCGTGCAGAAGAACCATCCGACGGTCGGCATGATCAGCAACGGCGCCATCGTCGAGCGCGAGATCCCGGCGCAGTTCGTCCGCGACGACACGCTCCGGCTGCTCCTCCACAATCCCGACTTCACCTCGGCGGCCCGCATGGCCGACGCGATCAACGAAAAATGGCCCGCGCTGGCCCAGGCGATCGATTCCGCGACGGTGCAGGTCCACCTGCCGGCGGAATACCACGGCCGCGACGTCGCCTTCCTGGCCGACCTCGGCACGGTCGAGGTCCAGCCCGACACGCTGGCGCGCATCGTCATCAACGAACGCACCGGCACGATCGTCGCCACGTCCACCGTGCGGATCTCGCACGTCGCCATCGCCCATGGGTCGCTGACGATCACGGTCACGTCGAACCAGGCGGTCAGCCAGCCGAACTCCTTCAACAATTCCGGCCAGACCACCACGGTCGGCAGCACCCAGACGAGCGTCGACGAGGTCAAGGGCGGCTTCACCATTCTCAACGAGCCGCCGACCATCGAGCGCCTCGCCGCCGCCCTGAATGCCCTCGGCATTTCGACGCGCGACATGATGGCGATCTTCCAGTCGCTCAAGCGTTCGGGCGCCCTGCAGGCCGAATTGATCATCAACTGAGCCATGGCCGTTTCCCCCATCAGCGCCCAAGCCGCCAACGCCGCCACCCTGGCCCGGATGGCCACCCAGCCCGGCAAGCTCGCGAGCCTGCCGAAGGACCAGCAGGTCAAGGCGGCCGCCGGGCAGTTCGAGGCCATCATGCTCCGCCAGTTTCTCCAGGAGAGCGTCAGCGGCCTCATGGGCGGCGAATCCGCCGGCGCGTCCGGCAGCGTCTACGGCTACCTCCTGACCGACACCCTCGCCAGCAAGCTGAGCGAGGGCGGCGGGCTCGGCCTTTCCAAAATCCTCCAGCAACAACTCTCCCCGCACAGCCGCGCAGTTCCCGCCGCGGTCGCGCAGAAAGCCAAGTCATGAAACTCGTCTGGCCCGAAATCGCGGACTCGCTCCGCCAGGAAGTCGCCGAATACGGCGCCCTGCTCCGCCTTTACGAAGACCAGCAGCAGCAGCTCTTCGCCCGCAACTCCGATGCCGTCCTCCGGCTCAGCGCCGAGATCGAGCTGCAGGTGCGTTCGCTCCACGAGCGCCGCCGCCTCCGGGAGGACCTCATCGCGACGTTCGCGCAGCAGAACGGCCAGCCGGCCGACGCCACCCTGCGATCGCTGTTTCCGTATCTCGCCGCGGAGGTGCGCCCGCTCTTCTCCGCGCTCATCAGCGAGGTGAACGTCCTCATCCACCGGATCCGCCGGACCTCGCGCCACAACCACCTCCTTCTCGCCCGCGCCGTGGAGATCCACCAGCAGTTGCTCCGCCAGATCCTGCCGGATGCTTTCACCCAGACCTATGCGTCGAGCGGCCGGGTCGCCGTGTCGTCCGTCGCCCTGCCCGTGCCCGCGCTCCGCGCGGCCGGCTGATCGCCCCCATGTCCGGACTTTTCAGCAGTCTCAACCAGAGCGTCCAGGCGCTCACCGCCCAGAGCCTCGCGCTCAACATCGCGGGCAAGAACCTGGCGAACCTCAACAACGCCTCCTACGCCCGGCAGCGGGTGATCTTCGGCGACCGCGGCACCGTCTCGACGCCGCAGGGACCCGCCAGCATGGGCCTCGAGGCCCTCGGCGTGCAGCAGATCCGCGACTCGCTGCTCGACCAGCAGGTGACCCGCGAGATCGCCCTCACCTCGTCCTACACGTCCCAGCAGCAGATCCTGCAGAACGCCCAGGCGAACCTCGGCCAGACGATCAACAACACCGCCGCCACCAACAGCACCGGTTCCAGCGCCGGCACCGGCGGGCTGGGAGCGGCGCTCGACGACTTCTTCAATTCCTTCCAGAGCCTCGCCGCCTCGCCGACCGATGTCGGCGAACGCCAGACGCTCCTCCAGAAGGCCGGCATCCTCACCGACACGATCAACCAGACGGATGCCAACCTGGCGCAGGTGCAGACCGATGCCACCGCGCAGATCCAGGCCGACGTGGGCAACGTCAACCAGATGCTCGCGACCATCGCCAATCTCAACAAGGAGATCGGCAGCGTCGAGATCGGCAAGCCGAACTCGGCTGTCGACCTGCGCGACCAGCGCCAGGCCACCCTCGAGCTGCTCGCCGCCAAGCTGCCGGTCACGACCAGCCCGGGCGCCAACGGCATGCTCCAGGTCACGATGAAGGACGCCTCCAACAACGACGTGGTGCTGGTCGATGACGCCAACGTCACCGGCCCCGTCACCTTCACCGGCACCGGCCTGACGGCCGGCGCGTCCGCCACCGCGGTGCAGTTCTCCTCCGGCTCGATCTTCGGCGCGCTCACCGCGCGCGACGGGGCGGTGCAGGACATGCGCAACAGCCTCGATGCGATTTCGCAGCAGCTCGTCACGTCCGTCAACGCGGCCTACAATCCCTCCAACGCCGCCGGCGGCAACTTCTTCGACCCCGCCGGCACCACCGCCGCCACGATCACGCTCCAGGCCGGCCTCACCGCAACCAGCCTCACGGCCGGCGTCGGCGCGGCGGGCGACAATTCCATCGCCCTCGCCGTGGCCGCGGTCGGCAACCAGACCTTTTCCACCAGCGGGCCGACGCCCGACGCCATCAGCGGGACGATCGGCCAGTATTACGGCGGCGCCGTCAGCGCGCTCGGCCAGGCGCTCGCCTCGACCAACACCCTCGTCGACAACCAGACCAGCGTGCAGAGCCTCGTGCAGACCCAGCGCAACAGCGTCAGCGGCGTCTCCCTCGACGAGGAAATGGCCGACCTCGTGCGCTACCAGACCGCCTACCAGGCGTCGGCGCGCGTCTTCACGATCGTCGACGGCCTGCTGGACACCGTGGTGAACCATCTCGGCAGTCCCTGATAACCCCGCTTAGCCATGCGCGTAGTCAACACGACCATTTCCGAAAACATCATCCGCCAGATCCAGCAGTTGAGCTCGCAGCAGAGCCAACTGCAGAGCCAGGTCTCGACGGGACTCCGCATCACGAATCCGGAGGACGATTCGGCCGCCTTCGGGCGGGTGATGGGCCTCGACAGCGAGAGCCGCGCGCTCACGCAGTACGCGGCGAACGCCAACACCGCCCTCGCGGTCAGCCAGGCCACCCTCAGCGGCCTCCAGCAGATCAAGGCCGTTTCCGACCGCGCCACGCAGATCGGCGTCCTCGGCACCGGCTCCCTCGGCGCGCAGGCGATGACGGCCTACGGCTCCGAGGTCGACCAGCTCATCCAGCAGGCCGTCCAGTTGGGCAACAGCCAGCTCAACGGCAACTATCTCTACGCCGGCACGAAGGTGGACACGCCGCCGTACACGGTGACCACCAACGCGCAGGGCCAGATCACCGGCGTCACCTACGCGGGCAACGCCGCCGCGGCCGCCATCCCGCTGTCGAAGACCGCCAGCCTCGCGGCCGGCACCGACGGCAACACGAACCAGGGTCTCGCGGATTTCATCAACCACCTTGTCGCCCTGCGCGACAGCCTCAACGCCGGCGACACCACCGCCGTCGCAACCGCGCAGACCGGCCTGCTCAACACCGAGAACACGATCGTCGACGCCATCGCCGGCCAGGGCGCCGTGCAGATGCGCATCCAGGTCAACCAGGCCCAGCAGACCGCCAGCGCCCAGAGCGTCGGCCAGCTGATCTCCGACGAGACCAACGCCGACCTGCCCTCGACGGTGGTCAAGCTCACCCAGGCGCAGAACGCCTACCAGGCCGCGCTCTCCTCGTCGGCCAGCATCATGAAGACCTCCCTCCTCAACTATCTCCCGACCGCCTGACCCACCGCCTCTCCATGAAAGTACTCCCTGATCTCAACCCGGCCGACGTCGAACCGTCCCAGGCCAACTCGTTCACCCTCCCGCAGGGCCTGATCGGCTTCGAAGCGTACACGCGCGCCGAACTCCTTTACCTGCCCGACCACCTGCCGTTCCTCTGGCTCAAGCTCTACAGCGCGAAGGACAGCGTGCACTTCATCGTCATCGAGCCCGCCGGACTCATCCCCGGCTACGAGCCCGAGCTGTTTGACGAGGATGCCGCCGGCCTCGACCTCGCCGATCCGGCCGAGGCGATGGTGCTCAACATCGTGGCGCTGCGCAACCAGAACCCGATCGAGGCCACGGCCAATCTCGTCGGCCCGATCATTGTCAACCGGCGCACCCGCACCGGCCGCCAATTGGTGGTTTCCAACTATTCGCGCTACAGCGCCCATCATCCGCTGGTTGAGCCGGCCGCCGACCGCGGCGCCGCCGGTACCAAGACGCTCGGCGCCGCCTGACCGGAGAACCTCCCCATGCTCGTCCTTTCCCGCAAAATCAACGAGGCGATCGTCATCGGCGACGGCATCGAGATCCGCATCAACCGCATCGACGGCGATGTCGTGAAGATCGGCATCATCGCCCCGCGCGAGGTTCCCATCTTCCGCAAGGAGGTGCAGACCGCGATTGCCGCCACCAACCACGCCGCCGTGTTCAAGCCCGTCTCGGGCCAGACGCTGCCCGGCATTGCCGGGCTGCCGCGGATCGTCCGCACCGCCGACGCCGCCCCCGCGCACCCGTCCGTCAACGGCGCCAAGCCCCGCGCCACCGGCTCCGCCGGGGCCGCCGCCTGATTTTTCCACCGCATCAATTCTCTCCCACCATGAGTGTCATCGCTTCCACTGTTTCGAGTCTGGATCCCCGCAGCCTGGCCACGGGCCAGGACCTGCTCACCCGTTCCCTCGCGCGCCTCGCCACCCTGGCCCAGGCCGGCAATCCCGCCGCCGACCTGGCCGCGCTAACCGGATCGGGTTCCGCGTCGGCCGCCGGCAGCGGCCTCCAGGCCGCCTCCGCCGGCGTCCAATCGACGCTCTCGTCGGTGCAGACCGCCGACGGCTACCTCGACGGCATGTCCTCGCTCCTTTCCCAACTCGGCGACCTTGCGCACCGCGCGCAGGACAAGTCCGCCAGCGCGGCCGACGTGGCCCAGCTCAAGCAGCAGTTCGGCGACATCCAGCAGCAGCTTCGGTCCATCATCGGCGGCCAGACGTCCGCGATCGGCGGGGCCGCCGACGTGACTTCGGCGGCCGGGACGTTCAAGGGTGCGGACCTGTTCGGCGCCAGCGCCGACGGCAGCGCCAACCCGGTCGACCTGCAGCACGGGGCGATGCTCAACCTGATTGCGCAGGATGGCACGGGCGGCTTCACCCTTGGGGCGACCGATGCCGACGCCGACGCCAACATTTCGGCCGCGTCCCAGCAGGTTTCGGCCGGCCGCAGCGCGCTGGCCGCGAAGCAGTCCGACTTGGAACTCGCCGCGGCCCGGCTGCAGGTCGAGCAGCAGAATCTCTATTCCTCGTTCTCGCCGATCGCCGATGCGAATGCGGCGCAGCAGGCGAACCTTTTCGCGCAGGGCAACATCCTCGGGCAGGGCGGCGACGCCCTGGCCGCGCAGGCCGGGCAGTCGCCCGCGACCGTGTTGAACCTCGTCCAGCTTTAAAACCCGTCGCTGGCTTTACGACGGGCTGAAAGCCACTAGAACACCGCCGGGCCGCCGCGCTTCACCGCGCGGCGGCCCTTTTTTGTCACCCGGAAGCATGCCCCGGGGTAGGGCGAGTCGTCCCCGACGAGCCGCTTCCACTGGAGGCGGGGTGCCCGCAGCCCGCGGATCGGTTGCCCGCGAAACACGCGAAACGACGCGAAAGAATCCAAGGCATTG
>Ga0265327_10002295_pt1 | contig 20510 bp, 13 predicted proteins | sample 41621metaG_FD_202089 | JGI IMG/M metagenome (GOLD analysis project Ga0265327, IMG submission 202089) | Rhizosphere microbial communities from Carex aquatilis grown in University of Washington, Seatle, WA, United States - 4-16-21 metaG | ecosystem: Host-associated > Plants > Roots > Rhizosphere...
ACCTACGTAGAACAGGCACAGACCGCCAATGCTAAGGATCCACGGCTTCCACGAAAACAACGGCAATTCGCCAGCGGCGGCACCTGCCGCAGCCCGACTCGCCGGAAACTGATTAGCAACACTCATTCGAAATCTCCTGATTGGGGTTCGTCCCGGGAGCTGCCCACCCTTTCGCGCATGACGGCCGTTGAATGACGTCGATGGGCTATCAAGTGTTTTTTTGGCCGACATCCCAGGAAATTGAGCGTACACTTTTGGCGAAAGGCCAACCAAATTCATTATATGAATAGTAAGTATTCCGAATTTTCATGCGAAGATAATTTGCAATAATACCAAGGGCTGAAAATATTGACGGATCATGGCTTTCGATTGGTTGTCCACAGATGTCGCAGATTTCCGCAGATGAAGGACTTATCGCCTTGGAATCTGCGGAAATCTGCGACATCTGTGGATGATACAAACGGTGGGAAAGGGCGGGAAACGAACGGTCATAATTTTCAGCCGCTGGGATAACAATGCAATTGAACGCCGCATAACCGGCCAAATGTTTTCTATTTCTGCGTATTTATTACTCCATTTCAAATATTGCCGGAGACGCTTTAGAATTTCACCTTGAAGGTGGCGCCGAGTGTGAGCGGATCGCCGAGCAGCCCTGTTACCAGCCCGGAATTATTGAAAACCGCCTTCGCCGTGAAGTAATTCTGATCGAACAGATTCTTCACCCAGAACGTCAGATCCCAGCGTTCATTGTCCGGCCCCAGCCCGACCAGCATATTGACGACGCCATAACCGGAAATGGCCGAATAGGCGGAATCGTCGAGTGCGCTGAAGTAGCTCGACTTATAGGCATATTCGATGCGCTCATGCCCCGAAAGCGTGGCGCCGAAGACACGGACGGAGCCCAGGCGGTGCGTATATTCCGCACCGGCATTGAAGGCCCAGCGCGGCGCCATCATGACCGGCCGGCCCGAGAGATCGCAACTCCCCGCCAGCCCCGTATGCTCTACCGGACAGGGTGCATTGTGGAAGGACGTGTAAAGCGCCCGGTTATAGGCGCCGCCGGCATTGAGCCTGAGCCCGTCGAAGGGGATCGCCGTCACGTCGATTTCGGCGCCGCGCGCCAAGGCTCCCCCCGCATTCGTCACCCCGGCCCCCGGCAGGAGATTTCCGAGGGGGCCATAAAGCGGCCACTGCGCCTGATAATTCTTGAAATAGGTCGTATAGACATCGCCATTGACCTGAAGGCGCCGGTCGAGGAAATCTGTCTTGGCACCGAATTCGACATCGGTCGCCTCTTCGGGGCGGAGATGCGGATCAAGGCCGTTAAGCGGCGCCTGGACAAGATAGCCGCCCGATTTGAAGCCCCTGGAAAAGGTCGCGTAGCCGAGAATATCGGGGGTGAATTTGTAGCTGAGCGTGCCTAATCCCGAAACCGCGTTCTCGGCGAAATTGGTCGTGCCGGAATTCGCGTAGAGACCCGCCGACGGCAGGCCGGAAACATTCTCGCGGAGGGCGAGGATCGTGGGCCGGAGGCCCGGAACGAAAGCGGCAAGCGGCAAGCCGCCATAACCGGTCTTGTCGGCGAAACCGCCTTTGTACTCGACGGTATAGCGGACCCCGCCGGTCAGGCTCCATTGCGGATCGATATGCCAAATCGCCTGGGAAAACGCCGCATAGCTGCTGGTATCGACCCCGCTATGAAGCAGCGTATTGAAATTCGCCAGCCAGGCGGACTGAGCCCCGGCGGCATAAAAGGGCGCGGCACCGGGGCCGAAACTGGTCTGGTTCCAATCCTCAAGCTTCTGCCAGAAGTAATACAACCCGCCCACATATTCGACGGTCTGGCCCGACGGCGAGGCCAGCCGCAATTCCTCGCTGAACTGCCGCTGATGCGAATTCGCCCCGCTCTGCGTGGTGACCGGGGTGGCGAGCCCCGTGCCGTCGTTCTGGGGCTGGAATTGCCAGGACCGGCTTGAGGCGATCGAGGTCAGCGTGTGGCCGAGCACATTCCAATTGGCGATGGCCGTCAGGGCGTTCTGATCGGTCGTGCTGCGCTGATGGCCATCGATGGCGACGTCGCGCTGGAAAGGATCCGCCGGCAGCAACGTGTAGGCGGTGCTCGTCTTCACCCTGGCGATCCGCGCCAGATAGCGGTTGGCCGCCGGAATATTGGGGATATCCGCGCCGTAATCGACGATCGAGGTGACGGTGCCTTTGTCGTTGGTGCGGTCGAAATCGGCGATGACGCGCAGGTTGAAATCAGCATCCGGCTTCCAGAAAAACTGGCCGCGGACGCCTTCATGAAGTTCGCCGTTCCAGCTATCGCCGCTCCGGGGATCGGTGAGGAAGCCGTCATCCTGGGTCCGATAGGCACTGAGCCGCACCGACAATTGATCGTCGGCCAGGGGCGCGGTGACGCTCGCCTTCTGCTGGTTGAAGCCGAAACTCCCGACCGAGGATTCGGCCTTGATCTCGGGTACGAAACCGGGCGGGACCGTCCAGATATTGATCGCCCCGGCGGTGGTATTCTTGCCGTAGAGCGTTCCTTGCGGCCCACGGAGAATTTCGATGCGGTCGAGATCGGCGAAATCCTGGAAGGACAGGCCGGGGCGGCCGAGATAGACGCCGTCGAGAAAGATGCCGACGCTCGGCTCCAGCCCGTCATTGGTGCCCGCCGCCGTAGCCCCGGCGCCGATGCCACGGATGGAATAGGTGATGTTGCGTGCATTCGGCGCGACGGTCAGAAGATCCGGAACCTGCTGATTGAGATCGGCTGGCTGGTAATCGAAGGAGGCGTCCAAGCTATCGCCGCCGAGCACGCTGAGGCCGATCGGCACGTCTTGAGCCGGTTCCTCGCGCCGCCTTGCGGTAACGACGATCTCAGGGATTTGGCCGGCAAGACCGCTCCCGGCGACAAGACCCGGCGCTTCCTCCGGATCGGCCTTCGCCGTCACCGGAAGCGCCAAGATCCCCGCCAGGATCGTTACGAACCATTTCCCCACCTGCGCGCGCCCCTCCGCCGTCTTCTTGTTTTAGCGCTATTTCCGCCGGAAATGCAGCTTTGGATTTTGCGCGCGGATCAGTTCATCGGTTCGCGTTTTCCGCTTGCCTGTGATTGCCGCCCGCCAATTCGGCCACCCTTGCGACAAGGGTTGTAGAATAATAAGGTTTCCCAATTATTTCGAATTCATTGGGCGAAGCGCCGTGCCGTTCGAGCGCGGCGCTGGCATAGCCGGAGACGAGCAGCACCGGAAGGCCCGGTCGAAATGCCCGCGCGGCCCTGGCCAATTCGACCCCGGTCATCCCGCCCGGCATCACCACATCGGTGAGGAGCAGATCGATCCACGGCTCCCGGCGCAACAGGTCGAGCGCCGCCGGCCCATCCGACACCGCCAGCACCCGGCAACCGACGCTCCGCAGCATCTCGGCGGTGACTTCGCGCACAGCCTCTTCATCCTCGACGATCAGAACCGATGTGGAACCGAGCACGCCCGCCCGGGTATCCTGCTTGGCCTCCGGGTCTTCGGGGCACCCCACCGCCGTGGCGCAGGGCAAGTACAGAGTCACCGTGGTCCCCTGCCCCTCCGCGCTATCGATCACGACATGGCCGCCGAGCTGACGGACGAAGCCGAAGATCTGGCTCAAACCGAGGCCGGTGCCCTTGCCCGGTTCCTTGGTCGTGTAAAACGGCTCGAAAGCGCGGGCTTTGATCTCCTCGCTCATGCCGGAGCCGGTATCCGTCACCGCGATGGCGACGAATTCCCCAGGGCTGGCCTCGGGATTTTCGGCCAGATCGGCGGCGCTGAGGACGGCGCGCCACGTCGCGATCGCAAGTTCGCCCCCGGCCGGCATGGCGTCGCAGGCATTGATCACAAGATTGATCAGAGCGGCCTCAAGCTGGGACGCGTCGGCCTGGCAGGCCGGCAGCGCCGGATCGAGGACAAGTTCAAGCCGGATCGCTTCCCCGGCGGCACGGGCGACAAGGGTCATGCTCTCCTGTATGAGCGCATTGGCATCGAGCGGCTCCGTATTCAAGGTCTGCCGCCGCGAGAAGGCGAGCAGGCTCGCCGTCAGCCGGGCGCCACGATCGACCGCTTTCGAAGCCATTGCGAGCCAGCGATGCGAGCATTCATCGCTGGCCGTCCGGTGCATCACCAGTTCGAGGGCGCCGGCAACGACCGTGAGCATATTGTTGAAGTCATGGGCCACGCCTCCGGTCAACTGGCCGATGGCCTCCATCCGCTGTACGCGGAACAGAGCCGCCTGGGCCACTTGCAGCTCTTGCGTCCGCTCGGCCACCCGCGCCTCCAACAGCTCATTGATGTGCTGCAAGGCGATCTCCGCGCGCTTGCGTTCGGAGATGTCCAGTATCGAGCCGATAAGGAACTTGACTTTTCCTTCTTTCCGGTAACAGGAAACACTCAAGTTTATATAAATAATATGCCCATCCTTGTGAAAATAGCGCTTTTCCATTTCATATCGGTCAAAGAATCCATTCAGCATAAGTTCCAGATTATGGTCGCTGGCGGGCAAATCATCGGGATGCGTTATCTCCGCCCATGTCATCGTCAAAAGTTCGGATTCATCATAACCAAGAATCTGACAAAGCCTGGGGTTAACGTGCAACCATCCCTTTTCTGGAGAAGTAACGGCGACGCCGATATTGCCGCGCTCAAAAAGCGACCGGTACAGGAACTCACTTTCGGCAAGGGCGGACTCACCCCGCTTGCGCTCGGTAATATCCGTCGCCATCCGGACATAGTTGGTAACCTGGCCGGAACCGTCGGTGACGGCTGAAATCGAAAGCCATATGGGATAGATTTCACCGCTTTTGCGCTGGCTCCAGGTCTCGCCCTGCCAATGGCCGCGTTCCCGCACCCCGGTCAGCATGAGGCTGTAGAACTCGGCGTCATGATACCTTGATTTCAAGACGTAAGTGCTCTGTCCGATCGCTTCTTCGGGGCTGTAGCCCGTTATTCTGGAAAATCCGGGATTGACGGTAAGAATTCGGCTATCGGCATCGGTGATCAGGATGGCTTCGCTACTATCGGTAAACACCTTGCCCGCCAGGATAAGCTTCTCCTCGTTCTTCTTGCGTTCGATCAATTCATTTTCAAGTTCCCGGTTAAAGAGCTGAAGTTTCTGGGCGACACGGTTGATCGAACGGGCCACGGCGGTAAGCTCGTCTTCGCCGACCTCTTCAATACGGAAATCGAGGTTGCCCTCAGCCACGATGCCAGCGCCGTGATACAGTGCCTCCAGGCGCTGGCGGACCAGTCTTATGATAAATGTCAATGTGAACGCCGTCAGGAGCGAGAGCACCGCCATGAAACCCGCGGAAATACCGATCAGATACCAGTAGGTATTCCCAACACGGCGCTGGGAATTTTCCTGGAGCATGTTCAGCATGTCCTGAGCGACGGCGACCTTTACGACCATCTGGTTCACAAGTCTTCTATCGAATTCACGTATGACTTCCGCTTGGTCTTCCGTCTTCGGTTCCTGAATTGAATTTCTTACGGTGAGGCGTTGGAAGATATTGAGCGTTTCATCGGAATTCTGTTCCATTTGGTGCAGGATTTCGATATCGTCCGCGGACACCGCCAGCGCCTTGGTCTCCTTCAGCCGGAGGCTGAACTTGGAATTCTTTCCATCCCACTGCGCCCGCGCCCGTTCCTCGCGATAGAGGAAATATTGGTCCCTGAGGGAAGCCCGCTCCAGGACCAAATTCCGCAGAGTATCGATGTCCGCGTCAAAGGCCATCGCCGCCTCGAAGTTCCTCAGCGACAGAACGAGGATCGGCAGCAGCAGGACAAGGCTTCCGATTGAAATGAGGGCGACGGCCCGAAGCCTGGAGAGGATGCGCACCGCCGGTTACCGTTCTATTCGGATTGAATCGGGTCTGACGGCTTCAAGGCCGGCAAAATACATATTCGATAAGTAATTCGGCATGTCGGTTCGAGAAGTCCGTTTGTCGGCGATCGCCCATCGGGTGACGATCCCGCCACAATCGGCGTCACAAATCCGAGCCGTTCCACGCCACCGGAACGGCGTCCGGGAAAGACACTATTCATCGCCGACACGAATTTCATCAGCAAATCAGCCATATAAACTGGTCCTTGGCTTTTGCTTTTTGGCCTGCCCATTTGGCCCAGCACCCCAAGAGTTATCGTTTTACTTACCTATATATTAGCCAAAAAACCTATGATGTCTTCCACTCATTTAGGGTGATTATTTCCGCCTTATTCTCATTAAGGCCCGATCCTGCTTCCACTTCTGATTGCTAAATCCAGTCATTCGCCCCGGCAAGCGTTGAAGCCTTGGCGGAATGAATGAGGAGACCCGGATCATGACGGTGAGCACTCGGCACCAACAGTGCGTCGCACTCCCGCCGCTCGGTCTTGAGGGCATCCTGGGGCTGCCGGCGGGCAACGCCCATGGCCTCATCCTCTTCGCGCATGGCAGCGGCAGCAGCCGGCTGAGCCCCCGCAATACCTACGTGGCCGAGGCGCTGGGCAAAGCCGGCTTCGCAACCCTGCTCTTCGATCTGCTCAGCGACGAAGAAACGGACGACCGCGCCAATGTCTTCGACATTCCCCTTCTGGCGGAGCGCCTCGTTGCCGCCACCGAATGGGCGCGGGCGGACCCGGTAACCGGAGCGCTGCCGGTCAGCTATTTCGGGGCGAGCACCGGGGCCGCCGCCGCACTTGCCGCGGCGGCGCGGCTCCGGAATGCCATTACCGCCATCGTCTCACGCGGCGGCCGGCCCGACCTTGCCGGGGAAGCCCTTAGCCGGGTCGAAGCGCCGACGCTGCTGATCGTCGGCGGTGAGGATGGCGATGTCTTGGCGCTCAACCGTGCCGCCCGCGCCAGGATGACCTGCCGGTGCGAGCTTAAAGTGGTGCCGGGCGCCACCCACCTCTTCGAGGAGCCCGGCGCACTTGAGCAAGTGACGGCGCTGGCCCGCGCCTGGTTCCTCGAATATTCGGACGCGGCGGTCTGAGGAACGAGGCAGGCTGAGAAAACCGCGTGCGCTTCAGCAGGTCACGTGGAAAAGGCCGATTTTCTTGCCACGGGTCTTGTTGAAGGCATGGATCGCGTCGGCTGTCGGAGCGACCACGACGCTGCAACCTTTTCCAGCAAAATATTCGATGGCCTCGGGGGAAAGATGGGCGCAGCCTTGCTGCCCGGCGCCGAGGATGAGCGTGTCGCAGCCTTTCTCGAAAACGAACTTCGCCTCTGCCTTCGATATGGTATGCGAGGTGCCGTAAATCTTCTTCGACAGCTTCTTCCGGCGCTTCACCACCTCGCCCGAAAGACGAACGACGACGTCGTGATCATAGGTCTTGCCATCGATCGTGATCTCGCCGAACGCCGTACCATCGATCCGCATGCCCCATCCCCCGTCTTCGAGCGCCTCCCCGGCGCCGGTTACCGGAAGCCGCCGACACCTCTCCTTATACCCGTTCCTCATATACATTGGGTGCCGGGCGTCACGCCGGCTGGGACACCGCCTCGACCAGCTCGCCGCCGGTCACGTTGACGACAATACCGCTGGTGTCGATCGCGTGCCGGCCCAGAGCCCGCTTTATCGCCTCCGCCGAGGGCATGAGGTTGTCCACGGTAACGGCGATACGTTCATGCGGCGCGGCCTCGTCCCATTCGAGCATCCGCGCGGCGCTGGCGGCAAGCTGGTCATCCGGGATACAGCCGGCCTCGGGCAGCCGGACCTCGATCTCCTCGGCGATCGCGCGCACGCCATGCACATAGCGCGCGGCCTGCTCCGCCACGCGTTTCTCGGCATAGCTGCCGACATGGCCCGCCAATGTCACCACGCCGTCCCTGGCGGTCACGGTTATATGGGCCGCATCGACACGCGGCTCCCAGGCGAGTTCAAGAAGCACGTCCTCGCACAGCTTCAGATCACCGGTTTCCATCATCGGCTTCATCCTGCATGGCGCCACGCGCCCGACCCCGCCCACGAAACCGGGCCGAGGTTCAAAACGTCCGCCCCATAAAAACGCCGGCCACCCCGTTCCGCTGCGCGCATCAATTTCCGGTGGCGTCCTGCCGCCGGCTATACGCGTCATCCGGAGCCCAAGGACTCGGACAGAATAATTGTGGCCGATCCGGCTCTGAAAGAGCGAGCCTCACCGAACGATCGCGAGCAAACCGCTGCGTGGTCCGGTGGCATTGTTCTCTCTCTCCGCCATGAGGACCGTACGGCAATGGGCGCTGAAATTTGGCCAGGACCGAACTCGCTGGTGCTCGCATGGCTGCCTGATCGAGGACATCACATCGCCGGTCGCCCCATGCTGCCCGGTACTACCGAGATGCCCATCAACTTGACGATGCTCTATATCTGCCGCCGCGCCAGACGCATTATGGTCGCGCGGCCGGCCGGGACCGAGGCGACACCCGCGATCGTGGCCAGAAGCCCGACGAGACCGAGACGGAACAGGCGTTCGATAATGCCCAGCTCCATGGGGCCGAGCAGCCAGCCGAGGAGGAGCGCCGCCAGGACAGCCATCCCAGCCATGAGCACGTCGCGCCACCACCACCATTGTTCTGCCTGGAAGATGATCCCATGGATGAAGGGCAGCGTGCCGACAAGCAGGAGGCCGTTGACCAGAGGCCAGACCCAGGCTCCGGCGGCGACCCCATAATACGCCGAGACGATTCCGACACCGGGCACCAGCAGCACCATTCCGAGCAGCTTCGCCAGGAAGATCGGCCTCGACCGGCCCGAGGCCCATTGCAGCGCCATGGGGATGTCCATCAATTGCACAAAGGCGACGCCGAGGATGAGCGGCGTCAGCAGGATGGCCACCTGGTCGGCATAGGGTGCGCCGATCGTCCAGACGGCGCTGACGTCGCCGGCGAAAAGCGCGATGGTCAGGGTGATCGGCAAGGCGACCATGGCCATCATCTGCACGCCGGTCCGGTAGGCCTGGCCGAGCCCGGCCGAATTGCGGCTCGCGATCTCGGTCATATGCGGATAGATCGAATCGACGACTGGATCGGTCAGAAGGCCGAGCCGCGCCGCGATCGACCACGCGATCATGTAGTAGCCGAACTGCTCCAGCGGCAGGATGTGGCTGAGGATGACCTTGTCCCCCTGGGCCGTCATGACCATGAGGATCGAGGTTCCGCTCATCCCGACCGCCATCGTCCAGAGATTCTTTATGAGATCCAGGCGGAAGCGCGGCGGCTTCGGCGCAGCGGGCAGATGCCGCCGCAACAGCGCCCCCAGAACCAGGGTCTGGCAGGCCGGGATGAAGATCTGCCAGAGAAGATAGGCCTCCATGGTCGGCGAGACGAGCCAGATGATCAGAATGCCCCCGACACTGCGCGCGCCCACCGCCACGACATTGACGGCATTCAGCCAGACCTGCTCCTGAAGGCCGATCAGACCGCCCGAATAGAGGCTGACCGGAAACTGCACGGCGACCGAGCATCCCAGAAGGATCAGGGAGTTGCGGACATGCTCGGTGGCGATATGCGTGTCGTTGAACCAGGATATGAGGAAGGGCGCCGCGAGAAAGGCCGCCCCGGCGATCACGGCCGCCACCGTCCAGACGATCGTCTCGAAGGTCCGCAGGAGATCCCGGACGGTCTGGGCGCTGCCCGCGAGGCCGGAAAGGCGCGCCAGCTCCCGGTTCATGGTCGGCGCGACGCCGAGATCGAGGACGGAGGAGAGCGCCAGGAAGGTCGAGGCGAGACCGACGATGCCATAGCGTTCGGCACCGAAGATGCGAATGGTGAAGGGAATGGTGATCAGGCTGATCGCCGCGATCGCCACCCGGCCGAGCGCCCCGGCGGCAAGGTTGCGGATCACCCGGGAGGTGACTACGTGCCGTTCCGGCGGAACGGTTCTTTCGGATTCCTTCCGGCTATCACCTTTCCTGTCCGGAACAGGCTCCTTCGCGGCCGGACCAAAGGAGGAATGCTCATGGGCGGCTTCTCCGGGAAATGACATGGAAACTCCGAAAATCGAACCGATGACGCGAATGCCGCCCCTCCGACAGGACCGGCGCGCGATCCAGTGAGAACGTCGGAAGATCGGGAAAGTTCTTCCGGCGGATGGTCTTTCGTTCAGATTGCGGACCCGCCGGAACCACTACCTTATTGGCGTGTTGACCGTCGCCTGCCGGAACACCGATCCCGAATGCGTATCGGGAAACTGACGGCCGGCGCCGATCCATAAGCCGATCCATAATAGAGACGAGATGCGGAACATGAAGGGCGATCCGGAATTCTGCCTGATTTGCGCGACCCGCGGGCGCACCGCCGAGTTCGAACGGCTGCTGGGATCGCTCGCATCCCAGACCTATCCGCATTTCCACGTCGTTCTGGTCGACCAGAACGACGACCCGCGCCTCGACCCGATCGTCGAGGGCTACGCGTCCCGGCTGTCGATCCGCCACATCCGCGCCCACGAGGGCGTCAGGGGGGCCTCCCGCGGCCGCAACACCGGGCTCGCCCTCGCTTTCGGCGCCGGCCCGGATTCAGCCCTTCCCCCCGCTTCATCCCCCGACACGATCATCGGCTTTCCCGATGACGATTGCTGGTATCCCCCGGATTTGCTGGAGCGTGTTGCCGCCTTCTTCCAGACGCATCCCAAGACCGAGGGGCTCACGGGCTCGGCCCGCGACGCCGATGACCAACCGGTCGGGCGGTGGGACAAGAAGGCGGGGCCTCTGACCCGCTCCAATGTCTGGACCAGAGGCATCGCTTTCGCGCTTTTCCTTCGGGCGCCGACGGCGCGGCGCATCGGCTTCTTCGACGAGGAGATAGGCCCGGGCTCCGCCGGCGGCTTCGGCGCCGGCGAGGAGACCGACTATCTGGTCCGGGGCATCGATCTCGGCGCCCGCTCCTTCTACGATCCGGCGCTCGTCGTCCGGCATCCCAACAAGAAATATACCGAGATCGGTCTGACGCGCGCCTTCGCCTATGGCGCGGGGATGGGCTATGTGCTGCGCCGCCGCGCCTTCAAACCGATGGAGATCGGCTGGGCCCTGGTGCGTCCGCTGCTCGGCGCCGGACTCTATCTCGCCGCCGGCAACCTCTACCGCAGCACCTATCAATTCTCCTCTTTCCGCGGGCGCCTTTGGGGCTACCGCAATGCCGGCCAAAGCCCCCCACGCGGGAATCCCGGCGGCACCATGACCCTGAGCGGCACCATGCCCTCAGGCGCCACCATGACAGAGGCGACGCCGTGGAAATAACGCTCTTCACCTACGCGTTCCTGCCGCTGCTTCTGGCGACGCGGTTCAAGCTCGACCGCCTGCTGCTGCTGATCGTGCTGAGTTCGGTCTTCGACGCGGCTTCGGTGCTCAATATCAATCTGGGCTCCTTCGCCTTCGGGCTCCAGCCGGCCTTCGCCGCCACCATCATCTTCATCGCCATCGTCATGGCCCGCTGGCTCGCCGGACAGCTTTTCGGCAATGAGGGCCGCGTCCTGTACGTCTTCTGGCCCTTCATATTGTTTTCCGCGGTGGCGGTATTGTCGGCGGTTCTTCTCCCCCACCTGTTCGCCGGCGAAGTCTTCGTCTGGCCGCAGCGGAAGGAGCCGGGAATGCCCGATCTCGCCGTTCCGCTCTATCCGAACAGCGGCAATATCACCCAGGCGGCCTATCTCTCGACCACGATGCTGCTGGCCATCACGGCCTGCGCGCATATGGAATCCAAGCCGCGGCTGCCGCAGCGCGTCCTCGACGTCTATTTCGCTTCCGGCGTTCTCGCCTGCGCCATCGCCCTGTGGCAGTGGGGCGGCAAGATCGTGGGGCTTTATTTCCCGCATGATTTCTTCTTTTCCAATCCGTCCTGGGCAGACAACACCGACCAGACCTTCCTGAACGACGCCGTTCCCCGCATCGCCGGGACGTTCGCGGAACCCTCCTTTCTCTGCTTCTACCTTTCGGGCCTCATCTACGCGTCGGGATGGCGGCTCGTCGTGGCGCCGCCCGCCTTTCTCCCGGCGGCGGCCTTTGTCGGCTCGGTCGCCGTGGCGGCTCTGTCGACATCGACCACGGGCTATGTCTCCATCGCCGTGGGCATTCCGCTTCTGCTGTTGTTCACCGCCCGGACGCCGCTCGTCATCCCGCGTCTCGGCCTTGCCGCCGCGGTGGCGCCCCCCGTGCTGCTGGTCGTCGGGTTCCTGGTCTGGCGCTACCTGCCGGATTTGGTGGAGATCGGGAATCAGATCCTGACCGATACGCTCAACAAGGGCTCCACGGAGTCCTACGAGGTGCGTACCCGTCAGGATCATGACAGCTACGCGCTGCTGCTCGATACCTTCGGCCTCGGCGCGGGCTGGGGCAGTGTCCGGGCGTCGAGCTTTCTCGCGACCTTCATCGGAGCGACCGGAATCTGGGGCCCCCTCCTGCTGGTCTGGCTGGTTTTGCGGGTAGGCCGCAGCTGGAAGCGGGCGAGACGTCTGGCCGGGCCGAACTCGACCCTCGAGCCCTTCGCGGCCTCGGTGGTCGGAATGCTGGTCGCGGCCGCGACTTCCAAACCCGATCTCGTCTTCACCGGTTTCTGGATCAACCTCGCCGCCGCCGTGGCGATTTCCCTCCAGCTCCGCCAGCGCGCCGATACGGAAGCGGTCATCCTCGAGGGCGCCAATGTCACGGTGGCCGCTCCCGCTTCGCGCGGAATGATCCGGTAGGACGCGATTTGCCGGTAGGACACGATTTGCCGGTAGGACACGATTTGCCGGTAGGACACGATTTGATTGTCATAGGCCGTCATTCCCGCGCCACTGCGCAATTCTTTCATAGACTCGTTCGCGGGAATGACGCCACCACTTCCACCCTGACAGACACCTGTCTTAAACAGACTTGATGACGCCGGGAAGGTGTTGAAAAATCTTCGTGAACGCCGTGTCTCCGCGGTGAGCTGAGGAATGCGGGATTGAGTTTCCCGTCTGGCCACCAGCAACAGACCGCCGCCGAAGCCCTCAGAAGACAGGCTTCGGCGGCGAGGCTTCGAGCCCGTATTTGAAGACGGCCTCGCTTTTCCCTCCCCGATAGACGGCCCTGTATTGCCGCACCACCGCGTCTTCCGAGAAGAGCCCCGCCGCCTCCTGCGTACGGAACCCTCCGCTGCTCCAGCGGCCGGGATCGGCCAAAGCCTCGTCCATCAGGGCCGCCAGAGCGCCGTCATCCTCAGCGGAATAGACGGCGCCGGTCCTGGCGAGGGAAGCGAGTTCCGGAATGCCGCCGGAACGGGCGCAGATGACGCTGCAGCCGGTGGACATGCTTTCGATGAGGACGGTCGGCAAGGGCTCGCCCCAAAGCGACGGGACGATGCAGCAATCGATCGCCGGATAGAATTCGGTGGGATTGACGTAGCCGACCCATTCGATGCGAGGATCGGGAAAGCGCTCCTGCAGCATCGAGACATAGCCGTCGAGGCCGCGCCCGGCGATCTTCAGCCGCCAGTCGGGCGCGCGGAGTTTCCGCGTCGCCTTCAAGAGGACTTCGAGCCCCTTTTCGGGAGCGATGCGGCCGATGAAGCCGAAGGTGAGGCCGTCCTTGGCCTCGGCGATCCGCCGTGGCGGCGGGCTGCCCTGAAGCATGCCGGATATGTTGAAGATGACGGAGCCCGGCACCTCCGAGAAATACCCCTTCCGCTTATGAGCGGCCAGCACATGGGCACTGACGGAAACCACCGCGTCGAGCCGGTGGGACCACGCCTTCTGCAGGGTGGTGAAGGCGATGCAGCTGGCGCAGCGCCGCAGGCAGGTGCCGCCTTCGCGGTACATCGACTCCCGCGAGCACATCAGCGAATAATCGTGCATGGTGTGAACCAAACGAATCCGGCGCCGCTTCACCTCCCGCCAGAAGGAGACCGAAAACCCGGTCAGGCTGTTGGTGTGGACGATCTCGGGACGCACTTCATCGAGAAGACCGCCCACGCGCCGCGCCATCGCGGAATTGTAGACGTTCCTGAGATGCCAGGCCAGGCGTTGCGAGGTCGGGGGCTTCTCCGTCCGGCCCCAGGGCCAGTAGTCGTTTTCCAGGGGCAGGCGGTAGATGCGGACGCCGTTCCGGTTCTCGACGGTTTCCGTGTCGGAGGGATGAAGGGTGACGACCGACACCTCGTCGCCCCGGCGCGCCAGCGCCTCGGCGAGCAGGGAGGTGACTTCCTCCTGGCCGCCGACGCGAAACGGCGGATAGAGCGAGGCTGAAATAAGAATGCGCATTACACGGGGCCTCACCTAGTTCCGCCAGAAAACGCCCCGCCAGCCCAGGCTCCCGTCGCCGGAGCGCCATCGGCATAAGGATGCGCGCGTGCGAGGCGCGCATCGCGGCCGGTCAAGTCCCGCTTCCGGCGAGATGGAGGAAAAGAAACTTCCGGGGAAAAAACGCGTCAGCCATAGCGTGATGTCTTCTCGCGAGTGCCGGACAGGCCGAGGCGGCTTGTCCTCCGATCGACCTCAAACGTCGTTTTGATGGCATTGTTCCGCAAACCGGAGATGCCGAATTGACACTTTGTGAAAAATTCGGCGCGAGCAACGCCGGATTGCGCTTCGCGCGAGCCGTGTTCCGGGCGTCCATGGAACGATAATCCAGGCAAAACGTCTTCCCCATCGCGGATTACCTGGCCTCAGTGAGCGGCAGGTTTCTCCATGGCGCCTCGGATCGGGGGAGACATGCGCGGAGGATCCCGCCTCTATCAGGGGATAACGAAGGAGGAACCATGTTCATCGACGCGCGTCAGATTGAATCCGATTCGGTGGTCGAGGCGGATCTCTGCATCATCGGCGGAGGCGCTGCCGGCATCACCCTGGCGCGCGAGTTTCTCGGCACCGGCGTCAAGGTCTGCCTCCTGGAAAGTGGCGGCCTCGATTTCGCCTGGAATGTACAGGAACTGTCCAAGGGCGCGTCGAGCGGCCTACCCTATTTCGCGCTGGATATGGCGCAGCTGCGCTATTTCGGCGGCAACACCAATGGCTGGGGCGGATGGTGCAGGCCGCTCGAACCGGGTGATTTCCGCCGCAGATCCTGGGTTGCGGACAGCGGCTGGCCTTTCGAGCGGTCCGAGCTCGATCCCTTCTATCTTCGCGCCGAAAAGGTCTGCGGCGTCGAGCCTCACGACTGGGATCTCCAATCCTGGCTGGCCCGGCTGGACTCGCCGCGCGCCCGTCTTCTGCCCTTCGCGCCGGACAAGATCGAGCACGCGCTCTACCGGTTCAGCCGGGGGCTCCGTTTCGGGCTCATCTACCGGTCGGAGATCGATGGCAGCGATAACGTCCGGTGCCTCCTGAACGCGCATGTCTTCGGCCTTCACGCCGGTTCCGACGCGCGGCGCCTTGCCTGGATCGAGGCGGGCACGCTTTCCGGGAAACGCTTCACCGTCCGGGCCAAGAGCTATGTCCTCGCCGCGGGCGGCATCGAGAATGCCCGGCTGCTGCTGCTGTCCAACGACGTGGCGCCGAGGGGCCTCGGCAACGACGCGGATCTCGTCGGCCGCTATTTCATGGAGCATCCCCACATCAAGCGCCGGGTGATCGCGATCGACCGGCGGGCGCCGGTCGGCCTTTATAGCCTCGCCTTCTACCATCAGTCCGTCGCCTTGCGGCTTTCCCTGCCGGAGGAGGTTCAGCAACGTGAGGGGCTCCTCGCCTACAGCGCCAATCTGCACCCCTTCTATTACGGACATGACAAGGCGGGATGGCTCGCCTTCCGCAAGTTCGTGCTCTCCCTGATGCCGTCGCGGAAGACCGATCCCTTTATCCGGTTCCCGCCGATGGGGCCGGCGCGGATGAGCGCCCGCGAGGTCGCCGACATCATCCGGGAGCTGCCGATGGTCACCGTGGCGGCCCTCCTCCAGAAATTCCAGCCGATCGGCTTCCTCAGCCACTATATCCTGGAAACCAAGCCTGAGCAGGCGCCCAATCGCGAAAGCCGCGTGCTTCTCGACGAGACGCGCGACGCCTTCGGCCTGAACCGGGTCCGCCTCGACTGGAAGACGACGGAACTCGACCGGCGCACGGCGCTGCGCGGCGACGAGATCGTCGGCGAGGAGCTTGCGCGTCTCGGCATCGGCAGGCTCGAACCCCTGCCGCCGGACGAGGCGGAGGCGACGGGTCCCTGGCCGGCCAATTTCGAGGGAGGATGGCACCAGATCGGCACCACCCGCATGCATGAGGAGCCGCGGCATGGCGTCGTCGATGCCGATTGCCGCGTTCACGGCATGGAGAATTTGTTCATCACCGGAAGCTCGGTCTTCCCGACGGAGGGGGTGGCGCCCCCGACCCTGACCATCGTTGCGCTCGCCCTGCGCCTCGCCGGCCACCTGAAGAGCCGATTCGCGGAAGAGCCATCCGGAAGAGCCGTCGCGGTGGCGGCGCGGGAAAAAGAGGAGACAGTCAGTGGCTGATGCGGATGCGCTTCCCATCGTCAGCGTGATCCTTCCCACCTTCCAGCGGGATGAGTGGCTGCTCGGCGCGCTCGGCAGCGTTCTGGCGCAGAGCTGGGCGAAATTCGAGGTGATCGTCTCGGACGGGGCGGCGAGCGACGCCACCCGCGCCCTCGTCACCGCCACCGCTTGCGGCGACCCGCGCGTGCGCTACCGGCGCAACGAGCTGCTCCTGGACTCGCTCGGCAACCACGTCGCCGCCATCGCCGAAGCGCGCGGACGGTATATCGCGGTGCTCCATGATGACGATCTTTGGGAAAAGGATTTCCTGGCCCGGCTCGTGCCGCCGCTGGAATCCCGTCCCGAATGCGTCCTTTCCTTCTGCGACCAGACCATCATGGATGTGGAGGGGCGGGTTTCCGGGGAAAATTCCGACGCGGCGTCGCGCCGGTGGGGGCGTGCCTCCCTCGCCGAGGGCGTGCATCTTCCCTTCTGGAACCTCGTGGTGAGCCAGGCCATTCCGGCCCTCGCCGGCTGCGTCATCCGCCGCGAAGCGCTTCGTCCCGAAATCCTCACCCCCCTGGCCGGTTCCGCCATCGACCTCTGGATCACCTTCGCCCTTTGCCGCGCCGGCCAGGGCGCCTATTACGTGCCGGAGCGCCTCATACGCTACCGGGTCCATAGGGGCGCCGACACTGCCCGCCTCGACAATTGCCGCGAGACGACCGTTTGGGTCTGGGAGCAGATCGCGAACGAGCCCGGTCTCGACGAAGAGACGCGGAAGACCGTTCTGAGACGGCTTTCCCGTGCCCGGCAGCGCACCTCCTATCTTCTCGCCCGGCTCGGCTCGCGCCGCGCCGCGTTGCGCGGGGCCGTCTCCGCCCTGCAGGAGTGCCCCTCGCTGCGCGGCGTCGCGGTCCTCGCCGTGACGGCCTTGCCAAGGCCGCTGGTCCTGGCCGTCGACCGCCTCCTGAAGCCGATGACGTATGGCGACATCGTATTGAAATGATCGTATCCGTCCATGGAACCTTCCGATGCCTCAACCGTATACGGGAACGGTCGTAAAAGTTTATTGGAAGAGCCAATGGGAAGCTATGGCGCGAGGCGTTACGCCTTCATCGATGCGGTGCGGGGAATGGCGGCCTGTCTGGTCCTGTTGCAGCATTCCCTCGAAAACAGCGGCCTGGAAGAGATCATGCCGGGAATGTTCGGCCTGTCATGGCTCAATCTCGGGGAATCCGGCGTTCTCGCCTTCTTCATCGTCAGCGGTTTCGTGATTCCGCTGAGCCTGGAAAAATGGAACAGCGTCAGGCATTTCGTCATCAACCGGATATTCCGGATATATCCTTTATATATCGTGATCTACCTGTGCACCCTGAGCATCGTCGGCCTGTCCTCATTCCATTCCGGAAATGAGATTTTCCTGAGCGCCGCCGCGCATCTGTTTTTCCTGCAACAATATTTTAATATTACGGATCTTGTGAACAATTCATGGACGCTCTCGCTTGAAGCCGTCTGGTATATTTCATTTTCACTCTTGTTCGTCCTATCCTTTAATCGCAAGAACCATCTCATCCTGACCTTCTGCCTTATCGCCACATTCGTCGTCTGTTCCTTTTCGCTCGGGAATCTGGTCCGGGTGCCGCTCGGGCGGTTCGGTCTGCTTCTGGCCTGCGTCATGGGATTGATCTTCTTCCGCAGCGAGCGGGACGAAATCTCCCGCCGCGCGTCATTCGCCACGTTGGCGGCGGTTCTGGCCATGATCGGGGCCTGTCTTTTCGTCGGCTTCCTGTTGCGCCCGGGCACCGCCCTGACGACGCCGTCCTTCCGCTGCGTCGAGTTGTCGTGGCTCCTGGGCTTCGGCCTTTTCCTGGTTCCGTTCCTCAGCCGGGACTGGTCCGGCTGGCGCGGCCCGGGATTGCGTTATCTGGGCACCGTCTCCTATTCGATCTATCTCATTCATCCCCCACTCATGCTGATTCTCAATCAGCTGCCGGTATCGGGAGCCGCCTATCTGGCGATCGTCCTGCCGGCGACACTGGCCTTGGCGAGCCTCACCTATCGATATGTCGAGCGTCCAGCGATCACCTGGGCCCACAACCTCCTCCTGTCACCGGCGAGGATCGAGGATCGCGCGCAAGCCATCCGTCTGGCCGTGGGCGCGCAAGTCGCCCCCGAGCCGGCACCGAACTATCCGCTTTTCCCCGGAGAGGCGCCCCAATAGCTGGGTTATGCATGGCCCTTCCCTCCCCCATCAAGGGGGAGGGCTATGGCGCCCAGGGCAATCGGGTGAAGGGATACCATCTCCGGCGAACGAGCCATAGGAACACGGATTACACGGATATCCACGGATTGCACTGATTAATAGTTATTACGCGCATTATAATGTCTTTATCCGTGTTAATCTGTGGATATCCGTGTAATCCGTGTTTAATGGCGCAACCTTGCCAAGCCCCATCCGGCGCCATATGGCCTCGGATCGAGGGCTATTCGGCTTTCACCCGATTGCCCTGCTATGGCGCCATATTCGATCAGCGGCCATATTCAATCAGCGGGACGAGGCCGGTTTCCGGCCGAGCTGCTCCTCGATCAGTTCCAGAAGCATCGAGACGCTTTTCGTCCAGCCGTAATTGGCGGCACGGTCGAAGCCAAGCCCGATCAGCCGGCCGCGCAGCGCCGGTCCGCCGTCGCGCAGCGAATCGACGTGGCGCGCGATCGAGGCGGGAGAGGCCGGATCGCAGTAAAGCGCCGCATCCCCGCAAACCTCCGGCAGAGAGGCCGCGTCGGACACGATCACCGGGCAGCCATTGCCCATCGCCTCCAGCGGCGGCAGGCCGAATCCCTCGTAAAAGGAGGGGAAGACGAGGCAGAGCGCACGCTCGTAGAGCGCCTTCATCGCCTCATCGGTCACGGTGCCGAGATGGAGCGCCGCCCCCTCGCCTTCCGTCCCGCCCTTCCGGCTGAAGACATGCGCCTCCCGCCTGCCGACGACGACCAGCCGGGGCCGTGGCGGAGCCATGAGGTCGAGCGCCGCCTCGACGCTTTCCACATTCTTCAGCCAGCTGCCGCCGCCCACCGCGAGGATATAGCCGCCCCGGTCGAGGCCCCAGCGGCGCAGCGCCTCATGATCCGCCGGCAGTTCGTTGAGATGGTCGCAGGCATTCGGGATGACGCGCAGCCGGTCGCGGCCGATACCGAAATAGCGCTCGATCTCGCCCGCCGAGAATCGGGAGACCGTGACGAAGGTGGCCGGACCAAGGCGGAGCCCGGCATAGAGCAGCCGGTACCACGCCCGGTAGGCGAACCGGTAATTCCCGGGAAAGACCCCTATCACCGCGTCATGAATGGTGACGATCTGGCGCGGGTGGAAGAGCGGCGCCGAATTCGTCAAGTTGACCAGCAACGCCCCGCGCGTGCTTCGCGAGAGTTCGAGCTGTTCCCAGAGATGCCCGCCGCGCCGCCCCACCCGGACCGGACGGATCACCCGCAGATCCGGCGGAGGCGAGCAGTCATGCGGCATATGGAGTTCCACGGAAGCGAAACGCGGCGTAGGATCGGCCGCAAGCCGCGCATCGAGCGCGCGGAGCATCTGGCCGGCATAGCGCTGAACGCCGGTCAGGTTCTGACCGAGAAACCTTCCATTGATGACGATCGCCCCATCACCGCTGGGAGAACCGTAACCGCCGGGAAACTGGGCCGGTTCGAGACAGGCGACACCTTGTTCCTCGCGCATCGCGACACACCTTCCATGGGCTTAACCTGAGCCCTGGAAGACGCGTTTCGGGATTAAAGGTTCCATCAACCCCGGCGGACAAATGGCCGGAAAAAAATGAGGCCGGCTCGATCGAGCCGGCCTCCGAGGAAGCGAATATTCCCGCCGCTTATACCGGCAGGCCAATGACCCGCCTCATTTAGCCCTCGCCGGGCGGGCGCATCGGCGCCCTTGGCCGCCTCAATGGCGGCTTATACCGCTCGACGAGTCAAATCGACCGTCGAACGGTATTAGTGCCAGAGGTAATCGACGCCGGCCTTGAGCGCCGAGGACTGCACATGCTGGAGGGTCACCAGGAGATGCGCCGCCCCGGCGGCCCCGGTCGGATCGAGCTGGAGCTGGGCATCGCCCCCGGTGGTTTCCGTCCACT
>Ga0265327_10002296_pt1 | contig 20503 bp, 18 predicted proteins | sample 41621metaG_FD_202089 | JGI IMG/M metagenome (GOLD analysis project Ga0265327, IMG submission 202089) | Rhizosphere microbial communities from Carex aquatilis grown in University of Washington, Seatle, WA, United States - 4-16-21 metaG | ecosystem: Host-associated > Plants > Roots > Rhizosphere...
CGGGGAGATCCGCGCAACCAACGTCCTCAACAACCTCATCTACCGCAGGGAGATCCCGGTCACTATCGCCGTCTTCATCAACCCCGGGCGGACCCCCGAGCAGCCGGTCGCGAGCCAGTCCGACTGGGGCGACCAGTCCACCAACCGCCGGCAGGAATACAACGCACTCGACGACAAATACGCCCGGGTGATCGTCGACGAGCTCCTGCCGGTCCTCTACCAGCGCTACACCCTGTCGAGGAACCCCGAGGACCACGCGATCGGCGGCGCGAGCTCGGGGGCCATCGCGGCCTTCACCGTCGCCTGGCAGCGGCCCGACCAGTTCCGAAAGGTCCTGAGCACGATCGGAAGCTTCACGAACATCCGCGGCGGGCACGCCTATCCGGACCTGATCCGCGGGAGCGACAGGAAACCCATCCGCATCTACCTCCTCGACGGTGTCAACGATCTGCGGGGCGAACGCGGAACGGACCCGGTGAAGAAGTATGACCCGGAGTGGGACTGGCACCTGCAGAACATCCGGATGCTGGCCGCCCTGACCGACAAGGGCTACGACGTGAACTACAGCTGGGGCATCGGCACCCACAACCAGCGGCACGCCGGGGCCATGCTGCCGGAGATGCTGCGCTGGCTCTGGCGCGACTACCCGCGGACGGACGACCCGCACAGCATGGTGAACCGGACGCTCTTTTCCGTGCCGTACGGGGCTCCGCCCGCCGACGGGTGACCGCTGCCCTTCTCATGTCCACGGGAGTGGGGCCGTGGGCAGCCATTCGCCCGGCGTGACACGCGCCTTTCGGGTTGTCGTGGGAAGACTTGCTCCCGTTGAATACCCCCCCCCCCCGTGTTCCCCGCCTTCCTTTCATCCTTCTTCTTCGCCCTCAATGCGACCTGCGCGAACCACAGCATACGCCTCCTGGGCACCCTGCGGGCGAACCTGAGCCGGCTTGCGATCGGCGTCCTCTTCCTCGGTCTCTTCGCCCACACCTTGGGAGGCGGCTTCTCGAGCGCCGGGACCGCATGGTTCTTCCTGAGCGGGATCATCGGCCTCGGCGTGGGCGACCTCGGCACCTACGGGGCGCTGCCCCTCCTCGGATCGCGCATCACGCTCCTCATGGTCCAGTGCGTCGCAGCCCCCCTCGCGGCGCTCGGGGAATGGTGGTGGCTCGGGACGCGGCTCTCGCCGGCGCAGATCCTCTGGGGCACCGTGATCCTCCTGGGGGTCGCCATAGCCGTCATGCCGAGCCGCTCGGATCCCCCGCGCGTGACGGTTAAGCCGATCGGTTTCCTTTACGGGTTCATAGGGGCCTGCGGGCAGGGCCTCGGCGCCGCGCTCCTCAGCCGCAAGGCGGCCCTCGTCGCCGCGGCCGCGGGCGAGAAGGTTTCCAACGTGACCTTCGGCCTGACCGCGGCGTACGAGAGGCTTCTCGCCGGCCTCGGCTTCACGCTCGCCTGGTTCCTCGTCCTTCGGATCCTGCGGCGGCTGCCGGGTTCGCCTCCCCCTTCGTCCAAGAAGTCCCGCGCATCCTGGCTGTGGACGCTTGCCAATGGGATCGCGGGTCCCGTCGCCGGCGTCGGCTGCTACCAATGGGCCCTGGCGACGACGCCGAGCGGAGTCGTGCTTTCCATCGTCGCCACGACGCCGCTGGTCTCGATCCCGATCGTGTTCTGGCTCGAGGGGGACCGCCCCTCGTTCCGCTCGATCGCGGGCGGGGTCGTCGCGGTGGCGGGGTGCATCGTCCTGACTCTCGTCACCCACCACTGATTTTTCGAAGCTCCCGTCAGTGACGGTAGATTGCGGCGATGATCGCCACGGACGCATTGTTGACGCCCCAGATGACGCTGCTCCAGAGGAGCACCCGGCTCCTGTCGCGGATCCCCTGGTAGACCCAGAGGCACGCCATGACGGACATCCACGCCCAGGAAAGGATGGACACGTCGGCCGACGACCCACGCCCGAGGATCCGGATCACCTGGGGGACTCCCGCAAAGAAGCCGTCCAGGATGAGGAGCGATTGGATGGCGGTCTGGATCTTGTTTTTCATGGTGACGGCGCTGCCCAAGGGAGGCCTCGGAACCCTAGACCCGATGCTCCGGGGCCGAAAGGCGGGGCGACCGTTATATGCGAGGAGTCCGCGGTCCGGCCATTTTGGGCTTATCTCGCAACCTCCACCCCAATAGACAGAAGGAAGACGTGACGGCCCCCTCCCCGGAAATCGACCCGCCCAAGCCGGCATCAAGGCCGGGGCGCTGGCCGTCCTTGACCCAGCAGATCATGATCGGGTTTGCCGCGGGCTGCCTGCTGGGGTGGCTCGCTCCCGCGCTCGCGGTGAGGACGGAATTCCTCAGGGACGTCTTCCTGAACCTTATCAAGGCCCTGATCGCGCCGCTCGTTTTCTCGAGCGTCGTCGCCGGCATCGCCGGCGGCGGGAGCGCGAAAAACGTGGGGCGATTGGGACTCAAGTCCCTCATCTATTTCGAGGCCGCGACCACCCTCGCCCTGGTCGTGGGGCTCTTGGTCGTGAACGTGGCGGGCCCCGGTCGCGGGGTCGTGATCCAGCAGGCCGCGGTCGGCGCCGCCCTCCCCGCCGCGCATCCGGCGACCCTTTCCGAGACCCTGGTCCACGCGTTCCCGGCCAGCGTCGTCGCGGCGATGGCCAACGGCGACGTGCTCCAGATCGTGGTCTTCTCGGTCATTTTCGGGCTCGCCGTCGTCGCCGCCGGGGAAAAGGCGAAGCCGGTCGTCGGCCTGTGCAGCGCGGTCGCCGGGGTCATGTTCAAGTTCACCGACATCATCATGAAGTTCGCCCCCGTGGGTGTCGGCGCCGCGATCGCCGTCACGGTCGGCCGCCAGGGGCCCGGCATGCTGGGGCACCTGGCGCTCCTCGTGGGGACCCTCTACGCCGCACTGGCCCTCTTCCTCGTTCTCCTCCTCCTTGTCGCCGGGGTCCTGCTCAAGCTCCCCATCAGGGCCTTCTGGAGGGCGGTCCGCGCCCCGTTCACGCTCGCCTTCGCAACCGCCAGCAGCGAATCGGCGATGCCTATGGCCATGGAGTCGATGATCGAGCTCGGCGTCCCCCCGAAGATCGTCGGCTTCGTGATCCCCACAGGCTACAGCTTCAACCTGGACGGGAGCACCCTCTACCTGGCCATCGCCTCGGTGTTCGTGGCCCAGGCCGCCGAGGCCTCCGGCGCGGCGCACTTCGGGGTCGGCCAGCAGATCCTCCTCATGCTGACCCTCATGATCACGTCGAAGGGCGTGGCGGCCGTGCCAAGGGCGACACTCGTCGTCCTCGTCGCGACCCTGCATTCGTTCGGCCTTCCCGCGGAGGGGGTCGCGGTCATCCTCGGGGTCGACGCGCTCATGGACATGGCGCGGACCTCGGTCAACGTGCTCGGGAACTGCCTCGCCTCGGTCGTCGTGGCCAAGTGGGAGGGTGAGTTCACGCTGCGGGTTCCGCCGCCGGCCTGAGGCCTCACGGCCTGGGCCGGAGCGAGATCACGACCCGCCGCCCCTCCGAATGGATCCGGAGGACCCGCGTCGCGGGGTCCCAGCGCATCGACCCGCCCTCGACCCGGACCGGATCCGAGGCCCCAAGCTTCAGCATTTCGTCGGACTCGGGATCGAACACCTCATACCGGATCTCCCTTGGCCCATAGGCAATCGACCGGATGACCGAGGAGGTGCGCAGGAGGTGGTCCTGGCCGTCCGGGGCCAGCTCCGGAAACGACGCCATGGCGCGCAGGTAATGCCGGACAAAGTCCCCGTACCCGTCGGTGAGCCAGTTGTCGTCCCTCGGGTACTGGTTCTTGCCGTCCTCATCGACCCAGTAGGTGGCCCAGGCGAGCCGGCGCATCGCGGCGTCCCTGTCCGCGGTGTCCCCGGTCTTCTCTGCGTAGAGCAGCTCCACTGAGGCGTGCCGCGAGGTGTGGCTGTTCCCGGGCACAGTGTACGCCGTCTGCTCATTGATGACGATGACGCCCCACTTCTCGGCCTCCTTGTTCGCGAAGGTCCGGTAGCTCCAGTCGAGGATCCCCCGCGCCTTCGCCTTCCAGTCGGGGTCCCAGCCGGGGTGCTCCAGGATGTAATAGGCCAGCGTGTCGGCGTTTATCTCCGTGTCCGAATAGTCCTTCGTGCTCACGTCCTCGAAGAAGGGCCCCCACCGGTTGTTCCGAAGCGGGTAGGCCTTGAGCCAGTCGGTCACGACCCGCGAGGTGGCCCGATAGGCGTCGACCTTCCCCACCCCCAGGGCCGCTAAGCCGTCGAAGAGCCGCAGGGCCCCCGTCCAATTGGTTGTATACGCCGCCCGGTAGATCAAATGATCGGTGTCTTTGCGCTCCTCGGGGACCTGCCCGGTGTGGGCGTTCACGCGGAAGGGCCACGGCGAATTCGCCTTGTCGCCCGGCTTCACGTTTTGAACGAGCCTGTCGGCGATCTTCACGGCCCGGTCCAGGTAGCGCCGCTCCCCCGTCATCTTGTAGAGCATGACGAGCTCGGCCCCGAAGCTCGCCGCCTTGTCGGGCTGGAGGAAACCCAACCCAGCCCTCATGTCGCCGTCATACCTCCCCGAATGCTCCTCCATGTTGTAGGGGAAGGGCAGCCCGCCCCAGGGATCCCCTTCCGGCGCCAGGCCATGGTCCATCCACCGGTCGGCCATGAGCCGCATGTTGTCCCTGATGGCCGGATCACCCAGATACCCGTAGAGCAGGTTCCATGAGGAGAGCGCCATGTTGATCTGGTCTCCACCCAGTCCGCGCGGATCGTCCTCCTTCGGCTTCCAGACCTGGTGTTGCAGGTAGTAAGGGACGCCATTCGGGCAGTTTCTCATCGTGATCCAGAAATTCCAGACCCGCCTAAGGACATGGTCGTAGCCCTCCGCCGGCGTCTTCCCATACCAGGGGATGATCCTGCCCGATGCATCCGTCCTCACCTCATGGTAGCCGATGCGCTCGGATGCGCCAAGACGGGTGCCTGCGAACAAGGCCGCAGTCGCCAAGCCAAGGCGCACTGAGGACCGCAGGGTAACGGCAATCAAATCACGGACCGGCCGGGGTGAACTCATGGTTAATGTGGGCTGGGGCCGTTCCGGTAGTGTCACCTGCTCCATCAGATCGAAAATGCAATCCCACGTACCAATTGTCGAGGTTACCTGGGAATTCGCGATCCCGTCACCGAATAGACGTATTTCCGGCCGCTTAACGTTGGCGCCTTCACTGCGATCAGATTAAAGGCGCCTGCCCGTCCTCGATGCTCCTCGGGTGACTCCTTCGTGCGCGATTGCCAGAAGCCGGGGATGCCTTTGAGCCGATAACCTAATTATCGGATCAAGCTCGGCGTTCATTACCTAATAGCAAGCGTCTCCTGATCGGCATCAAACCTGCAAGAATCAGCAGGCTGCCAATGAGCATCCAGTTGTCCAGGTCCCAGAATGCCAGAAAAAGGGCTGCACCACCGGCGATAGAAAGCGGTGCCCATCTCGGCACGGATCCCGTTCCAAGCAGAGCGAGTGCCTGGCTCGCAAAGCCCACCATCGTCAGTTTTGCCAACGTCGTAGTCAGAAGGAATGCCCCCGTTGGCGTCGTCATTGCGATGAATGTTTCGGTGGCGCCATCAGCAAATCTCGCATCCACCAGGCCCAGTCCTCGATAGAACGCAGTCCACATACCAAACACGCCACCCATGTAAACGACGCCCGTCAGTGTTATCATAAGCGCTGCCGCGCTGGCCGTCGGCCGCGCTTCCCTGCCCACCGTGTAGATCGCAAGTGCGCACAGAATCAAAACCGGCAACGTGAGATACGCCAACACGTGCGCATCGTGAATCATCGGATAGTGGTTATGCGACTGGATTAGGGCCGCCACAACTTGCTTAGGATCCGCGGGAACGTAGTGTAAGCGGAAGGACAGGAAATCACTCCATTTGCGGAAGTGCAGGAAGAAAACCAATATGAACAGGCACGGAAATACCACCATAGAGGTTGCGAGAATTCGTCTGATTGAGGGGGTCATCACGCGAATGCTGGGGTGATGGCGAGACCCAACACAAGGCAACTTACGAACTATGAAACAAGAATCGGAAAGTGTCCCGAAACGGAGCGACGCCCGTTCCCGACGCACGCACATTCGAATCGACGATGCCTTTGTGCAGCTCCTTCACGGCCGTTCCTATTCGGCCATCCGCGTGAGCGATATCGCGAGAAAGGCCCGGATAGGGCGCGCCACTTTCTACGCTCATTACAATTCCAAGGATTCCCTTCTGCACTCCCAGTTCATGCGCGTGATCGAGCCGATGATTCTTCTCCGCCCAGCTGATCGCTGCCTTTTCGACTGCACCGCGCTGTTTGCGCACGTCCTGTCTGCGCGGCGGCTGTACCGGTCGTTTGCCGGCGTACGTGTGATCCGGGATTGTCTTGAGAATCGGTTTCGCACGCTCCTTGAACAAAGCTCCCTACGTCTAACCGTACCGGTGCCGGCCGTCTCCTGCATGGTCGCCTCCTCGCTGAATAGCTTCCTCGATTGGTGGCTCGAGCACGAAGCCGACAATTCCGCTATGCGCATGCAGTCAATGTGGGGCGCGGTCGTCGGTGGTGGCCTTGGAAGCATTTGTCTCTGAATGCCGCCCGCTGGAGTCACGAGATACAGGCGGTGCGCGGGAGCCGCGCCGGCGAGAATTCTTCCCTTGCCGGAGCTTTGATTTGGGAGCCACGGCAAGCATCCCCAAAAGGATGCTTTTTCGGTCGACCCGTCATCTTGCCTCAGGCTGATTCTCTGTTGCCGCACAACAACCGGCCTTGGTCGTCCATCCGCATCGTCTTGCCAGCTCTGCCACCCTGCCGGTCCATAGTGCCAACCTGAGCCGGGTGGTGAATCCTCGGCAGGATGCCTCGGAAATTGCGAATCAGCCCATCCCTCGGCGCGCTCCGTCAGCGTGGATACTGGCGATGCGGGCGGCCGTAGATGCAAGCTGGGCACGAAATGCGGACGGCCCGATTACCTCCACCTCTCCTCCCAAGCGCATCAGCTCGCGGACACCGCTCTCAAAGGACTCGATGGGGACCACACATCGCACCCAGCCGGCGTGGTCCGGTTTGCGCGCCGTCTTGGCCGCCACCTCGACCACATACGGACCGAGCAATTCGAGCAGCTCCAAACCCCTCGGCGAAAGGCGCACCTCCGCGCGCTCGCGATAGACGCCCGCCTCGTAGTCCTGGGCCGCCATCTCCCAGTGGGCCGCCAAATCGAAGTCCTTGGGGCGGTCGAACGTCTCGTTGCAGAGTTCCGCGTCGGTGATCTTTGCGGCCCGGAAGGTGCGGATGGACGTTCCGCTCCGCGCGACCAGGTACCAGACGCCTCCTTTCAGCACGAGGCCGAGCGGCGCGAGCGTCCGCAAGGGCGGACTACCGCCTCCGGAGTGGTGGTAGCGCAGCTTGAGCAGGCGGTCGCCCCAGACGCCCGCGGCGACCACCCGCAACGAAGGCAGCAGGTCCGTCCCCTTGAACCAGCCGACCGGGTCGAGGTGGAAGCGCGTGGCGATCCTCTCGGCTCCGTGCTGCAGGTTCTCCGGGAGCGCCGCCATCAGCTTGAGTCGCGCCGACGACAGGATGCCGGCCAGTCCCAGTTGTTCGGCGGGACCGGGCAGTGCGGTGAGGAAAAGCGCCTCCGCCTCGGGCTGGGTGAGACCGGTGAGTGTCGTGCGGTAGCCATCCCTCAGCCGGAAGCCGCCGCTTCGCCCCCGGTCGGCATAGACGGGAATGCCGGCCGCGCTCAGCTGATCGATGTCGCGGTGGATCGTGCGGACAGAGACCTCGAAATCCGCAGCCAGCTCGGTCGCCGTCATCCGGCCCCGGGTCTGGAGCCGCATGAGGATCGTTATGAGGCGGCTTGCCAGCATCTTTCCGAAAAATCAATTAAACATGACATTAGATGGCATGTTTAATCGGGCAGGATGGGCGCGCAACCTGAATCCATCCCCACCAAATGAAACACTCCCGCCACATCGCCGCCGCCGGCCTGCTCCTTGCCTCGCAGGCCTCCATTGCCCCGACCCATGCCTCCGCGGAGGCCCCTCCGCCCGCTACCGCCAACCTCTCCGGCTTTCACGACTTCGACTTCCTCGTCGGGGACTGGCGCGTCCACCATTTCCGGATCAAGGAGCGCCTTGCCGGCAGCAACGAATGGTCGGAATGCGAGGGCACCTGCAGCATGCGCCCCTTAATGGGCGGCTTGGGCAATGTGGACGACAACGTCATCAACGTGCCCGGCGAAGTCTATCGGGGCGTGGGCCTGCGCGCGTATGATTCGAAGACCGCGCAATGGGCCATATGGTGGCTGGACGGCCGCAACCCGTTCGCCGACCTCGCTCCTCCGATGATAGGCCATTTCCATGATGGCATCGGTGTGTTCTACGGCAACGACACGCTCCGGGGAAAACCGATCCTCGCGCGCTACATTTGGTCGCAGATCACGCCCAAATCCGCCCATTGGGAGCAGGCCTTCTCGCCCGACGGGGGCAAGACGTGGGAAACCAACTGGAAGATGGAATTAACCCGGGTCAATTGACGGTCTCGCGAGCCGGGAAGCAGTTCTCCACACCCACTCATTCAATGGACCACAGCCTATGGCTCTATTTCCTGCTTGTTCTCGGAATCGTGGCCCTCCCCGGAATGGACATGGCCTACATCGTCTCGAGCGCATTGGCTGGGGGCGGCCGCAGTGGGGCGTTGGCGATCGCCGGTGTCGTAGCGGGAGGAATGGTCCATGTGCTGGCGGCTGCGATCGGATTGACGGCCCTCCTGATTGCGTTTCCCCACGCGCTCAGGGTGCTGGTGCTCCTTGGGGCTGCCTACATGGCGTGGATGGGCTTTCAATTGTTTCGGGCGCGCCCGACATCCGACTCAACGGAGACCAAACCCGCGCTTCAGAGCCTCTCCGTATTCCGCTACGGCGCCATGACCTGCCTGGTGAACCCCAAGGCCTACGCCTTCATGCTGGCTGTCTTCCCGTCCTTCCTGCACTCCGAAAGCGGATCGATTGCGCTGCGGGCAGCGGAGTTGAGCGGGCTCACCGCGGCGACCCAGATTGCCGTATATGGGTCCGTCGCACTCATCGTGCTGCGAATGCATCGGAGGTTCGCCTCAGGCCCCGCGGCCCAGGCGTGGATGCAGAGGTCGGTGGGAGCCATCATGATCGTCTCGGCAGCAATTCTGGCGCACGGATGGCTCTGACAGGTCCGATGCCTCACCAGGGCCATTCGCATTGGCGCGATGAAAAGGGGCGCCTCCCGTCCCAAAAGACGCTGTTTCTGAGAGATAGGTGAATCTAGCAGTTTCCAAAATCATCGGCGTCGCACAATCGCCTCACGCCACGCACCTTCCAATCGGTCATCGCCTTTCGCCGATCGGCAACCAAACTCCCGTCGGCCCCAAAGATCCTGCCAACCGGAAATCTCATAGCCGTTATCGAGAGATGCCATGAACCGTCGAACCTTGTTAATGAGCGGATTGGCAGCGCTGATCGTATGCCTTTTTGAGTTCCCGGTCGGCGCTGCAGATACGCCGGCTGCCGAGCCTGAAGGCCATGCGACCATCTACTTCTCGTCGGCTCCGTGGGACGGGGCTGCCTATGCCATCGGGATTCCGCTGAAGGCTTCGGATGACGCCGCCCAACCTAACATCCGAATCAGCATTTGGGGCTTTCCCGAATTCCCCGAGTCGAAAACCATTCGATTTTCGGGAAAGGAAGATTCTGGGGGCGGTCCCGCACGAGGCGACGGGATAGCCTACTTCCAGGCCATCCTCAACAAGTCGATGCCGATGCGATTGGCGGGATCCATTTCGTTCAAGAGCCTGAAGTATGATACCCCTGTGTCGGGTACCTATGACTTGGCTACGGTAGACGGGAAGCGCACGTTTAAGGGCAGCTTCGTTGCCGCGTGGGGAAACAAGCCTGGGGGGATGATAAGGTGACTGAACCTTGCTCTCTGCGTAATGGTCTCATGCCTAACCCCCGAGCGGCCTCAGTCCTTGAATCGGGCAATACACAAAGGTTGATCCCACGGCCATGAGGCTTGCACTGAGACAACTTGCCAAGAGCCCGGGCTTCACAGTCGCGGCTTTGCTGACACTTGCGTTGGGGATCGGTGTGAACACCACGGCCTTCACCGTCCTCAACCGGCTTCTGCTACAGTCGCTGCCGTACCGCGACCCGAGCCATCTCGTCCAGGTTTGGGCCTCGGTTCCGCGGGCTCTCTATGCTGGGCACGCGCCGGGAGACTTCTTCGACGAGCAGGAGCAGAACACGGTCTTTTCCGGCATGGCGGCATATATCCCGGGAATTACCCTTAGCTTTGCGGAACCGGGACAGCCGGCGGTGCGCGAGGGCGCGGTTGCAATGACCGCCAATTTCTTCGCAGTTCTTGGAGTGCAGCCGCAGCTGGGGCGCTTGCCATCGGCGGAGGAGGAAGCCCGCTTCGAGCCCGTCACCCTCCTGAGCAACGCATTCTGGCGCGAGCATTTCGCGGCGGACACGAAGGTCATCGGCCGGACGGTAAAGCTCGATGGAAAGCTTCACACCGTGATCGGGGTCATGCCTCCGGCCGTCGACGATCAGCAGCTCTTCGGTGTCCGCCCCTGCTTCTTTCCGCTCAATCCCATGCGGCTTAATCGCGAACTTCGCGGCACGGGCTGGTACACGGTTGTTGCGCGCCTGAAGCCGGGCGTAACCCACCAGCAGGCACAATCGGAAATGACCGTCATGGCTGCCCGCTTTGCCAAGGACCACCCAAAGACAAACCAGGATCGTACCTTCCGGGTAATTAGCTTTCCTACCACTGACATGGGGGACAAAGGCGCGGAGCTCACATGGATGACCATGGCGCTCTCCGGCATCGTCCTCCTGATCGCATGCGTCAACCTGGCCAACCTGCAGCTGGTTCGGACGACCCGCCGCGCCCAGGAGATCGGGATCCGCCTCGCCCTCGGCTGCTCGAAGGCGCAGCTGATGGGCATGCTCCTTTCCGAAAGCCTGATCCTTTCGGCGGTTGGCGGGGCGCTCGGTCTACTCATAGCCTGGTGGAGCAACGCCTACGTCGCGCGGTATTTCTCGATCGACATGCCCCTCGACTTGAGGGTGATCGGATTTACCTTCGGCGCCTCATTGATGACCGGTGCCCTTTTCGGTACCGTTCCGGCGTGGCTCGCCTCCCGCGCCGACGTCAATGCATCCCTGAGGTCGGGTGGGCGCGGACAAACGTCCGACCGGTCTCGGCATTGGCTCCGTCAGGGCCTGGTGGTGGTCGAGCTCGCGATGGCCCTCATCCTTCTTGCCGGAGCCGGCTTTTTTGTCAGCGGGATCTACCGCCTGACCCACCGCAGCCTCGGGTGGGACACGACACGCGAGGTGGTTGGCTGGATCGAGCTGGACCATGATAATTATGGTGAGCAGCTGGACCCCAGGTCGCTGGCCTTTGGCGAGCAACTGCAGGCGAAGCTGGCTGCGCTTCCCGGCGTCGAGGCGGCGGCGATGTCCCAAGATACGCCGATTGAGGGATTCCGTCCCACGGCCTTTCGAGTCGAAGGGCAGGCCGCCCCCGAGCCGGGCAAGGAACTCTATGCCGGCTTTTCGCCCATTGGCCCGGGATTCCTCAAGGTCTACGGGCTCCACCTCCTGGGGGGGCGGGAGTTCCGGGATTCCGACCGGCCCGGCTCGCCCCGGGTCGTGATTGTCAACGAGGCGATGGCGCGGAAGTGGTGGCCGGGCGAGAATCCGATCGGTAAGCGGATCTGCATGGGCGACCTTGCCAATCCGGTCTGGTCCGAGGTGGTCGGCGTGGTCCGGGACTTTGAGGGGGCCGCAGAATTCTACAACCGGTTTGGAAACAACCTGAAGTTTATGGCACCCTGGGCGCAGAATAATCACCGGTTTATGACCTTCAATATTCGTACCTCTGGTTCATCGGAAGCCTATAAGGAGCAGGTCCGCAAAGTAATCAGCCTGCTGGTCCCTGACCTGGCAGTCGGCGGGATAGCCACGGCTGAGGAGGTGATGGCGGACGAGCTGTCCTACTTCACCTTCTTGCGGAAGATCCTGGTCCAGATCGCGGGTCTCGGTCTGCTGCTTTCGGGCGTGGGAATATACGGGGTGGTTGCGAACCTCGCTTCGGAGCGGACCAAGGAAATTGGCATTCGCATGGCGCTTGGCGCCCAGCCAGGCGCGATCGTCTGGCTGTTTCTCAGGAACGGGCTTCGGCTAGCTCTGCTCGGCACGACCGTCGGCTTAGTTGCTGCCTTTTTCCTTGTCACAATACTGAGTCGAATGATTCCCGCCCTTCCCGGGAAGGACCCCTGGGTGGTCTCGGGAATGGCTCTTCTCCTCGTGGCCGTTGCACTCATCGCATGCTGGTTACCGGCGCGACGGACAACCGGAGTCAGTCCAATGATTGCGCTGAGGTCCGAATAGACGGACTCTCATATATTGCAGCGCGTTGTATTTCCGAGTGCCGCAATATCCACCCTTTTTGGAACACCGCCGACGTCTCGATAACCGCACCTATGGCAGGCGCAGCGAGTGCCCCATAATCGGCGTTCATTGTGCTATCTGCGGCGGACTATTCCAAAAGTATGCGCCGCAAATTCGGAAACATGTCTCACATTGCCGAATTACCTCCCAACCGGGAGTCGGCCAATCCTCGGCCAATCGCTGAATCGCCATGGGCACGGCACACCGCTAAGAAGCGGCATCCCATGAGCAGGAATGATCTCGGCAGGTTTTGCTTCCTTCATCTTTTGCTCACGCTTCCCGACAAACAGCGCATGGCCATCCCGACTAGAATTCCAAATGCTGCTGGAAGAACGGCAACACCTCAGCAATTACGCGACCCTCTTCGCCCCAGTAGGTATCCGCGTCCCAAAGCCCGTTGTACTCCTCGGCTTCGTGCGCAATGCCAAACTCATTCAGCTTGTGCGTGAGCGCTTGGTTCGCGTAGACGTGGTCCCAGATCGCATCGTTGCGCGACCAGTCAAATTTGAATCCGCGCAGAGTCTTCAGATTGTCCGCATACTGCGGGATCAACGACTCTAGAAAGAAGCTGTCTCTCAATCGCTCGGTCAGCTTCGAATCGATCATCAACCTTCCATCCTCCAGATGCGCAGGCAGATCAACATAAAGCGGTGGCTTGTCCGGATTCGGCAAGTGGGCCTGAAAGATCGATGTGAAAATCGCAGAGAATCCATCTTTCCTCACGTCATCCAGAGAAGTCGCATGCGCGAGCAAATCCCAATTGGGCCTTGAATCCATAATCTGCACGCCTGATCCCGTGCCAACGGGATTCATGCCGTAGATCGATCCAAAGACGTCCGTATGCTTCATGCCAATGCGGATGGCGCCATAAGCTCCCATATGGTGCCCCGCAAGTCCGCGCGCATCCCGCGTCGGTATCGTGCGGAAGCTAGCATCGACATAGGGGACAAGCTCCTGCACCACAAAATCTTCCCAGTTTCCGGTTACAGGAGAGTTCACAAACCACGAAGCTCCCAGTGAAGTCGTCATATCCACAGAGACAAGGATGAAGCTGCGAACTGTGCCTCGCCCGATTGCGCGGTCGAACAGAGCCTGTGCGCCGCGCTTATCGAAAAGCGTCCGATATTCATCCATTGGGCTCGGGAAATAATAAATAACCGGATAGCGCTTCGACGCTCCGTCATTCCCAGCAGGCAGATACACCACCAGCTTGCGGTCGGCAGTCACGCCAATCTTGTTCCCCTCAAAGTTCTTCGAATGAATCACTCGCTCCACAATATGGCTCTTGCTCCCTTCGCTTTGAGCGACTGCTGATACGGCACTCAAAAGGAGTACGTAAAGAACCGTTACAAATTGTTTCTTTCGCGTCTTCATGCCGCCTCCTTTTCGTCGGAGCGTTTCGATCGTTCTGCATGAGCTACAAGCCACCACGCAGGCAGGAGCAAGAACCAGTTCCGCATGTACATGCCGCCCCAAGCCAACATCAGCGCAGTAATGGCTATTGCCAACGTCAGCGCTGTCCTATGTGACAGATGGGCCCGACGCACTCCCTGCACGGCGCCGACCAAACCTGGTAGCAGAAATAAGAGCACGCATAGACGCGAGAGAGAGGTGTCCTGAAACCGAAGCACACAGGAGAGGCACGGGATCGCGCACAGAATGCCGCTCACCCACCGCGTCTTCCCAGAGAGTGACCCCACCACAAATCCGCTCGTCCACGCCCATGACAGCATCAGCAGAGCTTCAAAAAGGACGCTGCCATACCCACGCTCGCCGCGCAGAAGATGACGCGTATTCACCGATAGACCAAAGGACACGGCTAGTAAGAGCAAACTCCCCGCTAAGGCCACGCTGCTCGTAACCCATGGCTGCCACGCGCGCCAAGGCTCCATCTGCTGCCGCACCACAAGTCCCAGAACAGAGCCAAGGGTGCTCCATCCACTGGCGCCCGTCTCCGCCAGATCGCCCAGCACCGCATCCCGATCCTTCGGCGCAACAAAAATCGCAGCCATCTCTGCCAGTGAACTCATGACGCATGCGACGGCTTGCCCCTAGCCCATGAAGCGTTACGGCTCACACCCATCATCGCCTCGTAAAACTCCTTCGCCGCATGCATGCCCTTTGCCGTCACGCGCACCATGCGTTTTGCTCTGCCGCCGCGTTGGGCCGTAGCCTCGCCCATCCACGTCTTGAGCATGCCCTTCTTCTCCAGCCGCTCAATGGTCGTGTACAAAGCTCCAATCGAACAACTTCGGCCCGCTGACTCCTCAATCCCTTCACGAATGGCCGCACCATAGGCGCTCTCGCCCAGGCCCGCCGCTACGGTCACCAGAATGTATTCAAATTCACCGAGCATGTTATGTACTGCATTGTGTAGTTAATCAGGAATGTTTGTCAAGCGCGCGATCTCATCCTGCGGCAACCTTGTTTCCCTTCTCTTTGCCGGTGGCTACCTGTTCATCACTGTATAAGGGGATTCATAACAGTCTCGATACCGGCGCGGCTACCCTCATCGCACCGGTGGAGTCGCTTTGGGCGGAATGAATTGGACTGAGGTCTTTGTGCGGCGGCCGGACCCCATTTGAACTATTCTTCGATTCCGCAATGAGCCGCGTCGAATAACTCGTGGCCGTTCATTTGGCGGATGAAGTCAAGCAACACACGGGCTCAAACTTGGCAGGTTTGGGTGTTCGGAAAAGGACCATCTATCGAACACAGGTGTTAAGCGGCTAGATCCAAGCTTCCGTCATGATCTCCTTTCAGCTCTCCCGAAGGCATTCGCCAGCTCATGGTTTCGGGTGTTTCTCGAAGAATTCAATAATTGCCCTTGTTGCGTTGACGCTCATCGCCGTTTTCCCTGCAACCTTCGCCCAGCCTGGATATGTGTGGTAGCCAGGCCACGTATGCCCTCCTTGGGCGATGATATACGCGAAAACCTCCGTGTGGTCTCGGCCACGCTCAAATTCGAAGCGTTTGACAGCGGTGCCGTCGTCGGGAACTGCCTTTGGGATCACTGTAACCAACGGCGAAGGGTCACAGCCATTCGTCTTTACCCAATAGGCGATCGTATCGGGCGTCGAAAATAGCTCGTGTCCGGGCTCGGGATCGCCCGCAAATTGCACAAAAGGGTCGGCGGTCCCGTTGAACGAAATGACGGAAACCGGAAATCTGAGTTTGTATTTTAAGGCTATCGTGGGGCTTAAGTTCCCATTTACCGGTCCTATCGCCGCGATTCTATCGGATAGCCTAACGGCCAAAGTGTTGCAGAAAATAGCACCGTTGGAGCTCCCCGTTGCGAAGATTTGTTTGGGGTCGATGTTGAATTTGCCACGAAGCACATCGATTAGCGCGGCAATAAAGCCGACGTCATCCGATTTTGCGGATTGTTCCGACGTGGGTGCTGTCCGGCCTCCGTTCCAAGCCTTGTCTATGCCATTGGGATAGACCGCCAGAAACATCTTTTCCCTTTGGAGCTCGGTAAACCCAAGAGTCCGCTCCAATTCGGCCCCATCGTTTCCCGCCCCATGGAAGATCAGAACGAGTGAGATCGCTGTCTTCCCGTCGTGCCCGGGCGAAACAACGTAAATGTAATTTCGCTCAACACCTCCGAAAACCAAGGTTCCGGGAATTGGCGCAGCTAAGGCCAAAGACACGAACGCTACCGAGAGTAGCAGCAGTATGTGGCCGGCCCGCATCGTGGCTAACGACATTGCACGCGGCGCTTTTGACGACAACGAGCATTCCTTTACTCACCTTCCTTTGCAATCTGGCAGACGCATGACAAATAGATATCACCACAAGGCTAGTTCGCCCGGTGCTAATGGGGCAGTGACGTCCAGAAATAGGTCTTCTTTCGACCGCCCGCATCGCGTCCTTGATGTTATCCTCGCCAACGTTGGCGCATCGCCTGACTTGCAAGAGACGGAGACGAAAGTCGGAGTTATTGATGAATCAATAGCGAGAACCTCTGTGGCCCACATCCCAGCATTTGGATCTGGCGCGGACCATTGTTCCTCGGCTGATCTCACTGATCACCACCATCTAACTACATACTGTGGGACAGGGGGAGGTGTGCCGCGATCCGTGTTCAAATCCGAAATAAACGTCGCGCAACCAGTTAGGAAAAGCACCCCTGTTGCTAGGAGGCCAATCGAAATTCGCGCTTTCATCGGTAAGTAATCATAGCGGAAATCTGGTCCGCTCCCGCTGTTTGGCTTTCGCCACAATGATTCAATCTTCCAAAGGCATATAGCAATCGCGTTCCGTTGGAATGAGAGTCCCGCGAGGCTTCCCAATAGGCCTTTGAGAACCGATGCTCAACCATATAGGCCTTCAAGAGTGACCCATTGAAACGTGTTGGAACAGGGCGCGATGATTGTATCGAAAAATTCCTAGAGCGGGGCGTGTTTGGGAACCCAGGCCCTCTGCGCTCCCGAATTCCTTTGCCTGCTTGGACCCCTCCTTTTGACTCACCTAGGTGAACTCCCTCCAAGGCGCCGTCTGGGGACTGGTCGGCGCGTTTCTCGCCGGCTGCGCACAGGCGCCGGTGCCTACACCCGCCCGCCTCAACCGCGTTATGACCGCCGAGACGTTTGACCCGGTCCTGCTCTCGACGGCCATCTTCGAGGAGTCGAACCGGATTCGCGTGGAGCACGGGTTGGAGGCGCTCGCGCACATGGAAGCGCTCGATGCAGCGGCGGGCGAGCAGGCCACCTACCTTGCGCTCTCCCAGACCGTCGGCCACCAGAGCCCCTTCCCCGATGAGCACAACATCGGCGAGCGCATCACCCACGTCGGGCTCGCTGCGTCGCATGCCACCGAGAACGCGATCAGGATGCCCGCCCGGCGCCCCGACGAGGAGGCAGTCCGCGACTACACCTATGCGGAGTACGCCGCCTTCCTCCTGGAGGGCTGGTTGAACTCCCCCACCCACCGCGCCAATATGCTCGACCCGCGCGTGAACTGTCTCGGGTGCGCGGCGCGGCTTTCGCACGGCATCGAGCCAAGTGAAGCGACCGTCTACGCGATACAGGTCTTCTATGCTAAGACTGAGAAGGAAGTGTTCTCGGTCAAAGGTGGGTGACGATTCAATCGCCTCGCCGGCGCGCCGGACCCTGGTTCCGCAACATGAGCAAGGAGGCCAAGCTATTCGCAAACTAACCGTCTATCGGTCAACGGCGCCTATTGCCCTTGAAAAGGCGAAACAAGAAAACAAGAGACGGGAACAAAATGAGCGCACCGGCCGCCAATGCCATGATCAGGAGGCGCAACGTGGCCTCCGGTGCATGGGTTCCCGCGACCGTAACATCCGGCGTAATGAGGTTAGGATATTGCGCCAGGCTCCAGCCAACGAGGATGAGCATCACCTGACCTGCAGCCGCCACGCGCGCCATTGCAAACCGTCGCCACCACAGGGCCAAGAGCGCGCCGACCGCGATCAGGCACGTGGCACCAAGCAGGGGCGCCGCCCACCAACTTACCAATCCGCCAAAGAGCGCTGGCGCGCCTTGACGGGAGGCGAGAAAAACGGCTCCGGCCATTGGCCAGAGGGCCAGCGCGGACCAGATAGCCCGCAACCGGAAATCATTCTGCAGGTCGGGCTGTTCCTTCGCATCGAGCGTCAGGTACGTGGCCGCCAAGAATGCAAAAAGGCCAAGTGCAAACACGCCACAAGAGACGGCGAAGAATGTCAGCCAGCCCGCGAAGAAGCCTGTCGTCACCTGACCGTTCACGACGTGAATCTCGCCGGTGGCTAGCGCGCCCATAATCACTCCCTGCAAAAACGGCGTGACCACGCTGGCGGTGCCGAATGTTACGGCCCAACGCCGCTGAGCATCGGCCGACTGCGACTTGTAGTCGCCGAAAATGAAGGCCGATCCGCGCAACACGATGCCGATTAGCATCAGCGTGACCGGGATGTTCAATGCGGTCATCATCGCGGCAAAGGCCATCGGGAACCCGGTGAAGAGCACCACCACGATGAGGATAAGCCAGACATGGTTGGCTTCCCAGATGGGCGCGATCGCTGCCGCGATCGCCTTGCGTTGCCGGTCGGCGCGCGGCCCTGCCGCCATCAGATTCCACATGCCGCCGCCAAAATCAGCGCCGCCAGTCAGCGCATACAAGATGAGCGACGACAATAGGGAGACGGTGACAACGAGTTCTAGCATGTCATCACGCAGCATTCACCGGTTTGGCAACCGCCCCATCTGTCTCCAGGAATTGGCGGCGCAGGAGGGAGAAGACGACAAAGGCGAGAACAAGATACAGGATCGTGAAGGCCAAGAAGGGAGCCGCAATTCCGGGCATCGGCGTAACGGCGTCCTTCGTCCGCAGGAGGTTGTAGATGATCCACGGTTGCCGACCGACCTCGGTGACCACCCAGCCGGCCTCGATCGCCACAAATCCCAGCGGCCCGGTGGCGACAAGAGCGCGCAGGAGCAGCGGATGGTCCGCCAGCCGATGTCTCCGCAGCATGTGCCAGCCTGACCAAGCCGCCACGGCCAGCATCGCAAAGCCCGAGAGGACCATAAGGTCAAATGACCAATGAACGATCCGCACATTGGGCCAGTCGTTGCGCGGGAATTCCTCCAGTCCGACGACCTTGGCTGATGGGTCGTCGGCAAGCAGCAGACTCAGCCCGTGCGGAATCGTGAGCGCATACCTCACCGTGCGCGCCGCATCGTCGGGCATGCCCCCTATGAGAACCGGCGCTCCCGCCTGGGTCCGGTAGAGGGCTTCCATCGCCGCCAGCTTGGCAGGCTGCAGCCGGCCCGTGACGCGGGCGCTCAGGTCTCCGCTTGCGATCTGAAGTGGGATGCTGATGCCCGCGACCGCAAGCGCCAGGGCCAGGGCGCTGCGATGGAACAGGCTCGACGGATTCCGGAGCAGGAGAAAGGCATGCACCGAGGCCACCGCGAAGCCGGTCGCCACAAAGGCCGCCAGGGTCATATGAAGGGCCTCATGAAGGCTCGCTTGGTTCAACATGGCCGCGACCGGATCGATCTCGGTGAACTGGCCGTGGACCAGCCTGAAGCCGGCCGGTGCGTTCATCCATGCATTCGCTGTCACGACAAAGATGCCGGAAAGGATGCCGCTTATGGCGACAACGACACCGACCAGCCAATGCAGCAAAGGCGAGAGACGGCTCGCCCCATAAAGATAGATGCCGATGAAGATGGCCTCGGTGAAGAAGGCGAATCCTTCAAGGGAGAAGGGCATGCCTATGATCGCCCCCGCCTTGCCCATGAAGCCCGGCCAGAGAAGGCCGAGCTCGAACGACAATACCGTGCCCGAAACCGCACCGACTGCGAAGAGGATCGCGGTGCCCTTCGCCCACCGTCGACTTAGTTCGAGATATGCCGGCTGCCCGGTGCGAAGGAAGGCCCCCTCAGCCATGACCATGAGCATCGGCATCCCGATTCCCAGCGCGGCGAACACGATATGGAAAGCCAGCGACATCGCCATTTGCGAGCGGGCGAACAGGAAATCATTCATATTGGAACGCCTCGATTGAAGCCGGACGCCGTTCCCGCTGCCATTGGCGGAACATGGCGCCAATCACGTCCTTAGCCGCAGCCTTTCCCCTGCACTGAGCCGCTGAGCAGCGAAGCTCATGCTATTCCGCACCCGAGTGCTCGACCTAGGATACATTGATCACATCACAGAAGGTCCGTCCTGTCGTCCAATCCCACGACTAGAACCGAATTCAATTCCCCGAAGGGATTTGTCGTGCTCTTCGGAGCCCCCGGATCGGTGGTCCAGACGCCATCCACGACAAATCGGTATTCATACTAACCGGACTTGAGCATCAACCGTGCGATCCAATCTCCGGATCCCGAGCGTTCAAGCGGGTTGGCTTCCGGGTGCCAACCGTTGAACGTGCCCGCCAGCTGTACCACTCCGGCCTCGGGGGCGTGAATCATGAAGGTTATTTCCTGTTCCTCCAAGGCAGGAAACCGCTCCGAGATCGGTTGGATTGGTAGCG
>Ga0265327_10002297_pt1 | contig 20489 bp, 13 predicted proteins | sample 41621metaG_FD_202089 | JGI IMG/M metagenome (GOLD analysis project Ga0265327, IMG submission 202089) | Rhizosphere microbial communities from Carex aquatilis grown in University of Washington, Seatle, WA, United States - 4-16-21 metaG | ecosystem: Host-associated > Plants > Roots > Rhizosphere...
ATGTCGCCCGGGGTCGGCAAGACGTACGAGATGCTGCAGTCCGCCCAGCGCCGGAAGGCCGAGGGCGTCGACGTCGTCGTAGGGGTCGTCGAGACCCACGGCCGGGCCGACACCGAGGCGGTGCTGGCGGGCCTGGAGGTGCTGCCGCGCCGGCCCATCGAGTATCGCGGCCGCACCCTGATGGAGTTCGACATCGACGCGGCCCTGGCGCGCAAGCCGGGGCTGCTGCTGGTCGACGAATACGCCCACTCCAATGTGCCGGGCTCGCGCCATCCCAAGCGCTGGCAGGACGTCGCCGAGCTGATCGCGGCCGGCGTCGACGTCTGGACCACCCTCAACGTCCAGCACCTGGAAAGCCTGGTGGACGTGGTCTGGAAGATCACCGGCGTGCGCCAGCGCGAGACGGTGCCCGACCAGGTCCTCAACAGCGCCGACGACATAGAGCTGGTCGACATCACCCCCGACGAGCTTCGCCAGAGGCTGGCCGAGGGCAAGGTCTACATGCCCGAGACCGCCCGGCTGGCCACCGAGAACTTTTTCAAGACCGAGAACCTCACCGCCCTGCGCGAGCTGGCCCTGCGGCGGGCGGCCCAGACCGTCGACCAGCAGCTCCAGGGCGCCATGCGCCGCGCCGGGGTCGAAGGCCCCTGGGCGGCGGGCGAGCGCATCCTGGTGCTGGTGGGCGCCGACCCCATGGCCTCGTCCCTGGCCCGGGCCGGCCGGCGCCTGGCCGACACCATGGACGCCTCCTGGACCGTGGCCCACGTGGAGCGGCCCAACCGCAGCCCGCCCTCGGCCCTCGCCGCCGGCCAGCTCGCCGACGCCCTCAAGCTCGCCGAGCAGCTCGGCGGCTCGACGGTGTCGCTCAGCGGCGACGATCTGGTCCAGACGGTGCTGTCTTACGCCGCGCGCAACCACATGACCCAGATCGTCATCGGCAAGCCGCACGGCGGCCGCTGGCGCGAGCTGGCCCAGAGATCCCTGGCCACCGCCCTGGTCCGGCAGGCGAGGGGGGTGGCGCTGCATGTCGTCACCGACGACGCCGAGCCGCAGGTCGAGCCGGCTCCGCCTCAGCGGTCCGCCCGCGGCGTCCACTGGATGGGCCACCTGGCCGCTGTCGGGCTGGTGGGTGTGGCCGGCGCCGTCGCGGCCTTCGTCGACCAGTTCGCCCACGGCGCCAACCTGGCCATGGTCTTCCTGCTCAGCGTCCTGGCCAGCGGCATCCTCTATGGCCTGTGGCCGGCCGTGACGGCGGCGACCGTGGCGGCGCTGGCCTATAATTTCTTCTTCCTCGAGCCGCGGCTGTCGATCCTCATCGGCCACGCCTCCGACGTGTTCACCTTCGCCGTCTTCTTCGCGGTGGCCATGACCACCGGCTGGCTCACCGGCCGGGTTCGCGACCAGGCCCGCGCGGCGACCCAGCGCGCCGCCGCCGTCGCCGCCCTGCTGGCCGCCAGCCGGCGCATGTCCGGCGCCTCCCAGAAGGACGAGGCCGCCAAGGCCCTGGCCGAGCAGTTGTCGGCCGCCACCGGCGGCGGCGTGGTGGTGTTCTTTCCTCAAGAGGGCGACATCCAGCCGGCCGTGGCCTCGCCCGACATGCCGGTCTTCGCCACCCAGGACATGGCCGCCGCGCGGTGGGCCTGGGAGCACGGCGAGCCTGCCGGGGCCGGGACCGGCACCCTGCCCAATGTCGACTGGACCTTTCACCCGATCCAGAGCCTGAAGGCCCGCTCCGGCGTGGTCGCGATCCAGTCGGCCGGCCGCACCGGCGAGGACATGCGCTTCGTCCTGGCTCTTATCGACCAGGGGGCCGTCGCCCTCGACCGGGCCGAGCTGGCCGCCGAGGCGGCTGACGCGGAGGCCTTGCGCCGCACCGACCGGCTGCGTTCGGCCCTGCTCAACTCCATCAGCCACGACCTGCGCACGCCGCTGGCCACGGTGCTGGGATCGGCCACCACCCTGATCGACTACGGCAAGACCCTCGACCCCAAGGTCCAGCGCGACCTCCTGGGCGCCATCAAGGAGGAGGCCGAGCGCCTGAACCGCTACGTCGGCGACCTCCTCGACATGACCCGCCTGGAAGGCGGCGCCCTGGTCACCCGCAAGACCTGGGTCGACGCCCGCGACGTGCTGCGCGCGGCCCTCGAGCGGGTCGAGCGCCGCCGCGGCGAACGGCGGCTGGCCATGGACTTCCCGCGCGAGCTGACCCTGGTCAAGGCCGACCCGGGCCTCCTGGAACAGGTCTTCGTCAACATCCTCGAGAACGCCATCGCCTACAGCCCCGACGGCTCGACCATCGAGGCCGCCGCCTACGAGGACCGCGGCAATGTGGTGATCAGCATCGAGGACGAGGGCCGCGGCATTCCCACCAGCGAGCTCGAGAACGTCTTCGAGAAGTTCCGCCGCATGGAGGAGAGCACCGACCGCGGCAAGGGCGCGGGCCTCGGCCTGGCCATCGCCAAGGGCTTCGTCGAGGCCATGGGCGGGCGCATCGCCGCCGCCAGCCCGATCCACGACGGCCGGGGCACGCGCGTGCTGATCAGCCTGCCCAAGGACATTCCCACCCCTGCCATTCTGCTCTGAGGAGGCCTAACTAGCGCCGCCATGACCGCCTCCCGCCCGCGCATCCTCGTCATCGACGACGAGCCGCAGATCCACCGCTTCCTGGGCCCCGCCCTCGACGCCGCCGGCTACGAGTTCGTGCGCGCCGACGACGCCACGTCGGGCCTGCGCGAGATCGCCCGCAAGCCGCCGGACGCGGTGGTCCTCGACCTCGGCCTGCCCGACATGGACGGCAAGGACGCCCTGCAGAAGGCGCGGGCCTTCTACGCCGGCCCGATCCTGATCCTGTCGGCCCGCGACCGCGAGACCGAGAAGATCGACGCCCTCGACCTCGGCGCCGACGACTATGTGGAAAAGCCCTTCGGCATCGGCGAATTCCTGGCCCGCCTGCGCGTCGCCCTGCGCCACCGCCTGCTCAAGGAGGGCGCCGAGCCGGTGGTCAAGTCGGGCGACCTGACCATCGACCTGGAACGCCGTCGCATCACCCGCGCCGGCGAGCCGGTGCGCCTGTCGCCCAAGGAGTACGACCTGCTGGCCCGGCTGGTGGAGGGCGGCGGCAAGGTCATCACCCACCGCCAGCTGCTCACCGCCGTCTGGGGCCCCGCCCACGTGGAGGACGTCCAGTACCTGCGCGTCTTCGTCGGCCAGCTGCGCCAGAAGATCGAGGAAGACCCCGCCGCCCCCAAGCTGATCGCGACGGAACCCGGCGTAGGGTACCGCTTCAACGGTTAGGGCGCCGCGCGGCCGGCGTGACAAGGTTCGCCGCCGTGTGCGAAGGGGCGGGCGTGCGCCGCTCCTTGTCCGCCCTCGCCGTCGCCGTCCTGGCCCTGCCGACCCTGGCCGCCGCGCCGGTCGCTGTCATCGCCATCGACCCCACCCCGGTCGGGCCCGAATTCCGCACCGACCAGGCCCTCGGCGCCGGCATCGACGGCATGACCCGCGGCGGGGTCGAGGAACTGTTCACCCCCCACAACATCGCCTGGATGCGCAAGGCGGGCCTCAGGCCCATCACCTACCGCCTGCGCACCGAGCTCGCCATCGAGGCCTGGCATTGGGGAAACGAGGGCGTCTGGAGCGACGGCGCCCACGCCCAGGGCTACTGGACCTCCAGCGACGATCCCAGGACCCCCGTCGACCTCACCTGGGGCTACCGCCTGCCGCGCCGGGGCGACACCATCGACCAGGCCAACAACGACGGCTTCTCCCGCCTCGACGACGGCGACGGCGCCACCTTCTGGAAGTCCAACCCCTACCTCGACCGCCACTACACCGGCGAGGCGGACGAGGGGCCGCAGTGGGTGGTGCTCAGCCTGGACGCCCCCGCGGCCATCGACGCGGCGCGGATCGCCTGGGCCGCGCCCTACGCCCGCCGGTTCGAGGTCCAGTACTGGCGCGGCGTCGACGAATACGACCCCGACGGCGACTGGGTGACCTTCCCCCATGGCCGCATCGAGGACGGCCGGGGCGGGCAGGGGGTGCTGCGCCTGGCCGACCGCCCGATCCGGGCCCGGTTCCTGCGCATCCTCCTTGAGGAAAGCTCGCGCACCGCCCCGCCGGGCGCCGCCGATCCGCGCGACGCCATGGGCTACGCCATCGCCGAGGTCGGCTTCGGCGCGCTGAGGGCCGACGGCGGCCTGGGCGACGTGGTGCGCCATGGGGCCGGACCGAAGCTGCAGACCATCGCCACGGTCTCCTCCACCGACCCCTGGCACCGCGCCGTCGACCGCGATCCCGGCCTCGAGCAGCCGGGCTTCGACCGCCTCTTCCGCAGCGGGATCACCAACGGCCTGCCGGTCATGATCCCCCTGGGCGCCCTCTACGACACCCCCGAGAACGCCGCCGCCGAACTGCGCTTCCTGAAGCGCCGGGGCTATCCCTTCACCCAGGTCGAGCTGGGCGAGGAGCCGGACGGCCAGAACATCGACGCCGAGGACTTCGCCCGCCTCTACCGCCAGTTCGCGGCCGTCGCCCACGCCGTCGACCCGGGCCTGGAGACCGGCGGGCCGTCGCTGCAGGACGGGATCTCCGACGTCTGGCTGGCGCCGGGCGCCGACCGTTCCTGGACGCACCGCTTCGTCAAGGCCCTGGACGCGCGCGGCCGCCTCGGCGACCTGCGGTTCTTCACCTTCGAGCGCTACCCGTATGACCAGCTCTGCGGCGCCATCGACGCCAAGCTGCGCCGCCAGACCCGGGGCCTGGCCGACATCTTCCGCCGCCTGAAGGCCGACGGCGTGCCGCCGACCATCCCCTGGATCGTCTCGGAATACGGCTTCTCGGCCTTCGGCGGGGCGGCCGAGGACGATCTGCCGGGCGCCCTGGTCAACGCCGACATCGCCGCCGGAACCCTGAGCCTCGGCGGGCATGGCGCCTTCCTGTTCGGCTACAATCCCAACCGGCCCTGGCAGCACGGCGACGCCTGCGTCGGAAACGGCGAGCTGATGATCCTGGAGGCCGACGCGGACGGCCAGGCCAGGTGGCCCCTGCCGACCTTCCACGGCGCGCGCATGTTGACCGGCGACTGGGCCGGGCAAGGCGGGCGGATGCTGGCCGCCCACAGCCCCCTCGCCGCCGCCGACGGCGGCGCGGCGGTGGCGGCCTATGCGCTGCGTCGGGGCGATGGAAGCGTGGCCGTGCTGCTGCTCAACCGCGATCCGGCCACGTCGCACGCCGTGCGCCTCGCGTTCGGCGGCGTCGCGCCGCGCGGGCCGGTCCAGGTCGTGCAGTACGGCCCGGCCCAGTACCGCTGGGCGCCGGGCGGCGTGGGCGGGCATCCCGCCCGGGACCTGCCGCCGGCCCGTTTCACCCTGCGGAACGGCGGCGAGATCCTGAGGCTCCCGGCCTGGTCGCTGACCGTGGCGCGCTTCGCTTCGCCCTGATTTCCCTTACGTCGCGGGGAAAAAGTCGAACAGAATTCGACCCTCCGCGCTGGCGCCGCCTGAACATTGGTCCTAAGTTCCTGAGTCAATCGTCCTGCGCCAGGGGCCAACGCGGGTGTCAACCGCGCTGTGCGCCCCCGTCGACGCAAGAGACCCGGGGAAACAGGGAAAGGTTATTCGCGTTGGAGCCTACGAATATTGAGGCGCCAGATTACTTCCATAAGGTCGTAGATTGTCAGTGGGCCTGCCCGGCCCACACGCCGGTGCCCGAATACATCCGTCTGATCGCCGAAGGGCGTTACACGGATGCGTACATGATCAACTGGAAGTCCAACGTCTTTCCGGGGATTCTCGGGCGGACGTGCGACCGGCCGTGCGAGCCGGCCTGCCGGCGCGGACGCATCGAGGAAGAGCCTGTCGCCATCTGCCGCCTCAAGCGCGTGGCGGCCGACAACAAGGACGACATCAGCGGCCGCCTGCCGCCCCCGGCCCAGAGCCGCAACGGCAAGCGCATCGCCATCGTCGGGGCCGGCCCCGCCTCCCTGACCGTGGCCCGCGACCTTCTGCCCCTGGGCTATGAGGTCGTGATCTACGACGGCGACGCCAAGGCCGGCGGCATGATCCGCAGCCAGATCCCCCGCTTCCGCCTGCCCGAGGAAGTCATCGACGAGGAAGTCGGCTACATCGCCGCCCTCGGCCCGACGCTCAGGCTCGGCCAGCGCATCGACAGTCTGAAGGCCCTGTTGGCGCAGGACTACGACGCCGTGTTCGTGGGCTCCGGCGCCCCGCGCGGCCGCGACCTCGACATCCCCGGCCGCCAGGAAGCCGCCGCCAACGTCCACATCGGCATCGACTGGCTGTCCAACGTCTCGTTCGGCCACGTCGACAAGATCGGCAAGCGGGTCATTGTGCTCGGCGGCGGCAACACCGCCATGGACTGCTGCCGCACCTCGCGCCGCCTGGGCGGGACCGACGTCAAGGTGGTGGTCCGCTCCGGCTTCGACGAGATGAAGGCGTCCCCCTGGGAAAAGGAGGACGCGATGCACGAGGACATCCCGATCCTCAACTTCCTGGTCCCCAAGGCCTTCACCCACGAGGGCGGCAAGCTGACCGGCGTCACCTTCGAGAAGGTCGCCGCCAGCCACGACGACAGGGGCCGCCGCCAGCTCCTGCCCACCGGCGAGCCGGACGTCTGGCTGGAATGCGACGACGTGCTGATCGCCGTCGGCCAGGAAAACGCCTTCCCCTGGATCGAGCGCGATGTCGGCATCGAGTTCGACCGCTGGAACATGCCGGTGGTCAACGAAGCCACCTTCGCCTCCACCAACCCCAAGGTCTTCTTCGGCGGCGACGCCGCCTTCGGCCCCAAGAACATCATCTGGGCCGTGGCCCACGGCCACCAGGCCGCCGTGTCCATCCATCTGCTCTGCGAAGGCCAGGACGTCGCCCAACGCCCGGCGCCCGGGGTCACCCTGACCAGCCAGAAGATGGGCATCCACGAGTGGAGCTACGACAACGACATCTCCAACGCCCTGCGCCACATCGTGCCGCAGCGCGACAAGGCCGAGGCGCTGTCGAACGTGCGGCTGGAGGTCGAGCTCGGCTTCGACCAGAAGGTCGGCTTCAAGGAAGCCCAGCGCTGCCTCAACTGCGATGTCGAGACGGTGTTCGCCGAGCCCCTGTGCATCGAATGCGACGCCTGCGTCGACATCTGCCCGGTGGACTGCATCACCTTCACCGCCAACGGCGACGAGGATGACCTGCGGCCGCGCCTCAAGGCCCCGGCGCTGAACCTCACCCAGGACCTCTATGTCTCCAAGACCCTGCCCACCGGCAAGGTGATGGTGAAGGACGAGGATGTCTGCCTGCACTGCGGCCTCTGCGCCGAACGGTGTCCCACCGGAGCCTGGGACATGCAGAAGTTCCTGATCGACATCACCCAAGCCGAGGGCGCCTGCCCGACCCATAAGGGTCCCGGCCATACGAGGATGGCCGCGGAATGACCGCCCTTCGCGCCGTAAACGACTTCGTCGTCAAGTTCGCCAACGTCAACGGCTCCGGCTCGGCCAGCGCCAACGGCATGTTCGCCAAGGCGGTGATCCGCATGGGCGTGCCCGTGGCCGCCCGCAACATCTTCCCCTCCAACATCCAGGGCCTGCCGACCTGGTACGAGGTGCGGGTGTGCGAGGCCGGCTACATCGGCCGGCGCGGCGGCGTCGACCTGATGGTGGCCATGAACCCCCAGACCTGGGACGCCGACGTGGCTTCCATCGAGCCGGGCGGCTACCTGTTCTACGACAACACCAAGCCCCTGCCGCCCGAGAAGTTCCGCAAGGATATCAACGTACTGGGCGTGCCGCTGACGGCCATCTGCAACGCCGCCTACCGCGACCCGCGCCAGAGGCAACTGTTCAAGAACATCATCTACGTGGGCGCTCTGTCCTACCTGCTGGGGATGGAGGTCGAGGTCTTCGAGACCCTCATCCGCGAGGAGTTCAAGGCCAAGGAACGGCTGATCCCGCCCAACCTCGAAGCCCTGCACATGGGCCGCGACGAGGCGGCCAAGATCCTCCAGCCCATCGGCCTGCAGATGCGCCGGGCCGACAAGGTCGGCGACCGTATCTTCGTGGAAGGCAACAACGCCGCCGCCCTGGGCGCGGTCTATGGCGGCGCCACGGTCTGCGCCTGGTACCCGATCACCCCCTCGACCTCCCTGGCCGAGGCCTTCACCAGCTACTGCGAGAAGTTCCGCGTCGATCCGGCCACCGGCGATCACCGCTACGCCATCGTCCAGGCCGAGGACGAGATCGCCTCCATCGGCATTGTGGTGGGCGCCGGCTGGAACGGCGCGCGCGCCTTCACCTGCACCTCCGGCCCGGGCGTCAGCCTGATGCAGGAGTTCGTGGGCCTCAGCTACTTCGCCGAGATCCCGGCGGTGATCTTCGACGTCCAGCGCGGCGGGCCGTCCACCGGCATGCCCACCCGCACCCAGCAGTCGGACCTCCTCTCGGCCGCCTACGCCAGCCACGGCGACACCAAGCACCCGCTGCTGCTGCCGGAAGACCCCACCGAGTGCTTCGAGTTCGGCGCCCTGGCCTTCGACCTCTCCGATCGCCTGCAGACCACCGTCTTCGTCATGCTCGACCTCGACATCGGCATGAACGAGTGGCTGTGCCGCCCCTTCCAGTGGGACGACACGCGCCGCATCGACCGCGGCAAGGTGATGACCTTCGAGGACCTCGAGGCCGGCAAGGACTTCGGCCGCTACCTCGATGTCGACGGCGACGGCATCCCCTATCGCACCTATCCCGGCACGCACCCGGACAAGGGCGGCTACTTTACCCGCGGCACCAGCCGCGACCCCTACGCGCGCTACAGCGAGGAGGGGCCGGTCTATGTCGCCAACATGCAGCGCCTGCTCGACAAGTTCGACACCGCCAAGTCCCTGGTGCCGGCGCCCATCGTGCGCAAGGCCAAGCGCCGCACGCCCTACGGCGTGATCTACTTCGGCTCCACCAGCCCGGCCATGGACGAATCCCTCGACAGCCTCGAGGCCAGCGGGGTCCACCTGGACGCCCTGCGCCTGCGGGCCTTCCCCTTCACCGACCAGGTGCTCGACTTCATCGCCGCCCACGAGACGATCTTCGTGGTCGAACAGAACCGCGACGCCCAGATGCGCACCCTGATCATGAACGAGGGCGGCGTCGACCCGGGCAAGCTGGTCTCGGTGCTCAACTACGACGGCTCGCCGATCACCGCCCGCTTCATCACCGACGAGATCCTGCGCCGCGCCGGCGACGTGGCCGTCCGTCCCGTTCCCCAGGTGGCCGAATGACCTACATCACCAAGCCCCGGCTGCATCACCCGCTGCTCAAGCCCAACGGCCTCGGCTTCACCCGCCGCGACTACGAGGGCAAGGTCTCGACGCTCTGCGCGGGCTGCGGCCACGACTCCATCTCGGCCTCGATCATCCAGGCCTGCTACGAGATCGACCTGCCGCCGCACCGCCTGGCCAAGCTGTCGGGCATCGGCTGCTCGTCCAAGACGCCGGACTATTTCCTCGGCAATTCGCACGGCTTCAACAGCGTGCACGGGCGCATGCCCTCGGTGCTCACCGGCGCCAACCTCGCCAACCGCGAGCTGATCTACCTCGGCGTCTCCGGCGACGGCGACTCCGCCTCCATCGGCCTCGGCCAATTCGCCCATTCGGTGCGGCGCGGGGTCAACATGACCTACATCGTCGAGAACAACGGGGTCTACGGCCTGACCAAGGGCCAGTTCTCGGCCACCTCCGACAAGGGCTCGAAGTCCAAGAAGGGCGTCGTCAACCACGACCAGCCCATCGACCTGGTGGGCCTGGCCCTGCAGCTCGGCGCCAGTTTCGTCGCCCGCAGCTTCTCCGGCGACAAGGCTCAGCTCGTGCCCCTGATCAAGGCCGCCATCCGCCACAAGGGCGCGGCCTTCATCGACGTCATCAGCCCGTGCGTGCAGTTCAACAACCACGCCGGCTCGACCAAGAGCTTCGACTATGTGCGCGAGCACAACGCCGCCGTGAACCGCCTGGACGTGATCCTGGAACGCGACGAGATCGTGGTCGACTACGCCCCCGGCTCGGTGGAGCTGGTCACCCAGCACGACGGTTCGGTCCTGCGCCTGCGCAAGCTGGCCAGCCACTACGACCCCACCGACCGCCTCAGCGCCATGACCGCCCTGCAGGAACACCAGGCCAAGGGCGAGATCGTCACCGGCCTGCTCTACGTCGACCCCGAGGCCGAGGACCTGCACGACTACCTCGGCACGGTCGACAAGCCCCTCAACCAACTCGGCGACGCCGAACTCACCCCCGGCTCCGCGGCCCTCCACGCCCTCAACGCCTCGCTCCGGTAGGGCAGGGGGCCGTCCCCCTCTCCCATCCGCTCACCCCGCCCATCCGCTCACCCCACCGTCATCCTCGGGCGTCAGTCCCGAGGACCCATGAACGCGTGAGATCGTGTGGCGCGCTTCGAAGGGCGCGCCAGGGCAGAGCGGCGGCCAGGCCCCTGCGACGCTCCGCTGCCGCTCGCGACTTCGCACATCGAGATCATGGATCCTCGGGACTGACGCCCGAGGATGACGGAAAGTGGGGTGTGGAGAAGAAAGGGGTGAGCGGGAATGATGACGTCCTTTCAAATTGCAAATCCCGCGAATCCGCCCCACTCCTTCCGGTTTCCCACCAACCGGACGCTTCCATGCCCCGCTCCACCTACGACCCCACCCGCCAGACCAACGGCCGCTTCGGCGCCGGCAATCCCGGCCGCCCTGTCGGCTCGCGCAACCGTTCCGCCCGCGTGGCGGAGGTCTTCTTCGACGACTTCGAGGCCAACCAGGACGAAATCATGCGACGGCTGCGCGTCGCCCACCTGCGCACCTACATGTCGGTGATCACCCATCTGATGCCCAGGCAGATCGAAATCGCCGCGCCGGACGATGGCGGCGAGGCCGCCAGGTCGGCCTCCGACGCACCGTAAATTACGGTGATTTACGGTGGTGAGGCGGGCTTCCGCCCCCCGAGCCGTCCCCCCGCCGCCGTCCCACCGTCCCCCCCTTATGCTAGTGAAACCTGCCACCCCATCCGCAATGCCACCGGTGTCATCAACAACGTGGCGCGCCCAGGCCGTTTCGCTTGAGCACAGACGGGCCCGCCGCGTGAAATGTTCAGCCCGTTCAACGCCCTCGACCTCACCCAAGGTCAGCTTAAAAAGCGCGACAATTCGACGTTCTTTCGCTTGAACGACTCATTGCCGTCGGGAGTTCTGGACCTTAGGAACGACCATTGCAGGTCAGCGGCAGCCTGGCCCAAAACAGATACGGTGATGATGTCGATGCCCGACGGGGAAGTAGCGGTAGCCGCCATTCCGGGGCTCGACCCCGCGCCCACCAAACACAAACGCCTGGTCGCCTGGGTGCGCGAGATCGCCGCCCTGACCAAGCCGGACCGCGTCCACTGGTGCGACGGCTCGGACGCGGAGTGGGAGGCGCTGACCCAACGGCTCATCGAGGCCGGCGCCCTGGTCCGGCTGGATCCCGAGAAGCGCCCCAACTCCTTCTACGCCCGCTCGGACCCCAAGGACGTGGCGCGGGTCGAGAGCCGCACCTTCATCTGCTCCAAGGACCCGGCCGACGCCGGCCCCACCAACAACTGGCTCGAGCCCGGCGAGATGCGCGCCGAACTGGCCAGCCTGTTCGACGGCTGCATGCGCGGGCGCACGATGTACGTGGTGCCGTTCTGCATGGGCCCCCTGGGCTCCAAGATCAGCCAGCTCGGCGTCGAGATCACCGATAGCCCCTATGTCGTCGTCTCCATGAAGGTGATGACCCGCATGGGCCAGGCGGCCCTGGACCAGATCGGCCATGACGGCTTCTTCGTCCCGGCCGTGCACACCGTGGGCAAGCCCCTGGAGCCCGGCGAGGCCGACGTGGCCTGGCCGTGCAACGACACCAAGTACATCGTCCACTTTCCCGAGGACCGCGAGATCTGGTCCTACGGCTCCGGCTACGGCGGCAACGCCCTGCTGGGCAAGAAGTGCTACGCCCTGCGCATCGCCTCGGTGATGGCCCGCGACGAGGGCTGGCTGGCCGAGCACATGCTGATCCTCAAGCTGACCTCGCCTGAAGGAAAGGCCCACTACCTGGCCGCGGCCTTCCCCAGCGCCTGCGGCAAGACCAACCTGGCCATGCTGCAACCCACCCTGCCGGGCTGGAAGGCCGAGACCATCGGCGACGACATCTGCTGGATGCGCTTCGGCGACGACGGGCGCCTCTACGCCATCAATCCTGAATCCGGCTTCTTCGGCGTGGCGCCGGGCACGGGTCTCGCGACCAATCCCAACGCCATCGCCGGCCTGGCCGAGAACGCCATCTTCACCAACGTCGCCCTCACCGCCGACGGCGATGTCTGGTGGGAAGGCCTGACCGACACGCCGCCTGAGGGCCTCACCGACTGGAAGGGCCAGCCCTGGGACGCCGCCGCCGGCGAACCGGCCGCCCACCCCAACGCCCGCTTCACCGCGCCCGCCGGCCAGTGCCCGGTGATCGCGCCGGAATGGGAGGACCCCGCCGGCGTGCCGATCTCGGCCATCCTCTTCGGCGGCCGCCGCGCCAGCGCCGTGCCGCTGGTGACGGAAGCCTTCGACTGGCGCCACGGCGTCTTCCTGGCTTCCAACGTCGCCTCGGAGGGCACCGCCGCGGCCGAGAACAAGGTCGGCGAGCTGCGCCGCGATCCCTTCGCCATGCTGCCCTTCTGCGGCTACAACATGGGCGACTACTTCAGCCACTGGCTGGCCATGGGCGAGAAGGCCGACGCCGCCAAGCTGCCCCGCATCTACTTCGTCAACTGGTTCCGCAAGAACGCCCAGGGCAAGTTCGTCTGGCCGGGCTACGGCGACAACAGCCGGGTGCTGAAGTGGATCGCCGAGCGGCTGGAAGGCTCCGCCGACGCCCAGGACACCCCCATCGGCCGGCTGCCGACGCGGGACGCCCTCGACGTCTCGGGCCTGAATCTGGCCGACGAGGCCCTGGAGCTGCTGCTGTCGGTGGACCATGACGTCTGGCGCGAGGAGGCGGCCCTCATCCCGGCCGGCTACCACCGCTTCGGCGACCGCCTGCCCGAGGGGCTCTGGGAAGAGTACCGCGCCCTGGTCGAACGCCTGGGCGGCGAGTCCTCGGCGGACAACGACCGCGCGCCCTCCAAGGTCGCCCTGACCGGCTAGGGCGACCTTGACGGCCCAGCCTGGCTCTGATTTTTCGATCGCATTTGAACGTCATGCGCGGCCCGCCTCGTTTCGAGGATTTCACGCGCCAGAGGATTTGATGCCCAAGGACACCCCGACCGAACTCGTCATCACCCAGCAATTCTGCGGTCCCCCCAACTCCGGCAACGGCGGCTACGTCAGCGGCCTTCTGGCCAAGCCCTTCGATGGCGTGGCCACCGCCGTGCTGCGCGCGCCCCCGCCGCTCAACACCCCGCTGTTCCTCAAGCCCTTCGGCGACGGCGTGCGGCTAGAGAACGCCGACGGCGACCTGATCGGGGAGGGGCGTCCCGGCGACGTCGCCGACATCCCGACCCCGCCGCCGCCGCCCACCATGGCTGAGGCCATCGCCGCCGCGCCCGGTTTCCCGGGCCTGCACCGGCCCTTCCACCCCATCTGCTTCTCCTGCGGCGACAAGCTTGAGGAAGGCTACGGCCTGCGCGTCTTCACCGGCCAGGTCGAGGGCCGCGAGCCCGGCTTCGTGGCCGGTCCCTGGACCCCGAACCCGGTGTTCGCCGACGCCGAGGGCCTCGTCCCGGTCGAGGTCCTCTGGGCCGCGCTGGACTGCGCCGGCTCGGTGGCCTGGGTCGTCACCGAAGGGGGCGGGGGCCTGCTCGGCACCATGACCTGCCAGATCCTGCGCCGCCCGGCGGTGGGCGAGGCCTGCATCGTCACCGCCTGGCCGATCGAGCAGCAGGGTCGCCGGCGCATCTCCGGCACGGCCCTCTACACGGCCGACGGCGAGCTCCTGGCCCGCAGCCATCAGGTCTGGATCGGCCGCCCGCCGGTCGCTCAGGCCGCCTGACCGGGGCCAACCTCACTCGACGTCATCCAAAGGGTCAAAAACGCCCAATCCGCAAAGGCTTGATTCGCTTTTCGGTAGCCAGCGCCCTAAGGATCACTACATTTCGAACAACTGTTCTCCAGGGAGGAATTTTCGATCATGCGTGAAGCGGTCATCGTTTCCTATGCGCGTACCGGTCTGGCCAAGTCGGGCCGCGGCGGGTTCAACATCACCCCGACGGTCTCCATGGCCGCCCACGCCATCAAGCACGCCGTCGAGCGCGCCGGCGTCGAGAAGGAAGCGGTTGAAGACTGCTACCTGGGCAACGTGGCGCACGGCGCCGGCAACCTCGGCCGCCAGGCCGCCCTGCTGGCCGGCCTGCCGATCACCACCTCGGGCGTGACCGTCAACCGCTTCTGCTCCTCCGGCCTGCAGACCATCGCCATGGCCGCGCGCTACGTCATGGACGACGGCGCCGACTGCGTGGTGGCCGGCGGCGTGGAAAGCATCAGCTTCCCCGGCGGCGGCGGCGCGCGTGAGAACAACGACCCCAAGCTGACCGAGATGTACCCGGCGATCCACATGCCGATGATCGACACCGCCGACATCGTCGCCAAGCGCTACAACCTCAGCCGCGAATACCAGGACGAATTCTCCCTGGAATCCCAGCGCCGCATGGCGGCCGCGCAACAGGCCGGCAAGTTCAAGGACGAAATCGTCCCGATGAAGACCAAGATGAAGACGGTCAATCGGGAAACCAAGGAAGAGAGCATCGTCGACTACGTGGTCGATCGCGACGAATGCAATCGTCCCGACACCACCGCCGAAGGCCTGGCCAAGCTCGAGCCGGTCAGGGGCCCGGGCAACTTCATCACCGCCGGCAACGCCTCCCAGCTCTCCGACGGCGCCGCCGCCGTGGTGATCATGGAAGCCAAGGAAGCCGAGCGCCGGGGCCTCAAGCCGCTGGGCCGCTTCATGGGTTGGGCCGTCGCCGGCTGCGAGCCCGATGAAATGGGCATTGGCCCGGTCTTCGCCGTCCCGCGTCTGCTGGAACGCCATGGTCTGAAGGTCGACGACATCGACCTGTGGGAACTGAACGAGGCCTTCGCTTCGCAGTGCCTCTACAGCCGCGACAAGCTGGGCATCGACCCGGAGAAGTACAACGTCAACGGCGGCTCCATCGCCATCGGCCACCCCTTCGGCATGACCGGCGCGCGCCTGTCCGGCCACGTCCTGCAGGAAGGCCGTCGCCGCGGCAACGTCAAGCACGCGGTGGTCTCCATGTGCATCGGCGGCGGCATGGGCGGCGCAGGCCTGTTCGAGGTCTATCAATAGGCCGAGCCAGGCCGCCCGCGCCGCCCATCACTAAGGGTGCAGCCGAAATCGCCGGACGGCGATTTCGGTGGGGTGGGGCCGGCCTGTTCGAGGTCTATCAATAGGCTTTCAGCCCCGGCTGAAACGGAAAGGGCCCGCGCAAGCGGGCCCTTTTTCGTTGGGCGAACGCGGTTGCATCAAAAATGTACCCCACCCGGACGGCCCCCCGTCTTGACCCTCGTGGCGATCGGTCAGCAGCTATTCGGCCAGGGCCCGTTCAATCATCGCCAGACATCAGGCCAGGCGAGGGCGGGCGAGGTGGGGAAATCCAACCATGAAGACCGGACTGATATCTTGCGCCCTTCTGGGCGTCCTCTTCGGGGCGAGCGCCGCGATGGCCGAGCCCTATGTCGATTACACGCCGCACAAGGGTGTCTGGCACGTGACGACGGTGAAGGTCGATCCCAACCACATCGACGACTACGTCACCGGCCTGAAGCGCACCTGGGTCACCTCGGAAGAGATCGCCAAGAAGCACGGGATCATCGACAGCTACCAGATCATGATCAAGCTCAACGCCTCGGACGGCCAGGGCAACGTCCTGCTGATCGAGCACTACCCCTCGATCGCGGCCCTGGATCCCGACCAGGCGCGCGACCAGGCGCTGGAGCATGAGAACTACGCCGCGGTGCCCAAGACCGAGGGCCAGGCGGCGGTGGCCGGCTATGACAAGTACCGGGTGTTCGTCGGCGACGACTACTGGACCGACGTCGGCTTCGGCAAATAGGCCGTGGACCAGGCCGGGGCGGGGACGCCTCGGCCCAACCCGGATCTCAGAGCTGCCGGGAGATCGCCCAGTAGACCCCGAAGGCCAGGGCCGCCGGGCCGCCGTAGGCGGCGGCGAACAGCCAGGGCGAGGGCGTGCTGATGCCCGCCGCGATGGCCGAGCCGGTGGCCACGACGCCGAAGATGGCGATGGCGAAGCCGGCCATGGTCAGCACCTCGCGGGGCACATGGCGCAGGACGGACGAGACGGGATGCGGGATCATGACCGCCATCGGATTTTCCTCCTCGACGGACGGGCCTCGTTCGTCTCGGGCCAATCTCGTTAAGAACGCCAGTCTGTTGCAGTATTCGCCGGGGCGCAACCGGCCTTAAACGCGCATTGCGCCGCAGAGCTCTCGCCCAGGTGGCGGATTGGGCGGAATTCGCCGCCGCGAGGCCCTAGCCGCCGGCGAGCAGGCGGGCGATGACGTTGCGCTGGGTCTCGCTGCTGCCCGAATAGATCGTCGCCGCCCGCACCGCCAGATGCTTGGCCATGGCGTGGGCGCCCTCCGCCAGCGGACCCTCCTCATGCGCGTCGCCGGGGAAGGCCGCCGCATAGGGCCCCGCGGCCTCCATCGCCAGCTCCGCCGCCTTCTGGTGCAACTCGCTGCCCAGCAGCTTGAGCATCGGCGGCGCCGCCAGGTCGCTGACCCCGGGCCGGCCCGCGGCCAGGGCGGCCAGTTCGAGCTGTTCGAAGGCCTCCAGCTCGATCTGCAGGGCCGCCAGGCGCCGCCGCCAGGCCGGCTCCCCGGCCGCGCCCGCCGCCTCGATCGCCAGCCCCGCACGGCGCAGGACCCGCCGGACCAGGGCGGCTGGCGTGTTGTTCGAGCGGGCCAGGGCCATCAGCCGCTTGGCCACCGTCCAGCCGTCGTCCTCCTCGCCGATGCGGTTGGCGACCGGCGCGCGCACGCCGTCGAAGACCACCTCGTTGAACTCGTGCTCGCCGGCCAGGCCCAGGATCGGCCGGACCGTCAGCCCTGGGCTGTCCATGTCCACCAGCAGGAAGGTCAGGCCCTGCTGCTTCTTGGCCCCCGTGCTCGTGCGCACCAGGGCGAACATGCGGTTGGCCAGGTGTGCGCCGGTAGTCCAGATCTTGGCCCCGTCGATCACATAGGCGTCGCCGTCGCGCACGGCGCGGGTGGAGAGGGCGGCCAGGTCGGAGCCCGCGCCGGGCTCGGAAAACCCCTGGCACCACAGGTCGCGCCCCGACAGGATGGCCGGCAGGAAGCGCGCCTTCTGGGCCGGCGTCCCCATCTCGATCAGCAGCGGGCCCAGGCTGCGCAGGCCGGTGGCGAACAGCACGGGCGCGTCGTTGGCGCTGCAGGCGCGGTCGAACAGGAAACGCTGGCGCGGCGTCCACCCCGTGCCGCCGTGGGCCTTGGGCCAGGCCGGCGCGATCCAGCCCTGCGCGTACAGGCGTTGGTGCCAGATCCGCGAGGCGGCGATGTCGGAGTGGACGCCGACGGTCCGGCGACCGGCCTCCCGCAGGTCGGGCGTCAGGGCGCGCTCGAGGAACCGCTCCACCTCGGCGACGAAGGCGGCTTCGTCGAACATGCTGTCGGCGTCAGGCGACGCCTCGGCGATCGCGGGAAGTCCCATGGCGCAGGTCCGTCCGCCGCGGGGCGCGGCGCCTCACCCTCGTCGCCCGCGGCCTTGCGACATTGACCTGGGTCAAGGACGACCCCGGCCTGGGGTCTCAACGGGCTGGCGTCGCCGCCGTCGGCGGGAAATAGTGGCGCCTAGAACCCAGCCGCCAACCTGGCCCATCAGGGGAGCCCGCCGATGCCGTTCACCGACTACGCCGATCATGATGGCCTGGGTCTGGCCGCCCTGGTGCGAAAGGGCGAGGTCACCCCCGCCGAACTGGTCGAGGCCGCCATCGAGCGGATCGAACGCCACAACGGCGTCCTCAACGCGGTGGTCCACAAGGCCTATGACGAGGCGCGCAAGACCGCCGCCGGCGACCTGCCGGACGGACCGTTCAAGGGCGTGCCCTTCCTGATCAAGGACCTGGGCGCCCAGGTGAAGGGCTGGCCGCGCACCTCCGGCTCCAACTACGCCCAGGTCGCCGCCGACGCCGAGGACAGCGAGCTGGTGCGGCGCTACCGCGCGTCGGGCGTCATCCTGGCGGGCAAGACCAACACCCCCGAGTTCGGCATTCCCGGCGTCACCAATTCGGAGCGACTGGGCCCCAGCGGCAATCCCTGGAACCCGGAGCACATTTCCGGCGGCTCGTCCGGCGGGGCGGCGGCGGCCGTGGCCTGCGGCATGGTCCCCCTGGCCCACGCCAGCGACGGCCTGGGTTCGATCCGCATCCCCGCCGCCAACTGCGGCCTGGTGGGCATGAAGATCACCCGCGACCGCACCCCGATCTGCGAGGTCACCGACGGGGCCCTGGGCTTCTCTGTCCACCACGTGGTCAGCCGCACGGTGCGCGACAGCGCCGCCATGCTGGACGCCACCGGCTACGCCCAGCCCGGCGACCCCTTCCAGGCGCCGGCCAAGGCGGGCCCCTACCTCGACGAGGTCACCCGCAGCCCCGGCAAGCTGCGCATCGCCTGGTCGGCCGAGACGCCCAGCGGCCGACCCATGGGCGACGAGGCGGTGGCCGCCCTGCACAAGACCGTCGACACCCTCAAGGCGCTCGGCCACGAGGTGTTCGAACAGGGCCTGGGCATCGACTACCGGCTGCTCTACCGCGCCCAGGGCGCCGTCAGCGCCTCCAACTTCGCCGCCAACATCCAGCGCTGGGTCGAGAAGCTGGGTCGCGAACCGGCCGAGGGGGAACTCGGTCCCCTGGCCGCCCGCGCCTACGCCGCCGGTCAGCGGCTGACGGGCCAGCAGGCGTTCTGGGGCTGGCAGCAGCTGCGGCTGATGAACCGCCAGATCCTGAACGTCTTCGAAGGCTTCGACGTCTTCCTGACCCCCACCATGTCGCGTCCCTCGCCGCGCATCGACTGGCTGAACCCGCTCACCGTCGAGCTCAAGGAGTTCGACCGCCGCCAGGCCGACACCTACGCCACCACGCCGCCGTTCAACTTCACGGGCCAGCCGTCGGTGTCGCTGCCGCTCTGGCAGTCGCAGGAGGGCCTGCCGCTGGGCATGATGTTCACCGGCCGTTTCGCCGACGAGGCGACCCTGTATCGCCTGGCCGGCCAGCTCGAGAAGGAGCTGCCCTGGAAGGACCGCCGTCCGCCGATCTGGAACTAGGCGAACGCCGGCGACCTCGAGGGGCGGTGCACGCGCGTGCAACCGCGTGCTTGTCGCCGCGCGCCGCTGCAACTTTGAGGGCGCGCCAAACCTGACCATAAGGCGTCCCACGCGAGGGGCGTCCACAGCCCGGGCGCTTCCCTGATCAGAAGCGCCTTGCCTGCGGCGCCGGCCTGACAGCCGGCATCCGACCGCGCCGTTCCCAGAGGAGCGGCCGGACGTATCGACATCCCATGCGGTCCGACGGGGCCGCCTCTGCCGCAGGGCGGCTCACGCCGCCTGAGCGACGCTTCGCGCCTGCACGACTGTGTTTTGGCAAGCCGGCCTCCCGCCGGCGTGATGAGGGCTGCCATGATCTCGATTTCCCGTACGCCGCGCGCGGCGGCGCTGTTCGCCGCCACCTCCGCCATCGCCCTGCTGGCCCTGGCCGGCAACGCCCACGCCTCCCAGACGATCGACGGGACCACCGTCACCGTGCCGGGCACGCACCCGTCGCCCTGGGTCGTGGACAACGGCCTCTTCCTGGGAACCTCCGGGGCCGGCACGCTGGACGTCAACAGCGGCGGGGTCGTCAACGTCACCAACTGCGCGGCCATCTTCATGGCCCAGAACGCCGGCTCCTCAGGCACGCTGCTGATCCACGATCCGGGTTCGGTGTTCAACAACGCCGCCTGCGGCATCCAGGTCGGTCAGGCCGGCGCCGCCACGGTCACCGTCAGCAATGGCGGCGAGCTCGACACCCTGGGCTCCAGCTTCATCGCCGGCAGCGCGGGAACCAGCAGCAGCGTCACCGTCACCGGCGCCGGATCGAAGTGGGCCTTCAGCGGCCTCCTCGTCGGGGCGTCCGGCAACGGCGCGGTCAATGTCGCCGCCGGCGGCCTCGTCACCCAGACGGCGTGTTCGACGGTCACCGTCGGTTCCGGCTTCAACAGCGTCAGCGCCGTCAACGTCGGCGGCGCCGGCTCGCACTGGGCCAACGGCGGCTGCGGCTTCGACCTGGGCACGGACGGGAACGGAACGCTCAACGTCACCAGCGGCGCGGTGGTCGACGGTGTCGGGTCCCTGATCCTCGGCAAGAACTTCAACACCTCCAAGGGCGCGATCACCGTGAGCGGCGTCGGATCCAAGCTC
>Ga0265327_10002298_pt1 | contig 20489 bp, 19 predicted proteins | sample 41621metaG_FD_202089 | JGI IMG/M metagenome (GOLD analysis project Ga0265327, IMG submission 202089) | Rhizosphere microbial communities from Carex aquatilis grown in University of Washington, Seatle, WA, United States - 4-16-21 metaG | ecosystem: Host-associated > Plants > Roots > Rhizosphere...
GCAGAGGAGATCGGGCGCGTGGTGGCGCCGGTACCGTGGATCGACCATGTCTGCGCCGCGCGTCTGCTCGGCCGGCTCGGCGCGCTGGACGCCGACATCGTCAGCGGACGGCAGCTCGTCTCATTCGACCCGGGCCAGGAGAACAGGCCCGGCGCCAAGCTGATTCCGAGTGGTTCGATCGCCGACCATGTTCTGGTGCGTGACGGTGAGCAGATCGTGCGGCTGACCTACGGCATCCGGCCCGAGAAGGTCGAGAACATCGGCCGGCTGCCGATGGCCTGGGTCGACCCCGAGGCCGCCGACACCAGAGCTGTCGTGGCGCGCGGCGCCACCGCTTGTGCGGAATACCAACGGGCACTCGATGAATGGCGACTGCTGACCGCCGCCGCGCTCGCCGGACTGGTCGAGGCGACCATGACCATCGCGGCGGAGTTCGCCAAGACCCGCTTCACCCTGGGAGTTCCGATCGCGTCGTTGCAGGCGATTTCGCATCCACTGGCCAACATCGCGATCATCGTCCAGAGTGGCCGGAACCTCGCACGCCGCGCCGCGTGGTTCCTCGACAACGAACCCGACGCCAGAGCAGAGTTGGCGCCGGCTGCCTTCGTGTTCATGGCTGATGAAGCTCCTCGCGCCGCGACCATGGCTGTGCATGTGCAGGGTGGACTGGGGGTATCCGATGAAGCTGCCGCCACCGCCTATCTGGTGCGGGCGCGCGGGTGGGCGCTGGCCGCAGGCGATCCCGGCGCCAGTGCCAAGCGCATCGGTGAGATTCTCGCCGCGCGGGAAGGGCGCTTGGGCGAGCGCAGCGACGGGAAAGGGCGCTGGGGCGAGCGCAGCGACGGGAAAGGGCGTTGGGGCGAGCGCAGCGACGGGAAAGGGCGGAACTGACGTGGATTTCTCGACGGTGGAATTGTCCGACGAAGACCGGACGTTCCGCGACGATGTCCGAAAGCTGTTGCGCACCATCGTCACTGACGAGGTGATCCGGCGTGACCGGGAAACCGGCGACAACTTCGACGAGGGAGTCCACCTGGCGTTGGGCGCCGCCGGGTACCTCGAGGCCGAATGGAAGTCGGAAGCCGAAGGCGGTTTCACCCCGGTGCGTCGCCGAATCTGGCAGCTGGAGAAGCGCCGCTACCACGTGCCCTGGGTGACCTGGGGGACGACGGCCATGGTGGCGCGTTCCGTGGCTACGTTCGGCTCGCCCGAACTGCGTGACGAGGTGCTGCCCGGCGTCTTCAACGGTCAGGTCCGGCTGTGTCTGGGATACACCGAACCCGAGGGCGGCTCCGACGTGGCGACGTGCAAGACGCGTGCGGTGCGCGACGGTTCCGGGTGGATCATCAACGGGTCCAAGATGTTCACCACCGGCGCGCACAACTGCCGCTATGTCTTCCTCATCACCAACACCGACCCCGATGCACCGAAACACAAGAGCCTGACCATGTTCCTGGTGCCGCTGGACACTCCGGGCATCGAGATCCAGGGCATCCGGACCGTCGACGGCGACCGCACCAACATCGTGTACTACAGCGACGTGCGCGTCGACGACCGCTACCGGCTCGGTGAGGTGAACGGCGGCTGGACGGTGCTGCGGGAACCGCTCAACACCGAACACGGCGCCGTCGCAACCGATCCCGATGGCCTGCAGGACGTGTCGATCATGATGCACCAGGCCGGGTTCATGGCCACCGCCGTCGACAAAGCCGCCGCACGGACCGCGGCGGAGGGTGCCGACGGGCGTCGGCTCATCGATGACGCGTCGGTGGCATACCGCCTGGGCCGCAGCGCCGCTCGCATGGAGGCGGCGTTGAGTGCCCCGAGCATCTTCGGCCGCGTCGCACTCGCGCAGGCGATGCGCGACATCTCCCCGGACCTCATGGACATCCTCGGTGCGGCGTCGGCATTGCCCGTCGGCACCGAGGGCGCGGCCGACGACGGAGCGGCCGAATACGTGTACCGGTTCGCACCGCTGGTCGGCATCTACGGCGGCACCCTCGAGGTGTTCCGCAACATGATCGCCCAGCACGTTCTCGGGCTCGGAAAACCGGCGTACGCACCCCTGGGTGCACAGAAAGGATGAAGTGACAGAACAGATTGCCAGTGACCGAACGGCGCACGTTGTATTGATCACCGGAGCCTTCGGGCAAGTCGGAAAGCGCTGCGCCGACATTCTGCTCGGGCGAGGACGAACCGTCATCGCGATGGACCTGCAGAACGACAAGACCACCGCCGTCGCCGACGAGCTCGCGGCCCGATCCCACGCCGGAACCCTCGTCGTCGCGTACGCCGATCTGCTCGACGCCGACGCGATCGCCGAATGCGTGAGCCGGCATCGGCCCGCGGCCATCGTGCACCTGGCGGCGATGCTGGCCCCTGCGTCCTACCGAAACCCCGTGCTGGCGCGCAAGATCAATGTCGAGGGCACCCACAACCTGGTGGCCGCGGCGCGTGCCCTTCCCGAACCGCCACTGTTCGTCGACGCGTCGAGCGCGTCGGTCTACGGCTCACGCAATCGGCACACGCATCCCGAACGCATCACCGCGGAGACACCGGTGAACCCGATCGATCAGTACGGCGAAGACAAGGTGCTCGCCGAAGAGGTGGTACGGGCCAGCGGATTGCCATATGCACTGCTGCGGCTGGGCGGGGTGATCTCGACCGACGTTTCGATGAACTTCAATACCGACTACCTGGTGCTGATGCGCGCGACACCGCGGGACAACCAACTGCATACCGTCGACGCTCGTGACGTGGCACTCGCGTTCGCCAACGCCGTCGACCGTCGCGATGCGGTCAACGGCAAGATGCTGCTGATCGGCGGCGACGACACGCATCTGCATTCTTTCCGCGACGTCGAGGACGACATCATGCAGGCGGTCGGCCTCGGGCGGCTCGGCCCCTCGGCGAGTCTGCCCGGCGACCCCGATGACGACCGGGGCTGGGGCTTCACCGGTTTCTTCGATACGAGCGAAGCGCAGGCGTTACTGGAGTTCCAGGAGCATTCGTGGTCCGAGACGCTGGCCTGGGTGGCGGACTCCCTGGGACGGCTCCGCCCGGTGCTGCGGTTGCTCGGACCGTTGATACGTCCGGTGCTGCGGACCGTCCTCGCCGTCCAGCGCAAGGTCGAGCACCGCGGACGGTATGCCGACCCGTGGTCGCTGATCGAGAAGAACTACGGCCCGGGGGCTTTGGCGACCGGTCAGGCCAGATCAGGGGCGGGTGATCTCCGCTAGCTTCGGCGGCTGCGTTGCGGCGGGATCAGGGTTGGCGATGGGTAGCCCCATGAACCGGCGTGCGTTGTCGCCCATGAAGTCGTAGGTGCGCCGCTCATCCATGCCCTCGGCATAACGCCAGAAGCCTTTCGGTTCGGCAAGGCCTTCGGGATGGGGGTAGTCCGACCCGAACATCACCCGGTCCCAGCCGACGGTGTTCACGACGTCGGCCACGCAGCCCTCCCAGAAGGGGCTCACCCAGATGTTGCGCCGGAAAACGTCGTGCGGATGTTCTGGAAAGTTCTGCGGCATCTTCTTGTACAGGTCCGCGAAATCGTGGAACAACGGGTAGATCCACGAGCTGCCGTTCTCGACGCTGGCGATGCGCAGTTTCGGGAATCGGGTCAGGGTGCCGTGGCAGATCAGGCTGGTGATCATGTCCGCGATCTCGCGGTGGCCCAGGACCATCCAGCGGAAGGCGCTCTGCGCCATGAAGCTCTGGGTGTGCGGTGGCTCCCACTGGTTGACGTACGCGTCCAGCGGCGGGTAGCTCGCGTGCAGCACCACCGGCAGACCGGCGGACTCCAGGTCGCGCCAGAAGGGGTCGAACTCGGGGAGTGCGGGGGAGCGCCAGCCGCGAATACCGTTGACCGGACCCGGTTTGATGAGCGCGACGCGGACGCCGCCCGTCAGCAGATATTCGAGTTCGCGTTGCGCGCCGTCCACCTCGGACAGGTTGATGATCGGTGTGGAATAGACCCGGTCCTCGTAGTTGTAGGTCCAGTGCTCGAGCATCCATTGGTTCAGCGCGTGGATCACCGCCAGCGACAGTTCGGGATCGTCGGCGGTGGCGTGTTCGATGAGGCTGGCCAGCGTCGGGTAGTTCAAGGCCTCGACCACGCCCTGCCGATCGAGTTCCTTGACGCGGTCGGCGGGATTGCGGGTGGCCTCGGGTGCTTCGATTGCGGCGCCCTGCAATTCGCGCAGCGTGAGGCCCTCCGTGTTCTCGCCGGCGAAGAATTTCTCGTGGGCCCCGGGTGCGGCGACGCGCTCGAAGGTCGGGTTGGGGATGAAGTCGTTGACCCGCCCGTTGATCACGATGCGGGTCTGCTTCCCGAACTTCGCGAATTGCACGGCCCGTGAGTATTTTTCGGGCAGGTACTTGGTCAGCGCCTCGGCCGTCTCGTACATGTGCTGGTCGGCGTCGAAGATCGGCGACGCGGTGAAGCGCGTCATGGCAGCGTTGCCGTCCCCTTGGACGCACCGCGGGCGATCACCTTCGGCATCGACGTCGACGAACTGGTGCTCAGGATTGTCTGCACCACGTTGACCAGATCTTCGACCGGCATCAACTTTCCGGGCAGACAGCCGCCGGACATCCACAGCGGCACCGCCTTCGCGGACAGTTCCATGTCCCAGCCGGCGTTCATCCCGGTCTGGCCGTCGCCCGTGCCGCCACCGCATTCGCCGACGACCAGACAGGTGAAGCCGATGTCGGGATGCTCGGCCCGCCAGGCCTCGACGAGCCGCTCGAGCGCCGCCTTGCTCACGCCGTAGGCGCCGAGCCCGGGCCAAGGCGGCCCGAAAGTGCCTGCGTCCGAGGACAGGTACACGGCCTTGCCGCTCGAGGCCGTGAGGTGCGGGATGGCCGCCGTCGTGGCGAGCGACGCGCCGATCACGTTGGTGTCGAAGATGCGCCGCCACACGTCGGCGTCGGTGTCGACGAGTCGCACCACCGGGCCGATCGCGGGGGTGTAGATGAGGTTGTCGATGCCGCCCAGGGCATCGGCGGCGGCGTCGATGGCCGATCGGACGGAAGCTTCGTCGGTGACGTCGCATTCGAGGGCGACCGCCTGGGCGCCAGCCTCTTTCGCGGCGTTCTCCAGCCGCGCCAGCCGCCGCGCCAGTAGCGCGACCTGGGCGCCGCGCTGCGCCAGGCCGACGCCGATACAGCGGCCCAGCCCGCTCGACGCGCCGATCACTACGGTTCTCGACATCATGGTCACCTCGTGAGGATCGTGGCGGCGGCGGTGCCCGGCGCACCGTACAGCTGCGCGAAGCCGACTTTCGGTTCTCCGGGTACCTGGCGGTCCCCGGCCTGTCCGCGTAGCTGGCGGACCAATTCGTGGATCTGCCGCAGCCCCGATGCGCCGATGGGCTCACCGTTGGCGATCAGCCCACCGTCGGTGTTGACCGGCATGCGGCCGCCGATCTCGGTGGCACCGTCGGCGATGAGCTTCTCCTGGTCGCCGTGCCCGCAGAATCCGCACTCGGCCATGTGGATGACCTCCGCGCCGGCATCGGTGTCCTGCAGCTGGATCACGCCTACGTCTTCCGGCGCGACATCGGCTTTTTCGAAGGCGGCGCGGGCCGCGTACACGGTAGGTGCGACGTCTTCCGCTACCGGCGCGCAGGTGGTGTTCACCTCGTATGCGCCGTAGGTGCGCGTCCGGATTTCGACGGCGCGCAGGTAGACGGGCTTGTCCGTGTAGCGGTGGGCGATCTCGGCGCGGCACATCACCACCGCCGCGGCACCCTCGTCGGGTGCGCAGAACATGTATTGCGTGAGTGGGTAGTTCAGCATCGCCGAACCCAGGATGTCGTCCTCTGAAATCGGCTTGCGCCGGAACGCATTCGGATTCAGCGCACCATTGCGAAAGTTCTTGGCCGCCACCCTGGCCAGCGTCTGTTGCGAAATCCCGTGGTCGTGCAGATACCGGTTGGCCTTCATGCCGAAGAACTGGGTGGTCAGATACTGGCCGTTCTCGGCGTACCAGCTCGGCATGCCGACCAGGGCGGGGTCTTCGGTGAAGGCGCCCCGGGGATGCTTGTCCAGTCCGACAGCGACGCCGATCTCGTAGTCGCCCAGCCGGATTCCGTCAGCACAGGCTTTGACCGCGCTGGCCGCGGTCGCGCACGCGTTGAAGACGTTGGTGAACGGAATGCCGCTCAAGCCCACCATGCCGACGATCGCATCGGGATTCGCGACGGTCCAGCTGCCACCGGTCGCCGCACCGATGTCGCGCCATTCGACGCCGGCGTCGGCGACGGCGGCGAAGATCGCGTCGACGCCCATCTGCATCGCTGACTTGCCCTCGAACCGGCCGAACGGGTGCAAGCCGACACCGATGATCGCGACGTCGTGCCTCACGCGATGGCTCCCGCCTTCTTGAGCGTTTCGATGCGGTCCCAGCCGATCCCGAGTTCGGACAGGACCAGCTCGGTGTGCTCCGAGGCCTGCGGGGCGCGGGTCGTCCGCAACGGTTCGTGGTTGAACTGCACCGGCCCGCGGACCACCCGGAACGGCTGCTCGCCGGCGCCGGCCTCGACTTCGACGATCATGTCGTTGGCGATGGCCTGTTCGTCCGTCGCGAGGTCGAGGAAGCTCTGGAACGGTGCCCATTGACCTTTCATGGTCTTGAGGTGCCGTCGCCAGTATTCGAATGGCTTGCTCCGGATCGACGCACCGATGAGTTCTGCGGCGGCCGAGGCGTTCTCGATGAGCGGCAGGACGTCGTCGAATCGCGGGTCGTCGGCCAGCTCGGGCAGTCCCAGGTGCTCGAAAGCGTCGCGGATGTACCCCGTCGGGCTGACGATGCACAGATTGATCGTTTCGCCGTCCGACGTCAGATAGTTGGCCATGAAGGGGTTCACACTCGGACCCGTGGCGTCCGGCATCAGAGAGCGCATCGTCTCACCCGTCTCCATCCCTTGCGTCATACTCGCGCCGGCTGCCCACCAGGCAGTGCTCAGCAGGGAGACATCGAGCTCGACAGCCTCGCCGGTGCGTTCGCGGTGGAACAACGCCGCCGAGATTCCGCCGGCGATGTTGGCGCCGCCGATCGAGTCACCGAACGCCGGAATACCTTGTGACAAAGCACCACCGAGACCTTCGGGCGTCAGCGAATGACCGACCCCGCTGCGGGTCCAGAACGCGGTGCCGTCGAATCCGCCGACGTCGCGTTCGGGGCCCTTGTCGCCGTAGGCGCTGCCGCGGGCGTAGATGATGTTCGGGTTCACGGCGCGGATGTGTTCGATGTCGAACTTGTTCTTCTGCCGTTGCGCAGGAAGGTAGTTGGTCAGGAAGACATCGGCCGTCTTGGCGATCTCGTAGAGGACCTCCTGGCCGCCGGCGGTCGACACGTCGATGCCGACACTGCGCTTGCCGCGGTTGGGGTGCTCGATCAGGGGGTGCCGGTCGGGGTCGAGCTGGAACCCGCCCATATTGATGAAGCCGCGCTGGGTGTCGCCGCGCAGTGGGTGCTCGACCTTGATGACGTCGGCGCCCCAGTCGGCGAGGATCGCGCCGGCGGCCGGCACGAACGTGAACTGCGCGACTTCGAGGACGCGGACGCCCTGCATCACCTTGACCATGTCGTCACTCCGCTGCGCTGAACGTGACCGGCAGCGCCGTGGGCGAACGGAACGGGTTGCCGGAGATGTGCGGGTCGCCGTCGGTCACGAGTTCGATGTCGTCAAGGCGGGTGAGCAGGCATTCCAGCGCCACCCGGGTCTCCATCCGGGCCAGGTGCAGGCCCATGCAGGTATGCTCGCCCGCGGCAAAGGAGATGTGCGGCAGGCGTTTCCGGAAGATGTCGAATTCCTCGGAGCGCTCCCACCGGCGTTCGTCGCGGTTCGCCGAGCCGATGCACACGTCGATGACGGCGCCCGCCGGTACCTCGACGCCCTCGAGCTCGGCGTCCTCGGCCGCATACCGCTGCACCGTGGTCAGCGGTGTCTCGAACCGCAGGCCTTCCTCGATGGCATCGGCGATGAGGGCGTGATCATTCTGCACGGCCTGGAACTGATCTCGGTGAGTGAGCAACAGGTACAACAGATTTCCCGACGAGCGGTAGGTGGTCTCGAGCCCCGCGGGCAGCAGGAGACGCAGGAACGAGTAGATGGCTTCATCCGTGAGCTTCTCGCCGTCGATCTCCGCGGTGACGAGGTCGCCGATGATGTCTTCGGTCGGATTGCTGCGCCGCGCGTCGATCTGCTGCAGGAAATAGTCCTTGAGTGCGGCCGATGCCTCGAACGCCCGCTGGTATTTCACCGAGTAGCTGATCAGTTCGACCGCGCGCTGCCGGAACCAGGGGAGGTCTTCTTCGGGCAGCCCCAACAACTTCGAGATGACGCGGGTGGGGAATTCCAGCGTGAAGTCGGCGACCAGGTCGGCGGTGCCGGTTTTGATGAATTCATCGACGAGCTCGTTGACGACGGGCCGCACGATCTCGGGTTCCCACCGCGCCAACGACTTCGACTTGAACGCGGCGGACACCAGATTGCGGTGTTGCCAGTGGGTCTTGCCTTCCATCGCCAGGATGGTGGGCCCGATGAACAGCCCGATGGTGCTGTCGTAGATGTGCGAATTGAAGACGCGGCCGTCCCGGAACACCCGGTTGACGGCGTCGAAAGACACCGCGGCGTACAGGTGCTGGGGTTTGAAAGCCTCGGGTGTGCCGGACCAGTCCATGACGCTGCCCTGAAAGGCACCGCCCTCCTTGCGCTTCTGAGCGAAGAAGACGTACGGGTCACGGAGGAGATCGACACCCTCGTCGACGTCGGCGTCCTGAACGAGACTCACCACCTCAAACTGATGGGCATCCGGCTGCTAATACCGTAAAGCTTACAGTAGGTGTCGTTAGGGCGTGAGGTGGTTTCCTGAAGTGCTACTGTCCGCCCATGGGTGACGGTGCCGAGCCGGAGCAGTTGCGGGCGATTCTGGACCGGCAGCGGCAGGCCTTCCTGTCTGACGGATACCCCGAGGCCGCGCTGCGCCGCAACCGCATCGACCGACTGGTGGCGCTCGTACTGGACAACGCCGATACCTTCGCCGAGGCGATGGCGGCCGACTACGGCACCAGGGCCAGGGCCGGATCGTTGTTGACCGAAGTGCTCGGCATGATGTCCGTGATCGAGCACACCAGATCGCATGTGCCGCAATGGATGCGATCGACCAAGGCGATGCGCGCAGCGCGGGTGCTGGGCCTGCGTGCCGAGGTGGCGCCCTGCCCGTTGGGGGTGGTCGGCGTCATCGGGCCGTGGAACTTCCCGCTCAATCTTGTGGTGCTACCGGCGGTGGCCGCCTTTGCTGCCGGTAATCGGGTGATGATCAAGATGTCGGAGATCACCGCCCAGACCGCGGCGTTGATGATGGCACTCGCCCCGAAGTACTTCGATGAGGCGGAGCTGGCCGTCGTGACCGGCGGACCCGAGGTGGCGGCAGCCTTCTCCGAGCTGCCGTTCGACCATCTGTTCTTCACTGGCTCGCCCGCGGTGGGTGCCAAGGTGGCGGAGGCCGCCGGCCGCAACCTGGTACCCGTGACGCTCGAGCTCGGGGGCAAAAATCCCGTGGTGGTGTCGCGAGCGGCGGACCTCCACCGCGCGGCAGCCCGGATCGCGCAGGGACGGATGATCAATGGGGGACAGGTATGCGTCAGCCCGGATCACGTGTTCGTCCCCGACGAGCGGCTCGGCGAGTTCATCGAGGTGGCGCGAAACACGTTGCGGTCCATGTTCGGATCGATCGTCGGCAACGGTGACTACTGCTCCTCGGTCAATGACGCCAACTTCGACCGGGTGCTGGCACTGATCGACGATGCAAAGGAAAAGGGCGCGGTGGTCGAGGCTGTCGCTCCGCCCGGTGAAGCACTGCCCGACCGGCACACCCGCAAGATCGCTCCGACCATCGTCCGCGATGTCGACGACCGGATGCGCATCAGTGCCGAGGAGGTCTTCGGTCCGGTGCTGGTGGTGCGGGCGTACTCGACCGTCAGCGACGTGGTCGACTATCTCAATGGGAAGCCCGCGCCGCTGGTCACGTACTGGTTCGGACCGGATGACGATGAATTCCGGGCCTTCGTGCGTGCCACGCGCAGCGGCGGAGTGGCCCGAAATGACTTTGCGGCCCAGATGATCCCGTCGGCGCTGCCGTTCGGCGGTGTCGGCACCAGTGGCATGGGCGCCTACCACGGCAAGGCTGGTTTCGACACCTTCAGTCATCACCGTTCGGTGGTGGGCACCGACCTGCCGTTCAGCGTCACCGGCCGTGCGGCGCCGCCCTTCACAAAGCCGATGCGGTCGGGCACAGACCTGTCCCTCTGGCTGGTGCACTGGAGAAACCGGCGCCGGCTCAGGCCGGGTCAGGCCGGCGCCTCGTAGAACTGCGTCGCCCATTTACGCATGGCCATATAGGGTTTCGCATCTGCCTTCGACAGCGCCGGGTGCTCGATGTACTCCTGGTAGCGCCAGATGTCGAGGTCTTCCCACACGGTCTGCAGGAAACGCTTCTCGACATGCTCACGCACCTCGTTCGGCGGTACGTCGGATGTGTCATCGGGCCGGCGGGGCCACCAGATCGAATAGAACATGTCCGAATAGCCGTCCTCGACGGGCGTGCAGGCGAAGATCAGCCGGTGGTTGGACGAGCCCTCGAACGCGCTGACCGCGAAGCCGAGACCGGAGAAGTGGCTGTGGATGTAGAGCGCCATCTTGTCCGGATCGTCGCTGCGGGTATCCGGCCAGCCGGTGAGGAATCGCCATTCTTCGTCGACGACCTCCCAGCTGAGGCACACGGGCGTGACGGTGGCGCCGTGCACGTAGTGAAAGTGCGCGCTGTCCGGTCCGTTCTCGGCGACGATCTGGGGGTGCACAGGCTCGTGTTCGGCGCGACGCGAAAACTCCGGGTACGGACGGTAATACGCGTCGCGGTCGGTGGGGAACTGGGGGAATTTGCCGAACAGGTCAGGCAGATCCCATTGCGGCTCTCTGCCGTCGGGCTGATACCAGGCGAACACGCAGCCGTACTGTTCACGGACCGGAAACACTCGGAGCCGCAGCGCCTTGTTGGGCCGGTCCGGCTGGTACGGGATGTAGCGATTGGTACCGTCGGGGCCCCACCGCCACCCGTGGAAGGGACACTCCACGCAGTCACCGACGACCTTGCCGCCGTGGCCGATGTGGGCACCGAGGTGCCGGCAATGCGCCGAAAGCAGATGCAGTTCACCCGATTCGTCGCGGTATGCGACCAGATCTTCGCCGAAGTACCGCAGCGGCCGCACCTCTCCCACGGCGAACTCCGGCGACCAGCCGATCATGAACCAACCGGTGACCTTCCAGGTGAACGGGACTTTCACGTCGCCTCCGCCGTCGTTCGTGGCTGCACGACGATGGTCTCGCCGAACTCCTTGATGTAGTCGACTGCAGCGCCGACGCTCGATCCGTCGACGTGGACGACGGCCCAGGTGGCGCCGTAGCCGGCCAGTTCGTCGAGCAGGTCGCGCGTGCGCCGTACCGAGGACTCGTCGTCGAGATCGACCTCGGGGCAAAGGATCTGGACGTCCAGGTCGTTCGGGTCGCGCCCGGCGGCCTCGAGCCCGACGCGCAACTGCTCCACCGCGGCGCCGAACTGGCGCGCGTCGCAGATGGCGACGGTGCGCATGCTCGCCGCGTATTCCGGGGGTGAGATCACCGGCATCCAGCCGGACCCGTACTCGACGACTCGGCGCATCGCGGCGCGACCGTTGCCGCCGATCCAGAGCGGCGGGTGTGGCCGTTGCGCGGGGCGTTGGAGCCAGAGTTCATCGACAGCAGCGAAATTCGTGCCCGACACCGGAATCTCGGGGTCCATCCAGATCGACCACAGCGCGGCGAGGGCATCGTCGAGCAGCTCGGCGCGGCGATCGAAATCGACCCCCAGGGCGGCGAATTCGGACCGCAGGTATCCGGCGCCGACACCGGCGATGAGCCGGCCGCCCGACACCAGGTCCAGGGAAGTGAGCGCCTTGGCGGACAGATACGGATTGCGAAACGGCAGCACGAACAAGTTGGTCAACAGCCGGATCGTCGACGTCACGCCCGCCATGAACCCGAGCGCCGCGATCGGATCGAGGGTGTCGTGCCCACCGCGGCGGCGCCATTTGGCCGAGGGTGCCGGGTGTTCGCTGAGTGCCACAGCGGAGAACCACGACGCCTCGGCTTGCCGGCATACCTGCCGGATGGCTTCGGGGTGCAGAAAATCATCTGTGGCCGTGGGTGATTCGAGGGGATATTCGAGGGTGTACTTCACTGCTGCCAGCTCCTGGGAGGTCTGTTACGGCATGATCGTGGTACGCGACACCGGCTCGGGTGCGGCCTGCCGGGCGCGCACGCCGCGCTCGAGTGCGTGCAGCAGGGCATCTCGCGTCTCGACCGGCGAGATGAGTTCGTCGAAGCCGAGATGGCCTGCGGATCGGAACGACGCTTCCAGTTCCATGCGGCGTAACTTGGCCTCGACATCTTCGTGGGCGTGGGACGCCCGGCTGAGTGCGGCCGCGCTCATCGCGCCCATGGTCGCCCCCGGATAGGCGAATGTCGCGCCCTGGTTGTCGAAACCCAACAGCGACATCACCATCGAGCCGAAGCCGTAGGCCTTGCGCAACGTCAGGTGCAGCTTCAACGTCGTCGCCGCGGTCTGGGCGGCGAACATGCGGGCGCCGCTGCGCAGCACCCCGGTGCGCTCGGAGCGGCTGCCAGGCAGCATCCCAGGGTTGTCGGCCAGGAAGATGATCGGCAGGTGGAACGAATCGGCCACCGTGATGAAATGGGCTGCCTTGTCGGCGGCATCGGCATCGATCGATCCGGCTAGCACGTTCGGTTGGTTTGCGACAACGGCGACGGGATGACCGCCGAGGTGGGCCAGCGCGCAGATGATGGCCGGCCCGAACTTGGGCTGCACCTCGAACCAATCAGGAGCGTCGAACACGACGTCGAGCACGCTGCGCATGTTGTACGCGCGGCGGTTGTCGCGCGGCACCAGATCGAGCAGTTCAGGCGTCGGCCGTGGCGCGCATCCGTCGTTCGCCGGCAGCGTCGGCGGATATGACCAGGCGCTGGAGGGGAAGTAGGACAGGTATCGCCGGATGTCATCGAGGGCGGACTCGTCGTCGTCGGCGCAGTTGTGGATGACGCCACTGGCGAGCGCGACGCCGGGGCCGCCGAGCTCCTCTTTCGAAATCTCCTCGCCCGTGGACTCTTTCACGACGGGCGGACCGGCGGTGAAGATGGCGCCCTGCTGACTCATGACGGTCCAGTCGCACACCGGCGCGACGAGTGCGCCGTGTCCGGCGGAGGGGCCCAGTACCGCGGAGATGGTCGGTACCCGGCCCGAGCAGCGGGCCTGTGCGATCAGGTCGGTGGGCGTGCGGCCGTAATGTTCGCCACTGGGCCGGAATCCCGCGCCTTCCAACAACATCACGAGCGGAATGCGGTCGTGCAGAGCAAGTTCGGCGAGACGGTACCGCTTTGCGTTGCCGCCCGGTCCGATGCTGCCCGCCAGCGTGGTGAAGTCCTCTGCGCCCACCATGACCGGTGCACCGTTGATGAGACCCGAGCCGGTGACGATGCCGTCGGCGGCGATCTCACCGCCCACCAGGGTGCCGAATTCGTGAAATGTCCCGGGGTCCAAGAGGTGCTTCAGTCGTCCCCGGGCGTCGAGCTTGCCCTTGTCGTGTTGCTTGGCCAGTCGCTCCGGCCCGCCCATCGCACGGGTCCGTTCCCGCAGTCCCTCGAGGTCCTCGAGAGTCTGCTTCCAGTCGGGCCGATCCGTCATCGCAGTTCCTCACTGATGGCTTGTCACGTTGACCATACTGAATTGCTTACTGTAGCGTCTACAACATGGTTGGCGACCGCGTTGGCCTCACGGTCGACGGGGGCGTGAACTGCGCTCTCGCCGACGTGCCGCAGGCGGCAAGCACTCTGGAGCGGCGTGGTTACGGCGGCTGCTGGACCGCTGAGGTGAACCACGATCCGTTCCTGCCGTTGGCACTGGCCGCCGAACACACCTCCAGTATCGAGCTCGGCACCGGCATCGCCGTGGCTTTCGCCCGGTCGCCCATGACGGTCGCCAACGTGGGGTGGGACCTGCAGGGCTATTCCCGGGGCCGGTTTCTCCTCGGTCTCGGGTCGCAGATCCAGCCGCACATCGAGAACCGGTTCAGCATGCCGTGGAGCCGCCCGGTCCGCCGCATGCGGGAATTCATTGCTGCGCTGCAAGCGATTTGGACGTGCTGGCGCGACGGTGGTGCCCTTCGGTTCGAAGGTGATTTCTACACGCACAAGCTGATGACCCCGATGTTCGTCCCGGAACCGCACGAGTACGGATTTCCGAAGATGTTCGTCGCCGCCGTCGGCGATGCGATGACAGAGCTGAGCGCCCAGGTATGCGCCGGTCTGGTCGGTCATGCGTTCACCACCCGGCGCTATCTCCTGGAGGTGACCGAGCCGGCGGTGCGGCGTGGGCTGGAGCGGGCCGGCCGCGACCGCGGCGAGTTCGAGCTGGCCTTCCCCGTCATGGTGGTCACCGGCGGCGACGACGATCAGATGGCCGCGGCTGCGGTACGGGCTCGCAAGCAGATCGCCTTCTACGCTTCGACTCCCGCCTACCGCCGGGTCCTCGAGCTGCACGGCTGGGGCGACCTGCAGCCCGAGCTGCGTCAGCTGTCCCTGCGCGGCGAGTGGGATGCGATGGCGGACCGCATCGACGAAACGATGTTGGCCGAGATCGCCGTCGTCGCGCCGGTGGCCGAGCTGGCCGCCGCGATCCGTGAACGGTGCGCCGGCGTCATCGACCGGGTCACCATCGGTCTGCCTCCACAGCTGTCCGAGGACACCGTCAAAGCCGTACTCGCAGAATTGCATCAGTGAGGAGCCGCCCATGAGTGCCCCGACCACCGCCGACGCAGCCGGTGTGTTCGCCGACCCCTCTGCCTATGCCGATGAGCCGAAACTCCATGCGGCACTGTCTTTTCTGCGGGCCAACGCACCCGTTTCGAAAGTCGATGTCGCCGGCTACCGACCATTCTGGGCGATCACCAGACATGCCGATGTCATGGCGATCGAACGTGCCAACACCCTGTTCACCAATTCGCCGCGGCCGGTGCTGATGACCGCGGAGGCGGACGAGCATCAGGCCTCGCTCGGCATCAGCACCCTGATCCACATGGATGATCCACAGCATCGGCTGGTGCGGGCGATCGGCGCCGACTGGTTCCGGCCGAAGGCGATGCGAGACTTGCGTGTTCGTGTCGATGAACTCGCCAAGCGTTACGTCGACCGGATGATGGAGTTGGGCGGCGAGTGCGACTTCGTTCAAGAGGTGGCGGTGAATTACCCGTTGTACGTGATCATGTCACTCCTCGGGCTGCCCGAATCCGACTTTCCCCGGATGCTCGCGTACACCCAGGAACTGTTCGGCGCCGACGATTCGGAGTTCTCGCGCGGCGTGACGCCCGAGGAGAAGGGGGCCGCGCTGTTCGAGATGTTCAACTATTTCACCGCGTTGACCGCCGCACGGCGCGAGAACCCCACCGACGACCTGGCGTCGGCCATCGCCAACGCCCGACTCGATGGCGAACCGTTGGGGGACATCGACACCGTCTCGTACTACGTCATCATCGCGACCGCCGGCCATGACACCACGAGCGCCGTCGTCTCCGGTGGCCTGCATGCGCTGATCGAGAATCCGGATCAGCTCGAGCGGCTGCGGGCGAACCCCGAGCTGATGCCTCTGGCCACCGAGGAGATGATCCGGTGGGTGACGCCGGTGAAGGAGTTCATGCGCACCGCGCGCGAGGACACCACAGTGCGCGGGATGCCGATCGCGGCGGGGGAGTCGGTGTTGCTGTCGTACGTGTCGGCCAACCGCGACGAAGATGTCTTCGCCGATCCGTTCCGCTTCGATGTCGGTCGTGATCCCAATAAGCACGTGGCGTTCGGCTATGGCGTCCACTTCTGCCTCGGCGCGGCGCTCGCGCGCATGGAGGTCACCAGCTTTTTCTCGGAGTTGATCCCGAGGCTGCGGTCGATCGAGTTGGCGGGCCCGCCACAGCACGTCGCGACCATCTTCGTCGGCGGCCTCAAGCACCTGCCGATCAGGTACTCACTGACTTCTGGGAAGTCACGTTCTCCTATCTGATAATGTGCTTCTCATGGTCAAAACAGGTAGTCGCCTGCGGAGTCAGGTGTGCGACACCCAGGTGATCGTCGTCCGTACCGGTGACAGCCTGGACGACCTGCGGTGCGGAGGCGCCCCGATGGTGGCGCTCGATGCCGAGGTCGGCGATGCGGTGGCTCCGGATCCCGCGCTGTGCAGCGGCACCGTGATGGGTAAGCGCTATGTCGACGACACCGCGGCGGAGGTGCTGGTCACCAAGGCCGGCGCGGGCACGCTCAGTGTGGGTTCGACCCCGCTTGTGCTCAAAGAAGCCAAACCCCTCCCAGCGAGCGATTAGGAGTGACGATGCAGAAGGCGCTTGCCCCCGAGATATCCACCTGGCCGGATGCGGAGCCGCAGCTGATCGGTAGCCGGTGCGGTGCCTGTTCGGCGACGACGTTCCCGCGCCAGGACCGGTGCCCCAAGTGCAGCAAGGCCGAGATGTCCGAGGTGCTGTTGCCTCGCCGCGGCACGGTGATCGCCTGGACCACACAAGGATTCCCGCCCGGCGCACCGTACGCCGGTCCCACCGGCAAGGATTTCGTGCCGTTCGGCGTCGGGCTCGTGCAGCTCGGTGACGTGATCCGCGTCGAGGGGCGGCTCACCGAAAACGACCCTGCCAAGCTGGAATTCGGCATGGAGGTCGAGCTCGCGATGGCGCCCTTCGCCACCGATGCCGACGGCGATGAGCTGGTCACGTTCTGGTTCAAGCCGGTGGCGCAATGAGCAACGACGTAGCGATCATCGGTGTCGGTATCCACCCGTTCGGCCGGTTCGACAAGACCGCCATGGAGATGGGTGCCGAAGCGATCCAGAGTGCGCTGACCGACGCCAAGCTGGAGTGGCAGGACATCCAGTTCGGCTTCGGCGGCAGCTATGAGGTGTCGAATCCCGATGCGGTCACCCGTCTGGTGGGACTGACGGGCATCACGTTCACCAACGTGTTCAACGCGTGCGCCACCGCGGCCAGCGCGATACAGCAGACCGCCGACACCATCCGATTGGGCAAGTACGACATCGGTATCGCCATCGGCCTGGACAAGCACCCGCGTGGCGCCTTCACTGACGACCCGGCCAAGCTCGCGCTGCCGCAGTGGTACGCCAACAATGGCCAGTTCGTCACCACGAAATTCTTCGGGATGAAGGCCAACCACTACATCAACAAGCACGGCATCTCCGAGGAGACGCTGGCGCGTGTCGCCAACAAGAACTTCCGCAACGGCATCCTGAACCCGAATGCGTTCCGGCGCAAGGAGATCACCGTCGAAGAGATCATGGCCTCGCCGGTGCTCAACTATCCGTTGCGCCAGTACATGTTCTGCGCACCCGACGAGGGTGCCGCCGCGGTCATCATGTGCCGGGCAGACATCGCCCACCGTTACACCGACAAGCCGGTCTACGTGCGCGCCAGTGAGATTCGTACCCGCACCTACGGTGCCTACGAGGTGCACGCCACGTCCGCTCCGCTCGACGAGGATGTCTCACCCACCGTCTACGCGGCCAAAGCTGCTTACGAAGTCGCCGGTATCGGACCGGAAGACGTCGACATCGCGCAGCTGCAGGACACCGACGCCGGCGCCGAGGTCATCCACATGGCCGAGACGGGATTGTGCGCCGACGGCGAGCAGGAGAAGTTGCTGGCCGATGGGGCGACCGAGATTCACGGGTCGCTGCCGATCAACACCGATGGCGGATTGATCGCCAACGGGGAGCCGATCGGGGCGTCGGGCTTGCGCCAGATGCACGAGTTGGTGCGCCAGCTGCGCGGCGAGGCAGGGGAGCGGCAGGTGCCGGGTAATCCGCGCGTCGGCCTCGCTCAGGTGTACGGCGCGCCGGGCACGGCCTCGGCGACCATCCTGTCTCTCTAGTTTTTCTCGCGAGCAGACGCAAAACTGTCGCATATTGCGAATTCTTGACAGTTTTGCGTCTACTCGCGGAGTAACGAAAGGTGCCATCTGTGACCGAGTACAAGTACGTCACGTACGAAACCCTCGACGAGGGCACCATCGCCCGGATCATGTTGAACCGTCCGGACACCCGCAATGCGCAGAGTCGTGGCATGCTCACCGAGCTGCACGAGGCGTTCCTGCAGGCCGAGGCCGACGACACGGTACGGGTCGTCATTCTCGGCGGCCTGGGTCCGATGTTCTCCTCCGGTCACGATCTCGGCTCGTCGCAGTCCCGGGCGGAACGCATGCCCGGTCCCGACCAGCACCCGAGCTTCCGGATCAACGGCGCCACCCGTCAGGGGGCGGAGATGCTGATGCTCCAGGAATGGCACTACTACTTCGAGAACACCCGCCGGTGGCGCAATCTCCGCAAGATCACGGTCGCCCAGGTACACGGTGATGTCTACGCCGCCTCGCTGATGCTGATGTGGGCGTGCGACCTGATCGTCGCGGCCGACAACACCACCTTCGCGGATGTGGTGGGCACCCGCTTGGGTATGTGCGGCGTCGAATACTTCGCGCACCCGTGGGAATTCGGTCCCCGCAAGACGAAAGAGCTGATGCTGACCGGCGACAGCCTGTCGGTGGACGAGGCTCACCGCATGGGCATGGTGAGCAAGGTGTTCCCTGCCGACGAACTCGCCGACCGCACAGTGGAATTCGCCCGCCGCATCGCTGCCGTGCCGACCATGGCCGCGCTGCTGATCAAAGAATCGGTGAATCAGACGCAGGACAACATGGGCTTCTACAACTCCCTCAATGCCTGCTTCACGTTGCACGAGCTCAATCACAGTCATTGGGCGCAGGTGCACGAGAACGGATTCCCGGTGGGCCTGGAGGAAGACGGTCTGCCGAACTGGCGCACCGCACCGCCCGTGGTACCTGCGGTCAAGGACCAGGTGCGCGGCGGAGACTGATCACACTGGCGCTTGCAACGCGGCGAAGTTGACGGTTGCCGTCGCGGCGAGATCGCCGTTGCCGCGGAGGATTTCGACCTGAACCACAGCTGAGCGGCGCCCCTGGTGCACGATCCGGGCCACCGCCCGAGCCGGTCCGGTGTCGATCCGGCGTAGGTAGCGGATGTGCAGATCCGTGGTGGTGATGCCGTTTCCGAACGACGAGGTCCGCGAGACCAGGAGGCCACCGGCGACGTCGGCGATGGTGGCGATCAGTCCGCCTTGTAGTCCACCGTTGGTGTTGACGACGGCCTGCGTCACCGGAAGTTCCATTGCCAGTGTGCCTTCGGGGGAATCCGCCTCGGCCAGGCCGAGGTGATCGAACAGTTGCTTCAGCGTCGTCAGGCTGGGTGATACATCGTCGACGGTACTCACAGGGGCAATCTCCCGGTCTTGATATGCACATTGTGCGCTATTGAGAGTGGTATTACCGAAAACGGAGAGTGGAGACAGGGTACGCTCACCTGATGCGGCGATTTTCGTGTGCGGTGGGTGCGTTGGCCCTTCTCGGATTGCACTGGCCGGCGGCTGCGTCGGCCGACCCGGTTCGGTGTGATGACCCGTCGTGCGTACCGGGAATCAATCGCGTTGTCGGGCTGGGCGCCGACTGTGACAACGTCACCTACTTCGTGTTCGCCACGACGGACTGGGGTCGGGTCGTCTTCTGTGATTCGGCGCGCGGGTTGTCGCCGCGCTACTTCCGGGCGCTGCCCGTCGTCGGTATCCGCGAATTCGGCACGCCCTGCGATCAGCCGTTCAACCAGATGGCCCAGGCGCCCGACGGGCTGTTCCTGTTCTGCGGCCCCAAACTGGATCGCAGTGGCACGGGGACGTCGCGGTGGATTCGCGGCGACAACTACGACAACCCCAACTCGAACTTCTAACCGAGGAACAGATCCGGGATCGGGTTGGCTCCGCCGCCGTAGGGGGCCAGGTCCCGGCCCGACGCGGTGAGTACGTCGGCGTCGATGAAGCAGCCCCCTGTGCAGTCGGTGGCCCGACGGGTCACGATCTGGACTGCCGCGTCTCCCATGATCGCGGGGCTGCGCGACGAGTCCAGCAGCGCCGTGCCATCGGCCATGTTGGCCACCGCTGACGTGGCGATATAGGTCTCGGGCCACAGGCAGTTGAACGCGATGCCGGCATCGGCGTATTCGGCGGCCCAACCCAGTGACAGCAGTGTCATCCCGTACTTCGACAGCGTGTACGAGGGGTGCGCACCCAGCCAGCGCGGGCTCAGGTTCAACGGCGGCGCGATGGTCAGCACGTGGGCGTTGTCCGACTTGCGCAGATGTGGCAGGGCGGCCTTCGTCAGGAGGAAGCTGCCCCGGATGTTGACCTGTTGCATGAGGTCGAACTTCTTGGCGGACAACGTCTCCGTCGGCTCCACGCCGAT
>Ga0265327_10002299_pt1 | contig 20464 bp, 19 predicted proteins | sample 41621metaG_FD_202089 | JGI IMG/M metagenome (GOLD analysis project Ga0265327, IMG submission 202089) | Rhizosphere microbial communities from Carex aquatilis grown in University of Washington, Seatle, WA, United States - 4-16-21 metaG | ecosystem: Host-associated > Plants > Roots > Rhizosphere...
GCGTCCAGGGCGAAGGCGATCCAGCCCCAGGTGGGGGCCGAGAGGGCGAGGTCGCGATTGGCGTCGATCAGGGCGCGCCCCCGGGCGAAGCGCACCGGATCCGAGGTCAGGACATTGCCCTCGAACTTCTCGTCGAACGGATCGGCGGCCGGCGTGCGGGCATAGTCGCGGCCGCGGCCCACCACCACGTTGAAGCTGGCCAGCACCCGGGCGAGGCCGAGCGGCGTGCTGCCGGTGCGCACCCCCAGCATGGGCGCCGACAACACCGCGCCGACGAAATGCTCCGCCTCACCCTTGGCCAGGGCCAGCAGGGTCAGGCACCCGCCCATGGAGTGGCCAACGGCGATCCAGGGTTTGGGCAGACGGGATTCGAAGGCCGTCAGCATGGCCCGGTAGTCATCCAGATAGGCCTGGTGACCGATGGCGTGGCCCTTCAGCCGGTCCGGCAGCTCGCGATGCGACAGACCCTGGCCGCGCCATTCCTGGGCCAGCACCGCGAACCCACGGTCCAGCAGCTCGCCGATCACCTCGAAATACTTCTCGATCGCCTCGGTCCGGCCGGTGGAGAGCACCACCGAGCCCCGCGCCTTGCCCTTGGGCAGGAACAGGGCGGCCCGCAGCTGCGCCCCGCCGGCGCCCGTGAACCATTCCGCCCCGCCGCCCGGGGGAACCGGAGCTTCGGGGATCGCCACCAGGGGTGCGGCTTCAGCCATGGGTCTGGTCTTTCATGAGGTTGGCCTATGTCAGGCGATCTTGGAGAACAGGGCCTGCATCTGTGGCTGCAGGGACATGGCGAGGCCCATGTCGGAGAGCTGCATCCGCCCGCCGATCACGGCGGTCATCGGGTTGAGCTTGCCCTTGCCGAGCGCCTCGAGATCCTTGCGGCTGACCCGCACGGTGAGGTCGGCCGGCAGGTCGTCATTGCTGACCACGCCGCCGTCGATATGGATGAAGCCCTCGCCCTTGAGGTCGAGCTTGAAGGTTTTGCCGAGGCCGGAATCCGCGCCGACGCCCGCCCGGACCCGTTCCGTGAGTTCCTCCAGGGTCGCCATGCCGCCAGCCGCTCCGTCGTGCCTGAATTCGAGGGCGGACATTCGCCTTTGGCGGGCGCGAAGTAAACGGGCGCCTCTGGCGGGGCCGAAGTAAACGGGCGCATGCCCCGCGGCGCTCAGACGGGCTTGATGAACCGCAGGGTCATGCGGTCGCTTTCGCCGATGGCGTCGTACTTGGCGTGGTCGAAGGTAGGATCGTCCGGCTGGCCCCGGGGCGAGGACCGGCGGACCGGCGGCAGGGTCCAGACGCCGAAGGGATGATCCTTGGTGTCCTTGGGATTGGCGTTGATCTCGCTGGCCTTGTCGAACACGAAGCCGGCCTCCTTGCCCATCTGGATGGCCAGGGCCTGCTGCACATAGCCGTCGGCCGCCAGCAGGTCCGGCACGCCGCCAGGATTGGCGCGATGCTCCTCCAGGCCCAGCACCCCGCCGGGCTTCAGCGCCGCGAAGGCGTCATGGAAGGCTTTCTCCGCGAGGCCCGCGGCCATCCAGTTGTGCAGGTTACGCAGGAACAGCACCAGGTCCGCCGATCCGGCGGGGGCCGCCGGGCCACTGCTGGGGCCGAAGGCTGTGACCTGGACGTCGCCATAGAGCTTAGGCTTGTCGGCCAGCTTGCGACGGAAAGCGGCCACCACCTGGGCCGCCGCAGGGTCGCTGGGGTCATCCGTCTGCAGGGTGGCGGCGTAGAGCCTGCCCCCCGTCGCGGCCAGGAAGGGCGCCAGTATGTCGGTGTACCAGCCCGCCCCGGGCCAGAACTCCACCACCGTCCAGCCCGGCTGCAGCCCCCAGAAATCGAGGGTTTCGGCCGGATGCCGGAAGGCGTCGCGGGCTCGGTCGGCGGCCGTACGCCAGTCCCCGGCCACCGCCTGTTGCAGGGTCATGGCGGTGGCGGCGCCGGACGGCTTGCGACCGCAGGCGGCCAGGGCCGCGGCCCCGGCGATCAGGCCGCGCCGGGAAAGCCGAAGGGCGCTCGACAGGTCGGTCATGGACAGTCCCGCTCCGCCACCCAGGCCATTCCCGATAGCCTGCCTGGAGGCGGCGGTCAAAATTGACGGCCCGGTCGAAGGCCGCTCAGGGCTTGCGGAATCTCAGGGTCATGCGGTCGCTCTCGCCGATGGCGTCATACCTGGTGTGATCGAAGGCCGGGTCCGGAATGTTCTCGTCCTTGGTGCTCTGGCGGGTCGGCGGCAGGGTCCAGACGCCATAGATGTAGTCCTTGGTGTCCTTGGGATTGGCGTTGATATCGCTCTTGGCGTCGAGCTTGAAGCCAGCCTTCTCGGCCGCCGCCACCACCGTGGCCACGGCCACGTAGCCGTCGCGGGCGTCGCCCACCTGGGGCCGCGGATCGGCGCGGTGTTCCTCAACCGCCAGCACGCCGCCGTGTTTCAGCACCGCGAAGGAATCGGCCATGGCCTTGTCCAGCATGGGCGGGGACCACATCCAGTTGTGGATATTGCGCGCCGTCAGCACCACATCGGCTGACCCGGCCGGCCCCAGGGGCTTGGAGACCATGCCGAAATTGACGACGGCGATCTCCCCATAGGTGGCCTTGTCGGCGTACTTGGCCACGAAGGCGGCGCGGGCTTTTTTCGCACCCTCCGAGAGCTTGGGATTTTCCAGGTCAGGGCCCGAGGCGATGTAGCGCCCGCCGGTGGCCTTGGCGTAGGGCGCCAGGATCTCGGTCCAGTAGCCATTGCCCGGCGAGAGCTCGATCACCGTGGCCTTGGGCTTCACGCCCCAGAAGGCCAGGCTCTCATAGGGGTGGCGGGCCTTGTCCCGGGCGACGCTGTCAGGGGCTCGCCAGGTCCCGGCGATGGCGGTCTTCAACGCCTTGTCCTCGGCGGCGGCCGGTTGAGCCAGGCCGACCAGCAGGGTGGCGGCCAGCAGGGCGAGGGCGAAACGAGACATGGGTGGGACCTCTGGGTGGGCGGGCGTGGCGGCGGAGCCTAGCCATCGGCGGCAGACTGGCAAGTCGAGGAAGATGAAGAACCTGTCATGTATCGGCCCCCTTGAAACCTGAAAACGGGGGGCCATTTAGGTTTTCGAAGGCGCTGGGAACCCGGGCCTTCCGGACACCGCGAGGCTTCGGCGCGCGATTGTTCGAACCCCAAGAGCAACCTTGCTTAAGCCAAGAAGGATGTGACCCCAATGCGAACCATCGATTTCTCCCCCCTGTACCGCTCCGTCGTCGGCTTCGACCGTCTGGCCCAGCTCCTGGAGACCGCGTCCGTCGACGCCGCCTCGGGCTATCCGCCTTACAATATCGAACGCACCGATGAGAACGCCTACCGCATCGAAATCGCGGTGGCGGGCTTCCGGAGCGAAGAACTGAACATCGAGGTCAAGGAGAACCTCCTGACCGTGCAAGGCCGCAAGGCCGCCAATGAGGACCAGCGCCGCTTCCTGCATCGCGGCCTCGCCGAGCGTGACTTCGAGCGCCGGTTCCAACTGGCGGACTATGTGGTCGTCACCGAGGCGAAGCTGGCCGACGGCCTGCTCCAGATCTCGCTGAAGCGTGAACTTCCGGAGGCGCTCAAGCCCCGCCGGATCGAGATCGACACCACCTCCGGTCAGTCCCCCCTGATCGAAGGCGAGAAGGCCGCCTGATCCTCCCCCCCTGAGGTCGGCCTTCCCGGGCGGCGCGCCCCCCTTCGCGCCGCCCCCCCTATCGAAGAGAGCCCGGCGCCGGATGGCGCCGGGCTTTTTCGTGGCCGACCTGGCGGCTTCTCAAGCCTGCCGCCCGCAGCTAAGGTGACCCGGTCGGGCCACCGCGGGCGCCCGGACTGAGACGGTGCGCCGTCCAAGACCCGCTCCAACCTCCCTGACGGGAGACGGAGCGACACATGACCGAACACAGATTTCCTTCCGATCTCCGCGCGCCGAGGATCGCGCTGATGTGGCGCGGCGATCCAGACGCCCCGCCGCCCGATCCCGCCGCCACCCGGATGGCGCCGATCTTCGCCGGCCTCGCCCGGTGCGGGATCGCGGCGGAGCCCGTGATCTATGACGACGCCGCCGTGGAAACCGTCCAGGCGCGCCTGCTGGGTTTCGACGGCGTGATGGTCTGGGTCGACCCCATCAGCGACGGACGCGACCGATCGCGGCTGGACCCCATGCTGCGGACGCTGTCGGCGGCCGGGCTATGGGTCAGCGCCCATCCCGAGGTGATCCTGCAGATGGGGGTCAAGGAGGTGCTCTATCGGACCCGGGACCTGGGCTGGGGGGCTGATACCTATCTCTATGAAACCCCCGAAGCGTTCCGCGACCAATTCCCCGCCCGGCTGGCGGCGGCCGGCCCGCGGGTGCTGAAACAGAACCGGGGTAATGGCGGGATCGGAGTCTGGAGGGTGACCCTGACCTCTGCCGGCGCGACCCTGGACGACGCTGTCGTCGAGGTGCTGCCGGCCCGGGACGACCATGTCCAGGCGGGGGTTCGGCTCTCGGACTTCATGGTCCAATGCGAGCCGTGCTTCGCCGCCGGCGGCCGCCTCGTCGACCAGGCCCACCAGCTCCGGGTCGGGGACGGCATGATCCGCTGCTACCTGTCCGGGAACCGGGTGGTGGGGTTCTCCGAGCAATCGCCGCGCAGCCGCAGTCTCGACGATCCAGGCGCGGCGACCTTCGGCATGGCGTCGGGCAAGATCATGCATGACGCCGAGGCCTCACCCTTCCAGACCCTGCGGCGGTCCATGGAGGACGATTGGGTCCCGGCTCTGCAACGCATCCTCGACATCTCCGCAGAGGCCCTGCCGGCCCTGTGGGACGCCGACTTCCTGTTCGGGCCGAAGACCGCCGCAGGTGACGACAGCTATGTGCTTTGCGAGATCAATGTGAGTTCGGTGGCGCCCTTCCCGCCGACCGCGGGGACGCCTGTGGCGGAGACCGCCGCGGCCCGGACCCGCGCCGCGATGATGCTCAGGACCGAAGGACAGCGCCCATGACCCGGGTCCTTGTCCGACGCCGCCTGTTGCTGGCCGCCGGCGGACTTGTGCTCGCCGCGCCGGCCTGGGCCCAAAAAGCGCCCTGCGCCCGGCCGCGGGTGCTGTTCGTCTGTCCGGCCGGGACGGTGAAGAGCGCCATCGCCCGGGAGACCCTCAAGCGCCGCGCGGCGGACCGGGGCGTGGCGGTGAGTGTCGCCTCCCGCGGCCTGCATCCCGAGGACCACGTCTCGCCGGCGCTGGCCAGCCGCCTCAAGGCCGACGGGATCGACCCGGGCGCCGAGCCGGTCCGCGCCCTCGCCCCGGCCGATCTCGCCGTACCCGACATCCTTGTCGCCTTCGACGAGGCCGCCCAGGCGCCCGGCCTGGAGCACGCCCGGGTCTGGGACATTCCCTCCTGGAACAGTGACTATGACCATGCCAGGTCCGCCCTTGCGGTCCAGGTGGAGACCCTGCTCGACGAGTTGAACAAGCGACCCTGCGGCGCCTAGTCTCGCCACGCCCCCTAATGGAGATCCAGCCCATGTCCGATCCCGCAGTCGATCGCCGCGCCCTGCTCGCCGGCGCCGCCCTGGCCGTCGCCGCGACCGGCCTGAGCGCGGCAGCCCCGGCCCAGGCGGCCACCGCCGGATTCGCGCCTCAGCCCCAGGCCCTGCCCTTCGATCCCAAGGCCGTGGGGTGACGGCGGACGCGATCCCCGAGGCGCCTGCCCCCAGTTTAGCCGACGCCGTGGCCCTGTGGCTGAAGGTGGGGCTGATCTCCTTCGGCGGGCCGGCGGGGCAGATCGCGATCCTGCACGAGGAGCTGGTGGAGCGCCGACGCTGGGTGGACGAGCGGACATTCCTCACAGCGCTCAATTTCTGCATGCTGCTGCCGGGACCGGAGGCGCAGCAGCTGGCCACCTATCTGGGGCTCAAGCTGCACGGGGTGCGGGGGGCCCTGGCCGCCGGGATCCTGTTCGTGCTGCCGGGGGCCGGTGTGCTGTTCGCCCTGGCCTGGCTTGCCGCCGCCCAGGGGTCCTGGCCGCCGCTGCAGGCGACGTTCAAGGGCATGCTGCCGATCGTGGTGGCCCTGGTGGCCCACGCCGTCTGGCGCATCGGGTCGCGAACCCTGAAGACCCCCGCCGCCTGGGCCATGGCTGTGGCCGCCTTTGTAGGCCTGGGCCTGGCGAAGATCGGCTTTCCCTGGATCATCGGCGCAGCCCTGGTCATTGGGCTGGCCGCCGACCGGATGGGCTGGACCATCGCCCCTGGCCACGCCGCGACGGGCCTTGTGGCCGCCGGCCCGGCCGACTGGGGTCGGATCGGCCGCCGCTCGGCGCTCTATACGGTGATGTTCGCCCTGCTGTGGGGCGTACCGGTGGGCCTTGTCCTCGCCACGGCCGGGATCCACCCCTTCGCCGACGTGGCGATCTTCTTCACCCAGGCGGCCTTCGTGACCTTCGGCGGCGCCTATGCGGTCCTGCCCTTCGTGGCCGAAAACGCCGTGGCGCAGTTCCACTGGCTCTCGCCTGTGGAGATGGTCCACGGGCTGGCCCTGGCGGAGACCACGCCCGGGCCCCTGATCCTGGTGACCCAGTATGTCGGTTTCTTCGCCGGCTGGAACGCGGCCGTGGCCGGCCAGGCCGGGGGGCTGACGCCCCTGGCGGCGGCGAGCCTGTCGGCGGCGCTCACAACCTGGGTGACCTTCCTGCCCTGCTTCTATTTCGTACTGGTGGGGGCGCCTCTGGTGGAGCGGCTGGCCGGCGACCGCCGCGCCCATGCGGCGCTGTCGGCGGTGACCGCGGCGGTGGTGGGGGTGATCGCCACCCTGGCGCTGTTGATCGCCCGCGAGGCCTTTGTCCCTGGCGGCCGGCCTGATCTCCTGGCGGCGGTCGTCGCCGTCGCGGCCTTCGTTGCGGCGTGGCGCTACAAGGTCGGACCCCTCTGGCTGGTGGGCGCGGGCGCTGCCTATGGCCTGGCCCGGATGGCGCTTGGCGTGTGAGGACCGGCGCCTCTAACCTGCCGAGATTGACGTAGACTGTTCAGACGCCGCGCCCACCGGAGACTCGTCGATGACCCCAAGGAAGACTGCTCTGCGGCCTCTGGCGGCCCGCGCGCCGATCACTATCGCCGCGTTGCTGCTGGCGGGCGGCGCTGAGGCCCAGGTCGCCGCGCCGCCCACGGGCGCACTCGCCGCGTGGCGGACGCCAAGCCCGGATCCTGCCATGGGCGCGACGCCGGTCATTGACCTCGCCGCACCCCGAACCTCGCTGACCATGAGTTACGCCCAGACCGTGGCCCTGCGGGAGGCCGGGGTGGCGCGAACCTCGGTCGACCATCGGTTCGATCGGGAAAGCCTGGTGGGCTCGGTGGGGTTCCTCTGCGGGCTGCAGCCCAGGCTGGATGAGAGCAGCGGCTCGGCCTTCGGCCTCGATCCCCATGGCCGCTTCCTGGGCGCAAAGCTCAGCCGCGCATTTTAATTGCGCCGCACACCTGTGGTTCGCCCGTGAAATATCCCGCCAGGCTTCACGACAGTCGGGTAACGGGGCGCAAAACTATCGCCCTGTTTTCGACGCCCTTTGGACGCTAACAGGCGGCGCCGTAGAGACGGCCGACGGGCTTTGCGACGAGGCGCGTTGAAGGGCGGGCGGAGTACGGGTCTCGATGCAGGGTTTTCGGCGTAGCGGCGGCGGATGGGCTGGACGGCTCGGCGCGACCGGCCTGGTGCTTGGCGCGCAGCTGGCCGTCGCCTCCCCGGCCATCGCCCAGGAGCCGGCCACGGCCAGGCCTGCCCCCGCCCCTGCCAAGCCGCATAGGGCGGCGCAGCCCGAGGTGGATGACGAGACCTCGGTCTCCGAGCTGGTGATCACCGGCAACCGGCCTCAGCCCGGGGCGGTGGTGGGCGACATCAAGCCGGAGCTGCAGCTCAGCCCCGCGGATATCCGTTCCTACGGCGTCAGCAACATGGCCGAGCTGCTGGACGAGCTGGCGCCTCAGATCCGCAGCGATCGCGGACGCGGCGGCGAGGCCCCTGCAGTGCTGTTGAACGGCAAGCGGGTGTCCGGTTTCAACGAGATCCGCGACATCCCCACCGAGGCGATCCTGCGCATCGACATCCTTCCGGAGGAGGCCGCGCTCAAATACGGCTACACCGCCAACCAGCGGGTGGTGAACGTCGTGCTGCGGCCGCGCTTCCGGGCGATCACCGCCGAGGCCAACGGCGGCGGACCCACCGAGGGCGGCCAGGCCAGCGGCCAGGGCGAGCTCGACCTGTTCCGCAATCGGCGGGACACGCGGCTGAACCTGGACCTGAAATATTCCGCCAGCTCGGCGCTCACCGAGGACGCCCGTGGCCTCGTCTCGCCGGCCTCCGGCCAGGACTTTGACCTGAAGGGCAACATCACCTCCACGGTTCCGGGGGCCGAGATCGATCCGGCTCTGAGCGCCCTGGTGGGCCGGCCGGTGACCTTGGCCGGCGTACCGGCCTCGGCCGCAGGCGGCGCGCCGAGCCTGGCCGACTTCGCGGGTACGGGCGGAACCGCCAACACCAGCGATGTGCGCCGTTTTCGCACCCTGACCCCGGACAGCCAGCAGGTCTCCCTGAACGGCGTGCTGAGCCGCGGCGTGCTCGGTGGGATCTCCGCGACGGTGAACGCCACCCTGGAGGCGAGCCACAGCGAGACCGAACAGGGGCTGCCAGGGGTGAGCCTGCAGATCCCCGCCGGAGATCCGTTCTCGCCCTTCTCCCGGGATGTGCGGCTCGACCGCTATGTTCCCGGCCTGGGCCCGCTGAGCCAGGGCGTGGACACCTGGACGGCCCATCTGGGCGGCGCCCTGAACCGCGACCTCAAGGGCTGGCGCCTGGCGCTCACCGGCGCCTATGACCACGCCGACACCGAGACCGACAGCGATGCGGGTCTCGACGTCACGCGGCTGCAAGGTCTGCTGAACGCCCGCTCAGCCGGCTTCAATCCCTATGCCGCGATCCCGACCGATCTCCTGAGCCTGCTGCCACAGGACCGCGCGCACTCCGCATCTGACACCGCCAACCTCCAGGCCCTGGCGAGCGGACCGATCTGGGACCTTCCCGCCGGCCATGTGCGGGCGAGCTTCAAGCTGGGCGGAACCGGCAGCTGGTTCGACTCCTCCGCCCGCCGCGCCGGCCTCGGCCAGGCCGTCAGCCTGTCGCGCACCGCCACCAACCTGCAGGCCAGTTTCGACCTGCCCCTGGCCAGCCGGCGCAACAATGTGCTGCCGGCGTTGGGCGAGCTGACCGCCAATCTCAATCTGGCCGCGGACCAGGTCTCCGCCTTCGGGACCCTCACCACCCTGGGCTATGGCCTGAACTGGACCCCTGTGACCGGGGTCACCTTCATCGTCTCCCACACCCGCGACCAGGCCGCGCCCACCGTCCAGCAGCTGGGGGATCCGGTGGTTCGGACCGCCGGGGCGCGGATCTTTGATTTCGCCACCGGCAAGACCGTGGACGTGACCCGGATCGACGGCGGCGAGACCGGCCTGCTGGCCGACCATCGCGACGTGCTGAAGCTGGGCCTGACCTACAAGCCCCTGGCCGACCAGGACCTGACCCTCACCGCCAATTATGTGGAAAGCCGGATCGAGAACCCCATCGCCGGCCTGCCCGCGGCGACGGCGGCGATCGAGGCGGCCTTCCCAAGCCGCTTCGTGCGGGACGCCCAGGGCGAGCTCATCGAGGTGGACTACCGTCCGGTCAATTTCGCGCGGGAGGCGCGCAAGGAGCTGCGCTGGGGCCTGAATTTCTCCAGGGGGTTCGGGCCGCAGATCGCGCCCCCGGCGTTCCGGGCAAGGCCGGATGGAGCCGGAACCGATCGGCCGCGGGGCGAGCGGGCCCGGGCTGACGGTCAGGCTCCGCCCCCGGGGGGGCCCCCCGACGGCGGCGGCGAGGGCGGTCCTCCGCCGCGGGAGGGCCGGTCGGGCGGCGGCGGCGGCGGCGATGGACCGCCTCGCGGGTTCGGCGGTGGCGGCCCCGATGGCGGGGGCGGCCGGGGTGGTCCGGGCGGCGGCGGGTTCGGCGGAGGCGGGTTCCGCCGTGGCCAGACCGGGCGCATGCAGTTCGCGGTCTATCACACGGTGTTCTTCCAGGATGAGATCACCATCCGCCCCGGCGTGCCGGTGCTGGACCTGCTGGACGGTGCGGCCATGGGGTCCGGCGGCGGGCAGCCGCGCCATGAGATCGAGGCGCAGTTCGGCGTCACCAATAACGGCCTGGGCGCGCGGCTCAGCGCCGACTGGAAAAGCGGCACCCGCGTGCATGGCGGCGCCGGCCCAAGCGCGGCCACTGGAGACCTCAATTTCTCCGACATCGCCAAGATCAACCTGCGCCTGTTCGCCGACCTCGGCCTGCAGCGGGACCTGGTGGAGAAACACCGCTGGATGCGCGGCTCGCGCGTGACCCTGTCGGTGACCAACCTGTTCGACGAACGCCTGGTGGTGAAGGACGCCAACGGGATCACGCCGCTCAGCTACCAGCCCGCCTATCTCGATCCCCTGGGCCGGGTGGTGAAGGTGGGATTCCGCAAGCTGTTCTTCTGATCCCGGGCGGGCGCGACGCCCTGATATCGCGCTTATGCCCGGCGGTGGATTCCCTATCGAGACCTGAGGCGGTCAAGGTCCAGGAAGGGGCCGTCCGGGCGCCGGTTCGCCGCCCGCCAGCGCCGAGTCGATCCGATGCCCAGACCCTATTATCCAACCCTGGAAGACGAGCCTGACGCCCCGGCGCCCGCCTGGCGCGTTTGGCACGTCCTCGCCGCCGCCGCCATCGTGGCGCTCCTGGTGGGTGTGACCTTGCGCGAAGAGCCCGTCTCCCGGCGACCGGTCAGGGAGGTCGAGGCCGGCGCCGGGCCTCCCGCGGTCGATGTACGCTTCCACCGTTACCGGTAGGGGCGCCAAGGATCAGCTGGCGGGCTGCATCACGGACAGGGCGGCGAGCTCCCGCGGTCCGCGCCATTGCAGCTCAGGCTGGGTCCCCGTCCAGACGAGGAAGTCACTCAGGAAACCCCACGCCGCCTCATCATGGTCGAGGTGGTGGGTGAGCAGGCCGATGGGTGCGTCCCAATGCTCGGCCTTGCGTCGGGCCTCCAGGGCTTCGCGCAGGGCGGCATAGATCCTGGACGCGCCTCGGAACCGCGCCCCGCCGCGCCATCGCAGCAGGTCGATATGGGCGTCAAAGCGTCGGGGTCGGGTGGGCTGCATCTCGGCCAGGCTCGACCATGCGGACCAGGCGACATAGCCGGCGTCCTGGATCGCCCCGGGCAGCTCGGGATGGATGTCGTTCCACGGCGGCACGAACAGCGGCAGGACGTCGGGCAAGGCCTGCAGCCGCGACCAACCCAGGCGCAGCTGGGTGACGACCCGCAGCCGAAGCCAGTGGTGCGGGAATTCCCCGGCCTCGGCGCCCTGGCGTCGATTCTGATGGTCGACCCCATGCTGCACGGGGGTGGCGTTGACCCCTGCGGCGAGACAGGCGGCCAGGGGCCGGAGATCCTGGTCGGGGATCACCGCCAGGGCGAATGGGGCCGCATGCCGGGCGGCGAGGTCCAGCAGCCGGCTTAGCTGCGGCGTCTCCGTGCGGGCGTCGTCGTCCCGCCACCAGAGGACGGCGCGGCGGCCGGCGGCGCGCCAGCGCAGCAGCTCCAGGTCCAGCAGATAGCGTTGGACCGGGCTGCCCGCTCCTGAGTCAGGCGATCTGGCCAAATCTAGCGCGATGTCAGACCGACGACGCCGGGCCGCGCCTCGAGGTCGGCGGCCACCAGCTCCGGGCGCTGGAGGCCCCGGGCCTCCAGGATCTCCCGGGCCCGCAGATGCGAGAGAACCGGATAGAGCCCGGCCATCAGGGAAATCAGGAACCCCAGGCCGCCCTCGCGGGAGCCCTTGCGGGTGACGTAGCATTTGTGGAACCGGCGGAAGCCGCGAAACACATTGTCCCACAGGGTCCCGGGCTCGCCGGCGTCGGCCAGGTCCAGGGCGCGCAATGCGGTGTAGCGGTTCAGGCGGTCGATCATGTCGCCGATGTCCTGATCCACATGGTGGCGCAGCCTGTGGGTCAGGGCGCCGCCGCACATCCCGTCGAAGGTCACGCCGGGATGGACGCGCTGGGGCTTCCAGTGCTTCGCCCCGCGCCGGTAGAGCCGGGCCACGCTGGAGGTGCCGAACGAACCGCCCCAGCCGTGCCGCACCATGGTGACGCCAATGAAGTTGTCCACCGGGACCTGGAAATAGGCGCAGTCCGGATTTCGCTCGACCGTGGCGCGGATCTCCGCCGCCAGGCCCGGATCCACATGTTCGTCGGCGTCGACCTCGAAAATCCAGTCGCCGGCGCAGGCGCCCACGCCCGCCGCCTTGCGCTGTCCCTCCAGGGGAAAGATCCCTGGCACCACCACCGCGCCGAACTGGCGGGCGATCTCCTGGGTGCGGTCGGTGCAGCGGTCGGCGACCACGACGATCTCGTCGCAGAAGCTCAGGCGCCGGAGGCAATCGGCCAGACGCGATTCTTCATTGTGAGCGCAAACGAGCGCAGAAAGTTTCAAGGCCAGACCCCCGAGCGAGGATCAACACGACCCTGCTTGTGTAGGACGGCGCGAAACCGGTCCGCCCCCCAGTGCCCTCTCAGGTTCCGTCAAATTGTCACATTCGGCGCCGTCAGCCGTCCTTGCGGCGGGAGTTTTTCCCGCCGCAGGGGGTCAGGCGGCGATCGCCTCGGTGAGGCCGAGCGCGGTGTCGAGGTCGGCGCCCTTGAGGCTCGCGCCCTTGAGCCGGGCGCCGGCGAGATCGCAGCCGCTGAAATCGGCCCCGTCGAGATGGGCGCCGGTGAAGTCGCAGCATTGGGCGTTGGCGTAGCGCAGGCGAGCGGCCACCAGGCTCGAGGGCGTTTCCCGCGCGCCCAGCGGCAGCGGCGCGAGGCAGGCCTCGCCGAGGTCGGCCTTGCTGAGATTGGCCTGCAAGAGCCGCGCTCCGCGCATGTCCGCCCCACGAAGATTCGCGCCCCTCAGGTCCGCCTCGTCCAGATTGGCGCCCTGCAGATGCGCCCCGGAGAGGTCGAGGCCGACCATGACAGCGCCCTTGGCGCTCATGGCGGTGAGCTTCATGCCCTTGAGCTTGTCGCGCAGGACCCTCAGGTCCTCCCCGTCGAAATTGGCCGGCCGCCCTTCCTTGCCGCCGGTGGTCACCCAGGCGTGGTTGGCCAAGGCGCGGGCCAGGAGCTCCGGGGCCTTGGCGATCGCCTCGGCGGTGGGCGCGGCGACCGCGCCGGTGAGGTTGGTGGCGTCCGAGATCCGGGCGCTGCGGACATCCACGCCGTCCAGGGAGGCCTGGGAGAGATTGGCCCCCTCCAGGTTGGCGCCCGCCACGTCGGCGCCGTCGAGGAAGGCGCCGGACATGTTGGCGCCGCGGCAGTTGGCGCCGGCCATCTTGGCGCCGCGCAGGGAGCAGTCACGGAAATCGGCGGCGAATGCGGTGACCTCCGCCAGCTGCGAGCCGTCCAGGGTGGCCCCGGCCAGGACAGCTTCGTCCAGCTGGCCCTCGCGACTCTTGTGGATCAGCGAGGTCAGCCCCTTGGAGGGATGCGGCAGGGAAATCTGGCCCACCCGCAGGTCCGCCTGGGTCAGGTCGGCCAGGGTCAGGTTGGCGCCCCTCAGGCAGGCGCCGCGCAGATCGGCCCGGGCGAGCTTCGCGCCCCGCAGGTCGGCCTGTCGCAGATCGCAACCGAACAGGTTCGCGCGCTCGAGATTGGTCCCGGCGAGCTTGGCGCCGTCCAGGACAGAGCCGGAGAAGTCGGCGTCGGCCAGGTTGCGGCCGGCGAAGTTGAATCCGGTGAGGTCGACGAACTTGAGCACGGCGCGCCGTCCCCCGGGGCGACCCACGGCCAGCTTCTCGTGGGCGGAGATGATCATCTCGACCTCACCCATCGACAGCTTGCGACGTCCGCTCAACCCGATCGCGGCCATGATTTGCGTCCCCCAACAGCAAGTTCGAAACAGTCTCTAAGACTGGAGAGAGGGCCGAATGGTTAAGCTAGGGTTAGGGCTGGGAGAGATTTTGCTGTGACACATGCGCACGACAAGGCCTCGGCCCCGACCGAAGTAAACCTAAGGTCGGCCGGCTTCGCGATCTGGACGAACAGAGGCAAATCCGCCCTCTATACCCGATCCGGGTAGGTTGAGCGGACGTAAGGGAAGTCGCCTCCTGGTTTCACGCGCGATTGCTGGGCGCCGGGCGTCGGTCGGCCCTCGCGCACGGCGCAAGCTTACAGTGAAGCTTACACGTCAAGGTGGCGCCTTGCTACGCGAGCCGCGGCGCTCGGAGGCGAACCGGGTCGCAGCGGAAATAATTGTCGACGGGCGAGCGCGCGCGCCGAGCCTCGACCGTCAGAGCGCGTCGCCGAGGCCGCGGGCCCCCCAGCGCGTGGCGCCGGAGAGATTGACCTGGCGCAGCTGGGCGCCGGTGAAGTTGGCCCGGCTGATGTCGGCGTCCACCAGGATGGCGTGGCGCAGATCGGCCCGGGCGAGGTCCGCACCCTTGAGGTTGGCGCTGGTGAGATTGCAGGGCAGGACCCGGTCAGCCCCCAACAGAAGCGGCCCCATCTGGGCGTCCCGCAGGTCGGCGCTGCCGAGCTTGGCGTGCAGCAGCTTGGCGCCGCGCAGATCGGCCCGGCGCAGGTTGCAGGCGCGCAGGTCCGCGCCCTCGAGATTGGCGCCCTGAAGCTGTACGCCCTCCATGTCCAGGCCGTAAAACACAGCGCCCTTGGCCGAGAGCGCAGTGAGATTATAGCCGCGGACGGATTCCAGCGCCCGCAGGTCCGCCCCGTCGAAGACGCTGGGGCTGCCCTCCCGGCCCCCGGTTTCACACCAGCGCGCATGCTCGCGGATCATGATCTGGTAGGGCAGGTCGGCCACCGCCCGGCCGGAGGGCTGGTCGGTCAAGGCGCCGCGCATGTCGGCCTGGCTGATATTCCAGGACTGGGTCTTGGCCCCGATCAGGATGCAGTCGCGAAGGTCCGCACCCGCCAGGTCGGCGCCGGACAGGTCGGCGCCGGCCATATTGGCCCCGGTCATGGTGCACTGCTTGAGATTGGCCCGCACCATCTTGGCGTCCTTGAGGATCGCGTCGGTGAAGTCGGCGCGAACGGCCATCACCCCGGACAGCCGGGAACGTTCGAGATTGGCGCCGGCCAGGATGGCGCCCTGCATCTCCCCCACCCGGTTCATGTGCTCCATCACCCGCAGGCCCTTCTCGCGGTCGCCGATGGCGATGGAGCCTTCCCGCAGATCGGCCTCGAACAGGTCGGCGCCGGTGAGGTTGGCGTTGCGCAGGCATGCGCCCCGCAGATCCGCGCGGCGCATCGAGACGTCGGTGAGATTTGCGTTCTGCAGGTCGCAGCCAAACAGGTTGGCGTGGTCGAGCCGGGCGCCCTTCAGGTCGCAGCCCGCCATGATCGCGCCGGTGAAGTCGGCGTCGGAGAGATTGCGGCCGCGCAGATCGATGTCGGTGAGGTCTTTCCAGGCGAAGACTGCCCGCGCGCCGCCCGGCTTGGAGCTCCAGAGTCGGTCGTGCTTTGCGCAGATCGCGTCGACCTCCGCCTGTTGGAGGCGCTGCATCTCCGGCTGAGGAGCGGTCTGAAGCGACATGTTACTGGTAGAGCCCTAGCAATCGTCTGCGAGCCTAGGGCAGGGAAATTAACGCGCTCTTTCCGTCTCTTAATACTTTTCGTCGCAGGCGGTTGTCAGCTCGCCCGGGGGGTGTAGCCGGCATAGAGGTCCCCTGCCTCGTCGGCCAGGACGCCTTCGATGACCTCGATCCCCGCCGCCCTCAGCCGGGCCGCCCCATGGCCCGCGGCCAGGGCCGAGGCGTCTTCACAGGCGATCAGTACGCGGCCGATCCCGGCCTGGACCAGCAAGGCGGAGCAGGAGGCGGCGCCCGAGGAGCGCTGCGCGCAGGGCTCCAACGTCACATAGGCCACGGCGCCTCGGGCCCGGTCGCCCGCCTGGGCGAGGGCCAGTTCCTCGGCATGGGGCCGGCCACCTAACCCCGTCGCGCCTTCGCCGACGATCTCACCGTCCTGGAGGATGACGCAGCCCACCGTGGGATTGTCGCCGGTGCGGCCGAGGTTCGGCCGGGCCAGGGCGATGGCGCGGCGCATGGTCAGGCGGTCGGCGTCGGGATCGGGACGGCTCATGGCGCCTTGTCGCCGCCTGCCGCCCGCGGCGCAAGGCAGGGCGGCGATTGAGCCCGCGGGCGGCGCGCCCCATATTCCCCGATCTGGGCCCCAGCCAGGGGACGCATCCGGAGCCTCCCCTTGACCGACGCCCTGGTGCTGCGCGGCCTGTCCAAGACCTTCCGTGCGCCGGCGGTGCGCGACCTCGACCTTACGGTCCGCTCGGGCGAACTCTATGCCCTGCTGGGACCCAACGGGGCCGGCAAGACCACGACCCTGCGGATGGTGGCGGGCCTGCTGCGGCCGGACGCCGGGACCATATCGGTGTTCGGGATCGACGCCCTGGCCGACCCCCTCGCCGCCAAGCGGCTGATCGCCTGGGCGCCCGACGAGCCCATGCTCTATGACCGGCTGTCGCCGATGGAGTATCTGGAATTCGTGGCCGGCCTTTGGGAGGTGGCGCCGGATGTGGCCCGGCCCCGGGCCGAGGAGTTGCTGAAGACCCTGGGCCTGTGGGACGAGCGGGACCGGCGTTGCGAGGGCTTTTCCCGCGGCATGAAGCAGAAGGCGGCCCTGGCGGGCGCCCTGATCCACGACCCCCGGCTCCTGATCCTCGACGAACCCCTCACCGGCCTGGACGCCGCCGTAGCGCGACAGGTGAAGGACCTGTTGCAGGCCAGGGTGAGAGCGGGATCGACGGTGATCCTCACCACCCACATCCTGGAAGTGGCGGAGCGAATGGCCGACCGGATCGGCATCATCCAGGCCGGCGAGCTGAAGGCCCAGGGAACGCTCTCCGAACTGCGTGACCGCACCGGCGAGGCCGGCGCCTCCCTGGAGGACCTGTTCCTGGAGCTCACCGGGGAACGTGACGGGGAGGTCCCGTGACGCGCCAGGCCTTCTCCCCCCGCCTGCGGCCCGGCTCCACCCTGTGGCTGCTGACGCACGAGCTGCGCCTGACCTGGCGCGGCGTCCTGGCCAGGCGGCGCGGCGGGGCGCGAGGCCAGTGGATCGTGCTCCTCGCCCTGTCCGCCGTGGCCGCCTTCGCCGGCGTGCCCCTGGGCCTGATGCTTCGCCGATTAGAGATTCCGGTGACGCCCCTGTCGGTGATCATCGCCGACGTCGTGCTGGCGGTGGTGTTCACCCTCATGCTGTCCCAGACCGTCGCGGCCGCCACCGAGGCGCTCTACCAGCGGGGCGACCTCGATCTGCTGTTCTCCTCGCCGCTGCCGCCGCGGCGGGCGCTCACCGTGCGGTTCGCGGCCCTGGCGACCAATGTGTTCGCCACCTTCGCCGTCCTGATCTCGCCCTTCCTGGCGCCGATCGCGGTGATCGGGCACCCGGCCTGGCTCAGCGCCTATCTGGTGCTGGCGGCCCTGGCCCTGTTCGCCAGCGGCTGCGGCCTGGCGCTCGCCATGGGCCTGTTCGCCCTGATCGGGCCGCGGCGCACCCGCGCCGTGGCCCAGGTGGTGGGCGCCCTGATCGGCGCGGGCTTCTTCCTGGCGAGCCAGGCCCGCAACATCCTGGGCGGCGCAAAGTCCTCGAGCCTCTGGATGGAGGTGGTGCGGTTCGCCGGCCATCCGGGCTTCACCCTGCCGCCCGCCGCGGCCTGGCCGCTTCGCGCGCTCACCGGCGACCCCCTGCCGCTCGCGACCCTGGCCCTGGGGGGCCTGGTGGCCTTCCTCGGAGCGATCACCTGGCTGTCGCGTCGATTCTCGGCGGACGCCGCGGCGGCCAGCGGCGCCGACACGGCGCCCGCGCCGGGCCGGGCCCGCACCGCCAGGTTCGCCGCCGGGGCGTTCGCCGCGACCCTGAGAAAGGAGCTGCGCCTGCTCTGGCGGGACGCGGCGCTGATCTCCCAGGTGCTGCTGCGGGTGCTCTACCTGGCGCCCCTGGGGTTCCTGTTGATCCGCAATGCCGGGGCCCATCTCAGCCTCGCCCTGCCCGGCGGCGCGGCGGGGCTGGTGCTGTTTGCAGGCCAGGTGGCCGGCAGCCTGGCCTGGATCACCGTCTCGGCGGAGGACGCCCCCGAGCTGCTGGCCTGCGCCCCCACCCCGGCCGCCACCTTCCGGCAGGCCAAGCTCGCTGCCGCCTTCCTGCCTCTGGCGGTGCTGTTGACCCCGATCCTGGCGATGCTGACGGTGCTGGCGCCCGGCGTGGGCCTGGCCGCGGCGGCAGGCTGCGCGGCGGTGTCCCTCGCCACCGGCCTGGTGAACATCTGGTACCAGAAGCCTTCGAAGCGCGCCGACTTCCGTCGACGCCGCGGCTCCTCCTGGTTCGCCACGCTTGTGGAGGTGATCCTGGGCCTGCTGATCGCGGCGGCCACCGGCCTGGCGGCCGCGGGTCAGATCTGGGCGGCGATCCCGGCGATCCTGGCCGGGCTGATGATGCTGGCCCTGCGCCGCTCCGACGCCCAGATCGCCCGGGCGCTGCGCACCTTTGATTGACCGGGATCAAGTCGCCGCGCGGCGGTCGGGGAGATGATCGGCTCCAGCGCATGGAGACGTGAAATGCCCAAGCCGATCCCCACCATTTCCACAGACGCCTTCGACCTCAGCGGCAAGTCGTTCCAGGAGGGCTACGAGCTCTGGAAGACCGGTTGCGAAGTCTGGCTGGCCTATCTGGCGGAGCTGCCGTCCGCCCGGACCCCAGCCGCCCTGATGGACGCCAATACCCGCTTCATGGCCCGCAGCCTGGAAGTCTACGGCATGGCCACTGGCGAAATGCTCAAGGACCAGGGCCTGCGCGGCCCCACCCTCAACGAGCAATAGGCCGGCGACCTCAGGGCGCCCCGCCGCCGAAATCGAAGGTGGGCTCCTTGGCGTGCTTCGTCGCGCCGAAGGCGTAGGTCAGGCCGATGAATACGGCGCGGGAGGAGTAGTCGCGGTCGAACCGCTCCCGCAGGCCGGGCGCGTCGATGACCTCCCGCGTGCTCATGGACTTCAGGGCGTCGACGACGGTGACCACCAGAGAAAGCTTCTCGTCGACCTTCCGTCGGTAGCCGAGATTGATCCCGCCGAACGGCTCCCGAGATCCTTGGGGCGTCAGGCGCCTGGCGTTGAGGACGCCGTTCACCTGCACGAAGTCGTCGGGGGTGACCTGCCAGTTGAGATTGGCGCGGCCGCCAAAGGTGGTCGCCGAGCGGGCTTCCGGGAAGCCCAGGCCGGCGGCGTCGATCTCGGTCCAGTAGGCGTTCCCGCTGACATTGTACGTCAGGCTGGAGGTCAGCCGGCCATTGGCCGACAGTTCGAGCCCGCCATCGCGCTTGCGTCCCAGGTTCTCCTTGGTGGTGAGCAGCAACCCGCCCCCCAGGTCATGGACCACGCTGGTGACGGTGTCCTTGTTGTCCCGGAAATAGGCGGTGGCGAGATAGAGGGTCTGGCCGTTCCGATACTCGTAGGCCAGCTCGTAGGAACGGGTCTCCTGAGGCTTCAGCCGCGGATTTCCGTCGCGCAGGGTCAGGGCGTCGCCATAGGTGGGGAAGGGGTTGAGATCGTCGGGGTCCGGCCGCTGGACCCGCTGGGCGTAGGCGGCGGTCAGGCTCCGCCCGTCGCCCAGGTCGTACTTCAGGTGCAGGGAGGGATAGGCGCGGCCATAGTCATTGTGGTCGGTCTGGCCCAGGGTGACCTGCCGGGTCTTGATCGCCACGTCCTCGAGCCGCAGACCGCCCAACACAGTCAGCTTGCCCATGGGACGTTCATAGGTCCCGTAGAGGGCGTTGACCGACAGGCCGTAGCGGAAGCTGTTGGTCAGACCCGGATCCAGCGGCGCGGACGCCGCGTCGAGACCCCGTCGCCCCAGATTGTCGTAGCTGTTGTGGTCCGACTGCAGCTGATAGCCGGCCACCAGCTTGGCGTCTCCCGGCAGGGGCCGCCGGTATTCCGCCTTCAGGTGGTTATGAACCTGATCCTGATCGAAATTGTAGACTTCGTAGGGTTGGCCTGATGCCGGCAGTCCGGAAACGTAGGCATAGGGCCTGCGGCTGATGTTCTTGATGTCCTCATAGCTGGCGTCGATCGAGAGGTCGTGGCCTTCCCCGGCGAAGGTCCGGCGCAGACCCGTCGACGCCTGGACGTCTGCGACCCGGAACTTCAGGTCACCCACCCGGCTGGACAGGTGGTCGGGGCCGCCGGCGGCATCGCCGATTTCGAACTGCTCAACCGCCTTGGAGTGAATATCCACCTGGAAGACGCGGACCTCGCCGTTCAGGCGGGTCGCGGGATCAAGGTCGTAGTCCGCGGCAAGCCGCGCGGTGGCCGGCTCTGCCACTGATTTTCCCGCCGAGGTGTTGAGACCCGGGAT
>Ga0265327_10002300_pt1 | contig 20453 bp, 18 predicted proteins | sample 41621metaG_FD_202089 | JGI IMG/M metagenome (GOLD analysis project Ga0265327, IMG submission 202089) | Rhizosphere microbial communities from Carex aquatilis grown in University of Washington, Seatle, WA, United States - 4-16-21 metaG | ecosystem: Host-associated > Plants > Roots > Rhizosphere...
GCGATGCCGGCCAGCACCACCAGGGCGATGCCCTCTGCTTCGAACCCCACTTGGGTGAGCCAGTTGAACAGGGCGATGAGCCGGTTGCCGGTCTGCCCGAAGGGGGCGCGGTTGACGATGAAGGTCGTGGTGCCGGCGTCGGGGCCCTGGAGCGAGGTGAGCCCCACCAGGAGGTAGGAGAGGTTCCCCACCACGATGATCACGATGGCCTGGGCGAAGCTCACCCCGAAGAAAGCCATGAGCACGGCGCCGTAGATGAAGATCTCGAAGTTGGTGAGCGCCCCGGCCCACATGCCGAACAGGTTGCGCGGCTTGGACCAGCGTTCGGACTCGGGGACGTACTCGATGCCGCGCTGCTCGATGCGGAACAGCTCGTCGGCTGTCCGGCTCTCGTCCGGCGTGACCGCCGCCTCGGTCGTCGCCATCTCGCTCTGCCCTCCCGTCGTCGCTGGCCGCACCGGCCGCGCCGACTCGGGCCGACTCAAGGGTCGCCCGCCGCGACGCATGTCGTCAAACACGTTGGGCCTGTCCCGGTGCCACGGGCCGGCGCGAGACCCCGGGCGCTACGCTCCCCCGCCAGGACGGCATGTCGGCCGCCCAGGACCCAGGGGGCGCAGATGATCCTCGATCGCTTCCGTCTCGACGACCGGGTGGCCGTGGTCACCGCGGCTGGCCGCGGCATCGGTGCCGCCACGGCCGTGGCCTTGGCCGAGGCCGGGGCCGACGTCGTGGTGGCCGCCCGAACCGAGGACCAGTTGCGCGAGGTGGCGGACCGGATCGAAGCAGCCGGTCGACGGGCAGTTGTGGTGTCGGCCGACCTCAACGACCTCGAGGCCGTGGCCGGACTGGCCGCCACGGCCGTCGATGAGCTCGGTCGCCTCGACGTGGTGGTGAACAACCTCGGAGGGGCGATGCCCCGCCCGTTCCTCGACACCTCGCCCGGCTTCCTCGAGCGGTCGTTCCACTTCAACGTGGCCACCGCTCACGCTCTGCTCCGGGCCGCCACGCCCCTCATGCTCGAGGACGGGGGTGGCGCGGTGGTGAACATCTCTTCGACGATGGGCCGGGCGGCCGGCCGCGGCTACCTCGCCTATGGCACCGCCAAGGCGGCGCTTGCCCACTACACCCGGCTCGCTGCCCGGGACCTTGCGCCGCGCATTCGGGTGAATGCCGTCGCCGTGGGATCGACCGCCACCTCGGCCCTGGAGCTGGTCCTGGAGAACGAGGAGCTGCGCACCGCCATGGAGGAGGCCACGCCCTTGAAGCGGATCGCCGACCCGTCCGAGATCGCCGCCACCGTGCTGTTCTTGGCCTCTCCGGCCGCCTCGTACGTGACGGGCAAGGTGATCGAGGCCGACGGGGGCCTGGAGGTGCCCAACCTCGACATGGGGCTCCCCGACCTGTGATCCGCTCGCCGTGCCCGGCCTTCGCCCAATCGAGGAGGGACCTATGACCTACAAGGTGGTGGCGTGGAGCACCGGCAACGTCGGCCGGCACGCCTTGGCCGGGATCGACGCGCACCCCGACCTGGAGCTGGTGGGCCTGTTCGTTTCCAACCCCGACAAGGTGGGCAGGGACGCCGGCGAGCTGGCCGGGCTCGACCGCCCCTTGGGCGTCGCCGCCAGCGGCGACGCCGACGCCCTGCTGGCCCTTGGCCCCGACTGCATCGTGCACACGGCCATGGCCGACAACCGGTTGACAGAGGCGCTGGCCGACCTGGCCGGGTTCCTGCGCGCCGGGATCAACGTGGTCTCGAGCGGACCGGTCTTCTTGCAGTACCCGGCGGACGACGACCCGATGGCCGAACCGGTGCTGCGGGCGGCGACCGAGGGCGGGGCGTCCATCTTCGTGAACGGGGTCGACCCGGGGTTCGCCAACGACACGCTGCCCCTGGTGCTGACCGGGGTGTGCGAGCGGATCGACGAGCTCCGCTGCATGGAGGTGCTCAACTACGCCACCTACAACCAGCCGATGGTGCTCTTCGACATCATGGGCTTCGCCGGGAGCATGGACGAGCTCCCCATGTTGCTCCAGCCCGGGGTGCTGACCCTGGCTTGGGGCAGCGTGGTGCGCCAGTTGGCGGCCGGCCTGGGGATCGAGCTCGACGACATCACCGAATGGCACGAGCGGGTGGCGGCGCCACGCGACCTCGTGGTCGACGCCGGGCCAGTTCCCGCCGGCTCGGTGGCCGGCCTGCATTTCGAGGTGCGCGGGATGCGAGGCGGCCGCCCGGTCGTGGTTCTCGAGCACGTCACCCGTCTCGACGACGATCTCGCCCCAGAGTGGCCCCAGCCGGCCGGGCAGGGCTGCTACCGCGTCGTCGTGACCGGCGAGCCGAACTTCACGCTCGATCTCTACGGCCTCGCCTCCGACGGCGACCACAACACCGCCAACCTGAAGGCCACGGCCATGCGGCTGGTAACGGCCGTCCCCTCTGTGGTCGCGGCGCCGCCGGGCCTGGTGACGGCGCTCGACCTCCCCTTGATCACCGGACGCGGCCTCGTCCGCTGAAGACCCGCGTCAGCCGAGGCGCTCCGCAGCGTCGGCCGCTGCCGCCAACAGATCCGGATCACCGGTGGCGGCATGGGCGCGCAGGGCCGCCTCACACAGCTTGATGGCGTGTTCGTCGCCGCTGCGGACAGCGCCCTCGGCGAACGCAGCCGGATCGGCGGACGTGGTGTCGGGTGAACGCGGCCGCAGTCGGCCACGTTCGATGGCGTAGGCGGTGTGGAGGGCCGCCACCGCCTGCCACCCGTAGGCGAAGGCCACCGGCCGGTCGCCGGGGTGCAGCACCGGCAGGATCAAGTCGAGGGCCATGGGGGCGGTCACCGCGTGGACGAGGGCGATCTCGTGGCCGCCACCGGCGTTGGCCATGTAGGCGGCGGCGCCCCCCGCCGCCAGAGCGGCCAGCGCGGCGTGCAGGTCGCTCGGCGCCGCCAGCGAGGCCACGCCCTGCTCGAACGGCGCCGCCACCATGTCGAGGTGGCGCACCTCGTCGGTGATGAACCGCTCTTCGGGCGCCTCTTCGGGCATCGTCGGGAGCCGGGCGAGGGCCCCCTGCACCCCGTCGGATCCCACCAGGATGGGCGGACCGGGCAGCTCCTGGTACGTCGCCGCCCAATGGGCCAGGCCCTCGGCCAGCTCGTGGCGCCGCAGGGACCCGGCTTCGACCACGGAGGTGACCGAGCCATCGGCTGTCAAGAGCGAGCGCAGGGCATGAGCCGTGCGGATCAGTCCGTGGGTGGCGGCGCCCACCGTGCCCGGGGCCAGTCGCGGCACCCATTCGGCCACCACCGAGACGGCCGGCCTGGCGTCAAGTTCTTGATCGAACAGCGCCAGCCAGTCGGGCCAGCGGTCGGACTGGCCCAGTGCGTCCTCCAGCTCGTCGACGTCGGGCACGCGGCCCGGACCGGGCGCCGGCTCGAGTCGGCGACGGTAGGCGGCGACGAAGCCAGCCACGTCATCGCTGCGCCCCAGTCGCACCAGGGCCTCGGCCGCCATGGGGCCGTGGTTGGAGAAGCCGGGGCCGTACACGGGAGCGAATCCCGTCAGAGCCTCCAACGCCTCGTCGAGTACACCGTCGTCCATCGGCGCAAGTATGGCGGGCGTTGACCTCCTCGGGCGAGTGTCAGCCGGCGCGGCCCACCCCCAGGCGGTCTGCGGCCTCGCCAGCCAGCCGGTGGCGATCGACCTTGCCCAGGGCGGTGAGGGGAAACTCCTCGACCAAGAACACGTGATCGGGCCGCTTGTAGTCGGCCAGCCGCCCGCCGACCCACTCCGTGAGCTCCTCGGGGGTGGCCGGCCCATCGGCCACCACGAACGCCACCCCGATCTCGCCCAGCACCGGATCGGGTGCGGCCACCACCGCCGCCTGGGCCACGGCCGGGTGCTCGGCGAGCTCGCGTTCGATCTCGACCGGATAGACGTTGTAGGCACCCCGGAGGTAGGAGTCGCCCATCCGACCCATGAAGCGAAGGTTGCCGTCCACCCCGAGAGTGCCCAGGTCTCCGACCGTGAGCCACCCGTCGGCGTCGAGTACCTCGGCCGTGGCCGCCGGGTCGCGCCAGTAGCCGCGCATGACCGCCCCCGAGCGAACCTGGACGCGGCCGACCTCGCCGGCCGCCGCGGGCCGGCCGTCGTCGTCGATGACCCGGAGCTCGACCGAGGGTTCGGGACGGCCGAGCGTCTCGGTGACGACCTCGTCGGGGTCGTCGGGTCGGGTTCCGCAGATGATCGCCGCCTCGGTCGAGGCGTAGCGGTTGATGACCGGCACGCCCAGGGCGTCGCGCATCCGCCTCAGCAGATCGGGTGGCACCCGGCTCGCCCCCGAGGCGGCCAGCCGGAGACTGGAAGTGTCGGTCGAGGGGAACATGGGGTGGCGCAGCATGAGCTCCCACTGAGTGGGGACCCCTTGGGCCACCGTCACCCGCTCGGCGTCGAGAAGGCGGAGAGCCTCATCGGCCGTCCAGCGCGCTGGAGTGATCACCGTGGTGATGACCCGTCCGATCTCGTCGAACGCCCGCGTCATGGTGCCCACATGGGCGAAGGGGAGGGGCGACAGCCGTCGGTCGAGCGGCGCCGAAAGGACGCCCGACGCCCGGGCCACCGCGGCCAGGTTGGCCTGGTCAAAGAGGACCCCCTTGGGCCTTCCGGTGGTCCCGCCCGTCCAGCAGATGACGGCGGCGGTGTCCGGTCCGAGCTCGGCCAACGGTGGAGGTGCCGCATCCACCCACCCCTCGAGCTCGGCCCACCCGATCACCATTCCGGCCGTCTGCGGAAGCCGGCACTCCGTGGGGTCGTCCACCACCGTCACCCGCGGGATCGAGCGCTCGAGGATGAAGGTGGTCTCCGACGGGCCCAGTCGAAGGTTGACGCCGCTGGTGACGGCGCCGAGGCGCATGGCTGCCTGGTAGCAGATCATGTAGCGATACGACGAGGGCAGGAGGAGGCACACGACGTCTCCGGCCACGACCCCACGGTCGGCCAGGGCCGCGGCCACCCCGTCAGCGGCGGCGTCCCACTGCGAGAACGTGATCCGGTCGCCCGACGCCTCCACGAAGGCGTCGACGTCGCGGTGACGGGCGGCGGTGGCCCGCAGCAAGGTGACCGCGTCGCCCACCTCGTCGGCGTCGGAAGCTGCGGTGGCGGAGCTAGCTCGGCTCGTCACGGCCAGAGGCTACCCAGACGGCCCATTGCTAGGGTCGCCGCCGATGCTGATCGGGACCAATCTCATCTTGGGCGACCACACGTTGCCCATGGCAACGGTGGCCCCCCTGGTGGAAGCCCATGACCTCGACGCGCTGTTCATCGGCGAGCACACGCACCTGCCGGTGGCCACCGTGCACCCGGGGCACCGAGACGGGGTGCCCGAGTTCTACAAGCGGTTCCTCGACCCGTTCGTGCAGCTGGCCGTGGCCGCGGCCCTCACCGAGCGGGTGCGCCTCGGTACCGGGGTGCTGCTGGTGGCCGAGCGCAACCCGCTGGAGCTGGCCAAGGCCGTGGCCAGCCTGGACGTGGTGTCGGGCGGCCGCGTCGAGGTGGGCGTCGGCTACGGCTGGAACCGCCTCGAGATGGTGAACAACGGCGTGGATCCCGCCCAGCGGCGGCCGGTCTTCCGGGAGAAGCTCGCCGCGGTGAAGCGCCTGTGGACCGAGGAGACGACGGCCTTCGACGGTGAGTGGGTGCACTTCACGGAGAGCTGGTCGTACCCCAAGCCCGTGCAGGTTCCCCATCCCCCGGTACTCCTTGGGGCGGCCGCCTCCGACGCCACCTTCGACGACGTCCTGTCCCTGGCCGACGGGTGGTACCCGCTGGGGACCGACGACCTTCCCCAGCAGGTCGGCCGGCTGGCGGCGCGGGCCGGCGGGGCCCCACCACCGGTGACGGCGGTGGAGATGGAAGGGCAACGGCCCGGCGTGCCCTGGTACTCCGAGGACGACACCCGGGCCCGGGCCCTCGGCGAGCGGGCTCGGCGTTACGCGGCCGGCGGGGTGCATCGCATGTCGGTGGGGGTGCCGGCCGACCACGTCGACGGCCTGGCTCGCGCCCTGGAGGTGCTGACGGCCCTGGCGACGTCCGTGGCCTGATCAGTCAGGCCCGCTGGCTGGAGACGCTCACCACCTCGCCGGTCATGTACGTCGAGTAGTCGCTCGCCAGAAAGACGATGACGTTGGCCACCTCCCATGGCTCGGCGGCGCGGCCGAAGGCCTCTTTGGCGGTGAGCTCGTCGAGCAGCTCGTCGGTCGTCACCTTGGCCAGGAAGGGGTGCATGGCCAGGCTGGGGGCGACGGCATTCACCCGTACCCCGTGAGGGGCGGCCTCGACCGCCAGGCAGCGGGTAAGGGCCATCACCCCCGCCTTGGCCGCGGCGTAGTGGCTCTGGCCCGGCTGGGCGCGCCAACCGAGCACCGACGCGTTGTTCACGATGACGCCGCGGCCGCGGGGATAGAGGTGGCGCACGGCGGCGCGGTTGCATCGGAACGTCCCGGTGAGCGTCACGTCGAGCACCTTGGCCCACTGCTCGTCGGTCATCTCAGCCACCTCCGCCGTCCCCCCGAGCCCGGCGTTGCAGACCACCACGTCGAGGCCGCCGTGGTGGTCTGCGGCGGCGGCGAAGAGCGCCTGCACCTGTTCCTCGTCGGTCACGTCGCAGGGGATGGCCAGCGGCGCGGGACCGAGGGCGGCCAACCGCTCGGCCGCTTCGGCCAGCCTCCGCTCGTGGGCGTCGCTCAGCACCACCGTCGCCCCCTCCTCCACGGCGCGCTGGGCCGTGGCGAAGCCGATGCCGGTGCCGGCGGCCGCCGTGACCAACACGGTGCGGCCGGCGAGAAGTCCGTGGCCGTCGGGGGCTTTGGGTGGGGTGGCTGGCATGGGACGCGACCCTATCCGTGGACGGCACGGCCCGACCCCTTGGTACCGTGTCAGCTGGACGGCGCGACCCGCCCGTCCTGCCACCGCCGGGAAGGGCGTGGAGGTGAGCCCCGCCGTGACCGAACCCACCGACCAGCCCAGTCCCCTCCATCGGGCGCTGCGCACGGCGGCCTGCGACCTCTTGGGTGTCGAGTATCCGATCGTGCAGACCGGCATGGGCTTCGTGGCCGTACCCGAGCTCACCGCCGCCACCTCCAACGCCGGAGGGCTGGGGATCCTGACCAGCGGCACGCTGAACTACGCCGAGCTGGCCGAGGCCGTGACCAAGACGAAGGAACTCACCGACCGCCCCTTCGGGGTGAACATGCGCGGCGACGCCCCCGACGCGCTCGAACGAGCTGCGCTGCTCATCACCGAGCAGGTGCCGGTCGCCTCGTTCGCCCTCGCCCCCAAGCGCGAGGTCATCGACAAGCTGAAAGGCGCGGGCGTCGTCGTGATCCCCTCGGTCGGGGCCCGACGCCACGCCGAGAAGGTGGCGGCATGGGGCGTCGACGCCGTCTTGGTGCAAGGCGGCGAGGGCGGCGGCCATACCGGCCAGGTGCCGACCACCCTCCTGCTCCCCCAGGTCGTCGACGCCGTGGACATCCCCGTCTTGGCGGCCGGCGGTTTCTTCGACGGCAGGGGGCTGGTCGCCGCCCTGGCCTACGGCGCGGCCGGCGTCGCCATGGGGACGCGCTTCCTCCTCACCTCCGACAGCCCGGTCCCCGACACCATCAAACAGGTGTACCTGGACAAGACGGTGACTGACACCCTGGTGACCACCGCTATCGACGGCGTCCCCCAGCGGGTGCTGCGCACGGAGTTGGCCGAGGCCCTCGACTCCCAGCACGGCCTCGGCCGGCTGCGCCGGTCCCTTCGCCTCTCGATGGCCTTCAAGCGCAGCACCGGCACCCCCTGGCGCGACATCGTGAAGGAAGGGCTCAGCATGCACCGCTCCCAGGACCTGCGGTGGGGGCAGGTGCTCATGGCGGCCAACACCCCAATGCTCCTCACCGCCGGGCTGGTCGGCGGCGACGTCACCCGGGGCACCCTGGCCTCCGGGCAGGTGACGGGGCTCTTGGACGACCTGCCCAGTTGCGACGAGCTGATCCGGCGCATCATGAAGGAGGCCGACGAGGTGTTGCGCCGACTCGAGCACGGCGCAGTCGACCTGGCCGCCAGCGAGAGCCGCTGACTCCAGCCGGAGCGGTTCCGCCGGGGTGGAACGCGCGCCTCGGATACGATCGCCGCCGACTTCGGCGAGGAGCTTCCATGTCATCCGCACCACCACTCGACGGCATCTTGGTGATCGAGGCCTCGGCCCTCGGGCCGGCGGCCATCACCATGCCGTTGGTCGACCTCGGCGCGCGCGTGGTGAAGGTGGAGCCACCGTCGGGCGACTACATCCGCGAGATGACGTGGCCGATCGTCGAGGGCGTGTCGCTGATGCACCTGCACATCAACCGGGGCAAGGAGAGCCTGGTCCTCGACCTACGCACCGACGCCGGCGTGGAGGTCTTCCGGGAGCTGGCCGCCAAGGCCGACGTGGTCGTCGAGGCGATGCGGCCCGGCGGGCTGGCTCGGCGCGGCCTCGGCTTCGAGGACCTGCGGGCCGTCAATCCCGGCATCGTCTTCTGCACGATCTCGGGCTACGGCCTGACGGGTCCCTACAAGGACTACCCGGCCCACGGCATCGCCTTCGACACCTGGGCCGGGATCGTGAACGTGGCCCACGACGAGGAGGGCTTCCCCTACCTGGCCGAGCACGCGTCAATCGGCATCCACGCCGGGCCGCTCTTCGGGGCGCTGGGCATCCTGGCCGCGGTGCTCCGCGCCCGGGAGACCGGTGAGGGCTCGTATCTCGAGATCGCCCAGTCGGACGCGGCGGCGGCCATGGACTGGTACCGCAGCGAGACCTGGCTCGCCTACCGTCGACCCGAATCCGAAGTGACCGGCAACAAGGCCGACGGCTACGAGCGCCGGGCCCCGGGCACCGCCGGCATGAAAGAGGGTGTCCGCTACCAGGTCTACGGGACCAGCGACGGCCGCTACGTCCTCTTCATGGCATCCGAGCAGGCGTTCTGGAGGAACTTCTGCGAGGCGGTCGGCCGCATGGACCTCTTCGAGCGCTGGCCGGGTTCCAAGTTCGCCGACCACGCCCGGGGCAATCGCGAGCTCCAGGCCGAGCTGCAGCAGATCTTCGCCACCAAGACGGCGGAGGAGTGGCTCGAGCTCGGTGGTCGTGCCGACACCCCCATTGCGCCGGTCAACACTCCCGAGACGGTCGTGGACGACCCGCAGTTCAAAGATCGCTTCTCGCTCTACTCCGCCGACGAGCTCGGTGCCGACGAGCTCCCGGGCCCCTTGAAGTTCGTGGGCGAGACGCTCCCTCGCCCCCAGCACGCCCCGACGGTCGGCCAACACAGCGAGACGGTGTTGCGCGACCTTCTCGGGTGGGGGGACGACCGCATCGCCCAAGCCAAGGACGCCGGCACCCTCGGTTGAGCTCCCGTCGACGCGCGGCGGGGAACGGCGGAAGGGGGCCGGCACGAGGTCGCGACCTTGCGGGGGGGTGCAGGAGCCGCAACCTTGTGCCGGCATGGCGACACTACCGTGGCCGATCGGCGCCGACGCGGGGCGCGTGACGCTGCCCGGCGGTAGCGTCGTCGAGATCGTCGGTACCAGCCGGCCTGCGCACGGAGAGGAACGAGTGCCTTGAAGGTGACCCGGATACTGCACGCCTCGGTCAACGTGTCGGGTTCGCTCACCGAGAACGACGGCTTCTACGCCGACCTCCTCGGCATGGAGCGCGCCGAGCGGCCGGAGATCCCCGGGGTGGAGGGACGCTGGTTCACGGCCGGTGACGGCCAGGTCCACCTGGTCGACGCGCCGATGGCCGGCACCGGTATCGATCCCACCGGGCCCCACTACTGCCTCGGGGTGGAGGATCTCGATGCCGCGGTGGCCGAGCTCGACGAGCGCGCCATCCCCTACGTACGGGCGGTCCAGGCCCCGGGTGTGGTGCAGATCTGGATCGTGGACCCGTCCGGCAACACCATCGAGCTCCAGCAGGATCGGGGCTGACGGCCGACTGACAGCCAGCGGGGGGTCCGGTTCGTCAGCCGGCAGGGGGGCTGGCTAACGTCTGAGCGGCGACCGACCTGATGCGGGCGCTGCGCGACGTGCCCGGCGGACGGCACGGCGTGGTGACACAGCCCACAGGCCCGAGCGGGGGGAACGAAACGACATGGAACGGGTTCGACTGGGGGTGCTCGGCGCAGGCAACATCGCCGAGCTGAACGTGGCGGGCTACCTGACCCACCCCGCCTGCGACGTGGTGGCCGTCTGCGACCTCGACGCCGCGGTGGCCAAGGAGGCGGCCGAGCGCTGGGGTGCACCGAAGGTCTACACCGACCCTGAGCTCCTCTTCGCCGACGCCGACATCGATGCGTTGGAGGTCCTCACCCCCACCCACACCCACCACCCGCTGGTGCTGGCGGCGCTCTCGGCCGGCAAGCACGTCTCCGTGCAGAAGCCTGTGGCCAACTCGGTCGACGACGCCCTCGAGATGGAGCGGGCGGCCATCGACGCCGGGCGCACCCTGCGCATCAGCGAGTGCTTCGTGCACTACCCACCGCTCGAACTGGCCAAGCAGCTGCTCGCCGACGGCGCCATCGGACGGCCGACGGCGCTGCGCATCAAGACCGTCGTGGGGCAGACCGACTCGGCGTTCCAGGCGGGGCTGCGTCCCGAGGGCTATGGCTGGCGGCTCGACACGCGGAGCCCCGGCGGCCACCTCTTCGACGACATGGTGCACAAGTACGCCATGGCCCTGTGGCTGGTCGACCAGGACATCACCTCGGTGCAGGCCGTCGTGCGGCGGCGCGACCTCTTCTTCGAGCCCTGCGAGGCCATCTTCGAGTACGAGGACCCCGGCCTCCTCGGGAGCATGGAGGTCGCCTACGCGCCGCAGATGTACATGCGGTCGCGCTACTACGGCGCCGACGAGTTCTTCGAGATCCAGGGGGACGAAGGGTTCATCTGGGTGACCCGCGCCACCGGCGAGATGCTGGACCTGGCCCCGGTCGTCCTCTACCGCGGCAAGGACAACGAGTGCAGCACGACCGAGTTCACCGAGATCGACGCCAACTGGAAGACCGGCTTCGTTCGCTCCTCGGAGCACTTCGTCGACGCGCTGCTGGCCGGCACCCCGGCGGACATGTCGCCGGCCGCCGCCATCAAGGTGCTCCAGCTCTGCTTCGCCGTCTACGCCGCCTCGGACTCGCGGGGCCCGGTCGACCCGGCCACCATCACGGGTTCGGTCACCCCCGAGGGCTGGGCCGACTGGTAGACCGCCCGGCCGCTCAGAGCGAGCCGAAGAACTCGAGGAGGGCGTCGGCCACCTGGTCGGCGTGGGTGAGGAAGCCGAGGTGGCCGGCCCCGGCCACCTCCACGTAGCGGGCCCCGGGGATCGTCTCCGCCGCCACCTTGGCTTTCTTGGGCGGAGAGTCCACGTCGTGCTCGAAGGCCACGACGAGGCAGGGGACGGTGAACGACGGCCAGGCCGTGGTCCGGACAGGGTCGGTGGACCAGGCCAGGCACGCCTCGTACTGCGCCAGCCGTCCGGGGTTCGGCCACGGCGCCAGGTCGCCGATCAACGCCAGCCAGGCCGAGACCACGCCGTCGTCCTGGATGTCGGAGATAGGCAGGTAGCGGAGGGTCTCGGTGGCGTAGAAGAGCGGCGGCAGGTCCGGGTAGTCGCGTGAGAGGTCGCGCTCGACGGTGGTGATGGCCTTCTCCCAGGCGGTGGGAGCGTTGGCCGACCCCATGAGGGCCGCACCCAGGACGCGCTCGGGATGGCGCTCCACCAGGGTTTCGGTGATCCAGCCCCCCATCGAGTGGCCGGCCAGGCGCACCGGGTCGGTGATACCCAGGTGGTCGAGGAGGCCCAAGGCGTCGTCTGCCATCTGGGCCACCGAGTACGGGCCCTCGGGCGACGACGAGGGCTCCACCCCCCGGTTGTCGAACGTGATGAGCCGGTAGCCGGCTGCTACCAGCCGCGGCCCGAGCCTGGTCTGCCACGCCGCGGCCGGCTGGCCGCACCCGGCCACCAGCATCAGGGGCTCACCCTCACCGACGACGTCGTAGGCGATGGTCACCCCGTCCAGTTCGACTGCCTCCACCGTTGCTCCTTTCCTCCGCCGCCCACGGCGGCGTCGTCACTTCGTGAGAATCGAGGCGAACAGGTCCAGGTCGATGTTGCGCCCGGTGACCACCACGACGACCGGGCCGTCGTCGACGCGGACCCTTCCGGACCTCCAGGCGGCTGCGGCGGCCGCGCCCGCGCCCTCGGTCACCAGCCCGACCTCGTCGGCGAAGAAGCGCACCGAGGCCCGGAGCTCATCCTCGGACACGGTCACCATCTCCACGCCCCGTCGCCGGACGATCTCGACGGTCACCGACCCCTCCTCGATGCTGCCGGCCAGGCCGTCGGCGATCGTGTGTCCCGAGTCGATGGACACCGCCTGCCCGGCGGCCAGCGCCGCGGTCATGGCGGCCGAGCTCTCGGGCTCGACGCCCACGATGCGCAGCTCGGGCGGTGCCACCAGCGACACCCCCGACAGCAGTCCCCCGCCTCCCACCGGCACCAGCGCGGTGGTCGCGTGGGGCACCTGCTCCGAGAGCTCGGCCGCCAGGGTGGCTTGGCCGGCGATGACGTCGGCGTCGTTGTAGGGAGAGACGAAGTGGCCACCCGAGCGGCGGGCCAGCGCCAGGGCGTGGGCCTCGGCCTCGTCGTAGCCGTCGCCGTGGCGCACCAGGGTGATGCCGAACTGCTCGAGGGCGCGCACCTTGACCGGCGAGGCGTTCTCGGCCACGACCACCGTGGCTCGGGCCCCCAGCCGGTCGGCGGCGTAGGCCACCCCCAGGCCGTGGTTGCCCGCCGAGGCGGCCACCAGCTCGAGGCCGGGGTCTCGGGCCACGGCCGCGGCCACCGCGGCCAGCGCGCCGCGCACCTTGAACGAGCCGGTCGGCTGCAGGGTCTCGAGCTTGAGGAGGACGGCGGGTCCCAGCGCCGGGCACGCCACCACCGGGGTGGGAGCGAGGTGCCGGGCGACGACCTCGGCCGCCGTCCGCAGTTCCGCCTCGTCGGGCGCCCGGACTTGTCGCACCGGTCCAGCGTCCACCGTCGTGTGCTCCTCGGCCGGTGCCGTCAGGCCGATGGGGTCGTGTGGCCGAGCCAGTGGTCCAAGAAGGGGTAGGCGGCGTCCCCGTGCCAGCGGTGGTCACCGTCGAACACGTCGTGGTGGAGGCGCTCGGTCGCCCCGAACCTGGCGTAGACGGCGCGCAGCTGCACCATCGAGGCGCTGGCCGCGGCCAGCGGGAAGAGCAGGTCCATGGTGCCCGTCTCGACCAGGAGGGGCCGCGGGGCCACCATGGCGCCGAGGTCGATGTGCTCGAGGCGGCCGAGCATGCCCGGCAGCACCTGGGACCCGCACATGTTCCACGGCACCCGGTGGGACTCGGACCACGAGGAGAAGTAGCCGCTCACCACCGCCGCGGCCACCCGGGAGTCAGTGGCGGCCAGGAAGAGGGTCATGGTGGCGCCGTAGGAGAGGCCGACGACCCCCATGCGGGCCGAGTCGACGAGCGGGTGGTCACCGAGCACGTCGAGGCACCGGCCGAGGTCCCAGAGGTTCTGGGTCAGCGGGCGCCAACCGGCCATCACCGCGTGGACCAAATTCGTGTCGCAGCCGTAGTGGTCCGGGGGGTTCCAGTCCGCCCGCTCCCCGAAGCAGCGCAGGTCCGGGGCGAGCACCACGTACCCCCGCCGCACCAGCTGCAGGCCGTAGTCGGCGTTGGGCATGTCGGTGTGCTCGAGGCCGACCACCTGGGACTTGCCCGGTCCGTGGCCGTGGATGGCCAGCACCGCCGGACCTGGCAGCTGGCGTTGGTCGGGGATGAGCAGGTAGGCGGGGACCGACATGGTGCTCTCGGAGTCGAAGACGATCTTCTCCCGGCGGTAGCCGTCGCACTGCACCGACTCGAGGGTCTCGGTATCGGGCGGTACCCGCACCGGGAGAGGGCCGAGCAGCTCGGTCAGCCGCCGCCACCGCCGGTCCCGCCAGGCGTCGAATCCGGCCGGGTCGGCCAGGTTGAGCGGGTCCTCGTGACCGGTGGCCATCAGCCAGGTCATCCACTGGAACCAGGGTGAGTAGTTGCGCTTGCGGCGCCCCGTCGGGGCGGCGACCGGCGCCTCGCCCTCCTCACCGGTCGTCTCGGTCGTGGCCGTCTCCCCTGTCACCTGCGCTCCATTCCCCGGCCAGTGTCGCCGGCTCGACGGCGCCCGGGGTCCGGGCACCACCTTCACGCACCAACTTACGAGGTCGGCGGGGGTCGACGCCCTTCGGCTCTGGTTGAGGTGGGGTCGGGCCTGGGGCACACTGGAGCGGTGGTGACCGCCTCGCAGCTCGACGTCCGGCCCCTCTCCCCACTCATCGGGGCGGAGATCGCCGGGGTGGACCTCTCCCGACCGCTCGGCGAAGAGACGGTGGCGGCGGTGCGCGCCACCCTCAACCGCTACCACGTGGTCTTCTTCCGCGACCAGGAGCTCAGTCCCGAGCAGCAGGGCGACTTCGCCCGGCAGTTCGGGATCGTGACCGAGGGCCACCCGGTCATCAAGCACATCGAGGGCCACCCCCAGGTGCTGGCCATCGACGGCCAGAAGGACAGGGCCAGCTGGTGGCACACCGACGTGACCTTCCTCGACACGCCGCCCTTCGGGTCGATCCTCTACATGTTGGAGGTTCCCGAGGTCGGCGGGGACACCATGTGGGCCAGCCTGCAGGACGCCTACGACGGCCTGGCCGAGCCGGTGCGCGCCCTGTGCGACCAGCTGATCGCCATCCACCACGACCCGTGGTTCGCCGCCGACGTGGAGGCCATGGGCGGCTACGAGTGGGACGGCGAGTTCCGGAACAAGCTCACCGCGGCCCTCCACCCGGTGGTCCGCACCCACCCCGAGAACGGCCGCAAGGGCCTCTTCGTGAACGGCCAGTTCACCCAGACCTTGCTCGGCCTGTCCAAACTCGAGTCCAACGCCATCTTGGAGATGCTCTACCACCACTGCGAGAAGCCCGAGTACACGGTCCGCTTCCGCTGGCAGCCGGGCTCGCTCGCCTTCTGGGACAACCGGGCCACGCTCCACTACGCCCTCGACGACTACGGCGACGCGGCGCGCTTCGGCCACCGGGTCACGCTGCGGGGCGACCGCCCCTACGGCCCGGCCATGCCGCGCCCCTGAACAACGGCGAGGCGGAACCAGGACCGAGCGCAGGGACCGGCCGGCGTCAGCGGTGGAGCACCTGCACACCGTTGCCCTCGCGCCACCAGGTGATGTCGAGGCGGTCGGGCGGATCGCCGCCGTGGCAGACGTGGGAGACCTCGGTGACGTCGATGCGCCAGGCGCCGTCGCCGAGCGGGACCGCCGTCCCTGAGACCTTGGCCTCCCCGGGCCAGCGAGCCTCGGGTGTGACGTGGTCTACCCCCTGGCTGTGCAGGGCAAGACGCGGGTCGCGGCGCAGGTCGCCCTCCCGGCGCGTGCCCTCCATCATGCCGATGCGCAGCTCCCCGTCGGAGAAGACGACCTCGGTGCCGCTGATGCGCGGGGAACCGTCGAGCCGCAGCGTCGCCATCGTGTGGTGCAGCCGCTCGGTGAAGAGCCGCTGGACGGTGGCGGCGAGCTCGGGGGCCTCGGAGGTGAAATCCTCCCAGCTGGCCATGGCGCGCACCCTACGCCAGGTCACCCGCGCCCGCCTCAGTCGAGACCGAGTGCCTCTCCCCAGTGGCCGCCGGCGCGTACCCCCGGCGGGCAGGCGAACACCGCGCTCGAGGTGTGCTCGAAGTACCCACCGGTCAAGGCGTCGTTGGCCGACAGGTTGCGCTGGATCGGGATGAACCCGCGCCCGGGATCGCGCTGGAAGCAGATGAAGTAGAGGCCGGCGTCGAGCTCGCCGGTCATCGGGTCGAGCCCGTCGGCGAAGTTGAAGCTCCGGCGCAGGATCTGGGCCCCGCCACAGCTGGCCGCCGTGGCCAGGCGGACATGGGCGGTGGCCGGGATGACCGGGAGGCCCCCGGCCCCGGTGGCGGCCAGGTCCATCCGGTCGAACTGGCCGCGGCCGCCGAGGGGGGCACCCGACACCTTGTCCCGCCCGACAGCCGCCTCCTGGTCGCCCAATGGGGTACGTGCCCAGGACTCGAGGTAGATGCGGATGCGGCGGGCCACCAGGTAGGTGCCGCCCTCCATCCACCGCTGGTCGCCGCCGCGCACCCAGACGACATCGTCGAGGCCTCCCGGGGTGAGGACCGCCCGGTTGGCCGTCCCGTCGTGGAAGCCGAGCAGGTTGCGCGGCGTCTGGGGCCCTCCGGCGCTGGTCCCCGGCGCCTTCATGCCGAAACCGAGCTGGTAGTAGCGGAGCGTCGCCGTCCCCAGGGCCAACCGGCTCAGGTTGTGCACGGCGTGGAAGGCCACCTGGAGGTCGTCCGCGCAGGCCTGGAGGCACAGGTCGCCGCCGCTGCGGGACGGGTCGATGGCGTCGAGGGCGAACGGAGGCAGGTCGGCGAGGGCCGCGGGCCGCAGGCGGGCTAGGCCCAGGCGGTCGCCGAAGAGGCCCGGGCCGTAGCCCACCGTGACGGTGAGGTTCGCCGGCCCGAGACCGAGCGCTTCTCCGGTGTCGGGCGGGGCGGCCGTCGGCCGCTCGTCGCCGCCGAGCGGCTCCCCCGCGCTGAGTCTGGCCGCGGCCGTGGTCCAGGCGGCCAGCAACGACCTCAGCCCGCTCAGCGAGCCGGTGGTGAGGTCATAGGCGGCGAACACCAGGTGCTCCTGGGAGGGGGTGGCGATCCCCGCTTGATGGGGGCCGTAGAAGGGGACGGCCGCCGAGGTGTCGCCGGCTTCGCTGGCGTTCGCCGGCGCCGCCGCCAGCGTGGCCGCGGCCAACCCGGCCACCGTGGCCCCCGAGCCGGCCAAGAGTCGACGACGGCTGATGGCGCCGCGCCGCGGACCGCCGCCCCCGCCGGCGGGGCCCGGGCTGCTCATGCGTTGTACCCGTAGATCTGGCGCGGCCCGTAGCCGGCCAGTGTGGGTTCGAGGGCACTCAGCCCGGCGGCCACGGCGTCGTCGTCCTGGGCCACCTGTTCGGACGCGGACGCCGGCACACCACTGTCGGCCACCGACCCCGGGGGGCCGAGAGCGGCCACCGCCTTCAGGAGTGCCCCGAAGCGGCGAGTGACCGCCGCGCCCCTGCGCGGCTCGACCAGCTTCACCAAGGGTGCGACATCGTCCCAGGCGTCGTGGGCGGCGTCCACCGTGGCGACCACGTCGACCGTGTCGAGGTGCGAGTAGGGCTCGGCCTGCCCGGGCACGGCCGCCTCGTTGACCCAGCCGAGCTCATCGACGGCGACCTGGGCGATGTCCTGGGGGCTCGCCTGGAGACGCGAGAACGCCGCTTCCACCAGCGGGGCCGATGTCACCAGCGCCGCCACGGCCGAGGTGGCGTCCCCGCCTTCCCAAAGGTCCTCTTCGACGAGATGGAGGCCGGTGAACTGGTGGCCGGCCGGCACGTCGCTGGCCAGGCCGTCCACCTCCCAACCGGCCGAGGGGCCGTTGCCGGCCAGGAAGCGCAGCGCGTCGTAGCGGCCCTGGGCGGCGAGCTCGTCGGTCTTGGCTCCCGCCACGTTGCCCGAGGCGACCGCACTCTGCAGCGACCGCAGGTCGGCGCCGTACCCGAGGGCGGCTGTGCCGATGGTGGAGCTGAAGGCGATGGTGGCGGCCACGCCCGCTTCGCGGGCGGCCAACGCCAGGGCGCTGTTGGTGGTTGTCCCGCCGAAGGTGTGGTGGGCGTGGGACCCCGACAGCGCCGCAGCCGGGGTGGCCGCGACCAGGGCGGCGGCGAGGCCGAGCACCACCGGCCAACTGCGCCGGTGGGCAGGGCGGCGGGTCACCCCGTCCGGCCCCCTCGGCCCTTCACGGTGGTCACGACGACTTGGTGGAGCACCACGGGTTCGACGGCACGCCCTTGCAGGGATCCGGCATGGTGGCCAGCTTGGGCAGCTTGTGCAACGTCACGTGCGTCCCGATCTTGGGATAGTTCGTCCCCGACGGGCACTGTCCGAAGCCGGAGTCGCAGAGCACCTGTGTCAGCAGGGCGCCCCCGGTGTTCGAGCCGGTCGAGGTCTTCCCACATGTGGCGATGGGCTGCGCCGTCTCGAGGTTGGACGGGGTGCTCTTGGAGTAGTTGTTTGTGCCATAGCAGTTCTGCGGATGGCCCCCGTTCAGCACGATCTGGCCGAAGTCCCCGTTGGTGGGGTTGTTGAAGAACCCGTTGTGGGTGTAGGTGTTGCCCTGCAGGGTGTCGCTCTCGGGATCGAAGACGCAGCCCAGGCCGAGCCCCGTTGTCTCGGTGCCCGACACCTTTGTGCAGACCTGTCCTGTCGAGGGCGTGCCGCTTGTCGGGTAGGGGACGAACAGGGTTCCCCACGCGCCGTTTGTGGAAAAGGTGTTGTCCATCACGGTGTCGTTGTGGCCGCCGCTCACCGTCATCCCGGTGCCGACCGGCCCGGCGGCCGCCGAACCGGCGGCCGGCACGTCGCCTGTGTTGTTGTTCGACGAGACGTTGTGGATGAAGACCCAGCACGAGTGGGTGTGGGTGATCTTGGACGTGCCGCCGTTGGGGCAGAGCCCTGTCTGGGGGGCCGGCGGGTCGCCTGACACCGCGGAGTTCGTGTCGAACCCGTCCTGGTTGTGGTCGAACTTCGAGTTCTCGACGATGATCTGGCCGCCCGAGTTCGTTCCCGAGTACCCGAGGGCGCTGTACTGGAACCACCCGTGGTCGATGGTGACTGTGCATGTCTGCTTGCAGGCCCCCACGTACGCTCCCGAGTCGTTCATGTTCGAGGCATAGACCTGGTTCCACGATCCGCCGCTGGCGTTGGACGAGAAGATCCCGTAGGCCGCCGCCGTGCTCTCACCGCCGAAGTAGGTGGAGGTGGCCGTGAGGTATGTGCCCCAATAGCCGTGCAGGCCGATGGGCCCGGTGGTCGGGACGCCGTTCCACCAGATCTCGTTGCCCGAGGAACCGTGGCCGGAGAGGAAGTTGCAGACCGTCAGGTTCTGGACCCAGACGTTGTTCGCCTTGTAGACGACGATGCCGTTGCGCCCGGCGCGGTTGGCCCCGAAGTTCTGGCTCTTCTTTGTCGAGGCGCACGACTTGGAGCCGGACTTGGTCCCGTCGACGACGACCGTGTTGCGGTTCATGCCGCGGATGTGCAGGTTCGAGGTGGAAACGACCACGCCGCCGTAGTCGCCGGCCGACGCCTGGGCCTTGCTCGGTCCCTTGGCGTCGTCCTTCTCGTGGTAGTCGCCTGGGGCCACCAGGATCCAGTCGCCGGGCTTGGCCGCGTTCACCGCCGCCTGGATCGTCGTGTACTGCCCGGCATGACCGTTGTACGTGCCCACCAGCAGAACTTTGGAGCTGGCGGCCCCGGCCACCGACGCCGTGGCCCCGCCGGCCACCACCATCGCCGTCGTGGCGAGGGCAGCGGCGGCCAGGGCCCGCCGGAGCCCCCCCACAGGCCGCTGGCCGCCGCTTTCCCTCCGTGACGAGATGGCCCCGATGTTGCGCTTCATCACACCCCTTCCTCGCCACGTGGCGGGAGCGAGTCCGCACGCACCCACCAGCGCCGCAAAGTATTCACCAAGATTTCGTCAGAGTTACGTCACGAACGTAACTTTTTCTTAACCGATGGGCAACGGTGCCCACTTCTGCTTCACCACCCAGCAGGTTCCCTGCGGATGGCCTGTACTCAGCGTGTCACACGCCGGCGACACCGGTGTGTTGTTGTGGATCTCGACCACCTGATACTGCGTCGGGCCGTAGAACTTGTTGGGCCCGTAGCTCAAGATGGGCGACGCCCCGCCGGGGAAGTTCTTGATCTTCGACATGGCCTCGACGAAGGTGCGCCGGTTCAGGTTGGAGCCGGCGTTCTTGGCCGCCGTGGCGAACAGCCGAATGGCGGTGCACCAGCCCTGCACCGGGCCCTGCTCCTCGATGTAGGCGTTCTTCTGGTTGACGATGTGCGTCTTCACCGGCTGCCCCGAGGCGTTGGGGACTGTCAATGTGTACTGGTAGACCTTGCCGACGGGTTGCGGGTACTTCTTATTCCAGGCGTCGTAGCAGGCCCGCACGCCCGGGTCGTAGCCGCCTTGGCTCTGCGGTCTCGGGCCGTCCACACCGCCCAGGGTCTCGGTGGTCACGCCCGTCTGCCCGTTGAGCGCGGTCTCGTCGATTGTCGGGATGAGCCCCAGACCGGACTCGATCGACGACTCGTAGTCCGAGAGAAGGAGCTTGGGGTAGTAGCTGTCCTGGGTCTGGGCATTCAGGAGGGGGAAGTACGAGTTGAAGGGGATGAGGGGAATCTCCGTCTCCACCCCGGCCGCCTTCAGCTTCTGGGCCACCAGCGGCGCGGCGGCGTTGGTGGCAGCCGTCTCT
>Ga0265327_10002301_pt1 | contig 20434 bp, 20 predicted proteins | sample 41621metaG_FD_202089 | JGI IMG/M metagenome (GOLD analysis project Ga0265327, IMG submission 202089) | Rhizosphere microbial communities from Carex aquatilis grown in University of Washington, Seatle, WA, United States - 4-16-21 metaG | ecosystem: Host-associated > Plants > Roots > Rhizosphere...
GGACTTCGCGACGCTGGACAACGCGATGAACGTGCTGACCCGCACCGCCTTCATCGGCATCATCGCGGTCGGCATGTGCTTCGTGATCATCTCGGGCGGCATCGACCTCTCGGTGGGCTCGATGGCCGCGCTGATCGCCGGCTGCGTGATCATGTTCATCAATGCGATGGGGCCCAGGCTGGGCTCGCCGCTGCTGGCGGTGATGCTCGGCGCGGTGCTGGCGGTGGTGCTGGGCGCGCTGTTCGGGCTGGCGCACGGGCTGCTCATCACCAAGGGGCGCATCGAGCCCTTCATCGTCACGCTGGGCACGCTGGGCATCTTCCGCGCCTACCTGACCTACTTCGCCGACGGCGGCGCGCTGACCCTGGACAACGACCTGTCGGACCTCTACGCGCCGGTCTACTACGGCAGCCTGCTCGGGGTGCCGTTCCCGGTGTGGGTCTTCCTGGTGGTCGCCATCATCGGCGCGCTGATCCTCAACCGCACCGCCTATGGCCGCTACGTGCAGGCCATCGGCTCGAACGAGCAGGTGGCGCGCTACGCGGCGGTCGGCGTCGACAACGTGAAGATCGCGACCTACGTGCTGCTCGGCGTCTGCGTCGGCATCGCCACGCTGCTCTATGTGCCGCGCCTGGGCTCGGCATCGCCGACCACCGGCCTCCTGTGGGAGCTGGAGGCGATCGCCGCGGTGATCGTCGGCGGCACCGCGCTCAAGGGCGGCGCGGGCAGCATCACCGGCACCGTGGTCGGCGCCATTTTGCTTTCGGTGATCAGCAACATCCTGAACCTCACCAGCATCATCAGCGTGTACCTCAACGCGGCGGTTCAGGGCTTCGTGATCATCGTCGTCGCGTTTCTTCAGAGAGGCCGCAGGTAGGCCTCGATTTCGTTCCATCCCTTCGTTCACAACCAACAGGAGACAAGCCAATGCTTTCAATCACACGAAGAGTCGCCCTGACCGCCATCGCCGCGGCCAGCTTCGCCGCCTTCCCGGCGCTGGCCGACCAGCCGGTCAACCTGGGCGTGTCGATCCCGGCTGCGACCCACAGCTTCATGGGCGGCATCAACTACTGGGCCAACCAGGCCAAGAAGGACCTCGAGAAGGAACACAAGGACCTGAAGATCACGATCAAGACGGCCGCCAACGCGCCCGAACAGGCCAACCAGCTGCAGGACCTGGCGACGGTGTCGAAGATCAACACGCTGGTGGTCTTCCCCTTCGAGTCGGCCGCGCTGACCAAGCCGGTGGAGCAGGTCAAGGCGAAGGGTGTGTACGTCACGGTGGTCGACCGCGGCCTGACCGATCCGAGCATCCAGGATGCCTACGTGGCCGGCGACAACACCGCCTTCGGCAAGATCCCGGCCGAATACATCGCCAAGAAGCTGGACGGCAAGGGTAATGTGGTGGCGCTGCGCGGCATCGCGACCACGCTGGACAACGAGCGCATGGACGCCTTCAACAGCGTGCTCAAGAACTACCCGGGCATCACGCTGCTCGATGCCAAGTACGCCAACTGGAACCGCGACGACGCCTTCAAGGTCACGCAGGACTACCTGACCCGCTTCAAGAAGATCGACGCCATCTGGGCCGCCGACGACGACATGGCGGTGGGCGTGCTGAAGGCCATCGAGCAGGCCAAGCGCAACGACATCCTGGTGGTGTTCGGCGGCGCCGGCGCCAAGGGCATGGTCAAGACCATCCTCGACAACAAGGACCCGCGCATCCAGGCCGATGTGAGCTATTCGCCGAAGTTCATCTACGACGCGATCAAGCTCACGGCCGAGGCGCGGCTCAAGGGCGAGAAGCTGCCGGCGACGACCATCATCCCGTCGGTGCTGATTACCAAGGACAACGCCAAGTCCTTCTATCACCCCGATTCGCCGTTCTGAGCTCGCCCCCCAGCCTTCTCACTCGCTGCGCTCGTGTAGTTCGGGCACCCCCCTGCCGGGGGGGCAATCCCTGCGGACCGGCGGAGCCGGATCCGCGGGATTCTCCGAAGGGCGCGCGCTTCGCGGCGCTCGATGCTGGAAGGGCGAGGGCGAGGGCGAGCGCGACGCGCGATCACGAACAGTGCGCTCTGTGGCGCGCGGAAACTCATGAGTGACGGCATGGCTTCACGAAAATTACGGTACGCGATGGTTGGCGGCGGGCAGGGCGCCTTCATCGGCGCGGTGCACCGCGCTGCGATCGCGCTCGACGGGCAGGCCGAGCTGGTCGCGGGTGCGCTGTCATCCAATGCCGAGCGGGCGAAGGCGTCGGGGCGCGAACTGTTCATTGCCGAGGATCGCAACCACGGCGACTGGCAGGCGCTCCTGGCCGACGAGCTGCGCCGGCCGGCCGGCGAGCGCATCGACTTCGTCTCGATCGTCACGCCCAACCACCTGCACCATCCGGTGGCCCAGGCCTTCGTCGACGCCGGCTTCCATGTGGTGTGCGACAAGCCCCTGGTGCATACGACGGCCCAGGCCGATGCGCTGGTGGCGGCCGTGGCGCGCCAGGGCACGGTCTTCGGCGTCACCTACAACTACACCGGCTACCCGATGGTGCGCCAGGCCCGCGAGATGGTGCGCGCGGGCGAGATCGGCGAGCCGCGCAAGGTGGTCGTCGAATACAACCAGGGCTGGCTCGCGACGCGGCTCGAAAGCACCGGCAACAAGCAGGCCGCCTGGCGCAGCGACCCGGCGCAGAGCGGCGCGGCCGGCGCCCTCGGCGACATCGGCTCGCATGCCGAGAACCTGGTCGCCACCGTCACCGGGCTGCGCATCGAGAGCCTCTGCGCCGACCTCGCATCGCTGGTGCCCGGCCGTGCGCTCGACGACGATGCCAGCCTGCTGCTGCGCTTCGAAGGCGGCGCGCGCGGCGTGCTGGTCGCGTCGCAGGTCAACACCGGGCTGGAGAACGACCTGCGCCTGCGCGTCTCCGGCACCCTCGGCACGCTCGAATGGCGGCAGGAGCAGCCCAGCCAGCTGGTGCACCTGCCGCACGACGGGCCGAAACGCATCCTGACCCGCGGCTCGCCCTGGCTGTGCGAAGCGGCCCGGCGCGCCAGCCGGCTGCCGGCCGGCCATCCGGAAGGCTTCATCGAGGCCTTCGCGAACGTCTATGGTGGCGTGGTCGCGGACATCCGGGCGCGGCTGGAAGGCCGGATGGCGGAGGCGCTCGCGGCCGACTATCCGCGCGTGGAGGACGGTGCGCGCGGCGTGCGCTTCATCGAGCGCACGCTGGCCTCGTCGGCGAGCGAGCGCAAGTGGACGGCCTGGCAGGCGGGCAGCGGCGGTCCAGCCTAGAGCGATCGCGGTATTTCGCCGCCGCGGACGGCGCGGTAGAACCGGCGGGCTTCCAGCTCGATCGACAGGAGACTGCGATGACCTTGCCCATGCCTTCGACCCGCCTGTCCAGCGCGGCCGCCCTCTGTGCCCTGTGCCTCGCCGGCCCGGCCCTGGCCGACGACTACCCGGCGCGCAAGCCGGGCCTGTGGGAGATCTCGATCCAGACCGATCGCGCCGGGGCCCGCCGGCCGATGGGCGCCGTCCAGCAGTGCATGGATGCGGCGACCGACAAGCTGATGCGCGACACCGGCAGCGCGCCCGGCAAGCGCGACTGCTCGAAGCAGGACTTCCGCCACGAGGGCGGAAACCTGGTGGTCGACTCGGTCTGCAGGATCGACATGGGAACCGGCGCCACCACCGCCACCACCCATGCCGTGATCTCGGGCGACTTCAGCTCGGCCTATCACATGGAAAGCCGCTCGACCTACAGCCCGCCCTTCATGGGCCGGGCCGACGGCGCGGTGACGATGGACGCCAAGTGGCTCGGCCCCTGCCAGCCCGGCCAGAAGCCCGGCGACATGATGATGCCGGGCGGCATGAAGATGAACATCCTCGACGCGCTGGGTTCGGCGCCGAAGAAGTGAAGAATTGAGGCGGTCGCGCCAGGCGTAGGCCGCCGCCCACAGCGCCTCGCGGCCGCATCGATGCCGCGGCCGCGGTCCAGGTCCTACCATGTGCAACTGCCCATGAAAGCCGCGCCCCCGTCTCGCCTGGCCGAATCCGGTGACCTGATCGTCGCCCGTCCCGAAGGCCTCTACTGCCCGCCCGGCGACTTCTACATCGATCCCTGGCGGCCGGTCGAGCGGGCGGTCATCACGCATGCCCATTCCGACCATGCGCGCATCGGCCACGGCCATTACCTGGCGCAGGAAGGCAGCGAAGGCATCCTGCGCACCCGGCTCGGCGAGATCACGCTGCAGACGCTGCCCTATGGCGAGGCGATCGAGCATCGCGGCGTGCGGCTGTCGCTGCATCCGGCCGGCCACGTGCTCGGCTCTGCGCAGGTGCGGCTCGAACATGCCGGCCGCGTCTGGGTCGCCTCGGGCGACTACAAGACCGAGCCCGACGGCACCTGCGCGCCCTTCGAGCCGGTGCCCTGCGACACCTTCATCACCGAATCGACTTTCGGCCTGCCAATCTACCGCTGGCCGACGCAGGCCGCGCTGTTCACTGAGATCGACGACTGGTGGCGCGGCAACGCGGCGCAGGGCCGGGCATCGGTGCTGTTCTGCTATGCCTTCGGCAAGGCCCAGCGCATCCTGCATGGCGTGGATGCGAGCATCGGGCCGATCGTGGTGCATGGCGCGGTCGAGCCGCTCGATGCGGTCTATCGCGCGGCCGGTGTCGAGCTGCCGCCGACCTTGCGCGTGACCGATCCGGGCGTCGATGCGGCCGTGCTGAAGCGGGCGCTGGTGCTGGCGCCGCCGTCGGCGCAGGGCACGCCGTGGATGCGGCGCTTCGGCAACTACTCCGATGCCTTCGCCAGCGGCTGGATGCAGTTGCGCGGCACGCGGCGCCGGCGCGGCGTCGATCGCGGCTTCGTCATGTCCGACCACGCGGACTGGCCCGGCCTGCAGCAGGCGATCGCCGGCACTGGTGCCGAACGCGTCTTCGTGACCCATGGCAGCGTGGCGGTGCTGGTGCGTTGGCTGCGCGAGGCGGGGCTGGACGCGCAAGGCTTCAAGACCGAATACGGCGACGAGGACTCCGACAGCGCAGCCGCCGCGCCGGCCGCCGCGACGCCCGTCGAAGCCGGCGCCGCGGACCGCGCCGAATGAAGCAGTTCGCCGCGCTCTACCGCGAGCTCGACACCACCACGTCGAGCCTGGCGAAGCAGGCCGCGCTGCAGCGCTACCTGAAGGAGGCGGCGCCTGCCGATGCCGCGTGGGCCGTCTATTTCCTGGCCGGCGGCAAGCCGCGCCAGCTGGTGCCGGCGAGCCTGCTTCGGCTGCTGGCGCAGCAGGCGGCGGGCCTGCCCGAGTGGCTCTTCGACGAAAGCTACGAGGCGGTCGGCGACCTGGCCGAAACCATCTCGCTCCTGCTGCCGCCGCCGACCGAGTCGCACGAGATGGGCCTGGCCGAGTGGATCGAGGCGCACCTGCTTCCGCTGCGCAAGACGCCGCCCGAGCTGCTCGCCGACACGTTGCGTGCGCAATGGCGGCGGCTGGCGGTCGAGGAGCGGCTGGTCTACTTCAAGCTCATCACCGGCGGCTTCCGCGTCGGCGTCTCACGGCTGCAGGTGACGCAGGCGCTGGCGGCGGTCGGCGCGCTCGATGCCAAGCGGGTGGCGCAGCGGCTGATGGGCTACACCCATATCGCCGGCCAGCCGAGCGCCGCCGACTATGCCGCGCTGATCGCGCCCGAGAGCCATGGCGAACTCGACCAGAAGACCAGCGGCGAGCCCTATCCCTTCTTCCTCGCGCATCCCTTCAACCAGCAACTCGCGAGCTTCGACGCGCTGCTCGGCACGCCAGCGCAATGGATCGTCGAATGGAAGTGGGACGGCATCCGCGCGCAGCTGGTCAAGCGTGCCGGGCAGGTGTGGCTGTGGTCGCGCGGAGAGGAACTCGTCACCGACCGCTTTCCCGAACTCGCGACCCTGGGCGAGGCGCTGCCCGACGGCACGGTGGTCGATGGCGAGATCGTGGTCTGGCGCGATGACAAGGTGCAGCCCTTCGCCGAACTGCAGCGCCGCATCGGCCGCAAGACGCTTGGCGCCAAGCTGCTGCGCGAGATCCCGGTGGTGCTGCTGGCCTACGACCTGCTCGAATGGCAGGGCCGCGACCTGCGCGCGCTGCCGCAGCAGGAGCGCCGCGCGCTGCTCGACGACCTGGTCGCGAGCGCCGCGCATCCGACCCTGATCGCCAGCCCGATGCTGCACGGCACCGACTGGCAGGACCTGGCGCGCCAGCGCGAGCAGGCCCGCGCGATGGGTGTCGAAGGGATGATGCTCAAGCAGCGCGACGCCAGCTACGGCGTCGGCCGCACCAAGGAGGCCGGCGTCTGGTGGAAGTGGAAGATCGACCCGCTGTCGGTCGATGCGGTGCTGGTCTATGCGCAGCGCGGCCACGGCCGGCGCGCCAGCCTCTACAGCGACTACACCTTCGCCGTCTGGGATGCGCCGCCGGAAGCGCCGGAGCGCAAGCTGGTGCCTTTCGCCAAGGCCTATTCGGGGCTCACGGATGCCGAGATGGCACGGGTCGACGCGGTGATCCGCAAGACCACGATCGAGAGCTTCGGGCCGGTTCGCAGCGTGAAGCCGACCCTGGTCTTCGAGCTCGGCTTCGAAGGCATCGCCCGCAGCGGCCGGCACAAGAGCGGCATCGCGGTGCGCTTCCCGCGCATGCTGCGCTGGCGCGAGGACAAGCCGGTCGAAGAAGCCGACAGCCTTCAGACCCTGGCCGCGCTGCTGCCCGCATGACGACGCGCCGCGCTCTCGATGCCTGGTTCGCCGCGCGCGGCTGGAAGCCCTTCGCCTTCCAGCGCGAGGTCTGGCGGGCCATCGCGCAGGGACGCTCCGGCCTGCTGCATGCGACCACCGGCGCGGGCAAGACCTATGCGGTGTGGCTGGGCGCGCTGCTGGCCTTCGCGGCGCCGGCGAAACGCCGCAGGGCGGCAGCTCCGCTCACCGTCCTCTGGCTCACGCCGATGCGCGCGCTCGCTGCCGACACCCTGCGCGCGCTGCAGCAGGCGCTCGACGGCCTGGGTGATGACATCGCGCCGTGGAGCGCCGGCGCACGCAGCGGCGACACTTCCGCCGCCGAGCGCAGCGCGCAGAGCCGTCGGCTGCCGACCGTGCTCGTCACCACCCCCGAGAGCCTGTCGCTGATGCTGGCGCGGGACGACGCGAGGGATGTGCTCGGCAGCCTGCAGCTGGTGGTGGTCGACGAATGGCACGAGCTGCTCGGCAACAAGCGCGGGGTGCAGGTGCAGCTGGCCCTCGCGCGGCTGCGGCGCTGGAATGCGCAGCTGTCAGTTTGGGGTATGTCGGCCACGCTCGGCAACCTGCAGGAGGCGATGCGCACGCTGCTCGGCGATGCGCCGGACGGCCTCCTGGTGCAGGGCGAGGTGCCCAAGCAACTGGTCGTCGATTCGCTGCTGCCAGGCCGCGCCGAGCGCTTTCCCTGGGGCGGCCATCTGGGTCTCACGATGCTGCCGCAGGTGATCGAGGAGATTGCGGCCAGCGGCACCACGCTGGTCTTCACCAACACGCGTTCGCAGGCCGAGATCTGGTATCAGGCGATGCTCGAAGCCAGGCCCGAGTGGGCCGGCCGCATCGCGCTGCATCACGGCTCGCTCGACCGCGAGGTGCGCGAATGGGTCGAGCTCGGCCTCAAGAAGGGCGAGCTGCGGGCGGTGGTCTGCACCTCGAGCCTCGACCTCGGCGTCGACTTCCTGCCGGTCGAGCGGGTGCTTCAGGTCGGCTCGCCGAAGGGCGTCGCGCGGCTGCTGCAGCGGGCCGGCCGCTCGGGCCACGCGCCGGGCCGGCCGTCGCGCATCACGCTGGTGCCGACCCACAGCATCGAGATGGTCGAAGGCGCCGCTGCCCGCGCGGCCATCGCCGCCGGCCACATCGAGGCCCGCCATTCGCCCGAGCAGCCGCTGGACGTGCTGGTGCAGCATCTGGTCACGATCGCGCTGGGCGGCGGCTTCGTGTCGGATGCGCTCTACGACGAGGTGCGCGCCACCACCGCCTATGCGCAGCTGTCGCGCGAGAGCTGGCAGTGGTGCCTGGACTTCGTCGCGCAGGGCGGCGCCTCGCTGGCCGCCTATCCGGACTACCGGCGCGCGGTGCCCGATGCCGAAGGCGTCTGGCGCGTGCCCGATGCGCGGCTCGGCCGCCGCCATCGCATGAACATCGGCACCATCGTCAGCGATGCCAGCATGGCGGTGCAGTACCTGCGCGGCGCAAGGATCGGCAGCGTCGAGGAAAGCTTCGTCGCCCGCATGAAGCCGGGCGACGCCTTCCTTTTCGGCGGCCGCATGCTGGAGCTGGTGCGAGTGCACGAGATGACCGCCTGGGTGCGCAAGGCGAGCGGCAGGCGCGCCACCGTGCCACGCTGGAACGGCGGCCGCATGCCCTTGTCGAGCACCCTGGCCGATGCGGTCGTGCAGCAGCTGGCGCTGGCCGACGAAGGCCGCTACGACTCGCCCGAGATGCAATGCGTGCGGCCCCTGCTCGAGATCCAGCAGCGCTGGTCCGCGCTGCCGACGCCGCAGACCCTGCTGGCCGAGACGCTGAAGACGCGCGAGGGCTGGCACCTCTTCCTCTATCCCTTCGCCGGGCGGCCGGTGCACCTGGGCCTTGCGAACCTGATCGCCTGGCGCGTCGCGCAGCACCAGCCGCGCACCTTCTCGATCGCCTTCAACGACTACGGCTTCGAACTGCTGAGCGCGACAGAGGTCGACTGGCCGACCCTGCTGCCCGAGGTGCTGCGCGCCGGCCACGACGCCGAGGCGCAGGACGCCATCGCCCATCACGACGAACGCAGCGCCCTGCTGCACGAGGTGCTGGCCTCGCTCAACGCGACCGAGCTGGCGCGCCGGCGCTTTCGGGAGATCGCGCGGGTCTCGGGGCTGATCTTCCAGGGCTACCCGGGCGAGAAGCGCAGCAGCAAGCAGCTGCAGGCATCGTCCTCGCTGTTCTACGAGGTCTTTCGCAAGTACGACCCGGCGAACCGCCTGCTGCAGCAGGCCGAGGCGGAGCTGCTGGCGCAGGAGCTGGAGATCGGCCGGCTGCGCGCCAGCCTCGAGCGCATGGCGACCCAGCGGCTGGTGCTGCGCCAGCTGGCGCGGCCGACGCCTTTCGCGTTCCCGCTGATGGTCGAGCGCTTCCGCGAGAAGCTGTCGAACGAGAGCGTCGCCGATCGCATCGCGCGCATGGTCGAGCAACTGGAGAAGGCGGCGGGCGGCGCGGTGCAGGTCGGCGGCGCGGAGCCGGATTCGGCCCGGGTCGCGGTGAAGGATGCGCTGGTCTTCGGGCAGGAACGCGCGTCGGCCGCGAACACCCCGGCGAAGCCGCGCCGTCGCCGGATCTGAGAGACTGCGTCGGGTGTCTTCTACTGCTTCACCCTGCCGCATCGTGCTGGCCGGCCAGGCGGTCGAGCTGCTGCACGAACGGGCGCTGTGGTGGCCGGCCGAGCGCCGGCTGTTCGTGGCCGACCTGCACCTCGGCAAGGCCGCGAGCTTCCGCGCGCTCGGCCAGCCGGTGCCGGGCGGCACCACGCAAGAGAACCTGGCCCGTCTCGACGGCCTGATCGAACAGCACCGGCCGCGCGAGCTGGTCTTCCTCGGCGACTTCCTGCATGCGGCGCAGTCGCGCACCGCGCCGCTGCTGGCCGCGGTCGCCGACTGGCGGGCGCGTCATGCCGGGATCGACTGCACGCTGGTGCGCGGCAACCACGACCACCGCGCGGGCGATCCGCCCGAGTCGCTGCGCATCGAGATCGTCGACGAGCCGCACCTGCTCGGCCCCTTCGCCGCCTGCCATCACCCGCAGTCGCATCCGACGCACTTCGTGCTGGCCGGCCACCTGCATCCCAGCTGCAGGCTGCACGGCCCCGGGCGAGACAGCCTGCGCATGCCCTGCTTCGTGCGCGAAGCCGGCCGCATGGTGCTGCCCGCATTCGGCGAATTCACCGGCGGCTGGCGGGTCGAGCCGGCGCCGGGGCGCGTCTTCTATGGCGTGGCGGGCGCGGCGGTGTGGCCGCTGCCGGTCGGCGGCTGAGGCGCCGGCCCGAGTGCGTGCGCTCCGGGGCCGGCCCGGCATCGGTGTCGTGCCGATGCGCGAAGCCCGGAGTCGGCCGCGATGCGGGCCATTCGCTTTGGCGGTAAAAACGCCGGATGGATGATTCCGCCAATCCGAGGCCCGTCGCCGACCTGCGCGAGCACGCGATCGAATTGCTGACACAGGCGGCCTCGATGGTCGGCCTGTCGGTCGACGAGGCCCGGCTGGTGGTCGACGCGATGCGCCCGGTGCACCTGCTGGCCGACACGCTGCTCTTCGAGCAGGGCGACTCGGTCGACAACGACTACATGGCGCTGGTGCTCGACGGGCAGGTGCGGGTCGCGACCAGCGCCGGCGACGCCGCCGAGGAAGTGGTCGTCTCCATCGTTGGCCCAGGGCAGCTGATCGGCGAGATGGGCGTGGTGGACGGCGGTCCGCGCTCGGCCAGCTGCACCGCGATCACCGAGGTCAAGCTCGGCGTGATGTCGCGCGAGGCCCTGCTGCAGCTGGTGGCCGAGCATCCGTCCGCCGCCGCGGCACTGATGATGGGCATGGTCAGGAATCTGGCGCTGCGGCTGCGCGAAGGCAACCGGCGGCTGCGCACGCTGTCGCAGGTCACCCGCGCGCTGCAGAAGGAACTCGACGCCTCGCATGCGGTGAACCGCAGGCTGCTGGATTCGAGGGATTGAACTTCGGCGCCAGGGGCGGAACCTGGCGACGGCGCGGCAGATCAATTCGTGGCTGTGACTTCGGCAGACGCGGCAGCTGGCGCGCTGCACGACGGATCGACCTTGTCCAGCGTCAGCGCCAATTGCTCCACCAGGCGATCGCTGTAGCCCTTGTTGGGATGCACGCCATCCAGCAACTCCGGAGCGCCTTGGAATGGGACGCTCCCCCAATCGGCGAATTCGGTGCCGGTGGCGTCTGCCACCGACCGTGCGAGCAGGTCGTAGTTGTCCCTCAGTGACACCTTGCCGGCATCGAGGATCGGGTTCGGGACCTGACGCGCAAAGCCGGTCAGCACGGGCGTGCGGCCTTCGCTCTTGACCTGGACGATCAAGGCGCGGAGCTGCGTCGCGAAAAGGTTGCCGGGCACGCTGTTCCATCCATCGATCACACCGTTCTCGATCACGACGATGCTGGCGCTGCGCGGTTGCTGGGCGAAGTCCGGCGTCAACATCGAAAGCATGGTGCCGGCGACCGAGTGGTCGGCGACCACGTCGAAGCCGGGTCTGATCCGCTGCAGGGTCATGGCCGGCGTCTCGCCGGTGCCGTTGCCCGCCATGATCGAGTCTCCGTAGAGCTCCACCGTGCATGCGCCCGGGAGCTCCTTCGGCCTGGCTTCGTCCGTGCTCGATTTCTTCTCGCTTCGAGCAGGCGCGGCTGCCGCGAAATTGCCAAGGGAGCCGGCACCGCCGCCGCCGCCACCACAAGCGGTCAAGGAAATGCAGGCAATTGCCGTCGCAACGGCCATCAGTTTGAGTCGTTCCATCGTCATCAAGACAAGTTAAAAATTGTTAACAAAACTAAATTAACAATTGAGCCGACTTGTCATCGATGAGAAATATCTGATCGATCAATTAATTGGAGCGATCCGACGATGCATAAAGAAAAGTCTTGCGATTTTTCTATTTCGCGCATTGATTGCGCAGTTGCCTTTGTCGGGCGATCTCCATTGAGATGGCTTTGCCAGGCGGTTTTTCAGACGATTCGGATGGACGTCCCGAGTGGAGATTCATAGGCTGCTCTAATGAGCTTCGCCCCCGATCAATATGCAAATACGGCTTTGCGTCTTGCGCCACGCGCACTGTCCCCGGACACCGAATCCAGCCTCGGCACCCAATCAATCTCACCGCGATTCATTTCGATATCTCAGGTGCCGCCACCATCGGCAATTCAATTGCGAGACAGCAACCTGGCGCCTGTCTTCATGCGCGCCAATGCGTTTCGAACGGCCATCGAAAAAGCGCAAGACGCGATCTTCGACCGGGAAATGATTCGCTGCCGCGATGCGCTGGGCGGCCGAATGTTCGAAGCGTTGGTGGCCCGGTCGAAGCTCTGCGGCTTCGACCCGCGTCTCGACACCCATCCGATGGCAGTGCCGATGGGCTCGGATCAAGTCGATGCGATCGAATCCGAGGCGCTGCTCCAAGTGACTTTTGCAGATGTCGGCTTCGCCACCCGTCTCTGGTCGGAGGCCTTCGAGCCGCGTGTGAATGTCATGGTGCGCCTGAGCTTCCTGGATGGTTCCAGGCGTCACTTCACCGAACTCTTCTACTACGGCGCCAATGCTTCAGGCGAGACGGCATGGAGCATTCCGGCAGACCCCGGACACGTCTTCTCGAACCATAAGGCGTTGCTCGGCAGCCCCGATGCGGTCGCCGATGCGTTCACGGGCGCCATTGGCCGTCTGTCGGCTCGCATCGTCCAGCGTGTCGCCGCGCAGATGGCCTCAGGCCTGCCGTTCGAACGTCGCGTCGGTCCGCGCAAGGAAAGCGTCACGACTGCGGCACCGGCATCCCGCCTCGCTCCCGCGTAACGACGCTTTCACAACACCACAGGCGCATCCGGCAGCTCGTTCCGATCCGCCTCGCCCGACGCCCGCGGAAAGTGCGCCACCAGCAGCGCAGACACTTCCTCCAGCGCCAGCGTCACGCCGTCCTCGTAGCGCCCTTCCTTGAACGCTTCGCCCATGCGGCGCGCTGTGGCTGCCCAGTCCTCGGTGTCGACCCGCGCGTCGATTCCGCGGTCGGCGACGATCTCGATCGCGTGCTCGGCCAGCAAGAGGTAGATCAGCACGCCGTTGTTGTGCTCGGTGTCCCAGACCCTCAGCTTGCCGAACAGGGTGACCGCGCGCTCGCGCGCCGGCGCGTCGCGCCGCAGGTAGGACCAGGGCAGGCCGGCCTCGACGCAGATGCGGACCTGGCCGGTATGGCGCTGCTCGCTGGCGGTGACGCGGCGGGTGAGGCGCTCCATCGCATCGGGCGGCAGGGCGCGACGCACGTCGGCCTGGTCGGTCCAGCGGTGCCGCCAGAGGCGGGTCAGGCGCGATGCCATATCACCAGCTTCCGGAGGCGCCGCCGCCGCCGAAGTTGCCGCCGCCGCCGGAACTGAATCCGCCGCCGCCGCCACCGCCGAAGCCGCCACCGCCGCGGCCGCCAAATCCACCACCACCCAGGCCTCCGAGCCCGCCGAGCCCACCCAGTCCGCCGCCGCGTCCCGGGCCGCCGCCCGCCACGCTCGACAGCAGGGTGAAGAGCAGGGCGCCCAGTCCGGCCAGCACCGCGATCACGATGCTGGAGGTCAGCAGCATCACGACCACGCCCACGCCGCCGCCCAGCGCCAGCGAGCCGACCGTCTTGCCGAGGATGCTGCGCGCGATCGGGCCGCCGGCCAGCACCGCGATGAACAGGAAGATGCCCAGGTCCTGCCAGTTGAAGCCCTCGCCGCGGGCGCCGCTGCCGCGCTCGAACTGGCCGCTCTTGACGTCGGGCAGGGGCTCGCCGCTGACCCGTGCGATCAGCTGGTCGGCCGCGGCATCGAGGCCGCCGGCGAAGTCGCCTTGCTGGAAGCGCGGCTTCATCGCGTCGTCGATGATGTGCGCCGCCGCCAGGTCGGGCACCGCGCCCTCCAGGCTCTTGGCGACCTCGATGCGCATCTTGCGGTCGTCCTTGGCGACGATCAGCAGGATGCCGTCGCCGACTTCCCTGCGGCCGATCTTCCAGGCGTTGCCGATCCGGTTGGCGTAGCTCGCGATGTCTTCCGGCGCGGTGGTCGGCACCATCAGCATCACGATCTGCGAGCCCTTGGTCTTCTCGAAGGCGGCGAGCTTGGCTTCCAGCGCATCGCGCTGGGCCGGCTGCAGGGTGCCGGTCTGGTCGATCACCCGCGCGCTGAGCGCCGGCACCGGCAGCAGCGCCTGGGCTCGCGCGCCGACCAGCGCGAAAACCGCCAGCAGCAGGAAGGCCGCCAGCGCGCGCCAGGACCGCAGGGCCGTCATGCGGCGGCTCCTTACTTCTTCGGCGTGCCGAAGTCGACCGTCGGCGGGGCCGAGATCTGGGCCTCGTTCTGCACGGTGAAATTGGGCTTGGGGCTGTAGCCCATCACCTTGGCCGTCAGGTTGGTCGGGAAGCTGCGTGCCAGCACGTTGTAGTCCTGCACCGTCTGGATGAAGCGGTTGCGCGCCACGGTGATGCGGTTCTCGGTGCCTTCGAGCGTGACCCGCAGGTCGCGGAAGGCCTGGTTGGCCTGCAGCGTGGGGTATTGCTCGGACACCGCCATCAGCCGCGACAGCGCGCCGGACAGCTCGCTCTGCGCCTGCTGGAAGCGCTCGAAGGCGGCGGGGTCGTTGAGCGTCTCGGGCGAGACCTGGATCGAGGTCGCCTTGGCCCGGGCCTCGATCACCTTGGTGAGGGTGTCCTGCTCGAAGTTGGCCTGGCCCTTGACCGTGGCCACGATGTTGGGCACCAGGTCGGCGCGGCGCTGGTACTGGTTGAGCACCTCGCTCCAGGCCGACTTGCTGGCCTCGTCGAGGCGCTGGAAGTCGTTGTAGCCGCAGCCCGCGAGCGACAGGGCCGCGAGGACGATCAGAAGCCAGCGTTTCAACATGTCCGGACCTCATTTGAACGAAGTCGGCAAAGGTAGCATAGAAGCATGGCACCAGACCCTTCGCAAGCCCTGCGGGCGATGTCCGGGCGGCCGGCCGCAGCGCCATTCGCCGGCGCGCGCGGCACGCTGCTCATCGCCGGCGCCACCGGGGCGCTGGGGCACGAGCTGGTGCGCCGGCTGGCCGGACGCCATCGCTTCGAGCACACGCTGGTGCTGACCCGGGAGCCGATCCGCGAGGGCCTGCGCGGGGTCGAGCTGTGGCAGGTGCCGGCGGCGCCTATCGCCGAGTGGCCCACGGTCGCGGCCGACACCGCGCTGGTGCTCTTCGAGCCGCCCCGCCTCTACTACGACCGCGAACGCGCCCTCTGGACGCCCGAGCCGGCGCAACTGCCGCAACTGGCGGCCTGGCTGCGGGCCTGCGGGGTGCGCAACCTCGCGGTGGTGCAGCCGCATGTGCAGGGCCGGCTGCCCGAGGCGCTCAAGCACGGGCTGGCCAGCCTGGACGAGCAGGCGGTGGCCGCGCTCGGCTTCGACCGGCTGCTGCTGGTGCGCTCGGCGCAGAAGCCCGGGCCGGTCCGATACCCAAGCCTGGGCGATCGGCTGGCCGCCTGGATGCTGTCGGTCGGCCGCTTCATGGTGCCCTCGAGCGAGCAGCCGGTGCGCGCTTCCAAGGTGGCCGAGATGGTCGACGTGGCCCTGCGCATCGCGCCGCCCGGTGTCCATGTGGCGGCGCCCGAGGTCGTCTGGCGCGCCACCCAGGGCGAACTGCGCTCGGTGGTCGAGGGCTGGGTCGGCGCCGCGCCCTGACCGATCGGCGCGCAGGGGTGGCAACCGGAGGCAAAATCGGCGCTCTCCTCCTGCATCCCTCATGTCCACCAAAGCCAAACTCCGCGCCGGCTCCGTCGGCGGAAGCGCCGACGACGTCGAAGCCGCCTTTTACGAAGCCCTGCAGCGCGGCGATGTCGATGCGCTGATGCACTGCTGGGCCGACGAGGAAGAAGTCTTCTGCGTGCACCCGGGCGGCCCGCGCCTGGTCGGCACCGGCGCGATCCGCGCGGCCTTCGAGCAGATGTTCGGCAACGGCAGCATCCAGGCCACCCCGGCGCGGGTGCGCAAGGTCGAATCGCTGGCCAGCGCGGTGCACAACGTGCTCGAGCGCATCGAGGTGCTGACCGCCGAAGGGCCGCGCCATGCCTTCGTGCTGGCCACCAACGTCTACCACCGCACGCCGCAGGGCTGGCGCATGGTGGCGCACCACGCGAGCCCGGGCAGCTCGCAAGAGCCCGGCGACGCCCACGAGGCGCCGCAGACCCTGCATTGATGCAAGCCTACGTCGCGCCCCGCTGGCTGCCCGGAGGCAATCTCCAGACCATCTGGCCCGCGCTGTGGGCGCGCAGGGTAGAGCAGCCCCTGCCCGACTACCGGCGCGAGCGCTGGACCACGCCGGACGGCGACTTCATCGACGTCGACTTCCTCGATGCGCCCGGCGATGCGCCCAAGCCGCTGCTGGTTCTCTTCCACGGCCTGGAGGGCTCCTCGCGCAGCCACTACGCGGAGGCCTTCGCCGGCTTCGCGGCGGCGCGCGGCTGGGACTATGCGGTGCCGCATTTCCGCGGCTGCAGCGGCGAGCTGAACCTGGCGCCGCGGGCCTACCACTCGGGCGACTATGAGGAGATCGGCTGGATCGTGACGCGCCTCGGCCAGGCGCGGCGCGGCGCCCCCGTGCTGGCCGCCGGCGTCTCGCTGGGCGGCAACGCGCTGATGCGCTGGGTCGAGGAGGCCGGCGGCGAGGCCTCGAAGACGCTCGCCGCGGCGGCCTCGATCTCGGCCCCGCTCGACCTGGCCGCCGGCGGCGAGGCGATCGGCCGCGGCTTCAACCGGCTGGTCTACACCCGCATGTTCCTCGGCACCATGAAGCCGAAGGCGCTGGCCAAGCTGGCCCAGCATCCGGGCCTGTTCGACCGGCAGGCGCTGATGGCGGCGCGCGACCTGCGCGATTTCGACAACGTCTTCACCGCGCCCCTGCACGGCTTTCGCGATACCGACGACTACTGGTCGCGCTGCTCGGCCAAGCCGCACCTGCACCTGGCGCGCATCCCGACCCTCGTGGTGAACGCGGCCAACGACCCCTTCGTGCCCGCGTCCAGCCTGCCGGCGCAGCGGGACGTCGGCAGCCACGTGACGCTATGGCAGCCCGCGCATGGCGGCCACGTGGGTTTTCCCGGCGGGCCGCCGCCCGGCCATGTGCGCACCATGCCCGGCCAGGTGGTCGACTGGCTGGGCCGGAACGCCTCGCTGCCGGCGCGCTTCGGCTAGCGACATCGTCGGCGCCCGTCGAACGCCTGGATCGCCGACGCCCGCGAGGCGCAGAATCGCGTCATGGATGACATCGTCAGGCAGGCCCTTGCCAAGTGGCCCAATGTCCCGCATTGCTACGGCTGGCTCGGCCTCGACGCGCGCGGCAACTGGTACATGCGCGACGACCGCACCCAGGCCATGGGCCCCTTCGCCCAAGCCAAGGGCTCGCAGCTGCGCCACGAGAAGCTGGTCGAGTTCATCCAGCGCAACTACGAGCACGACGCCCAGGGCCAGTGGTTCTTCCAGAACGGGCCGCAGCGGGTCTATGTCGAGCTGGAAGTCGCGCCCTGGGTCTGGCGCATCGGCAACGACTTCAGCGTGCGCTCGCATGCCGGAGCGGCGGTCGAGCCGGGCGGCTGCCTGCTGGACGAGTCGGGGCGGCTCTATCTTGCGGCGCCGATCGGCCTGGGGCTGGTCCACACCCAGGACGTCGGCATCGCGGCCGAGGCGATCGAGCAGGGCCTGTGGACGCCGCAAGAGGTGCGCGCGGCCGATCTTCCGGCGCGCTTCGGCTTCGTGACCAACCCGGCGGCGAGCCAGCCGGCGCATCCGGCCCCCGCCGCGTCCGCACCGAAGGCCTAGCGGCTTCGGCACATCGGCGCGCCATTCGACGTCGCCGCCGCCCCATGAAAAATGTCCGCTGTCAAGTCTTCCATGCAGACATGCAGCGGGGCAAAAGGTCTTATGGGGTAGTAGGTTAGGCTAGATTTCAGCCGTTGTGTGCTCTTGCTGCTTTTCGAGCTAGGTGTCGCATAGGCGCTTCGCGGTGGTAAGCGCAAGGGCACCGCAGCAGGCAAGGTCGCATCGGTCGTCATAGTCCTGCACTCCCAGAAAGCTCCTCAAAAGCGAAAGCGCAGCCAGTGGGCTGCGCCTTCTTGGTGAGTGGATGGCGGATACGCCCGCATCGTCAACCCGACTTCGGCGGTGCGGCCTTGCTCCCGCTTCCCTTCCTGAATCCCCGATCCCCCGCCATGAACGCCTCCAGCATGTGCGGAATCAACGTCGTCGCATCGACCGCTTTGCCGTATGCCTGCGCGTGCAACGCGGCGTAGCGGTCGAGGTCGGCTTTCAGGCTGGCCGGGCAAGCGAAGGTCAGCTTCACATTCTCGGTCTTGGGCAGCGGCCCGAGCCGCAGCCTCTTGGTCGCGCTCATCGCATTGCACCCCGATTGAAGAACAGTGGCTGGTACGGCCGCAACACCAGATCGCGATTGACGATGATCCGCACCGGCAGGCCCGGCCGTTCGGTCAGCGTCGGCTGGATGTTCATGTTGCGCCGGATCATCTCCTGGCCGACCTGGTTGATGCTGTCCTGCGCGCTGTCGCGTCCGGCGATCACGATCCGGTTGCCGTTCTGCCGGTTCTCCGGCGCGGCCAACTCGGCACCCACGCCCAGCAACGTGGTCAACGCCGCACCCGCGAAGACGCGATCCCAGTGCCAATCGACGCCATCCTCCAGGCCGGCGTAACCGGCCGGGTCGGTGCCCGCGAGGTTGTCGAGCTTCAGCGAAGACGTGTCCGGCAGGATGACGCGGTTCCACACCACCTGCACGCGGCTCTGCCCGTAGCTCACCTGGCTGTTGTATTTGCCCAGGATGCGCGAGCCTTGGGGGATCAGCAGAAACTTGCCCGTGGCCGTGTCGTAGACCGGCTCCGTCACCGTGACGATCACGTCGCCCGGCAAGTCCGACTTGATGCCCGTCACCAGCGCCCCGGCGATCACCGTTCCCGCCATGACCTGATACGGCGAGACCGGCATTTGCAGATTGCCGGAGTTGCGGGTTTCCGTAGAACCGCCTTTCAGGAACGCCTCTTTCTGGTCTTGCCGGTTCTGCACCGCGGTGGGGTCGGCAGGCTGGGCCGCCGTCGAGGCTGGCCCGGCGGCCAGCGGGTCGAAGCCGGCCAAGGCGCTGCCAGGCGCAACCGCAGCGGCTTGCGCTGTTCCCGGTGCGGCGGCCTTGCCCTGGTTGCCCGAGCGGAAGAACACCGACGAACCCGCCGCCGCATCAGCCTCCTTGCGCCGTGCATCCTCCGGGTCGTGCCCCGGTGGCGCATACGTCGGCGTCACCGGCTGCTGCGACTTCACGATGGCCGGGCCGAGATCGCCCGGCAGCGGCGGCCCCAGCTCGGGCACCTTCGGCGGCAGCTTCGAGTAGTCGGCCGGCAGGCCATCCAGCCCTTCGGACTTCGACACGCGATCGACGTTGTACAGCTCGGTCTGCTCGCCCGCGCCACGCCGATGCGGCTGCAATGACCAGATCGTGGCCCCCAGCACGGCGACCGACAGGCCGCCGACGAGGATGGCCAGCGTGCGCCGGTTCAAGCGTGTGACCGGACGCGGCTGGGCGCGCAGCGCCACCGCCTCGGGTGCTACCTTGCCCGCCTGCGGCGCGGCGAGGTCAGGAGTGTCGTCCTGGCTCATGGTCAGTTCCTCCGCGCCACGCCATCCGTGCGCTCGATCCGCACCACGTCACCGCCATCACCGCCCAGGCGCAGTTCGGCCGCGCCGAACAGCCGATCCACGATGTAGTACGGCGGGCGGAAACGGTAGTTCACCAGTTGCCCGTCGCCCTGCGCGCCGATCACGAACAAGGGCGGCAACTCGCCTTGCGCGATGCCCGGCGGGAACTGGATATAGACCTTCTCGCCGTCATCGAAGGCGCGCAGCGGCTTCCACGGCGGATTGCTGCCCGACACGGCGTAGCGGAAGCGGATCTTCTCCAGCGACAGGCCGGTATCGACCGGCGCGGCGGCGCTGGCCGCCTGCGACTGGCGCTGCAAGGCCAGCATCTTGTCCTTGGGATATTCCCAGGACACCGACGCCATCCACGTCTTCTCTGTCGATGTCAGTTCCAGCAGGTAGGTGCGCCGGCTGGTGGTGATGACCAGATTCGTCTTCAACCCCGAGCGGATCGGCTTGACCATCACATTGACGCGCAGCGCATCACCGCTGCCGCTCGATGTGTCCCCGACGATCCAGCGTACCGTGTCGCCCGCCGCCACCGTCACCAGCTCCTCACCGGGCTGGAGCGCGATTACCGTCACGCGGCCTACGGCCGCATAGACCTGATACAGCGCGCCGTCCGTGAAGGGCCAGACTTGAATTGCGTTGACGTAGCCCTCGCGCGTCGGTGCAATGCGCGCTTCGGCATTGGCGCGGGACACGCGCACGGTTTCATCGGCGGGTTCCGGCGTGGGCTTGGCATCCGGCACACTTTTCATCTGCGCCGGCATCGGCAGCACCTGCGGCACGGTCACCACCTCCACAGGCGCAGGCGGCTCTGGCAGCGGCTGGGCCTGTACCGGCTCATCAAGCGAAATGGTCGGCGGCGGCTTGCCCTGCGTGGCGCAGCCAGAGAACAGCACGGTCGAAGCCAGAAGCATCACCGGCAAGACGGATTTACGGAAAAGA
>Ga0265327_10002302_pt1 | contig 20422 bp, 24 predicted proteins | sample 41621metaG_FD_202089 | JGI IMG/M metagenome (GOLD analysis project Ga0265327, IMG submission 202089) | Rhizosphere microbial communities from Carex aquatilis grown in University of Washington, Seatle, WA, United States - 4-16-21 metaG | ecosystem: Host-associated > Plants > Roots > Rhizosphere...
GAGAGACAGACGACGCGGCTTGGTCTTAGTGAATACCGGTACCGGCAAGGGTAAGTCTTCAAGCGCTTTGGGCATGGTTTTTCGCGCCGCCGGCTGGGATATGAAAATTTGCGTTATTCAATATATTAAGGGGCAATGGCAAACCGGCGAACAAAAAGCCGCGGCACGGTTTGACAATATTGAATGGCATGCGCTGGGTGACGGTTTTACCTGGGATACTAAAAATCCGGAACAGGATATAAAAACCAGTCGGGAAATTTGGGAATTCAGTAAAGCCAAGATTCTGTCCGAGCAATTCGACCTGGTATTGTTGGATGAGATTAATTACTGCTGCGGCTATAATTGGATTTCCGGTCAGGAAATAGCCGATTTTATTGATAATGAAAAACCGGCCTGGATGCATTTAATATTGACCGGACGCAATGCGGCGCCTGAAGTCATTAGTTGTGCCGATACCGTGACCGAAATGGTTAAAATAAAACACGCTTTTGAACAAGGGATCAAGGCTGAACAGGGCATCGAATTTTAGAAAAATATCAGCCCGAGCGAGCCTCCGTCAGTGGCATAAGCCTGCTTATAAAAGTTCAACAGAATCGGTATGGAATTTTTAAGGTAAAGACGCCGGGCAAGCTGTAAAATGGTTGGCGATTGCCACAACAACAGGAGAAGAAAAATGTCAGAAGTACAAAAAATTATGATAGCGGTTGCCTCGGTTTTTATCATGGGCTTTGTTTTGGTCGGTCTAAGTAAGGAAGATCAGACGCCGGAACAAATGGAAGCGGCGGCAAAGATTAGAGGCATGGTCGCCATGCAAATGATGGCAAATGAGAAATGCCCGCAGAAAATTAAGGAAGTGACAGGAGAGCAGGTGTTTACTACGTCTGAAACCGAGAGTGACAAGGAAACCTATCTTACTCTGAAGTGGGTCGGTGAAAACGCTAATAACGGCGGTTTTAAAAAGGCGTCGTGCACACTGCATGCGTCTCTGGGCGGAATCTCGGAGTTAGTTATTGACGATAAGATCATCATCAAGAAAAAAATCTAAGTTATATGACATTCCGGTTGGACCATGCGCCCGCGCATGAGTTCATCCGTCTTCTGTTGGTAGGTCATCGGATCGATTCATCTGGCGATAACTCAGTGTCTTATTTCATGATTAGCGCTATTCAGGACTATGCTTCGTGCATCCAGCCTAAAAGACAGCGGTAAAATTTAAATACTATAAAGCGAATGTGCCTTAATCTACATGTACGTGGATAAGGCTAAAACAACAAAAAAGAAAATTTATGACAAAAACAATGATTAAGGGAGTTTTAAAAACATGGAAAGAGGATCGTGGGTTTGGCTTCATCTGTCCTGATGATGGAGGAAAAGATACTTTTATTCATATTTCGGCGCTTAAGGGAGCGAGCCGCCGTCCGATAACCGGGGATGTTATTTATTATCAGATTGCAAGAGATAACCAAGGCAAGTACAAAGCGGTCAATGCTCATATTGACGGTGTGGACATCTTGGAAGATAAAGCCGAAGCTTTGCCTAAACCCAATAAAAACGCGATGCTGGCAGCCTTGGCCTTGCTGGCGGTCGTCGCAGTTGTAGCGGTCATTTACACGACTTAATCGTTGCATAATGTTTACTATGTCGCTTACTATGGGTAAGCGACATATGAATTGATCCAGGTCGTATTAGATTTTGTCGTATTCCTTAGTACCTGCATATTAAGCCGAAGAATTCCAAATGAATAATGAGAACATGAAGCCCACCAACAATTTCAGGTGGATCCATCAGCACGTAGGCGAGCTTAAAGATTTTCATCCGTCAGCGATACGGATTGGCGATTCTAATTATTGCCAAGTTCTACAGCAGCAATGGCAAAGCGAAACCGAAGGCAAGCGGGAAGAGTGGCGGGATGTGCCGATGCATACGGACTTGACTGAAGAATATCAGAGTTAGGCATGCCGCATCCTTTTGGCTTGCCACGCCATGGGCGGAAGGGTGCCAATCGGATTGTTCCCGTGCTCGATTGCATCCATGCTATGGGTGCCGGTACTTGTTTTTCAGTTAATAAAATTTCAGCATTAGTTTCGTTGTCCGGTCTTTTCCAAGTCAGTATCCGGCAAGGGTTCAACCTTTCGGTAAGGGCATTCGCCCAGCTCCGCTTCAGAGTCGCTCAAGCGAATCCGATGATTCCTTTCCGGTCGGTAGGCCGGCTTAATTATCAAAAAACCTTCTTCAATATGCTGCGTGGGCCATTAGGCGATAAACCTTATAGTGTAAAAGCCATCGGTTTACGCGCCAAAAGATTAAAAATATCAGTTGGATGTATTGCAAAAGCAACGAAATATCCGAATTAGTGAGAAAGCAATGGATGAAAACAGCAGCTACATCGCCACGAACGATACCGGTCCCATTAAAATCAATACTTTTGGCGAAAAGTATTTTTACAATCTCAACCGGGACAGCTTCGATAAAATCAGTTCTCAAGCGTTATTCGACGCGAAATTCAGCGATAAACTATTTCAAGCTAATTCGCTAAACATCATCATCGGTACCGACTCCGGTTTATTACCCTTATATCTGCTGCAAAAAGGCTTGGCTAAGGGGACGCGTTATATTTTTATCGAGCCGGCCTTTATTCTTGAACAGCTCGTCAATCATCAATTACTCGAAGAGTTAGACCCGTCTATCGCTTGCATAACGCTTGAGCAGTGGGAAGAACAAACCCAATTGTTTAAAATGCAAGATTATTTTTATATTAATTCGGTTCGATCGTTTAATTCGTTTTGCGCCGAAGATGATAATTGCAACGCTTATGCCGAACTTAGCTGGCATATTGCCGAGGTACTTGCTCAGTGTCATTGGAACATAAATATGACGCTCGGCAATGAGACATTCACCTCTCGCCAGATCGCCAATTTAGCCGACAATCTATTACCCGCTAAATTACTGACTAATTCCTTTCAAGGTAAAACAGTGGTGTTGCTGGCGGGAGGGCCGTCACTGGATGAAGCTTTGCCTTGGGTGCAAACACACCGGCAACACCTTGTCGTTTTTTCGGTGTCGCGGATTTCCAGACAGCTAAAGAACGTCGGCATTGAGCCCGATTTTATCTTTTCCGTTGACCCAACGGAGTTGAGTTTCGACATTAGCAAAGAAATGCTGACTTTCAGTCGTCGGCCGGTTTTTATTTATTCTTACCACACCATACCGTTGCTGGTCAGTCAATGGCAGGGGCTTGGCCTTTATTTGGGCGCTCGGGTTGCGTGGAAATCGGCGCTAAACCATGACAATATTAGCGGGGCAGGGCCGACTGTGACCAATACCGCGTTAAGCGTGGCGCACAGTTTCGGTTTCAAACGTATTATCTTGGCCGGTGTCGATCTTTGTTTCACCAGGGACGGCTATACCCACGCCAACGGCAGCGATGAACAGATTGCCGGTCCCCGCTTTAATTTGACCTCGTTGCAGGTTGAAACCAATGGCGATTTCATGGCGCCAACCGGCTGCGACTTGCTCGCTGCAATCAAAATCTTGGCTATGCAAGCTAAAGTCCTTACTGCAACAGGCTGTCAAATCATTAATCCTTCCGTTAATGCCGCCAAAGTCAACGGCATAAGCCATATTCCCCTGGCGGATATTCGGCTTGACGATGAGGCCGTCGACGTAAGTTCAATTGTTGCTAAAAAAGTAAGCGCATCAATTCACCGCTTTTGCGACTATCCGGCAATCCTTAGCGAACTTCATCGCGTTCAATTTCAAATAAACGCCATCTTGCGTCTGGCCAAGAATGCTTTAGCCATCAATGAGAGCATGTATAACGCTCAGGGCGCTATAGAAAATTACAAAGACAAAAGAGAGCTGGACAAAATCGAAAAAAAGCTCAATCGCGATCATCGTCAATACAGCAAACTGGTTAAAAGGTTCGGCATCCGTAGCTTTCTAAAAATCACCAAGCCTTTTACCGATGAGGACTGGAGCGCGGAAGAAGCTAAGGACATGGGCAACGCTTATTATGAAGCTTATCGCGATGGCGCTGTTGCGCTGCTTAAATTGTTCAACGACGTTATCGAGCGTGTACGTTCACGCCAACAAGAAACCGGTGACACACCGGACTTTACTTTGCTCCTTAGTCAATGGCGCAAGGACCGTAGTTTCGGCCGGGCTAAGTTATGGCGGCAAAACCATGCCGACGCCGATATTCCAGCGTGCGTGCAGGCAGAGTTGGATGATTTGGAAAAGCTATTCACCGAGGTCTTGAATAAAAAAGATACCGTCCATATGGCGCGGGCAAAAAGTTACACCAGTTTTTCGATGTTAAAAAAACGCGCGGCTTTGCTGTTCAAGCATCAAAAAACACAAGAGTTAGCAGACTTATTAGCGGGCTTGGATAAGCATGAAGAGCAGGCGGCAGCCGTTCCCTATGTTCACTTAATTAACGGCTATCTGGCTGAATTACAAGATGATAATGAAACCGCAATAAGCGCTTATCACAACATCATTGAGAGTGAAGACTCGCCCTTACTGGAAGAGGCTTTGCTAAGAATCGCGGCTATCAGTATCGGCACAAACGACATCAACGATACTAACGCTTACTTATCGCTGCAATGCTTATCCCAGCTCAATCCGTTTTATCTACCCTTCTATGCGGAAATAGTCAATCTTCGAGGCGACGCCCTGGCGGCCATGGATGTTTATCATGAGTATATTAACCGGTTTCCCGAAGACGCTTTGGCGCAAATGAAATTAACGGCGCTCTATATGGAAAACAAGAGTTATGACGCAGCGGAATTGATGCTTGATTACATTTTGACGAAAACGCCGGATTCGAAGTCGGCTATCGATTTAAAAAAGCAATTGATTGGTTTAAAGGCGACTACCCGGCCGATATAAAAATAAAACGCGGATGGGGCGGTATCGCTACGATGCTATGGTTCCCACGCAGAGAGACTGTGCTATCGTTCCCACGCTCCGGCGTGGGAATGCAGTGGTAGACGCTCCAGCGTCCCGCAACGCTGGAGCGTTGCAGACTGAATTCCCACGCCGGAGCGTGGGAACTTATAAAATAAGCCGGTCCTGCGCTAAGGCGCAGACTTATTGCGGCCTACCTCCTGCTTTAAACAGACTTGTGTATAACGATGAGCGCCGGAGCTGGAACGATTTAAATTATCCATGCGCTGATGTTTTTAGTTTGCTCGTTGATTCCGCGCAATCAATGGGCGTATCTTGGAGAATTTCTTGAATGGATTTAACATAAACCAAAGTAGGGCAAGACCGGCAAAGCGCGCCGGCGGAAACTTGCATCATAAATTGTTGTGTCGGTTTGGGCGGCTACAGCAGAGTCATGCACCATTAGGAATTGAATAAAACATGTTAACCAATGCATCTATCCTCATCACCGGCGGCACCGGGTCTTTCGGGCATACTTTCGTACCTTTGACCTTGGCCAAATATAATCCGCGCCGGTTAGTCATTTTTTCACGCGATGAAATGAAACAGTGGGAAATGGCCAAGCTATACGGCAGCGATGACCGTGTGCGTTTTTTCATTGGGGATGTGCGCGATAAGGATCGTTTGGCGCGCGCATTGGACGGCATTGACTATGTCGTTCACGCGGCCGCCACCAAGATCGTGCCGACTGCCGAATATAATCCCTTCGAATGCGTCAAGACCAATATCATCGGCGCAATGAATCTGATCGACGCCTGTATCGATCATCGGGTCAAGCGAGTTATCGCGCTTTCGACCGATAAAGCCAGCAGTCCGGCAAACTTGTACGGCGCCACCAAATTGGCCTCGGATAAACTGTTTGTCGCAGGCAATGCTTATGCCGGGGCTCATAAAACCTGCTTTTCCGTAGTGCGCTACGGCAACGTAATGGGCTCGCGCGGTTCGGTTATACCGTTTTTTCTGTCGATTGCGGACAAAGGCATCTTGCCGATCACCGATGCCCGGATGACGCGTTTTATGATTACCTTGGAACAAGGCGTCGAATTGGTATGGCATGCTTTCAATGACATGGTCGGCGGCGAAATTTACGTTAAAAAAATTCCGTCAATGAAACTGACCGATGTTGCCCTGACCTGCGTGCCTCATGCCGAGCATGAAATTGTCGGCGTGCGTCCCGGCGAAAAGCTGCATGAACAAATGATCGGCATAGAAGATGCGCTGTATACCTACGAGTACCCGGAGCACTTCAAAATACTGCCTGCGATACACAACTGGAACAATGACAAATGCCGGATTAAGGATGGAAACAGGGTGGCTGAAGACTTTACTTACTGCTCGGATAACAACGCCGAATGGATGAGTATTGAAACCTTGCAAACCTGGATTGCCCTGAACCAAGAAAAAATCGGCAAAATATGACAGCGACGATTCCTTACGGCCGGCAAGATATTTCCGATGCCGATATTCAGGCGGTTGTCGAGGTGCTGCGTTCCGACTACCTGACCCAAGGCCCGGCAGTCCCCGCTTTCGAAACAAGCATTGCCGATTATTGCAACACGCAGTATGCGCTTGCTGTCAACAGCGCCACCAGCGCATTGCACATTGCCTGCCTGGCTTTGGGCGTAGGTCCGGGCGACAGCGTGTGGACCAGTCCGATCACTTTTGTCGCCAGCGCCAATTGCGCATTATATTGCGGAGCCCGGATTGACTTTGTGGACATCGATCCACGCAGCTATAACCTGAGCGTTGAGCGCTTGGCGGAAAAATTGCTACAGGCCGAGCAGGCCGGTTTATTGCCCAAAGTCGTGATTCCGGTGCATCTGTGCGGACAGCCTTGCGACATGGCCGGTATTCACGCACTTGCTCAACGATACGGCTTCAAAATCATCGAAGACGCTTCGCATGCGATTGGCGGTCAATACCGCGGTCAACCCATCGGCAACTGCAACTACAGCGACATTACCGTTTTCAGTTTTCATCCGGTCAAAATTATTACCACCGGGGAAGGGGGCATGGCGCTGACCAACGATGCGCAGTTGGCCAAGCGTATGCAATTACTTCGAAGCCACGGCATTACCCGTGAGGCGAACGAGATGACGCAGGCGCCCGACGGCCCTTGGTACTATCAGCAGATCGAGTTGGGTTTTAACTACCGTATGACCGATTTACAAGCCGCTCTTGGCATCAGCCAGATGCAACGACTGGACGAATTTATTGCCCGCCGTCATGCGCTTGCCGAACGCTATGACAACAAACTGGCGGCGTTTCCGATAGTGACGCCCTGGCAGCACCCTGACAGTTATTCCGGCCGGCATCTTTATGTCATTCGGTTAAAGACGGAGCTGATAACCAAGTCGCACCGAGAGGTATTTGAAGCCTTACGCGCTGCCGACATTGGCGTAAATGTGCATTACATTCCGGTATACCGGCAACCTTATTATGAAAACTTGGGCTTCAAACCGGGCCATTGCCCGGAAGCCGAGCACTATTATTCGGAGGCTATCAGCTTGCCGATGTACCCGGCGTTGACCGAAGCCCAGCAAGATCGGGTAATCGCGGCATTGCAAAAAGCGATGGCTATATGAAATTTCCCCTGGGACGAGCGAAACGGCATGATCAACCTCTGTTGAGACCTGCAACGCACTGGCGCCCAAATGAACTCGCACTTACAAAATAAACCATGCTAAGAACGTCTACTCAGCACCTCCTTGTAAATCACTCCGCAATCACGACCGGCATCTTGGAAAAGCACTATAACAACCAAGTGGCGCAAGGCCATATCCAATACGAGCCGGTGCAAATCACCGCGTTGCATCACCTGCAAAGCCTGCTCGACAATCTGTCGGCAACGGTCGAATACGATCAAAAATCCCCTCTGCACAAACTCTTTCTCCCTAAACCGAACCCCTGCCAAAGCCTGTACCTGTTCGGCAACGTCGGCCGCGGCAAGTCCATGTTGATGGATTTATTTTATGAATCCTGCCCGATCGATCAAAAACGGCGGGTGCATTTCCATGCGTTTATGCAGGAAGTCCATGCCTTTATGCACCAATGGCGCAAGCACAACGACAGCGATGCGGTGACGGCCTTGGCGAAACATATCAGGGTCTCGCAACGGCTGCTGTGCTTCGACGAATTTCATGTGTCCGATATCGCCGACGCGATGATACTGATGCGGCTATTCAGCAAACTGTTCGATTCGGGTCTGGTGGTGGTGATTACCTCCAACTTTCATCCCGATGAGCTATACAAAAATGGCTTGCAAAGAGAATTGTTCCTGCCGTTTATCGGGCTGCTGCAACAACAAGCCCAGGTTATGGAACTGGTCGCCCGGCAGGACTACCGGCTCAGTCATTTACACGCGTTAAAGACAACTTATTATTACCCGTTGGATGAACAGGCGGCCGACTTCATCCGCCAAAGCTATAACGAATTGACCGGCTTTGCGCCATTGAAAGCGGGCGAACTGGAGGTATTAGGCAGAAAAACGGCTTTGTCCGCGATATGCGGCAATGTTGCGCTGAGCAGCTTTGACGAACTCTGCGTACATCCTTTGGGCCCCGCCGATTACCTGGAAATCGGCAACCGCTTCGACATCCTGATCCTGGCCGATATTCCCAAACTGACCTGGGAAAAGCGCAATGAAGCCAAGCGCTTTGTCACGCTGATCGATGCGCTGTACGAGCATAAAGTAAAACTAATTTGTAGCGCCGAAGTAGCGGCTCAGGAGCTTTACATTGAAGGCGAAGGCGCGTTTGAGTTTGAACGGACGGTGTCGAGGTTGATTGATATGCAGTCGGAGAGTTATTTGCAGGGTGGGCATGTTGGCGACTGATTGCGGCATCGAGATTTGCCGGTTCTAGTTTTTAGGTTTATTATCCTCTTCCGTTGTAGGTGTTTGTACCTACTTGCGCGTTTATTTGACGTTAGCTGAATTTAATTTAGGACGTGCTAAATTAATACAACAGTTTGAAATAACAATGAATTTTAATTTTTATAATGTATTAGGCAAACTTTTGATGCAATGTTTTGCGTCTATTAGGATGGCTAATATTAGTTAGGCTTACAAATAATTAACTTGGAGGTGTAAATGTTTATACAAATAGAAATTCCAGATGAACTACCTGAAGGCCGTCGATCATCATTTAAAAAAGGTATTGTGGATGCTCTACATGAAGCAGCAACCACAAAGTCAAAATTGGAACATACCCCTGAAGGTCATGAATCATATAGAGAACAGGGCAAAAAAGTCGGCGAAGCATTGAATACACAAATCCAAAACGCGTACCCCAAATAATCTTAAGGCTATAGCTGGATGGCATCTGGCCTAATTTTCATTTTGCCTAACAAGTCGGTCAAAGGGACGCGCCGCCCGTTGGCGGTTTTGAAGTTTTGTTTTTTATCAAGGTTCGGCGGCTTTGCTAAAGCTCAGTGAGCAGCGCGCCCCTTACCGTAACGTTAGGTCTCAGTAATTTCTCGTTCTCAATCTTTTTATATCTACCCAGAGGCACACACTATGACAACTGTTTATTTCGCTACTAACCGTAATCCTGATAGCGCGGAAAAGCCAACCAGTTTTGGTGAGGATTTTTCTGAAAATGGTTATGGCGACCTCCGTTTTGGAAAAGCCGAAGTTAATCTTGGAGTGCTTGTTTCAGGCTCTATTGATGTGCTTCCTGATAATGCTAAGGAGGGTTCTAAGGAATTACTTAAAGAATTACGCACATCAATGAAAGCGGATGAAGTTGACACCCTTATTTTTATTCACGGTTTTAATGTTTCTTTTGAAGATGCTGTTAAGTCCGCTGGGCGAATGAGTGATAAATATAAAGAACTTTCTGATGGAAAATATATACCGAATGTTTTTGTATTTTCCTGGCCTTCTGACGGCAGTGTAATTAAATATTTTGATGATCGCCACGATGCAGTAGCATCAGGTTATGCCTTTGCACGCGGATTGATGAAGCTAATAACTTTTTTAAGGGCAACACCAAAAAAAGAAGCTTGCGAACAAAAAATCAATTTGATCGCACATAGCATGGGTAATTATGTGTTACGCCACGCCCTGCAACAGGTGAAAAAAATTGTTGAAGGAGGAGTATTGTCTCGCGTTTTTGATAACATCATACTGACTGCAGCAGATGAAGACAGTGATAGTTTTGAACTTGACTATAAGCTAGCGCAACTACCCGACCTTGCACAACGTATTACTGTTTATTTCAATAATGACGATTTAACACTAAAAATTAGCGATGATTTAAAAGGTAATCCTGACCGATTAGGTCACGATGGAGCTACAAAACCCCATCAACTATCCGCAAAAATTGTTCTCGTGGATGCTAGCGAAGTGGTGACGGGCGATATTCACGAAAGGCACTCTTACCATTTACTGAACGACACGGTAGTCAAAGATATTGTTTCTGTGTTACAGAGTGAAAGATCAGACTCAAAAAAATTATCCCGTGAATATGTGCCACACGCTAATAAATTTAGATTAGTGCAATAGGATGAGCTGAGGTATGAGGCACATCAATTGAAATAAAACCAAACCTAACTCAACGCTCAAGCGGAGCTGCGCAAAAAGTGCGCAGCCCGCTTAGCTTTGCGTTAGCGCAAAAAACTCAGGCATCCAAATGAACAAAAATTTTTATCGTGAACTCGCAGAAATGGCGAGAGAAGCGATACAGGAATTAGATCAATATGAAATCAGTGGCAATCTTGGAAAGGTATTCGACAAAATACGTGCCGTAGGTGTACCGTGTATGGATGGTCAAAAAATTAGTCAATCGATAAAAGACGACTTGCCAATTAGAGATCACCTTGAGTTTGAAAGAGCTATTTTTTCAATGGTTAAATTAAGTACCTTATCAGGCGGAAAAGGTAACAATCAAATAATTAGGTCTTACCTAATGTATGTCCAATCAAAAGCCAATGAGCTTTCTTCTTACATAAACAACAATCTTCCTCTAAAGGTTTTCTATTCATGGCAAGCCAGCCGACCTAATAAAACCAATAGGGGATTAATTAAGGATTGCCTAGAAAAGGCTATTACAGAAATTAATAAAGGCATAACTATTGAGTCGGGAATTTCCTTGGACTCAGATACTTCAAATACTCCCGGTTCTCCCGACATAATTCACACAATTCTCCAGAAAATTGATTCATCCGCTATATTTGTAGCCGATGTGTCACTGACCGATTCCATGCAACCCAATTCAAATGTGATGTTTGAGTTGGGGTATGCAATGAAGTGTCTTGGTGATGCCAATGTATTGATGGTATTCAATGAGCAATATGGCGATACAAAATATCTGCCATTTGATCTCGGTTTTAAGCGTCAGATGCTATATAAATGTTCAGAGTCAGAAGAAGATATGCCTTCAGTTAGAAAGGCATTAACTGCAAGGCTAAAAGCAGCAATAACACTCGTTATTGAAAATAGTGAATCACGCTAACAAGCTCGGTAGGGGGCGCATCGCGCCCCATTTCGGAGCCTAATCTGTACTGGATATTTTGATTATCGAAATGAATTGTCCGTTGGAATATATTAAAAACGACCCGCAATCTTTTGGTATTTGTAAATGGGGCGCGATGCGCCCCCTTGTATATTAAAGACCTTGCTGCGACCTTATCTCAGGCCTATTTTTCTAATGGTTTTTCTTTTAATGGTAAGTAATGTTGTTGGGGAATATTTTGTGATTTCAAAGAAAAAATTTCTTGAAAATGAACACTCACAAAAAAAATTGTAGCCATAGTAACGTGCTATGCCTAACTCAACGCTCCTCTGACCCGATAAGCGAGATAACGTAACCCGACACACTTGCACAACTAAAAAATATCAAGAAAGGGCAGTTGAATCTGCCATAGAGGAGTCAAAAAAATGAATGAAAAATACCGTTACGTAAAAATCGTAGAATGGTCAGATGAAGATCAATGTTTTATCGGAAGTTGTCCGGGTCTATTTTATGGCGGCTGCCACGGCGATGACGAAAAGCAAGTTTTTGCTGAGCTTTGTAAAATAGGGCCGTAGGGTGCGGTGAGGAACGAACCGCACCGTTCGCGCCGCCCTTGGATTGATGCGGTTCATTGCGTTCACCACATCCATTATTACCATAGGGGATTCGCCGTCAGGCAATCCACCGTAACTGCGGCAGACTGTCATCGGCGTTGTGCGTTGACAGGCGGTTTGCCGACGCGAAACCGCCTTACGGACTTGATTTGAAAAGGGCTTTAGGACTTAGTTAACTTTGCTCATGTACAGAGATTCCGGCCAATCAATAAACCGACTTTAGCCCTCCGATGTTATCGCTTCCCAGCGTTGCCGCGCTATTAAGCGGACTTCCGCGTCGGTGTCGTCAAGCATTTGTTGCAATAAGACGGGGGACGCTCGCAAGGCGACTTCGTAGCGAACCGTCCAATCCGCATCTTTGATCATCAAGGTCAGATCGTCGGCATCGATGCGCTGGGCAACGATGCGACGAATGCCAACTTCGGCGTCGTTTGCCATTAAGCCCAGACTGACGCTGTGAATGCGCTCGGCAACGGTGCGCCTGACCTCATTATCCGAATCCGCCACCAAGCGAAATAAGCGCCCGGCGGGCAGACGTTTAGCCACATAAACACGCACTAAATAATCCGGATCATCGACCAGTACTTCCAGCTGTTGCTCCGGCAGCCGGTCGGCGACCGTGATTCTGACTTCTCGATCCGGATCGTTGCGCAATTCCATGAGCCATTCCAGCGGTATCCGATAAGCCAGCACTCGCCTTACCGCTTCGTCCGGATCGTTAAGTAACGGTTGCAGTTCGTTAATGGGCAGATAGCGCGCGGCGATGGCCCGGCGTTCCCAAAAATCATCTTGAGTATAATCCGCTGCATAGCCGGGATGGGCGCGGAAAAACCGGTCGATTTGCCGACCGCTTTCAGCCGCTACGCAGCAATCGCCGGGCTTACAGGTTCCGGAAGCTAGCAGAGTGTGTTGATAAACGCACAGCTCGCAGTTAGCTAAGGGGGTTAAATCGGTGAAATCGTCGGTTTGCGCCATATTCAGAGCGCCTACGGCAATACCGGCAGCAAGTGCGGGGTAATTTCCGCCAGCCAGATTTTAATTCGCTCGTCGGTTAAATGCGGCTGGGTCCGTTGATCCAGCACCAGGCCGACGAACTGATTGTCGATGACCGCGTCGGAGCTGTCGAACTTATAGCCCTCGGTACTCCAACGGCCAATGATGTCGGCGCCCCGGTCATGAAATAATCGGTAAAGATGGATCAGTGAACCGGCGAAACGGTCGGCATACCGTTCCTGATTGCCCAAGCCGAACAGTGCGACCTTTTTACCGGACAGATCGGCGCCGTCCAGATAGGGCATAAACTCCTGCCAATTACTTTCCAGACAGCCGGTGGACAAGCCCGGCAATTCACCGATGCCGTAACTGGGGGTGCCTAAAATCAGCGCATCGTACCGCAATAATTCGGCAAGATCGGTGCGGTTGATATTTTTGGGCTTGTCGGCAAAACCTTCGCCCAGCTGCTTAAAAATACTTTTGGCGACCAGTCGCGTACTACCCGTATCGGTGCCGAAAAAAATGCCGATTTTACTCATAAATCACCTGTGCTCAAAATTGCGGGACAAGGCTGTGCAGCCCGTTTATTGTTACTCCCAGCAAATTTCGATCCAGGTTGTGCCGATAAATATTATTTTTTAAATATCAGTTATATAGTGTTTTATGACGGATGCAATAGCTTTACCGGGCTGCATCAATGCCGACAATGACGCCCTCATCGGTATGTTTTGCTACATCGTTGCCGATACGACGAAATTCAAATTCGTTAAGGGGCGTAGGGCGCGGTGAGGAACGAACCGCTCCGTTCGTGTCGCTTCGATTGATGCGGTTCACTGCGTTCTTGTCTAATGTTTTAACGAAAATATTTGCAAGGACTATACGGTTATCCAAAAACATTAACCTGACGGTTTCGGCAAACCGTCATAAACGGAGCGGATCAGGTTGCCAAAAAGGAAGGAATACAGATAGCATAATACGATGTGAACTGAGGCTGGGTTTTCAATGGAATATGACTGGGATAAAAATAAGGCAATAACAAATTTGTCAAAACATGGTGTCTCTTTTGAAGAAGCGAAAACGGTTTTTGATGATCCATTGTATGTGGATTTCTACGACCCTGACCATTCCTTCGAAGAACACCGTTTTATTCTGTTGGGTGAATCGGCTCAAGGGAGATTGTTGTTTGTTTCCTATATGGAGCGTAACAATGGTATTCGTTTAATCAGTGCAAGAGAAGCCACGCTATTGGAGCGGAAAGCCTATGAGCAAGAATGAAATAGAAGATGAATTACGGCCCGAGTATGATTTGCAAAGTTTGCAGGTAAGAAGACTGGGGCCTGAGCGCAAAAGGTTTTGCGATACAGTTCGTTTAGAGCCTGACGTGATTGCTGCATTTCCGAATGCCGAAGCCGTTAATGAAGCGTTACGTTATCTGATTGAAGTAGCCAAGCGCACGAACAGCCTAACTCAACACCGCTGAGCTTTATGTTAAAACCAATATCAACCGGAGCTGCGCATTAGTTTGAGTTATCGCGGATTGGCGTTCGGGTCGGGTCGCAGGTTGTTTTGGCTCGGCAGTCATGCAGAACGCGATAAATTATAGTCTCCTAAAAACTTAACATGTTAATCGGAATACGCTCAGCTATTAATTTGCTGTAAATCGTGTTTCGAAATAGGTCTATTGGAAATTACCCTCCCCGAATTCAGCCTTATTATTAAAAGGCTATTTAAAATCAGTCTGTTGGTATAGAATTGCCGCTTTTTTCGAAAAGCGGCTCATTATGCAAACCACAGCCATTTATCCGGGTACTTTCGACCCCATCACCAACGGGCATTTGGACTTGATTGCCAGAGCATCCAGGCTTTATCACAAAGTGGTGGTTGCGGTGGCGGTTAACAGGGGCAAAACCCCGCTATTTTCCCTGGACGAGCGGGTGGACTTGGTCAAGGCGGTTACTTCGGAATTCCCCAATATCGTGGTGATCGGCTTCGATAACCTGTTGGTCGAATGCGCCAAGCAGCAGGGGGCCAATGTGATTTTGCGGGGCCTGCGCGCGGTATCCGATTTTGAATACGAGTTCCAGCTGGCCGGAATGAACCGGCGTTTGGCTCCTGATCTGGAAACCGTATTCCTAACCCCGGCCGAACAATATGAATTCATTTCTTCGAGCATGATCCGGGAAATCGCACAGCTGAACGGTGACGTATCCTGTTTTGTCCCCGATCTTGTGCATCAGAGTTTAATTAATAAATTTAGCGCGAGTAAAGCATGACCCTGGTTATTGATGACGATAAATGCGCCCGTTGCGGCGTCTGTGAACCCGAATGTCCGAATGGAGCGATTATGCAGACTGAGGACGCTTATATCATTAATCCCGCCTTATGTACCGAATGCGTGGAACGTTACGGCGAGCCTTTATGCGAAGCGGCTTGCCCCAATAACGGCATCCACAAAGTTAAAGATAGTTTGTATAAAAAGTGTTTGAGTTTATTTGGTTGAGCAAAAACGTGTTCAACACTGTTGTAGTGTGTAGGAGTAAGTATGGCCCTTATTATTAATGAAGAATGCATCAATTGCGATGTCTGCGAACCGGAATGCCCGAACGGTGCGATTTCTCAAGGCGAGGATATTTATGTGATTAATCCCGAGCTGTGTACCGAGTGCGTAGGGCATCACGATATACCGCAATGCATGGATGTTTGTCCGGTCGATTGTATCGATAAAGACTCGAAGCATGTTGAGGATAAGGAAAGTTTGTATCAGAAGTATTTGAAATTGATAAGCTAGAACTCAGACCGCATTGATACGTTGTGTAAAATTTTATTTTATAGTTCCCACGCTCCGGCGTGGGAACTCAGTCTGCAACGCTCCAGCGTTGCGGGACGCTGGAGCGTCTACCACTGCATTCCCACGCCGGAGCGTGGGAACGATAGCCGATAGGGTCGGCGTCATCGGCGTTGCATCAAATTCTCCCTCGCTCAACTTGATCCTTGCCGCGTTAACCACTCCAAACTTTCAATCGTAGTCCCAACCGGCTTATATTCGGCTCCGACCCATCCGCTATAGGCCGATTCTTCTACGGCCGAAAATATCCGTTTGAAATCCATCCGGCCGCTGCCGGGTTGTCCGCGTCCGGGACAATCGGCAAACTGGATATGGCCGATTTTATCCGCGTATTCGGCAATAAAAGTCTCGGGCTTTTCGCCCATCGTTTGCATATGGTAAATATCGTACTGCATCAGCAATTCCGGGTGATTGAGCTGATTTAATATGTCGAGCATTTGCGCTCCGCCATGAATGATAAACCCCGGCATATCGTGGCTGTTAATCGCTTCAAATACTGTTTTAACGCCCAACGGCGAGAAGGCATCGATAGCGAAACGCAGGTTCTCTTTAAAAGTCTGCAAATAGTGCTCCAGTCGGCTTTTATCAAGACAGCGCCCCGGCAGCACATTGATGACTTCCGGTTTTAACAGTTCCGCATAATTGACCGCTTGAGCGAGGGCTTCGTTAAATTGATCGCGCTTTGCAGGCACGCAGGCAAGTCCTTCGCCGCCTTGCAGTAAATCGGCGGCGTCTACATTAAACAACACCAGTTTCAAGTCGTATTGGTCCAATTGATTTTTTATCTCGGCCGCGCTTAACGCATAAGGAAATTGTATTTCAACAGCGTTGAAGCCTGCTTGTTTTGCCGCTTTGAAGCGATCGATAAGCGCAACTTCGGTAAATAACAGGCTCAGATTAGCGGTAAATTTAAGCATCGGTTTTATTGAATAGTTTGATTAAAGTGGCCGGGTCTTGTTCCAGATAGCCGTGGCTGCCGTGCAGTTGCATCAATTGTGCAGCCAGAGCCGACATCGGTACGGCAGTACCTTGTTTGGCGGATAAATCGACGGCCATGGTCAAGTCCTTCAGCAGCGTTTTAACCCGCCATTTAACCGGCTCAAAGGCTTCGTTCGCCATTTCCGGGGCGACAATCTGTAAGGGTTTGGAGTCCGCGAAACCGCCCGCCAAGGCGACCGGTATTTGTTTGGCGTCAACCCCGGCCTGTTTGGCCAAGGCCATCATTTCGGCAATAACCAGCACATTGCAACTGACTATCATCTGGTTGCAGATTTTGGTGATCTGGCCGCTGCCGACTTCGCCCATCGGGGTTAATTGTTTATACAAGGGCGCCAGAACGATCCGGGCGATTTCGATATTTTCAGCGCTGCCGCCCGCCATAATCGCCAGATTGCCTTGTTCGGCGCCGGCAACGCCGCCGGAAACCGGCGCATCGACCCAACCCATCGCACATTTTTCATGCAGCAGCGCGGCTAATTGCCGGGTGGTCTCAGGATGAATGCTGGATAAGTCAATCAGCAATTTGCCTGCTGTCCCGTTCGCTAAAATAGCATTGCGCACGATTGATTCCACGACGGCGGTATCGGCTAGGCACAGGATAATCACTTCGGAGTTGCGGACTAATTCGGCAACGGAAGCACAGGCTGTTGCGCCCGCCTCAATAACCGGCTGGAGCTTATCGGGGCTGCGGTTCCAAACATTGACGCTAAAGCCTGCATTCAGTAAACGCAGGCTCATCGGTTTGCCCATCAGGCCGATACCGATGAAACCGAGGGTGGGTTTTTTATCCGACATAGTTGATCACGGGTTAATAGTCAAAATGAAAGGCTAGACAAGGAGCCTGTTCGAAGGCCTGCTAATTGCTATAACCTTTGCCGGCAAGCGGCTTTAGCTAAGCGTTCTACGGTATAATAACGGTTTTAACAGCGCTGCTTGCGGCTTAGATCAAGCCGCATAGCGTTTTTATATAAACCCTTGCTGCGTTTTGGCCGGCAAGTTTAACCGAGAGGAGATTGGCGTGGCAAAAGCGAGTGATTTAAAAAGGGGCATGGTGGTTGAGATCAACGGTATACCGCATGCGGTTAAGCAGGTCGATGCCAAAAGTCCATCATCCCGTGGCGCATCGACTTTGTACAAAATTCGGTTTACTAATCTTAAGACCGGCCAAAAACTGGATGAGTCGTTAAAAGGCGACGATTTTTTTAAGGATGCCGATTTAGTGCGCGCCAAAGTGCAGTTTTCTTATGTCGACGGGGATAATTATATTTTTATGAATAGCGAAGATTACACGCCATACGGTTTGAATCGCGAGGAGTTGGAAGATCAAATCGACTATTTGACCGAAGGGCTTGAAGGCATCGTGGCGTTGTTGGTAGACGACGAGATATTGGCTATCGAACTGCCCAGTTCCGTGGTGTTGCCGATAGTGGAGACGGCTCCCGCCATTAAAGGAGCCACCGCGTCGGGGCGCACCAAGACGGCCAGAGTGACTACGGGGCTGGAGGTTCAGGTGCCTGAATATTTGGAACCCGAAGAATTGATTAAGATTAATACCGAGACCGGAAAATTCATGTCTCGTGCTTAATTCATGAGCACTCGTTTAACCGTCGCCCAAGGCGAATTTGAACTGAACCGCTTGCCGAAACGGTCGAAAGAGTTGTTGCAAGCGTGGGATGCGGCGGATGAGTATCTGCTCGATACGCTGGCACAACAGTCAATACCGGCCGATGCGCGGATTTTAATAGTGAATGACAGTTTCGGCGCTTTGGCTGTCGCGCTGAGCGCTTTTCGACCGCATGCACTGTCCGACTCTTATTTGTCGCACCAGGCGACGCGGATTAATCTGGCGGCAAATGATTTGCCTGAACACAGCGTCAGCTTGCTGAGCAGCCTTGACCCGCCGCAGGGGATATTCGATTGGGTGTTGATTAAGGCGCCGAAAACACTGGCGTTACTGGAAGATGAGTTAATCCGCCTGCATCCGAATGTAGCGCCTTCAACGCGGATTATCGTGGCGGGCATGATTAAAACCTTGTCGCCTTCGGTCTGGAAGTTGTTGGAACGCTTGGTCGGGCCGACGACGACTTCATTAGCAAGAAAAAAAGCGCGGCTGATTTTTGCGTCTGTCGATACCGGGCTTATTATTCCGCCCAGTCCTTATCCGGTTTATTACCGGCTTGAAAATAGCGAATACTTGATCGGCAACCACGCCAACGTATTTTCGCGCGACAGCCTCGATATCGGTACGCGCTTTTTTCTCCAGCATCTGCCGTATCGTCAGGATGCTTGCGACATTATCGATTTGGGTTGCGGCAACGGTCTGGTCGGTTTAATCGCCGCCGAGCGGAGCCCGGCGGCGGCCGTGCATTTTATCGATGAATCTTTTATGGCGGTGGCGTCGGCTAGGGATAACTTTCATCGCGCTTTTGGCCAGTCGCGCAAGGCGACTTTTTGCATTGGCGACGGCTTGGTTGAGGCGGCTTCGGCATCCGCCGACTTGATTTTTTGCAATCCGCCGTTTCATCAACACAACACAATAGGCGATCAGATTGCGGTTAGTTTATTTAAACAATCGCAAAGAGTCTTGCGTAAAGGCGGCCAGTTATGGGTAATCGGCAACCGACATTTAGGCTATCACAACTATCTTGACCGTTTTTTTGGCGGACATTCGCTTATTGCGGTCAACGCGAAATTTGTTATTGTCAAAGCAGTGGTGGCGGATTAACCCTCGCTATACGGGTAAAATTCAGGCAAAAAAAACTCCCGTTGCGTGAGCGTCGGGAGTGAAGGCAAACAGGAGAGATGCTGTTTGAGGTAGGATACCAAGAGGTGGTGAAAGGGTTTTGCTGAAAACGTTTACTTTGAGTAAGTATGCAATTTTCGGTTCAAGATGATATTGCTGAATATAGCGGCGATTGCAAACATAAGGGTTGAAATAATGAATTCGCCGGAAAGAAAGCCCAAAATGCCCATGACGAACATCAGGCCAATTAAAATATCTCTTTGAAAGTCATTCATTTTCAAGCTCCTTCGCTAGGACTAAGAATTAATCAACGTTGGCGATACTATACGTGTGCATATGCTTGATTGACAATAACAGTAACTATTGATTAATAGTTTCTTATATAGAAATAATTGATTGTGCCTATTCCATTATTAAATTTAGGAAATTCGGCTAAAAATTTTATAATTATTCAGCGTTTAGGAACATAGAACACGGATGCCCACAAGTTGAGCGGCTACAAGTTTTTTACACATATATTTGAAACGTGTTTTCACGTCTGTTTATTGAGAGAGGTACTTATGCCGATTAAATGGGATTCCAGGTTAAGCGTGGGAAATGTCCATATTGATGTTGAACACAGATTAATCATAGCGCTGATTAATGCGCTGGAAGCGGTATTGCGTCATCCCGAGGAGAAAGATTCGTTGAAGTTTTTTATGGATCAGTTATATGAGTTTGCCGCGGAGCACTTTCGCCATGAAGAAAAGCTGCAACTTAGGTTTATGTTTCCTCATTATGAGGAAAACAAAAAAGGCCACCGGCAGTTGATGGCTGAATTGGATAA
>Ga0265327_10002303_pt1 | contig 20409 bp, 20 predicted proteins | sample 41621metaG_FD_202089 | JGI IMG/M metagenome (GOLD analysis project Ga0265327, IMG submission 202089) | Rhizosphere microbial communities from Carex aquatilis grown in University of Washington, Seatle, WA, United States - 4-16-21 metaG | ecosystem: Host-associated > Plants > Roots > Rhizosphere...
GCGAATTTCGCCTTGACCGGTCCGACCTTCGCCACGACCTTGGCGGCCCACTCCGTCGGAGTGGTCTTCTCGATCTCCTCACAACCCGCAATGCACTGCCGAAGGATCTCAGGGTTGTTAAGCGCTTCCCAGACGGTCAGGCGCGACGCCGGAATTGTGTGTTCACCGGTCATGTCCATCGCAGCGGCTCCTTTTCGGGACCTTCTTTTCCTCGGCGCGGAGCCTAGCGGTGTAGCGAGGCGCGAACAAGCGGTGGCGGCCATGCTCGCGGCGCTGCTCGTCGCCGTTTTCCCGGCTCCGGCCTTTGCCGCGGCGGCGGAAGGGCTCGACGGCGCCGCGCTCGGCCTCGGCTGGGTGCTGCCGTTCGCCGGACTGCTGCTGTCGATCGCGATCCTGCCGGCGGCCGCGCCGTCGCTGTGGCATCGCCATTTCGGAAAGATCGCCGCGGGCTGGGCGCTGGCGCTGCTCGCGCCGCTGACCGCGACGCAGGGCGGCGCGACGGTGCTGCACGCGCTGTGGCACACGGCGCTGCTGGAATACCTGCCGTTCATCATCCTGCTCACCACGCTCTATGCGATCACCGGCGGCATCAGGCTCAGCGGCACCCTGCACGGCACGCCGGGGGTCAATACGGCGATGCTCGGGATCGGCACGCTGCTGGCGAGCGTGATGGGCACGACCGGCGCGGCGATGCTGGTCGTGCGTCCGCTGCTCCGCGCGAACCGCAGGCGCCGGCATTACCGGCACGTCTTCGTCTTCCTGATCATCCTGGTCGGCAATCTCGGCGGCGCGCTGACACCGCTCGGCGACCCGCCGCTCTATATCGGCTATCTCCAGGGCGTGCCGTTCTTCTGGCCGCTGGAGAACCTGTCTCTGCCGATGCTGCTGGCGAGCGGGACACTGCTCGCACTGTTCTTCGCGATCGACGGCGTGCTGCACCGGCGCTCCGGCCGCCCCGAGCCGGACCCGCTCGACGAGGTCGGCCGGCTGAAGCTGCGGGGAAAGCGCAACCTGGGGATGCTCGCCGTCGCGGTCGCCGTGGTCATGGCGAGCGGCACGTGGCGCAGCGGCGCGACCGTCGACATTCTCGGCGTCGATGCGGCGCCGGAAGCGCTCGCCGGCGACGCCGCGCTCGTCGTGCTCACGCTGCTGGCGCTGCGCTTCGGCCGCGCTGACATCAGGCGCATCAACCATTTCGGCTGGGGACCGATGGCAGAGGTCGCGATCCTGTTCGCCGCGATCTTCGCGACGATCATCCCGGTGCTGGCGATCGTGCAGGCCGGCGAGGCGGGAGCGGCCTCCGCGATCATGCCGCTCCTTGGTTCGCGCGAGGCGCCGAACGACGCCGCCTATTTCTGGCTCACCGGCATCCTGTCGGCCTTCCTCGACAACGCGCCGACTTATCTGCTGTTCTTCAATTTCGCGGGCGGCGACGTCGCCGCGCTCACCGGGCCGCGCGTGACGACGCTGACGGCGATCTCGGCGGGCGCGGTGTTCTTCGGCGCGCTGACCTATATCGGCAACGCGCCGAACTTCATGGTGCGCGCGATCATCGAGGACAGCCGCCTCAAGATGCCGAACTTCTTCGCCTACGCCGCCTGGGCGGCCGCCCTGCTGCTGCCGCTGTTCGGCGCGCTGACGGTGATTTTCTTCCGGTAGCGGCGGTCCGATACTGCCGGCCGGCCGTTAACGCAGCGCCGCTTCCAGATCGGCGATCAGGTCGGCGGAGTCCTCGATGCCGACCGAGAGGCGCAGCAGGTTGGGCGAAGCCGGCGTGCCGGCGCCTTCGATCGAGGCGCGATGCTCGATCAGGCTTTCGACGCCGCCGAGCGAAGTCGCCCGCTTCCAGACCTTGACGCGCGCCGCCGTGCGGATCGCGGCGTCCTCGCCGCCCTTGACGCGGATGCTGAGCATACCGCCGAAGCCGCCCTGCATCTGCCGCGCGGCGACGGCGTGGCCGGGATGCGACGGCAGGCCGGGATAGAGCACCGCCTCGACCGCGGGGTGACCGGCGAAGTGCTCGGCGACCGCCTGCGCCGAACGGCAGCTCCGCTCGACCCGGACATACAGCGTCCGCATGCCGCGCATCAGCAGCCACGCCTCCATCGGCCCGAGGATGCCGCCGACGCCGGTGCGGACGGCGCGCACACGCTGCCAGAACTCGTCCTTAGCAGCCGTCACCAGCGCTCCGGCGACGACGTCGCTATGGCCGTTGAGGTACTTCGTCGCGGCATGCATCACGATGTCGGCGCCGAGAGCGATCGGCCGCGTCAGCACCGGCGTCGCGACCGTGCTGTCGACCGCGAGCAAGGCCCCGGACGCGTGCGCGATCCCAGCCGCCGCTTCGATGTCGGTGACGACCCAGGTCGGGTTTGCCGGCGTCTCCAGCCAGACCAGCCTTGTGACGCCGGGCCGCACCGCCGCGCGGAGGTCGTCGAGCCGGTCAGTGTCGACGAGGTCGATCCGCAGTCCCCACTCGGCGCCTGCGGTCGTCAGCCATTTGCGCAACGCCCAGTACATCACCCGCGACGCCACGATATGGTCGCCAGGGCGCAGCGCCAGGAACACGGCGGTCGCCGCCGCCATCCCCGAGGCGAAGGTCAGCGCCTCCGCGCCGCCCTCCAGCGAGGTGAGCAGCGCCTCCGGCTGGTCGTAGGTCGGGTTGTCGGCGCGGCCGTAGACGCGCCCACTGCGGTATTCGTTATCCGGATCGCGGATGAAGGTCGTCGCGAAATGCAGCGGCGGCATGACCGCGCGCGTCGTCTCGTCGATCCAGCCGAGCCCCTGCGCGGCGCGGGTCGAGGGGTGAAGATCGTTCTTGTCGTCGTCTTTCGTCATCGGGTCGCGCTCGGAGAATGAAACCGGGAATGGCGTCGGTCAGACGCCATGACGGGCGAAGTGAAGGATGAGATCGCGCAGGGCGCGCGTGCGGGTACGCCAAGCCGGCGCGTGCGTCGCCTGGACATAGGCGAGGAACCGCGTCTCGTCGGTCGGGCGGAGCGGCTGGTAATGCGGCCGGAACCGGCCGCCGCGATAGGTGACGGACTTCAGCACCGTCATTTCCAGCAGTCCCTCGGCGCCGCGCGTCGTGCCGAACCCGCTTTCGCCGCGGCCGCCGAACGGCAGGCGCGGGTCGGCGGTCGGCGCGATCACGTCGTTGACGGTGACAGAGCCGGCGCGGATGCGCGGCACCAGAGCGCGCGCCCGCTCGACCGGGCCGAAGATCGCGGCTCCCAGTGCGTAGGGGCAGCAGGCGGCGATGTCGAGCGCCTCCTCCTCGTCGGTGACCGGGACGACCGACATCACCGGCGCGAAGATGTCCTCGCGCAGCAGGCCGAGCGTACGGCCTGCCGCCGCGCCGCCGCTGGGTGCGAGGATCGCCGCGGTGGCGGCGCAGCCCGAGCCGTCCGTCGCGACGCCGCCGCCGATCAGCTCGGCGACGCCGGAGGAGGGCGCCCGCGCCTCGTCGAGCAGCCGGCCGACCTGCCGTGCGACCGGCAGCGGGATCGGCGCGGGCGGGATCGCCGGCAGTGCGGCGCGCAGCCGTTCGACGAGCGGCTCGGCGAGCGTCCGGGCGACGAAGACGCGGCGCGGCGCAATGCAGGTCGCGCTGCCGTTGAGGCGAAGTCCGAAGGCGAGCGCCGCCGCTACGAGGTCGAGGTCGGCGCCGTCGAGCACGAACACCGCGTCGTTTCCGGATAGCTCCATCACCGCCGGAACGAGCGACGGGGCGAGGCTCGCCAGCACCTTGCGGCCGGTCGCCGCCGAGCCGGTGAGCACCAGCTTGTCGATGCCGGCGCCGATCGCCGCCTCGCCGGACGCGACGTCCTCGTCGAACACGGGACAAAGGCGCGGGTCGATTCCCGCGGCGGCAGCGAGCCGGACCAGCATCCGCATCGCCGCCGCGCCGCCGGCGCCGGGTTTCACCGGCGCCGCGTTGCCGGCGGCGAGCGCCTGGGCGAGCTGCGCGCCGGGAAGGAGCAGCGGGTAGTTCGAAGGCGCGACGATCAGCACGACGCCGTGCGGTTCGCGGCGGATTTCGGCCGCGGTGCCGGCGAGCCAGACGGGGCGTCCGCGGCGGCCAAGACGGCGCGGCGCCAGCAGCCGCGCCGCCTCGCGCTCCAGGAATCGGCAGCCGTCGGCAAGCGGAAGGACTTCGGCGATCAGCGTCTCGGCCGGCGGCCGATGTGCGACCGTGGCGGCGAGATCGTGCGCCGCATTCGCGATCTCGTGGCGCAGACGGCGGATCGCGGCGAGCCGTTCCGCCACAGGTTGCGCCGCCCATGCCGGCTGCGCCGCACGCGCCTCCGCTACGCGGGCTTTGACACGCGCCGCGGCCTCGCTCAGGCTCGGTAATGCAACTGTGGAATTACTCTCAATCAACTCTATGTCCCTCCGCACCGGGACCGGCCGGCGACGATGTGCGTCCGCGTCCGAACCGTCGTGACGAGCAAGAACCGGGACGGGAGAAAGCGGACCGAATGAGCAAGCGCATTGTCATCGTCGGCGCCGGTCCGGGGGGACTGGCTGCAGCCATGCTGCTGGCCAAGGCAGGGGCCGATGTCACGGTCGTCGAACGACTCGACCGGGTCGGGGGGCGGTCCGGCACGATCAAGGCAGACGGGTTCTCGTTCGACATGGGGGCGACCTTCTTCCTCTACCCGCGGGTGCTGGAGGACGTGTTCGCCGCCTGCGGCCGGCGGCTGCAGGACGAAGTCGATCTAATCCGGCTCGATCCGCAATACCACCTGATTTTCGAGAATGCCGGCGAGCTGCGGGCGACCGGCGACGCGGAGCGGATGGAGCGCGAGATCGCGCAGATCGCCCCCGGCGACGCCGCGGGCTTCCGCCGCTTCATGGCCGATAATCGCCGCAAGCTCGAACGGTTCCGCCCGGCGCTGGAAATGAACTACTCCGGGCTGCGCGACGTGCTGACGCTGGAGCTGATGAAGCTGCTTCCGCTGCTGCGTCCGCATGCGAGCGTCGACAACGATCTCAAGCGTTACTTCGCCGATCCGCGCGTCCGGCTCGCCTTCTCTTTCCAGAGCAAATATCTGGGCATGTCGCCGTTCCAGTGCCCGAGCCTGTTCACCATCCTCGGCTTCATGGAATACGAGTACGGCGTGTTCCACCCGCGCGGCGGCTGCGGCGCGCTGCTGACCCGGATGGCCGAGGTGGCGACCGAACTCGGCGCCAAGATCCGGTTGAACGAGCCGGTCGAGGAAATCCTGTTCTCCGGACGGCGCGCCGTCGGCGTGCGGACGCAATCGGGCGAGATCCGCGCCGATGCGCTGGTCGTCAACGCCGACTTCGCGAACACGATGACGAAGCTCGTGCCGAACGCCCTGCGCCGCCGCTGGCGCGACGAGAAGATCGAGCGCAAACGGTTCTCCTGCTCGACCTTCATGATGTATCTCGGCATCGAGGGGCGGGTCGACCATCTCCATCACCATACGATCTTCCTCGCCGAGGATTACCGGCGGAACCTCGCGGACATCGTGGACGGCAGCGGCGTACCGCCGGAGAACCCGTCCTTCTACGTGCAGAATGCCTGCGTCACCGACCCGGACCTGGCGCCGCCGGGGTGCAGCACGCTCTATGTCCTGGTTCCGGTTGCGCACCGGACCGGCGCGTTCGACTGGCCGGCGGAGCAGCAGCTCTACCGCGCCCGCGTGCTCAAGCAGCTCGAAAAGATCGGGGTCAGGGACATCGAGCGCCGCATTCGCTATGAGAAGATCATGACTCCCGTGGGGTGGGAGAGCGAGATGCAGATCTATCGCGGGGCGACGTTCAACCTCGCCCACTCTCTCGGCCAGATGCTCCATTGGCGGCCGCGCAACCGCTTCGAGGATCTGGAGGGCGTCTATCTCGTCGGCGGCGGCACGCATCCGGGCAGCGGCCTGCCGGTGATCTTCGAATCGGCGCGGATCTCCTCGCGCCTCGTGGCCGAGGATCTCGGACTGGCGCCGCGCTGGAGCACGCAGTCGGCGATGGCGCCGGAGTTCCGCACGGCGATGGCCGGCTGAGGATGAATACGAGCATGAGCAGTAAAGAGAAGGCGCCGCCGGTCGCGGTGATCGGCGGCGGGCTGGGCGGCCTCGCCGCGACCTGCACGCTGGCCGCGCGCGGCTACAAGGTGATCCTGTTCGAGCGCAACGAATGGCTCGGCGGCAAGGCGGCGGTGCTGGAGGAGCGCGGCTTCCGCTTCGACATGGGGCCGACGATCCTGACGGTGCCGCGCGTCCTGTCGCGCATCTTCGCCGAGGCCGGCCGGGACATCGCGACGTCGCTCGATCTCGTCCGGCTCGATCCGCAATGGCGCTGCTTCTTCGAGGACGGCTCGGTGCTCGACCTCGTCGAGGACACCGGGACCATGGCGGAGCGGCTCGATTCCTACGCGCCCGGCAGCAAGGCCGGGTCCGGATACCGCGACTTCATGGCGCTGTCGCAGCGGCTGCACGAGGTCTCGGAGCGGTTCTTCTTCTGGAAGTCGGTCGGCGGGTTGCAGGACACGATGGACCTGCGCGGCAGCATGAACGCCGGCACGCTCTCGGACGTGCTGAGCCTGCGCATGGGGACGACCGTCGCCGGCACGATTCGCCGCCGCGTCGGCGACAGGCGCGTCGCGCAGATGCTCGACCACTTCACGCAGTATGTCGGCTCGTCGCCCTACGGCTCGCCGGCCGTGCTCTGCGCGATCGCCCACATGCAGACGAACGACGGCGTGTGGTACCCGATCGGCGGCACGCGGGCGGTGCCGGTCGCGCTGGAAAAGCTGGCGCGCGAGCTGGGCGTCGAGATCCGCCTCGGGACCGGCGTGCGGCGCATCGCGACGGCGAACGGCGCTGTATCTGCAATCGAGACTGACGGCGGGGAGACGGTGCCGGTCTCCGCCGTCGTCTCGAACATGGATTCGGTCCGGACCTACGGCGAGCTGGTCGGCGGCACGGCGGGCTACACGTTCGAAGGCAGGCGCTACGAGCCGGCCTGCTCGGGCGTCGTGCTCTATCTCGGCCTCGATCGCGCCTACGAGCACCTGCTGCACCACGATTTCGTGTTCTCGGCCGATCCGGAGGAGGAATTCGACTGGATCTACCGGCGCGGCGAGCCGGCGCCGGACCCGACCTGCTACATCGCCGCACCCGCGCGGACCGAGCCGGGCGTCGCGCCGCCGGGCGGCGAGGCGCTCTACATCCTCGTCCATACGCCCTACCTCCGGCCGCATCACGACTGGACGGCGATGCTGCCGGACTACCGGCGCAGGATCCTCGACAAGCTGAAGCACACCGCCGGGATGAAGGACATCGAGGAGCGCATCGTCGTCGAGCGGCACCTGACGCCGCAGGACATCCACGACCGCTACCGCGTGCTCAACGGCGCGATCTACGGACTGGCGAGCCACGGCCGCTTCCTGGGTGCCTTCAAGCCGGCGAACCGGCGGCGCGACATTGCCGGCCTCTACCTTGCCGGCGGTGCGGCGCATCCGGGGCCGGGCATGCCGATGGTGCTGATGTCCGGCTGGATCGCGGCGGACGCACTCGATGCCGATCTGCGTGGAGGCGGCGGAGTCAGGCTCGACGACGCCGACGCAGGCGCGGGTGCTGCGGCGTGAGCGGCGGCGGAGCGTGAACAGCGGCGGCGCGCTCCCGACCTCCTCGCCACTCTTCCTGCACCTGTTCGGCGGGCTGTTCCGCTGGTGGTATTTCCGTCGCGGCTTCCACGCGGTCCGGGTCTCGAAGAGCGGCCGGCCGATCCTTCCTGACGGGCGGCCGGTCATCGTCTACACCAACCATCCGAGCTGGTGGGACGCGGCCCTGTTCGTCCTGATCGCGAGCCGCCGCTTCCCCGATCGCCGCCATTTCGGCCCGATGGATGCGGCGGCGCTCGAACGCTATGGGTTCATGCGGAAGTTCGGCGTGTTTGGCATCGAGCTGAACACGCGGCGCGGCGCGGCGACCTTCCTGCGCACCTGCCGTGCGATCCTCGCCGACCAGCGGACGATGCTGTGGATCACCGCCGAAGGCCAGTTCACCGATCCGCGGCTGCGGCCGGTGCGGCTGCGGCCGGGGCTCGCGCACCTGATGCGGCTCGTCCCCGAAGCCGCCGTGGTGCCGCTTGCGATCGAGTACACGTTCTGGGACGAGCGGTATCCCGAGGCGCTGTTCCGCTTCGGCCCTGCCTTCGTGCCGGCGCAGGAGGAGCAGGCGGTCCGCGGCGACGTCGCGGCGTGGCAGCATCTGCTTGAGGCGCGCCTTGAGGAAGCGATGGACGGTCTCGCCGCCGAATCGATCCGCCGCGACGCGTCGCTGTTCGAGCCGCTGATGCGCGGCGCGGTCGGGGTCGGCGGCATCTACGATTTCTGGCGGCAGATCGTCGCGCTGATCACCGGCCGCCCGTTCCAGCGCGAGCACGGCAAGCCGGAATCGTGACCTCGGTCATCCCCGTCCTCGCGGTCGCCGCATTGGTGCTGGCGGCGCTGCCGGTGCTGCTCGCGCTGCGCAACCTCGCGGAGTTCCGCCCGCCGCCGCTACCGCCGCGCGGCGAACCGTCGCCGCGCGTTTCGATCCTGATCCCCGCGCGCAACGAGGAGGCGGTTATCGAGGCCGCCGTCGAGGCGGCGCGGGGGAGCCGGGGCGTCGAGCTTGAGGTGATCGTGCTCGACGACCACTCGACCGACTGCACGGCGAAGATCGTCCGCGGGATCGGCCGGGGCGATCCGCGCGTCCGCGTCGAGCCGGCACCGCCGCTGCCTGCCGGGTGGTCCGGGAAGCAGCATGCCTGCCACGTGCTGGCCCGGCTCGCGCGGCATCCGAACCTGCTGTTCGTCGACGCCGACGTGCGCCTCGCCCCGGATGCGGCGGCGCGGCTCGCCGCGTTCCTGGAGGCGAGCGGCGCCGGGCTGGTCAGCGGCTTTCCGCGGCAGGAGACGAAGACGCTCGGCGAGAAGCTCGTCATCCCGTTCATCCACGTCCTGCTGCTCGGCTATCTGCCGGTCTTCCTGATGCGCCGCCGGAGAACGCCGGCCCTCGGCGCGGGGTGCGGTCAACTCTTCCTGGCGTGGCGGGACGCCTACGAGCATGCCGGCGGGCACGCGGCGATCCGCGCCTCGCTGCATGACGGGATCACGCTGCCGCGTGCCTTCCGCCGCGCCGGCATGAAGACCGACATCTGCGACGCCACGGACCTCGCCGCGTGCCGGATGTACCGCGGGTTCGGCGAGACGTGGCGCGGCTTCGGCAAGAACGCGACGGAAGGGATGGCGCGGCCGGCTGCGCTCCCGGTGTGGACGCTGCTGCTCGGCGGCGGGCACGTGCTGCCGTTCCTGCTGCTCGCCGCGATACCGGCCGGCTCGCCCGTGTTCCTGACGGCAGTGCTCGCGGCAGCCGCGATCTGGGGCATGCGGTTCGCGCTGGCGCGGCGGTTCCGGCAGTCGCTGCTCGGCGCGGCGTTGCACCCCGTCGGCATGCTGCTGGTACTGCTGATCCAGTGGCAAGCGCTGTTCCGCTCGCTCAGCGGCCGCAAGACGAGCTGGCGCGGGCGGGCGTATCCGTAATGCGGGCTACTGTCCGACCGGGTAGAGCCGCATCAGCCGCTTCTCGTTGCGCCAGAGGCGCAGCAGCGTCATGGGCGTCGTCGGGCGGAAGCCGCGCACCCGGTTGCGGGCGCCGATCTCGAAGGCGAGCCGTCCGTGGCCGAGCAGCGTGCGCCATGCGTCGAGGAGGCGCGTGTCGCGGTCCCAGATATGCGTCGCCTCGCTGCCGGCGCCGTTGTACTCGATGATCCGGAACCTCTCGCCGCCGCGCAGATCCTCGATCGTGCGGAACCGCACGTCGAAACGGCCGAAATAGAATTCCGGGACCTCGCGCGCGATGCGGTCGATCCGGTCGGTCATCGCCTCGGTGATGTAGGCGCGGCCGTCGCGGAAGATAGCGCCCTTGCAATGGTTGCCGACGAAGGCGAGGCGGAACGGCTCGCCCGCGGCGAGGACGCGGCGGCGCTGCTCGGCGGCGAGCCGCTTCAGATAGAGATCGGGGATGCGACCGGCGCGCCGGTCGCGGCGGATCAGCTCCTCGACGGTCGAGCGTCCGTCGCCGACGACGTGCGGGAAGTATTTCAACGTCAGCGAGATGATGCGCCCCTTCGCCTCGTCCGGCCGGCGCACGTAGAAGATCCCGGCCTCGCCGCTTTCGGGCACGAGCTGCTGGAGGATGACGCGCGCGCCGCGGGGGAAGGCGGCGAGATACGCGGCGAGCGCATCCGGCCCGTCGACCACCCGCACGCCCGTGCCCTGGCAGCTTATGTCCGGCTTCGCGACCAGCGGGAAGGCGAGTCCGGCCCGCGCCGCCGCGTCGAGCGCCGCCGCGAGATCGGTGGCCGCCGGCGTGCCCGGCGGCGCGGTCACGACGCTGGCGAACGGCGCGAGCCAGCGCCGGCCTTCGGGGCCGAGCTGGCGAAGGACCTCGGTCTTGGACTCGCCACAGAGGCCGCCCGCCTCCATCAGCGGGTTGGCGAGCGTCGGCAGCGTCACGCCGCCGTACCGCAGCGACAGCCATAGCCATTGCAGCGCGACCGGCAGATAGACGATCCAGGTCGGCCAGAACTCGAACCGCGACAGCGCCCGCCCGTCCATGTCGAGCGGCGGCATGCCGGCATGGATCGGCTCGCCAGCACATGCCGCCGCCGTCCCGCGACCGCTCATCGTCTGCCGTCCAGGCGCGGCGCCAGCCGGCGGCCAACGAACTGCGCGATCGCGGCGATCACCAGCGCCGCCGCGATTCCGATCGGCCATCGCCACACGCCGAGCGACGTCGCCGCCACGTCGCCGAACCAGACGGCTGCGGTGAAGAGCAGCGTCGTCCATATCAGCGTCGCGACGACGACTGCGAGCAGGAAGCGGGTGAAGGAGAGGCCGAGGAACCCGCAGACCGTATAGGTCGGCAGCCGCAGGCCGGGCAGGAACCGCGTCGACATCACCGCGGCGACGAGGCGCCGGTCGAGCCAGCGCCGGATCGGCTCGACCTGTTCCGGCCGGACCCAGCGCGCCGCCCAGGCATAGCGGGCGGCGAGGCGGCCGACCCCGTACAAGGCTGCATCGCCCGCGGCGATGCCGACATAGAGCGCGCCGAGCGCGACCGGCATCGCGACGGTGCCGTCGGCGACGGCCATGCCGGCGACGATCGTCGCCGCATCCTCAAGGACGAACGTGCCCGCGACTATCGCACCCGATTGCAGCAGCGGATGCGCGGCGGCGGCGACCAGCAGCGAGGACAGCGTCTGCGAAATCAGCATTGTCGCCGACCGGAACCTCCTGACAACCTGACGGCGAACTGGCGAACGGATGGAATCGTTCCTCCAGCCGGTCGAAAGTTAAACGCCGCCAGGGGGCAATCGGCTTTCCAGCAGCCCCTGGCGACCCGCAGCCGGCGCTGCTAACGTCGGATTCGACAACTTGCGATTCTTCGTCGACCGGAGTTCAGCCGCCATGACAGTTCGCACTCAGCCCCTCTTCACCTTGACTCTGACCGTCGCCCCAGGGCAGCCGCTCGGGCGGACGCCGGCCGGCGAACGCCGCGTTGTTCCCGTGCTGGGCGGCAGCTTCGAAGGGGAGCGGCTGCGCGGGACCGTCGAGCCGGGCGGCAGCGACTGGATCATGGTCAGGCCGGACGGCGCGTTCCATCTCGACGTCCGGCTCGTCCTGAAGACGCACGACGGCGCGCTGATCGGCATGACCTATCGCGGTTTCCGGCACGCCCCGGCGGAAATCATGGAGCGGCTGAACCGCGGCGAGGCGGTCGATCCGTCCAGCTATTATTTCAGGGCGACGGTGGCCTTCGAGACCGGTTCCGAGACATATGCATGGCTCAACAACATTGCCGCCGTCGCCAGCGGGAGCCGGCGGCCGGAAGGGCCGATCTACGAAGTCTACGAAGTGCTTTGACCGCCCGCCCGTCCGCGAGGCGCGGCCTCAGAACACCGAAAGGATGTTCTTGAGGCCGTTCTCGCCGACTTCCAGGTCGAAGATCGACGGCCCCATGCCGCTATAGGCGGCGGAGTTCCGGCCGCCCTGGTACGCCTGAATCCGCGTCGGCGCGTTCGGATCGGGCGGTCTCACGGCGACGCCGGTGCGGTCGCGCCGGAACAGCTCCTCCGGAAAGCGCAGCGCGGCGAACCGCTCCGACGGGTAGACCCAGGCGTTGAAGTGGAACTGCCCGCCGCGGCACGCAGCGACGACCCAGTAGAAGCCGTCCGACGGGAGGTTGAGACCGGCGGGAGCTGGAGCGTCGAAGCCGCTGTCGTCGAGCGCGCGGTCGATCGCGGCGACGTCGGCGGGCGACAGCGGGATGCTGCCCCGCTTGCCGGCCCACGGCGCCAGCGGGTCGTCGAGCCTGAAATTGAGGAGGTTTTCCGGGAAGATGACGCGGCTGCCGAGAATCGGCGGGCCGCCGGGATTGGCAGGCGGCAGCAGTTCGTAGATCCGCACCTGTTCGCCCCAGCGCGCGTTGTAGACGAACCGCACACGTTCCGGGGCGCCGGGACCGCAGTCGCGGCGCATGTCGGTTCCGTTGAGGAAATTGAACCAGCCCAGGCTGCGGCCGACCGGGTTCCAGCTGTTGCCGGTGCCGGTGCAACCACCGAGCGCGGCGGCAGTGGCGAGGGCGGCCATCGCGGCCAGCGTCCGGCGGCGCGAAAGCATCAGACGTGTCCGACGATCCCGCGCTGCATCGACGGCGGAAGGTCGTGCCATTCGCTGCGGGCGAATCCGGCATCGGCGAGCATCGCGACGAGTTCGGCGCAGGTATAGGCGTCGCCATGCGCGGTCGTCGCCAGCATCGTGAAGGCGAACATCGCCGGCATGGGCGGCGTGATGCGGTCGTCGTCGGGCGCGAACTCCAGGATCGCGGCACGGCCGCCGGGCGCGAGCGCCGCGTGTACCCGGCGCAGCAGCCCCACGCACGTGGCCCGGTCGAAATGATGCAGGAAGTTCGTCAGCAGGACGATGTCGTAGCCGCCGCCGAGGTCCGTGTCGAAGGCGCTGCCGGGGAGGCGGTTGAAGCGGTCGGCGAGCCCGGCCGCCGCGGCGTTCCCGGCCGCGACCTCCAGCACCGCGGGCCAATCGAGGGCGGTGATCTCGGCGTGCGGGTTGCGTTTGGCGAGAGCAATGCCGAACAGGCCGTGTCCCGCGGCAATGTCGAGGATCCGCAGCCGCGGCGCCGGTGCCGCGGCGGTGAGCCGGTCGGCAAGCAGCTCCGCCGGCATCGCCATCATCGGCGCCATGGCGCGCGCGAACTTGACCCAGACGGGGTTCTCCGGCGCGACCGTCCCGCCGTCGGCCGCGGTCGAGCCGCCATGCCGGACATAGGCAGCCGGATCGCGCAGGAAAATGTCGAGCATTTCCGGCGAGGCGAGGAAGGTGACGGTGTCCGCGATGCAGGCCGGCGAGCGCCGGTCGAGGAATGCGGCGCTGTCCGCGGTGAGGCCGTAGCCGTCGCTGCCCTTCGTCAGGAAGCCTGCGACGACGAGGTAGTCGGCGAGGATGCGGACGCCGCGCTCGGCCGCGCCGCAGCGTACCGCCAGCGCATCGGCCGTCCGGCTGCCGCTGCCGATCGCGGTGAACAGGTCGAGGTCGACGGCAGCCTTGATCGCGGCGGTCCGGTGATAGCCGGACAGCGCCTCCATGAAGAGGAGAGGGGAGGGGTTTCCGTCGGCCGGACGAGGATCAGCCATCAGCGCGCACTCCGGAAAGCATCCGAGACAGTCCGTCGTGCTGGATGCTACGCGAGCCCGCCGCCGCCGTCAGCCCTCCACCCCGGGCGATGCCCACCGAGGGAGTACGACGCTCAGCAGCGATACCGTGCGGTATACGCCGAATAGCTTAGATGAGCATTGTCCTTGTTCGGACGGATCGAGCCGCAGACCTTGCCCATCGCCCGATCGGCGCCGGCTTCGAGGCGCTCAGGGTCGTAGGTCGAATCCGGAGCAAGGAAGGGGCTCATCGTCGCGCGGACATCGTACCCGCCATCCGTCTTGGCGTACTGCACGGTGACGAGGCGGCCTTCGACGGTTTCCTGGGCCGTCGGCGCGCCCGCCCATTTGCTCGCGCAGCCGGCGGCCAGTACGACGGTCATCAGGGCGAGGGCAACACGGCGCCGGGGGAGCCGCCGGGCATCGTCGGCATGCGGCATGTCGGGGCGGGTCTTTCATTCGGGTTGCACAGCCTCCGTCCTACCATTGCGGCCGGGCGTGCCTCCAGCGCGAAATAGGGCGAGGGGAGGATGGGCAGCGTTCGACGGGTGCGGGCGCGGCGGCGTCCATCATTCGTTTACCATGTCCTGTTATGCACTCGGGAAACGAACCGCACCGCACGGATAGAACCTTGACCGAGCGAAACACCAAGGCCGCCGCTATCGACCGGCACGTCGGCATCCGCCTGCGCACGCTGCGCATCATGGCGGGTTTCACCCAGCGCGAGGTCGCCCACATGCTGGGCTGCACCGATCGGCAGATCGACGGCTACGAGCACGGCGCAAAACGCCTCTCGGCCGGCCGGCTGCTCGAGGTCGCCCGCATCCTCGGCGTCACGATCGAGGATCTGTTCCAGGGCATCGACGCCGAGTTGCAGTCCCCGGCGCTGCATCCCTGCCCGGTCGAACTGCCGGCGATGCTGCCGGTATCTTCCGATGCGCCGACATCGGCGCCGCTTCCGATGCCGCACCTGCACACCCTCCATACCCTCACGCGGGCGCTCGACACGACGCACTGAGCGGTTGCTGCCGCGGCTATCGTGGCAGCGGAATGGTGCGCCGCAAGAAAGTCACGGCCAGACACGACGGTTCTGACGTGATCGCCTGAACCGTTGCGGGCTTGGAACGTTCAACTCTCCGGTGCCGCCGAGGGAGGGTTCACGAACATGCCGCCGACCGTCGCAAAGCGGGCGATCGACGTCGATCGCCACGTGGCAGCGCGCATCCGCGAGCGCCGGGTGATGCTTGGCATTACCCAGCAGGAGTTGGCGGATCGGGTCGGGATTACCTACCAGCAGTTGCATAAGTACGAGCGCGCGATCAACCGCGTCACCGCCGGACGCCTCGTCGAGATCGCTAAGGCGCTCAATACGGAGCCCTCCTACTTCTTCGAAGGGCTCGGCGAAACCGAGATGCCGACCGACGTGCGGCAGCGCATGGCGCTGGAGATCGCCCGCAACGCCGCGCAGATGGACGAACGCCACCTCGAGGCCCTGGCGGCGATCACGCGCGCACTCGCCAGCGAGCATTGATCCGTCCCGCCGCAGGGCCGGACCTCTCGAACGGCGGACGGACTGCGCGCTAACGGCGGGGCGCGTCCGTCCTGCCCACTGTCTGCATAGGTGCCCTGCCGGCGCGTGGCGGCGGTATTAACACGCGGTTCACCATAACGGCTTACCACCCGCCGCGCCGCCGGCATCCCCCGGCGGCAGACAGAACGGGTAGGTATATTGCTGATTTTCCCATTGCACCTTACGGCGCACATCGTCGCCGTCCTGGCCTCGCAGGCCGCCGACGACGGGTCGCCGTTGACTCTGGCAAATCTGTGCGGCGCCACAGCCGTGACGCTCGGCTGCGCCTGGCCCTTCCTCGGCAGCCGCCGTGCCATCCTGCTCTGCCAGTCGGTCGGTGCGGCGTCGTTCTGCCTGCACTTCCTGCTGCTCGGAGCGGGCACCGGCGCCGTCATGTGCGCGGTGTCGCTGGTCCAGGCGCTCGCCGCGACATGGCGCGTCCGTCAGGCCGTGCTCGTCACGATCTTCGCGCTCACCGTCGCGGTCGCCGGATGGTTGACCTGGGCGACGTGGCATGGCGTTCCGTCGGTGTGCGCTACTGTCGGGCTGCTGTTCGCGACCCTCGGCCGGCTGCTGCGGGACGGGCAGCGCATGCGGTACGCCTTCTTCGGCAGTTCCACGGCATGGGTCGGGCACAATCTGCTGATGGGCTCGGCGTTCGGCCTCGCCTGCGATACGCTGACCTTGACGAGCCTCGCGGTCGGCCTGCGGAAGCATCGCCGGAGAGGCGATGCCTTCAATGCCGACGCCGCATTCGTTCCGTGCCAGCCACAACCGGCGAACGACCGGGAGGAGTCCGGACAGCGCCGCCAAGTGGCGTGACGGAGGCGGGACGGCGCTACCGTCAGCGCACGGCAGGTGAGACGTTCATCCCGGCAGCGCTGTCGGCGAGCAAGAGACTTGCGACAAGCCGCTACGCCAGTGCGGGAACTTCTCGCCGCGTGTTCCCGCTGTGGTTCCGGTTCATGATCCGTTAAGCATTTTTTCCGATGGTTGTACAACTTATCGGATCTCGCCGTGACGTTGCTGACCCGACTTCTCCTGTTGATGGCTCTGGCCGTCGCTCCGTGCGTGGCCGCGCTGATCCACGATGCCGCCGACAACAGCCGGTTGCGGGAATCGGAGAGCCGCGCCGCCGTGCTGAGCGACGCGCGCCTGCTCGCGGCCGGGGTCGAGCGGATCGTCGACAACGGCAAGCAACTCGTGCTGTCGCTCGCCGAAATGCCGGAGGTCCGCCGGCTCGACAAGGCTTCCTGCGCCGGTCTGATGCGGCGCCTTGCGGCCCGCTTTCCCGGTTATCCGACGATCGCCGCCTACGATCATGAAGGCCGCGCCGCCTGTGAGGAGAACGGCGTTCCGCCTGCCGCTGACGCCGATGCCGGCTGGTTCCGCAGCGCGCTCGCCGGTGACGGCGCCGTCGTTGGGGCGGCGGAGGTCGATGCCGCCGGCCGTCGCACCGTCCCGATTGCCAACGCGCTGCGCGACGATGCGGGCACGGTGACGGGCGTCGTCGCGGTGATGCTCGACCCCGGCGACTTCGACCGGCTGCTGATCGAGAAGCCGGTGTCGGCGAAGGCCATGGCCGTCATCGCCGATCGTAACGGGCGCGTCCTCGCCGCAACCCGGGGGAATGGCGAGGAGACCGGACAGGCGCTGCCGCCGGCCCGCCTGCTGTCGCAGTTCGAAGCGCTGGAAGCCGGGAGCCGGGAGATCGCCGGAGACGGCGGCGGCGCTGCCCTGATCGTCGGTTTCGTTCCCCCGGCGGCGACGGCAGCAAATTCATTCTTCATCGGCGTCGGCATGCCGAAGGGCTCCTTGCTTTCCGAGATCACGGAGACGAGGGGCCGGGAGGGCGCGATCGTCGCGCTCGGGCTGCTGCTCGTCTGGTTCGCGACGTGGTGGATGGGACGCCGCTTCATCAAGCAGCCGATCGATGCGCTCGTCGCGACGGTGACACGGTGGCAGCAAGGCGACATCGCCGCCCATGTCGAGGAGCTGTCGGGCAACGCCGAGATCCGCCAGCTCGCGGGTGCGTTCAACGGCATGTCGCGCGCCCTGCGGACGCGCGAGCGTGAGCTGATGGCGGCGAAAGAAGTGGCGCTCGCAGCCCGCGAGCAGGCGGTTGCCGCCCGCGATCAGGCGGAGACCGCGCGCGGGCAGGCCATCGCCGCACTGGAACAGGCCGAGTCGGCGAACCGGACGAAGTCCGAGTTCCTTGCCAACATGAGCCACGAGCTGCGCACGCCGCTCAACGCGATCATCGGCTTCTCGCAGATCATGCGCGAAGGAATGTTCGGCCCGGTCGAGAACCAGCGCTATGCGGAGTACGTCGCCGACATCCACCGCAGCGGGGAGCATCTGCTGGCGCTGGTCAACGATATCCTCGACATCTCGAAGGTCGAGGCGGGGCGGCTGGAGCTGGCGCTCGACTTCGTCGACCTCGCCGCGCTGATCCGCGTCTGCATCGACACCGTCGCGGGCCGGGCGCGCGAAGGACAGGTCGCGGTCATCTACGACACGCCGGCCGACCTGCCGCCGATCGTCGCCGACGAGATCAGGCTGAAGCAGATCCTCCTGAACCTGCTGTCGAACGCCGTGAAGTTCACCAATGCCGACGGTCAGGTCTGCGTCGCGGTGTCGAGCGGACCGGACGGAACCGAGATCCGCGTCCGCGACAGCGGGATCGGCATGCGTCCCGACGAGATCGAGATCGCGATGCAGCCGTTCCGGCAGCTCGACGGCTCGCTGGCGCGGAAATACGAAGGCACCGGCCTCGGCCTGCCGCTGACCAAATGCCTCGTCGAGCTGCACGGCGGGACGCTGGACATCGCCAGCGCGCCCGGCGCCGGAACCACCGTGACGGTCTGGCTGCCGGCGCTGCTGCGGGCCGCCGCGATGGCGGCCGAGTAGGGCAGGCCGGTCAGCAGCCGCTGCCGCTAATGGGCGGCTTGGTCCTGGCCTTGCTCCGCCGGATCGGCGACCTTGTAGCCGCGGCCCCAGATCGTCTGGACATAGTTCTTGCCGGTGGCGTCCTGGAGCTTCTTGCGGAGCTTGCAGATGAAGACGTCGACGATCTTCGGCTCCGGCTCGTCCATGCCGCCGTAGAGGTGGTTCAGGAACGCCTCCTTGGTCACGACGGTGCCCTTGCGCAGCGCCATCAGCTCCAGGATGCCGAACTCCTTGGCCGTCAGCGGGATCCGCTGCCGGTCGACCTCGACGGTCTTCTGCTCAAGGTCGACCGTGAGGTCGCCGATCTCGATCGCCGAGCGGTCATGCCCCTTCGAGCGCCTTACGATGGCGCGGATGCGCGCGATCAGCTCGCGCTTGTCGAACGGTTTCGTCAGGAAGTCGTCGGCGCCGTAGCCGAGCGCCTTGATCCGGTCGTCGACGCCGCCGAGGCCGGAAAGGATCAGCACCGGCGTCCGCACCTTCGACAGGCGGAGTCGCCGCAGCACCTCGTAACCGTCGATGTCCGGCAGCATCAGGTCGAGGAGGATGATGTCGTGGTCGTAAAGCTTGCCGATCTCCAGCGCGTCCTCGCCGACATCGGAGAGATCCACGACGAACCCCTCGGATCTAAGCATCAATTCCAGGGACTTCGCCGTACCGGCGTCGTCCTCGACGATCAGAACGCGCATTTCAACTCCTACCCAGGCCATTCACGGGCAGACGGCCGAATGCGCCTGTCCGAACGGTCGTTAACGCCCATTAAACATGACCATCTGGACTGGTTCCGCAAGTTAACTTTTCACTTGATTTAGCATTCATGCTTCATCATGCACCGCGATTTCATGCGTGATTTCGGCGACGCGGGCAAGCATCACGGTTGCCGAGCAGTACTTCTCGGTCGAGAGCTGCACCGCCCGCTCGACCTTGGCGCGGGCGAGGCCGCGGCCGGTGACGACGAACCGAAGATGAATCCGGGTGAAGATTTTCGGGTCGGTCTCGGCACGCGCCGCCTCGATCTCGACGACGCAGTCTTCGACCAGGTCGCGCCCCTTGCGCAGGATGTGCACGACGTCGAACGCGGTGCAGCCGCCGAGGCCGAGGAGCAGCATCTCCATCGGCCGCACGCCCATGTTGCGGCCGCCGAAATCGGGCGAGCCGTCCATCACGACGGCATGTCCGCTGCCGGACTCGCCGACGAACATGACGTCCTGCACCCACTTGATCCTCGCCTTCATGGCGTGTGCTCCTCGCCGGCCGGAGATCGCGGCGCGCCGCCGGAACGAAGGCGCCGCCGCTCGGCTACGAATGCACCGATCTCGTGCCAGGGCGCAACATCCCAGTAGCTGCGGGCGCGGCCGGACGGCGACGGCACGACGAAGACGCTGATGCCGTCGCCGATCCGCTCCGGCTGGGCGCCGTAGCCGACGTCGCGCCGGCCGAGGAACCCGCGGGCCGCGGTCTTGCTGTCGAAGGCGATCGCGGCAGGACGGTACAGCTCGATCTTGCTGCGCAAGGAGTCGGCGTCGAACGCGTCCCGGCTCAACTCGGCGTCGCTGCCGAACTCGTGCTTGCACAGGTCGGTGAGGCCAATCCGGTAGCGCAGCACCTCGCGATACTGCGCCGGGCGGAGCAGCACCGGCGTCAGCCCGGTCTCGAACAGCGTGCGCCAGAACAGATTGCCCGGATGCGCGTAGTAGGCGGCGGCCTCCTTCGAGGCGCGGCTGGGCGCGGTGCCGCAGAGCACGAGATCGAGCCCGTGGTCGAGCACGTCCGGAAGAATCATCGATCGCCGATACCGGCCGCCGCGATGAAGCTGTCCCGCACCGCTCCCTCGTCAGGGCTGCGACAGCTCGCCGCCGTTCCCGCCCTTCACGAACAGGCGGAGCGGACGCTTGCGGACGTCGCGGAACTCGGGCTCGCCGGCGCGGACGCCGCCGCGCCCGTTCAGATCAACGAGCGGGTCCAAGCGCTCGCCGCGGAGCGCCGGACCGGCGGTGTCGGGGATCAGCAGCGGCTCCCAGTTGCCATCGAACGGCTCCGGCGCCCGGACGCTCGCGACCGCCGCCGGGACGACCGGCGGCTGAGTCCAGACGGGGGCGGGGGCTGCCGCAGCCACCGCCGTTGCGGCAGCGCCGGAAGGAAGCCCG
>Ga0265327_10002304_pt1 | contig 20409 bp, 32 predicted proteins | sample 41621metaG_FD_202089 | JGI IMG/M metagenome (GOLD analysis project Ga0265327, IMG submission 202089) | Rhizosphere microbial communities from Carex aquatilis grown in University of Washington, Seatle, WA, United States - 4-16-21 metaG | ecosystem: Host-associated > Plants > Roots > Rhizosphere...
TCCAGCTGGGACTGGGTGTAGGCCCGGTCCGAGGCACTGGCGCAGTCGGCCACGGCCAGGTGGGTCCACAACCCCTCGGCACCGAGCGCGGGCTCGTCCAGCACCGCCGACCACAGCGAAGGCGCGCCGTCGGGGGCGACGCCCACCCGGTGCATGCCGGTGTCGACCTTCACGTGGACGCCCACGGCGCGCCCGGCGCCACGGGCCGCCGCCGCCAGCGGCCCGAGCACGTCGGTGCCGGCCACGGTGGGGGTGAGGCGGTGGGCCACCAGCTCGTCGACGGCGTCGACGGGCGGTTCGGAGAGAAGGAGGATCGGCGCGTCGATGCCCGCCTCGCGCAGCTCCACCCCCTCGTCGACCAGGGCCACGGCCAGGCAGCTGGCCCCGCCGCCAAGTGCAGCGCGGGCAGCGGTGACCGCCCCGTGGCCGTAGCCGTCGGCCTTCACCACCGCGCACAGCGCGGCCGGCTGCGTGAGCCGAGCCAGGGTGGCGGCGTTGTGGGAGAGCGCGCCGAGATCGATCTCGGCCCAGGCCGGCCGTGAGCGTCCCTCAGCCATCGCCTCTCTCCTCGCCCAGCACCCCGTCACCCATGATCTCGCTCAGCCACGCCGACACAAGCGCCGGAAGGTCCTCGGCCACCAGACCCTCGGCCGGGCCGCGCCACGAGGCCCGGCCGTGGACGTGGGCACCGAGAGCGGCGGCCTCGAGGAGGGGGACGCCGCGCGCGACCAGCGCGCCCACCACGCCCGAGAGCACGTCACCGGTCCCCGCCGTGGCCAGCCGGGGGGTCCCGGCCGAGGCCAGCAGCACCCGGCCGGCGGGGTCGGCGACCGCGGTCAGGGCACCCTTCACGAGGACGACGGCGCCGGTCGAGGCGGCCAGCCGGCGGGCCGCCGCCACCCGGTCGGGCCCCGGCGGGCCACCACAGAGGCGGGCGTACTCCCCGTCGTGGGGGGTGAGCACCATCGGACGTGTGCCGATGACCTCGCCCAACCGGCCCTCCAGTGCGTAGAGGGCGTCGGCGTCGGCCACCACCGGAACGGGGGAGCGCGCCACCACCGTGCGGATGTCGGCGGCGGTGCACTCGGTGCGGCCCAATCCCGGCCCGATGACCAGTGCCCGGCACCGTTCGAGCACGCGCAGCACCTCGGGCGCCCAACCTTGGGCGGGGAGGGGGAGGCGCACCGCTTCGGTCGGCCACGGCCCGGCCGTCGAAGGCTCTGTGGCCGTACCCGGCACCGCCAGGCGCACCATGCCGGCGCCGGCGTGGGAGGCCCCGGCGGCGGCGAGGGCGGCGGCCCCCTCCATGCCGGGCGACCCGGCCACAACCGCCACCGCGGTGGCCCACTTGTGCGACTCGCGTGGTCGGCGGGGCACCGTTTCGGCGACGTCGCGGTCCTCGACCAGGGCGACGCCCGTCCCCTCGACCGGCACGCCGATGTCGGCCACCACCACCTCGCCCGACAGCCGTTCGCCGTCGGACTGGAGCAGGCCGGCCTTGAGCGCGGCGAAGGTGACGGTGCGATCGGCGGTCATGGGACGGCCGGAGGCCTCGCCGGTGTCGCCGTCGACGCCCGAGGGGATGTCCACGGCGAGCACCGCGGCCCCGGTCGGGACCCTCGGGGCGTCGTAAGTCCCCTTGAAGCCGGTCCCGTAGGCGGCGTCGACCACCAGGTCGCACCGTGACAACCGCTCGGGAGCGTCGGCGGCGTCGACCATCGTCACCCGCGCCCCCCGACGGCGCAGGATCCCGGCCGCCACCCTTCCGTCGGCCCCGTTGTTCCCCTTGCCGGCCACCACCGTGACGCGGTGGCCGTAGCCGGCGCCGAGCAGCCGCAAGGCGGAGAGCGCCACTGCCGTGCCGGCCCGGGCCACCAGGGTGGCCTGGCTGACCTGGGTGAGCGCCGCGGCGTCGGCCGCCCGCACCTCGGCCACCGTGGCCACCGGTCGCATCAGCGGTCGCCCTCGGCCACCACCATGGCCACCGCCACCTGGGCGGTGTGGGTGAGCGAGACGTGCCAGCGCGCCACGCCGCGCTCGGTGGCCAGCGCTTGCGCCCCGGGGCCGAGCCGGAGCGTGGGCGCGCCGGAGACGGGTCCGGCCCCCGGGGCCCGAACGACTTCCACGTCGCGCAGGGCGAAGGCGCCCAGCCCGCGGCCGAGCGCCTTCATGACCGCCTCCTTGGCGGCGAAGCGCGCCGCCAGGGACTCGGCGGGATCGCCGCCGCGCGCCGCGTCCTGGCGCTCGCCGTCGCTGAACAGCCGGTCCGAGAGGTTCGGTCGCCGTCCGAGCACACGGCGGAAGCGGTCCACGTCGACGGCGTCGACCCCCACCCCCACCACCGGGCTCATTCGACGGTGACCGTCTTGGCCAGGTTGCGCGGGCGGTCGACGTCGTTGCCGACCAGCCGGGCCAGGCGATACGCCAGCAGCTGGAGGGGGACCACGTCGACCACCGGAGCCAGCAGCGGCTCGGTACTGGGCACCCACAGCAGGTGGTCGGCCGCGGCCGCGGCGGCCTCGTCGCCGTCCTCGGCCACCAGCACCACGGTGGCGCCGCGGCTCTTCACCTCGGCCACGTTGGCCAACAGCTTCTCTTGGAGGGGCGTCCTCGTGGCCACGCCCACCACCACGGTCCCGGGGACGATGAGGGCGATCGGGCCGTGCTTCAGCTCGCCGGCGGCGTAGCCCTCGGCGCGCAGGTAGGAGATCTCCTTCAACTTGAGGGCGCCCTCCAGGGCCACCGGGTACCCCACCCCGCGCCCGATGAAAAAGAAGTCCCGGGTCTCGGCCACCGCGTCGGCCACCGCGTCGACCTCTTTGGATCGAGTGAGCGCCTCGGCCACCTTGGCCGGCAGCTCGTGCAGCCGGTCGACCAGGGCCCCGATCTCGCTCGGCGTTCTCGTGCCGCGCTGTTGGGCCAGGGTGAGGGCCAGCAGCTCCAGGGCCACGATCTGGGCCAGGTGGCACTTGGTGGAGGCGACCCCCACCTCGGGGCCGGCCCGGGTGTAGAGGACGCCGTCGGCCTCCCGGGCCATGGAGGAGTCGACCACGTTCGTGACCACCAGGACCTTGGACCCCCAGCGACGCGCCTCGCGCAGGGCCTGGAGGGTGTCGAGGGTCTCGCCGGACTGGCTGACGCCGACGGTGAGCGTGCGGTGGTCCAAGACGGGGTCGCGGTAGCGGAACTCGCTGGCGATGTCGACCTCGGTGGGCAGGCGGGTCCAATGCTCGATGGCGTACTTGGCCACCATGGCGGCGTGGTAGCTGCTGCCGCAGGCCACGATGAAGACCTTGTCCACCTGCGAGAGGTCGGCCTCGTCGAGCCGGAGCTCGTCTAGATGGAGCCGGCCGTCGGCCTTTCGCCGGTCGAGCAGGGTGTCGGCCACGGCGGCCGGCTGCTCGTGGATCTCCTTGGACATGAAGTCGTCGTACCCGCCCTTCTGGGCGGTCTCGAGATCCCAGTCGACGAGCAGCGGCGTCGGCTCGGTCTCCTCGCCGTCGAAGGTCGTGACCCGCATGGTCCCGGGGCCGAGCTCGGCCAACTGGTCGTCGTCGAGGGCGAACAGCCGCCGGGTCCGCCCGAGCAGGGCGGGGATGTCCGAGGCCAGCAGCGCGGCGTGGTCGTCGAGCCCCACCACGAGGGGGGCGGCCCGGCGGGCGGCCACGATGGTCTCGGGGTCCTCGGCCCAGACGACGGCCACCGAGAAGGATCCTCGCAGAAGGCCGACGGTAGCCCGGAGGGCCTCGGCCAGCGTCTGGCCGACCGCCACCTTCTCCTCGATGAGGTGGGCGATGACCTCGGTGTCGGTCTCCGAGGCGAAGTGGTGCCCACGGGCCACCAGGCCCTCGGCCAGCTCGGTGTGGTTCTCGATGATGCCGTTGTGGACGACCGCCACCCGGCCCGTGCAGTCGAGGTGGGGGTGGGCGTTCTCCGCCGTGGGGCTGCCGTGGGTGGCCCAGCGGGTGTGGCCGATGGCCGTCAGCCGCCCGTCGGGCGAGAGCTGGCAGAGTTCGGCCAGCTCGTCCACCGAATGCGTGCCCACCGCCGCCCGTGCCCGCCAGACGTCGCCCTCGCCCACCAGGGCGATGCCGGCTGAGTCGTAGCCGCGGTACTCGAGCCGGTGGAGGCCGTCGAGGACGATCTCACGTGCGTCCGGTGCGCCCGTGGCGCCGATGATGCCGCACACAGGCGCAGGCTACCTACCCGGTGGGCTTGACCGCGCCGAGCGCGTCGATCACCGCCGCGCACAGCTGTTCGGCCGTGGTCTGGGCCAGCTGGGCTGTGACCGCCTCCACCATGACCCGCACCACCGGCTCGGTGCCGCTCGGGCGCAGCACCACCCGCCCGCGGTCGCCCAGCGCCCGCTCGGCCTCGGCCACCGCCTCCCACGCCCCCTCGGCCTCTTCGAGGCGCCAGGGGTCGTCGACGGCCACGTTCACCAGCACCTGGGGCACCCGTTCGACCAGGCCGGCCGAGAGGTCGGCCAGCGGGCGGCCCGACCGCGCCACCAGATCGGCCAGGATCAGCCCGGTCAGGATGCCGTCACCAGTGGTGGCCCGGTGACGGAAGACGATGTGGCCCGACTGCTCGCCGCCGAGGGCCAATCCTTCGGCCTCCAGCGCCGCCAGGACGTGGCGGTCGCCCACCGGGGTCTCGCGCACGGCGATGCCCCGCGCCGTCATGGCCAGGCGGAACCCGAGGTTGGTCATCACCGTCACCACCACGGTGCCGCCGGTGAGCTCGCCGCGCTCGACGAGGTCCACCGCGAACAGGGCCAGCAGGGTGTCCCCGTCGGCCAGCGCCCCGGTGTGGTCGACGGCCACCATGCGGTCGGCGTCCCCGTCGAAGGCGATGCCGAGGTCGGCCCCCGACGACACGACGACGTCGGCCAGCGCGCTCGGATCGGTCGAGCCGCAGTGGTCGTTGATGTTGGTCCCGTCGGGTGCCGAGGCGGTCGCCGTCACGTCGGCCCCCAACGCCTCGAAGACGCCAGGGGCCACAGCGCTCGCCGCGCCGTTGGCACAGTCGAGGACGACCGACAGGCCGTCGAGCCGGCGGCCTGTGAGGGCGCCGGCCAGGTGGGCCACGTAGTCGCTCGCGCCCGTGGGATCGGTGGTGAGCAGCCCCACGCCCGCCCCGGTCGGCCCCGGCCCGCCGACGTCGGCGAGCGCCCCCTCGACGGCCGCCTCGGCCGCCTCGGTCAGCTTGGTCCCGCCTGACCCGAACAGCTTGATGCCGTTGTCCTCGAAGGGGTTGTGGGAGGCCGAGACCACGGCGGCCGGCAGCCCCCGCACCTGGGCGCAGTAGGCCACACCGGGGGTGGGCAGTACTCCCAGGTCGACCACGTCGACCCCTTCGGCGGCCAGCCCGGCCGAGAAGGCGGCCTGGAGGAGCGGGCCCGAGCGCCTGGTGTCGCGGCCGATCAGGTAGGCGGGTGCGGGCAGGACCCGGGCGGCCGCCCGGCCGAGGCCGAGCGCCAGCTCGGCGGTGAGCTCGGTGTTGGCCAGCCCCCGGACGCCGTCGGTGCCGAAGCGGCTCTGCGCCACCCGGCTTACCGCTTGGAGTACTGCGGCGCCTTGCGGGCCTTCTTCAGGCCGTACTTCTTCGATTCCTTCTCGCGGGCGTCGCGGGTGAGGAACCCGGCACGCTTCAAGCTCGTGCGCAGCTCGGGGTCGAGCTGGATGAGCGCCCGGGCAATGCCCAGGCGCAGCGCGCCGGCCTGGCCCGACATCCCCCCGCCGTCCATGGTGGCGTCGATGTCGTAGGACTCGGTCGTGGACGTCACCCGCAACGGCTCGGTGGCCAGCATCCGGTGGGTAGCCGAGGGGAAGTACGCCTCGAAGGGTCGTTTGTTGACGGTGATGGTCCCCTGGCCCGGGCGGAACCGGACGCGGGCCACGGCCTGCTTGCGGCGGCCGGTGGTTTGGGAAAGGGGTGCGGGCATGGTGCTCCTTGTACTCAGCCGGGTACTCAGCCGGCCCGCCGCGCCGCGGGCAGGTTCAGCGGCTGGGGGTCCTGGGCGGCGTGGGGGTGGTCGGGCCCGGGATAGACCTTCAGCTTGGACAGCTGCTGGCGGCCGAGCGTGTTCTTGGGCAGCATGCCGCGGACGGCGCGGCGCACGACCTCCTCGGGGCTGCGCTCCATGAGGTCGGCGTAGCTGGTCTGCTTCAAGCCGCCGGGGTAGCCGCTGTGGCGGTAGGCGAACTTGTCGGCCGCCTTGTCGTGGGTCAGCACCACGCCCCGTGCGTTCACCACCACCACGTGGTCGCCGGTGTCGACGTGGGGGGCGAAGTAGGGGCGGTGCTTGCCCCGCAGCAGGCGGGCCACCTCGGAGGCCAGGCGGCCGAGGACGAGGCCGTCGGCGTCGACCAGGTGCCAGGCACGCTCGATCTCGTTGGCCTTCGGTGAGTAGGTGCGCAAGGGAGGATTCCTCGTGTGGGGTGGCCGGCTCCCCCGCGGGGAGGCCGATGGGCCGACTGACCAGGATACGGCCTGGCGACGCCTGCGGCAAGCCGGTGTCAGGTGGGGTAGCTGACCGACTCCAGGCACAGACCGTGGGGCGGGGCCGGCGAGGGGGCGCCGGCCCGGGTGCCGGCCCGCAGCCGCTCGACCAGGGTGGCGGCGTTCCCCCTTCCCCGCCCGACGGCCACCAGGCAACCCACCACCGAGCGGACCATCTGGTGGCAGAACGAGCCGGCGCGTATGTCGAACCGCAGCAGTGTGGAAGGACCCTTCGACCACCCCGCGGCGGTGACCACCCGAATGATGGGCGCTGTGGCCCCGGTCCCGGGCGCCCGCCGGCAGAACCCCCGGAAGTCGTGCTCGCCCACCAGGGCGTCGGCCGCGGCCACCATGGCCCGCACGTCCAGCGGGTCGGCCACGTGCCAGGCCAGCGGGGCCAGCAGCGGATCGGGGACCGGTGCGTTGTGCACGAGGTAGCGGTAGTGGCGGGCGGTGGCCGACCGGCGGGCGTCGAAGCCGTCGGCCGCGTGGGTGGCCGAGCGCACCACCACGGTCGGAGCCAAGAGGCGGTTGAGGGCGCGGGCCAGGTCGAGGTTGGGCTCCAGCTCGGGCAGGTCGACGTGGACGACCTGGCCCCGTGCGTGCACCCCGGCGTCGGTGCGACCGGCGCAGACGAGCGTCGGGGGTTCGTCGGCTCGGGTCACCGTGGCCAGTGCCTGGGCCAGCGAGCCGGCCACCGTGGTCAGGCCCTCCTGGGGGGCGAAGCCCCGGAAGCCGCTCCCGTCGTAGGCGACGAGGAGCCGCCAGCGCCGACGTCCCGACATCGGAGGGGGCACCCGACGGCGCCCGGGTCAGACCAGCTCGATGCGGACCATCGGGGCGTTGTCGCCCGGGCGCGGCCCCAGCTTCAGGATCCGGGTGTAGCCGCCCGGCCGGTCTTCGTAGCGCGGGCCGATCTCGTCGAACAGCTTCTTGGTCATGTCCTTGTCCCGGATGAGACCGACCACCCGGCGGTGCTGGTGGAGGCCGCCCTTGCGGGCCGCGGTGATGCACTTCTCCGCCACCGGCCGCAGCGCCTTGGCCTTGGCCTCGGTCGTGACCAGCGACTCCGCCGCGATGAGCGAAGCCACCAGGTTGCCCATCATGGCCTTCTGGTGAGCGGCGCTGCCGCCGAACCGGCGGCCTCGCTTGGGCGTCCCCTGCATGGCTAGTCCTTGGTCCTGAGCGAGAGACCCCGCTCGTCGAGCCGCTGGATGACCTCGTCGAGCGACTTCTGCCCGAAGTTGGTGATGCCGAGCAGGTCTGTGAGGGTCCGCTCCACCAGCTCGCCGATGGTGTTGACCTGGGCGCGCTTCAGGCAGTTGCGCGGCCGCTCGGAGAGGTCGAGCTCCTCGATGCGCAGGTCGAGGTCGGGCGAGCCGCCGCCGAGCGAGCCCACCTCGCCGAGCTCGAGGCCCTGGGGGGCCTCCTCCAAGTCGGCCACCAGGCCGACCAGGGCGCGGAGGGTGTCGCCGGCCGAGGCCAGCGCCTCGCGGGGGCTGATGGAGCCGTCGGTCTCGATGTCGAGGACGAGCCGGTCGAAGTCGGTGGACTGCTCCACCCGGACCGGCTCCACCTCGAAGGTCACCCGCCGGACCGGCGAGAAGATCGAGTCGACCGGGATCACCCCGATGGTGGAGGACCGCTTGTTCTTGTCGGCCGAGACGTAGCCGCGGCCCCGCTCGACGGTGAGGTCGAGGGCCAGGCGCCCCTTGGCGTTCAAGGTGGCGATGTGCAGGTCGGGATTGAGCACCTCGACGTCGGCGGTGGTCTGCAGGTCGGCGGCCGTGGCGTCGCCGGGTCCACGCTTGTCGAAGCGCAGGGTCACCGGCTCCTCGGCCTCCACCTTCACCAGCAGGTCCTTCAGATTCAAGATGATGTCGGTGACGTCCTCCTTCACCCCCGGCAGGGTGGTGAACTCGTGGAGGGCCTCGTCGAAGCGGACCTGGGTCACCGCCGCCCCCGGGATGGCCGAGAGCAGGGTGCGGCGGAGGCTGTTGCCCAGCGTGTGGCCGAAGCCCGGGTCGAGCGGGCCGACGGCGAACCGCTGGCGGTTGTCGTGCTCCTCGTCGACGGCCTCGACGGTGGGGCGCTGGATGATGAGCATTAGTACTGGCTCCTCGGTGGTTCTGTGAAGGGGGGGCGGGGTGGTGGCTACTTGGAGTAGAGCTCGACGATCAGCTGTTCCTGCACCGGCTCGTCGATGTGCTCGCGCAGCGGCGGGTTCAGGACCTGGACGGCGAAGCCGGAGTCGCCGGACTCGAGCCAGGGCGGGGTCTGGCGGTCGAGGGTGTCCATGTTCCTGCGGACGTAGAACATCTCGCGCGAGCGGGACTTCAAGGTGACGGTGTCGCCCTTTCGGACCCGGTAGCTCGGGATGGTCACCCGGTTGCCGTTCACCAGCACGTGGCCGTGGCGGACGAACTGGCGGGACTGGGAGCGGCTGGCGCCCCAGCCGGCCCGGAAGACGACGTTGTCGAGGCGGAGCTCCAACATGCGCAGCAGGTTCTCGCCGGTGATGCCCGGCGCCCGGTTCGCCTCCTCGTAGAGGTTGCGGAATTGGCGCTCGAGCACGCCGTAGATGCGGCGGGCCTTCTGCTTCTCGCGCAGCTGGGTCAGGTACTCCGAGCCCTGGCGCATGCGGTCACGCCCGTGCTCGCCGGGCGGGTAAGCGCGGCTGTGGCGGTCGGTGACGGCTTCGGAGACGGGGCACTTCAAGGAGTAGCAGCGCTCCCCCTTCAAGAACAGCTTCGTCCGCTCTCGCCGGCAGAGCCGGCAGACGGGTCCGGTATAGCGGGCCATGACGTTCCCCCTAGACCCGGCGCCGCTTTTTGGGGCGGCAACCGTTGTGGGGGATGGGGGTCACGTCCTTGATGCCGACCACCTCGATACCGGCGGCGGCCAGTGAGCGGATGGCGGTCTCGCGGCCCGAGCCCGGACCGCGCACCAAGACGTCGACCTTGCGCACGCCGTGCTCCATGGCCTTGCGGGCGCAGGCTTCGGCGGCCAGCTGGGCGGCGAAGGGGGTCGACTTGCGCGAGCCCTTGAAGCCCACGTTGCCGGCCGACGCCCAGGCCAGGACGTTGCCCTGGGGATCGGCGATCGAGACGATCGTGTTGTTGAACGAGCTCTTGATGTGAGCCACGCCGTAGTTGACGTTCTTGCGCTCCCGGCGACGGGGCCGCCGGGCCCCTTGCTGCTTGGTGGCTTTGGGCATCTACTTGCGGACCTTCTTCTTTCCGGCGACCGTCTTCTTCGGTCCCTTTCGGGTGCGGGCATTGGTGTGGGTGCGCTGACCGTGCACGGGGAGGCCCTTGCGGTGACGCACCCCCTGGTAGCAGTTGATCTCCATCTTGCGCTTGATGTCCTGGGAGACGTCCCGGCGCAGGTCACCCTCGACGCGGAGGTTGGCGTCGATGTCGTTGCGCAGCCGGACGACCTCTTCGTCGGTCAGGTCCCGGACCCGGGTGCCCGGGTCGACATCGGTGCGCGAGCAGATGTCCTTCGCCTGGGTGTTGCCGATGCCGTAGATGTAGGTGAGGGACACCTCGAGGCGCTTCTCACGCGGGATGTCCACTCCGGCGATGCGGGCCATGGCTCCTCCTACCCCTGCCGCTGCTTGTGCCGCGGGTTGTCGCAGATCACGACGACGCGGCCGTGCCTGCGGATGACTTTGCACTTCTCGCAGATCGCCTTCACGCTCGGTCGTACCTTCATGGGTTCTCCGTCTTGCTACTTGTACCGGTAGGTGATGCGGCCCCGGGTCAGGTCGTAGGGGGTGATCTCCACCTGGACCTTGTCGCCCGGCAGGATGCGGATCCGGTGCATCCGCATCTTCCCCGAGCTGTGCGCCAGCACCTTGTGCCCGTTCTCGAGCTCGACTCGGAACATGGCGTTGGGCAGTGGCTCCACCACCGTGCCTTCCAGCACGATGGCGTCTTCCTTGGGCTTGGGCAGGTGACTCTCCTCGACTCTTCCTCTGTCCCTCCCGGCGGCGCGGCGCCCGGAGAATGCGAAAATATTGCGGCCAACTGGCTGCGGCTGGGGCCTCTGCCCGCTGCCCCACGGGGCCGGGCGGTTGACCGAACGAATAGTTTACCTGCTCGGGGACCAGGCCGCCATCGGCCCCTGGCCGCCCCTCAGGGCAGGGTGAACACCTCCGGGCCGTCCTCGGTCACGGCGATGGTGTGCTCGAAATGGGCCGACAGCCGCCCGTCGGCCGTGACCACGCTCCAGCCGTCGTCGAGGAGCGTGGTCTCGGGCCCCCCGGCGTTCACCATGGGCTCGATGGCGAAGACCATCCCGGTCTTGAGGGTGGGCCCCGGGCTCCCGGGCCAGTAGTTGGGCACCTGGGGCGTCTCGTGCATGGCCGTGCCAATGGCGTGGCCGACGTACTCCCGGACCACGGTGAACCCGGCCGCCTCGGCCACATCCTGGACCGCCCGGCCCACCTCGTGGAGGCGGTTCCCCGACCGGAGCTGCTCGATCCCGGCCCACAGGCTCCGCTCGGTCACCGCCATCAGCCGCTCGGCCTCGGCCGAGACGCTCCCCACGGCCGCCGTGTAGGCGGCGTCGCCGTGGTAGCCCTCGATGATCGCCCCGCAGTCCACCGAGAGGATGTCGCCTTCCTCCAGGCGGTAGTCCCCGGGGATCCCGTGGACGATCATCTCGTTGGGCGAGGTGCAGATCACCGCCGGGAAGCCGTGGTAGCCCAAGAAGTTGGACGTGGCGCCGCGCTTGGCGAGCACCTCTCGGGCCACCGCGTCGAGTTCCCTGGTGGTGACCCCGGGCTTCAGGGCGGCCCGGGTGGCCTCGTGCATCTCGGCCACCACCTTGCCGGCCCGGCGCATCTTGGCCAGCTCCTCGGCGTTGCGCCTCACCAGGGGCCCCCGGCCAGGCCCTCGGCCGGACCGCGCCGGCGCTCTTCGACCGCGGCCACGCAGTGGCGGGTCACCTCGTCGGGGTTGCCGGTCCCGTCGACGGCGACCAGCTGGCCGTGGTGCTCGTACCACTCGATCAAGGGCTGGGTCTGGCGCTCGTAGAGCTCGAGCCTCCGCCTGATGGCCTCGGCCGTGTCGTCCTGGCGCTGGATCACCTCGCCCCCGCACACGTCGCAGGTCCAGGCCGTCATCGGCGGTGAGCTGGTCGAGTAATTGGCCCCGCAGTCGACGCAGACCCGCCGCGAGGCCAGCCGGTCGAGCACCAGCTCGGTCGGGACCTCGAGGTCGATGACCAGGTCGAGGCGGTCGGGTTTCAAGATCCCGGCCAGGCTCTCGGCCTGGGAGATGGTGCGGGGGCAGCCATCGAGCACGAACCCCCGGGCCCGGGTGTCGGCCTCGGTGATGCGCTTCCCCACCATCTCCATGATCAGGTCGTCGGGGAGCAGCTCGCCGTCGTCCATGACCTCCTTGGCCCGCTGGCCGAGGTCGGTGCGGGACTTCACCTCGGCGCGGAGCATGTCCCCGGTGGAGACATGGGGGACCACGTAGTGGTGCGACAGGCGCACACACTGCGTCCCCTTGCCGGCCCCCTGCTTGCCGAGGACCACGAGTCTGACCCCGGGTACCACCCGGCCCTACTTGAGGAAGCCCTCGTAGTTGCGCATCATCAACTGGCTGTCGATCTGGCGCATCGTTGTGAGGGCGACCCCGACCGAGATGAGGAGGGTCGTGCCGTAGAAGGGGAACCGGTTGAGGTTCCACAGAGCCATGAGGATGGAGGGGATCACCGCCACCGAGGCCAGGAAGAGCGCCCCGACCACGGTGATGCGGTTCAAGATGTGGGCGAAGTACCGCTCGGTGGGCGGCCCCGGACGGATGCCGGGGATGAAGCCGCCCTGCTTGCGGATGATGTCGGCCTGTTGGTGGGGGTCGAAGGCCACGTAGACGTAGAAGAAGGTGAAGAGCACGATCAGCACGAAGTAGATGGCGATGTAGATCATGCTGGTCGGCTGGATGTTGTTCTTCACGAAGGACTGGAAGCTGTGCCAGGGGATGACGTTGCTGAGCAGCACCGGGATGTACAGCACCGAGCTGGCGAAGATGATCGGGATGACGCCGGACTGGTTGACCTTGAGCGGGATGTAGGTGCTCTGTCCGCCGTACATTCGGCGCCCCACCACCCGCTTGGCGAAGGTCACGGGGATCCGGCGCTGGCCCTGGTCCATGAAGACGATGAAGACCAACAGGGACAGGGACACCAGCAGCATGATCGTGAACTTGAGGGCCCCGCCCTCCTCGTAGATGGCCTTCCCGCCCGAGGGGATGGAGGCCACGACGTTGGCGAAGATCAGGATCGACATGCCCTGGCCGATGCCGCGCTGGGTGATCAGCTCGGCCAGCCACATGACGAAGGCGGTGCCGGCCGTCAGGATCAGCACCATGAAGGCCCCGAGGGCCACGCTGAACTTGGGGATCAGTGTGATGGTGGTGCCGAGCAGGGCCGAGTCGTGGCCATGGAAGGCGTAGATGAGGCCGGTCGCCTGCATGAGGGCCAGGGCCACGGTGAGGTACCGGGTGGTCTGGGTGATCTTCTTCTGTCCAACCGCCCCCTGGTCCCGCCACTCCTCCAGCTTGGGGATGACCGTGCCCAGCAGCTGGATGATGATCGAGCTGGTGATGTACGGCATGATGCCCAGGCCAAAGACGGCCAGGCGCACCAGTGCCCCGCCCGAGAACAGGTTCAAGAAGCCGAGCACGCCCGAGGACCCGGCCGACTTCTGGAGGGTCTCGAGCTTGGCCCAGCTCACGCCGGGCACGGGCACGTTGGCGCCCACCTGGTAGAGGGCGATGACGGCCAGGGTGAACAGGACCTTATTGCGGAGGTCCGGGACCCTGAAGATGTTGCCCAGCCGCGAAAGCATGGCGGACTACCGGTTCATGAGCGCGTTGCCGCTGGCCGGTGGCCGTCCGTGGCCGAAGGGCAGGGGCACCCGCTCGACGCTGCCGCCGGCGCCGGTGATGGCCGCCTCGGCCGAGGCCGAGAAGGCGTGGGCGGACACTCGCAGGGCTCGAGTCACCTCGCCCCGGCCGAGCACCTTGACCAGGGCCCTGGGGCGCACCAGCCCGGCCTCGACCAGGGTCTCGGGCGTGATCTCGTCGGTGTCCAGGGCGCCGAGCGCGTCCAGGTTGACCGGGGTGTACTCGATCCGGAAGGGGTTCTTGAACCCGCGCAGCTTGGGAATGCGCTGCATAAGGGGGAGCTGGCCACCCTCGAAGCCGACCGGGATGGTGTCGCGCGCGCCCTGGCCCTTGGTGCCGCGGCCGGCGGTCTTGCCGCCCTTGCCGCCGATGCCCCGGCCGACGCGGCGCCGTGGCCGGGTCGAGCCCTTGGGCGGGGTGAGGTCGTGGAGCTTCACTTTTGTTCCTCTCCGGACCCGTCGATCGCCTTCACGTCCACCAGGTGGGGGACCCGGGCCAGCATGCCGCGGATCTCGGGGCGGTCGGGCAGGTCGTTGTGCTGGCCGATGCCCCGCAGCCCGAGGGCGCGCAGCGTCCCACGGTGCTTGGGCTTGGTCCCGATGGCCGAGCGAACCTGGGTGACCCGCAGGGTGGTCACCGGATCTCCGAGTAGAGCTCGGTCTCCCGGCGGCGCTCGCGGTAAGCGCGCAGCACGCCGGCCGGGGTCACCTCGTCGGGCTGCTTGCCCCGAAGGGCCGCCACCTCGTCGGGGCGCCGCAGCGCCTTCAGGCCGGCGATGGTGGCGTGGGCCACGTTGATCCCGTTGGAGGACCCGAGCGACTTGGCCAGGATGTCGCGGATCCCGGCCATCTCCAGGATGTGGCGGGCCGCGCCGCCGGCGATCACGCCGGTGCCCGGTGCGGCGGGCTTGAGCATCACGCGCCCCGCACCGCTCTCCCCCACGATGGGGTGGGTGATGGTCGAACCGGCCAGAGCTACCTCGAAGACGTTCTTGCGGGCCTCTTCGATCCCCTTCTGCACCGCCAGGCCGGCCTCCTTGGCCTTGCCGTAGCCGAGGCCGACGCGGCCATTGCCGTCGCCGACCACCATGAGCGCGGCGAAGGAGAACCGCCGGCCGCCCTTCACGACCTTGGCCACCCGGTTGACTCTGATGGTCCGCTCCTCGTACTGCACGTCGGTCATGGCGCTTAGAACTCCAGTCCTTCGTCTCGGGCTGCGTCGGCCAGCGCGGCCACGCGGCCGTGGTAGGCGAAACCGCCCCGGTCGAACACCACCTTGGTGATCCCGGCGGCCTTGGCTCTCGTGGCCACCAGTCGCCCAACGGCTTCGGCCCCGGTCACGTTACCCCCGCCGGCCTGGCCCAGGGACGCCCGCAGGTCGGGCTCGACCGACGAGGCGGCGGCCAGGGTGCGGCCGGCCAGGTCGTCGATGACCTGGGCGGAGATGTGGCGGCTGGAGCGGTTCACGGCCAGGCGGGGCCGCTCGGCGGTCCCAGCCACCTTGGCCCGGACCCGGGCGTGGCGCCGGATGCGCAGGGCCCGCTGTGGGTTCGTCGTCCCGGCCATTACTTCGCCGCCTTTCCGGCCTTGCGCAGGACCCGCTCCCCGGCGTAGCGGACACCCTTGCCCTTGTAGGGCTCGGGCTTGCGGATCTTGCGGATGTTGGCGGCCACCTGGCCCACCTTCTCCTTGTCGATGCCCTTCACCACGATGCGGGTGGGCGTGGGCACCTCGAAGGTGATGCCCTCGGGCGCGTCGAACTGAACCGAATGGGAGAAGCCGAGGGCCAGCTCGAGGGCCGAGGGCCCCTTGGCGTTGGCCCGGTAGCCGACGCCCACGATCTCGAGCTCCTTGCTGAACCCTTGGGTCACCCCGGCCACCATGTTGGCCACCAGCGACCGGGTGAGGCCGTGGAGGGCCCGGTGGCTGCGCTCGTCGTCGGGGCGCGTGACGACCAGCACATCGCCCTCCTGGGTGATGGTGATGCCCTGCGGCAACCGGCGGACCAAGGAACCTTGGGGCCCGGTGACGGTGACCGAGTTGTCCTCGAGCGCCACAGTGACGCCCGAGGGCACGGGGATGGGAGAGCGTCCGACGCGCGACATCAGCCGTCCCCCTGCTCGCTACCACACATGGCAGAGCACCTCGCCTCCCAGGTGGCGCTGGCGCGCCTCCTTGTCGGTCATGAGGCCGTGGCTGGTGGAGACCACGGCCACTCCGATGCCGCCGAGGACGCGTGGCATCTTGTCGGCACGGGCATAGATGCGCAGCCCCGGCTTGGAGACACGCTTGATGCCGCCGATGGTGCGCGTACGGTCGGCGGAGTACTTGAGCTTGATGGACAGCTCGGAGCCGGGCCGCGTGGGGTCATTCTCCACCGAGTAGCCGGCGATGAAGCCCTCGCGCTCCAAGATGGCGGCGAGCGCCTCCTTCAACTTGGAGCCCGGCATCCGCACTGTCTCGAACTGGGCCGAATTGGCGTTGCGGATGCGGGTCAGCATGTCCGCGATCGGGTCGGTCATGGTCATGGTCGTCTACCAGCTCGCCTTGGTCACCCCGGGCACCTCCCCGGCGTGCACCATCGTCCGCAGGCAGATCCGGCACAGCCCGAACTTGCGGTAGACGGCCTTGGGTCGGCCGCACCGCCGGCACCGGGTGTAGGCCCGGACCTTGAATTTCGGCGTGCGCTGCTGCTTCTGGATGAGTGCCTTCTTCGCCATGGTGCCTATCGGGTCTCCTGTCGGAACGGGAAGCCGAACGCCCTTAGCAGCGCGCGGCCCTCCTCGTCGGTGCGGGCGGTGGTGACGATCGTGATGTCCATACCTCGGGTCACATCGATCTTGTCGTAGTCGATCTCGGGAAAGATGAGCTGCTCGGTCACGCCGAAGGTGTAGTTGCCGTGGCCGTCGAACGAGCGGGGCGAGAGCCCCCGGAAGTCGCGGATGCGGGGGATGGCCAGGCTGATGAGCCGGTCGAAGAACTCCCAGGCCCGGTCGCCGCGCAGCGTCACCTTCACCCCGATGGGCATCCCCTCGCGCAGCTTGAAGCTGGCGATTGACTTCTTGGCTCGGGTCACCACCGGCTTCTGGCCGCAGATGACCTCGAGGTCGCGCTGGGCGCCCTCGATGAGCGACTGCTGCTGGGTGGCCTTGCCGGCGCCCACGTTGACCACGATCTTGGTGAGGCGCGGCACCTCCATGATGTTGCCCACGGCCAGCTCGGTGGCGAGACGCGGGCGCACCTCGGAGAGGTAGCGCTCCTTGAGGCGCGGCAGGGGACGGGCTTCGGTGGTGCTCACAGCTCTGCCTCGCACTTGCGGCAGACCCGCAGCTTTCGGCCCTGCTCGTCCACCGAGTAGCCGACCCGGGTGGGCTCCCCGCACGAGTGGCACACGAGCGAGACCGCAGAGACCGGCATGGGCATGGCCTTGTCGATGATGCCGCCCTGCATGGTGTTGCGGGTCGCCTTGGCGGACCGCTTGGCCACGTTCACGCCGTCGAGCACGACCTTGCCCTCGGCCGGCATGGCCCGCAGCACCTCGGCCCGCTGGCCCTTGTACTTGCCGGCCCGGACCTGGACGCGGTCGCCCTTGTGAATCTTCATCACAACACCTCCGGGGCGAGCGAGACGATGCGCATGAACTTCTTGTCCCGCAACTCGCGGCCGACCGGCCCGAAGATGCGGGTTCCGCGCGGCTGCTGCTGCTCGTTGATGAGCACCGCGGCGTTCTCGTCGAAGCGGATGTAGCTCCCGTCGGGGCGGCGCTTCTCCTTCTTGGTCCGCACCACCACGCAACGCACCACGTCGCCCTTCTTCACGGCCGCGCCGGGAATGGCGTCCTTCACGGTCGCCACGAAGACGTCGCCAATGCTGGCGTAGCGCCGGCGCGAGCCGCCGAGGACCCGGATGCACAGGACCTCCTTGGCCCCCGAATTGTCGGCCACCCGCAGGCGCGACTCCTGCTGAATCATCGGGCGCGCTCCATGATCTCGGTCAGCCGCCAGCGCTTGAGCTTGGAGAGCGGCCGGGTCTCGATTACCCGCACCCGGTCGCCGACCTTGGCCGTGCCCTCGGCGTCGTGGGCGTAGAGCCGCTTGGTCCGCTGGACGGTCTTGCCGTAGCGGGGGTGACGGACGCGCTCGACAACGGCCACCACCACGGTGTTCTGCATGGCGTCGGAGACCACGGTCCCCTCGCGCACCTTGCGCCGGTTGGGGCGGGTGTCGGCTTCGTGGGCCTCGGCCATCAGCCCTCCTCCTCTACGGTCTCGTCGTCGGCATCGTCGGCGGGGGGCGCCTCGACGGCTTCCTCCTCGGCCGCGGCCCGAGGGGCGCGCCGCCGCACGGTCGGGGGCTCGTACGTCCCCTCGACCTCTTGGATCTCGCGGTCACGCAGCACGGTCAGGATGCGGGCCACGTCCTTGCGCACCTGGCCCATCCGGGCGGTGTTGTCCAGCTGGCCGGTGGCCAGCTGGAACCGCAGATTGAACAGCTCGCGGCGGTTCTCGGAGAGCTTCAGCTCGAGCTCCTCGGTGTCCATCACCACGAGTTCGGAAGCGGCGACCATCAGACCTGGACCTCGGCGGTGCCGTGGGTGCCGGGGCGCACCACGAAGCGGGCCTTCATCGGCAGCTTCTGGATGGCCCGGTCCATGGCCTCCTCGGCCAGCTGGGTGTCGACCCCGGCCAGCTCGAACAGGACCCGGCCGGGGCGCACCACGGCGACCCAGTGCTCGGGGTTCCCCTTGCCCGAGCCCATGCGGGTCTCGGCCGGCTTCTGGGTGACCGGGCGGTCGGGGAAGACTCGGATCCAGACCTTCCCTCCACGCTTCACGTGGCGGGTCATGGCGATACGGGCGGCCTCGATCTGGCGGGCGGTGAGCCAGCCAGGCTCGAGGGCCTGGATGCCGAAGTCGCCGAAGGAGACCGTGGTGCCGCCCTTGGCGGCGCCGGTGAGCCGGCCGCGCTGCTGCTTGCGGTGCTTGACCTTGCGGGGCATCAACATCAGTCGGCGTCCCTGCGGAAGTGGGGGGTCTCGTGGTGCTCGTGGCGGCTCCGCCGCTCGATCTCCTCGTCCTCGGCCAGGCGCTTCTCGAGGGCGTCGGGCTCGGCGGGCTGGGCGATGAGGTCGGCCACGGGGGCCTCGACGGCCGCCTCGTCGGCGACGCCGGTCTCCTCGACCTCGACCTCGGGTTCGGGCTGACCGTCGGCGTCTCCGTCGCCGCCGAAGGAGGCCACACCGGGCTCGCCCTGGTCGAGGCGTCGCCGTCCGCCACCGGCGGTGATGAGGCGACGCGGCCGGGACTGGCCGGAGGTCTCGCCCACGGCCATGGCGGCCTCACGGGTGATCTTGTCCTCGACCGAGACCTTGTAGGGGAGGATGTCGCCCTTGTAGATCCAGACCTTGACCCCGACCCGGCCCGAGGTGGTCTTGGCCTCACGGAACCCGTAGTCGATATCGGCCCGCAGCGTGTGGAGGGGAACGCGACCCTCGCGGTAGGACTCCTTGCGGGACATCTCGGCGCCGCCCAGCCGTCCCGAGCACTGCACGCGCACGCCCTGGGCCCCGGCTTTCTGCACGGTCTGGATGGCCCGCTTCATGGCCCGGCGGAAGGCGACCCGGCGGGCCAGCTGGTCGCAGATCCCCTGCGCGATGAGCGCCGCGTCGAGCTCGGGCTGCTTGATCTCTTGGATGTTGAGCTGGATCCGGTTGGGCAGGCCGGTCATCTCCTCCAGCTTCTTCTTCAAACGGTCGGCCTCGGCCCCGCGTCGGCCGATGACGATGCCCGGGCGCGCCGTGTGGATGTCGACGCGCAGCCGGTCGCGGGTCCGCTCCACCTCAATCCGGCTGACGGCGGCCGCCTCCAGCTGGGTCATCAGGTAGTCGCGGATCTTCCAGTCCTCGACCACGAAGTCGCGGTAGTGCCGCTCCTCGAACCAGCGCGACTTCCAGTCGGTGGTCACGCCGAGGCGGAACCCGTAGGGGTTTACCTTCTGGCCCATCTACTCGCCCTTCTCACTGTCGTTCTCGGCCGGGGCCTCGTCGCCTCCGGCCGCCTCGTCCCCTCCGTTGCCTGCGTCCTCGTCTGCGCTGTCGGTCGCCGCGTCGGCGGCACCGCCCTCGTCCCCTTCGGCGGCCACCTCGGCCACCGCCTCTTGGGCCACCTCGGCGTCAGTGGTCTCGGTGCCGACCTGCTCGGCCTCGGCCTCCACCACGTCCTCGGCCGACTGCTCGGCCGCCGCGTCCTCCACCAACTCGGCCTCGATCTCTGCCTGCCGTTCGGCCTCGGCCGCCTCGGCCGCCGCCGCCTCTTCGTGGGCATGCCGGCGGCGGGAGAGCCGGCCGGACAGGTCGGCCCGGCGCCTCGACTCCGACACCCGGCGTGACCGCTGGGCGGTGAGGTCCTCGCGCTGGGCCTGGCGCCGCTCGAGACGCTCGTCGGGCATGCGGCTCACGATCACCGTGATGTGGCAGGTGCGCTTGCGGATGCGACTGGCCCGGCCCCGGGCCCGGGGACGCCAGCGCTTCATGGTGGTGCCCTCGTCGGCGTAGCAGGCCGAGACGAAGAGGTCCTCGGCGTCCTGGCCGTCGTTGTGCAGCGCGTTGGCCACCGCCGAGGCCAGCACTTTGCCGACCACGTTGGCCGCCTCGCGCGAGGTGGTGCGCAAGATCTCGGTGGCGGTCTGCACGTCCTCCCCCCGGATGAGGTCGAGGACCTGGCGGGCCTTGGACGCCGAGAGGTGGTAGTGGCGCAGGACGGCCTTGGTGCCGGGGCGCTCGTTGGTCTTGAGTGCGGTCATCTCAGCGCCTTCCGGCCCGCTCCTGGCCGGCGTGGTAGCGGAAGGTCCGGGTGGGGGCGAACTCGCCCAGCTTGTGGCCGACCATCGACTCGGTCACGTAGACCGGCACGTGGCGGCGGCCGTCGTGGACGGCGATGGTGTGGCCGACCATGTCGGGGATGACGGTGGAACGTCGCGACCAGGTCTT
>Ga0265327_10002305_pt1 | contig 20407 bp, 24 predicted proteins | sample 41621metaG_FD_202089 | JGI IMG/M metagenome (GOLD analysis project Ga0265327, IMG submission 202089) | Rhizosphere microbial communities from Carex aquatilis grown in University of Washington, Seatle, WA, United States - 4-16-21 metaG | ecosystem: Host-associated > Plants > Roots > Rhizosphere...
GCTGAGGTCCGCCCCGCTGAGGTTCGCCCCGCTGAGGTCCGCCTTTCTGAGGTTCGCCCCGCTGAGTTTCGCCCTGAAGAGGTTCGCCCCGACGAGGTCCGCCTTTCTGAGGTCCGCCCCGCTGAGGTTCGCCTCGCTGAGTTTCGCCCCGCTGAGGTCCGCCCTAGATAAATCAACATGAACCAGGCGGTTTTCCTCCCGCCACGCGTTCCAGGAACGGATTCCTTGCCTAAGGCGGGCAAGAAGCTCCTCATCGGCCATGATCCGGACCTCGGCTTGCAATTGCACAACCCGTTATACCGGAGTCTTGCCCCGGCGCTATCCTTTTTGGTTTATGGAAGACAAGCGGAACCTGCTGCGCCGGATATCGGCAGCCGTCAACCTCCTCAGGGCAATCGGGTGAAGGGATACCATCTCCGGTGAACGAGCCATAGGAACACGGATTACACGGATATCCACGGATTAACACGGATCAAGGTGGAATGATACGATACATTACTATATATCCGTGTCATCCGTGGATATCCGTGTAATCCGTGTTCAATGGCGCAACGATGACAAGCGCCATATGGCCTCGGATCGAGGGCTATTCGGCTTTCACCCGATTACCCTGTCAACCTTCTGGTGCATAAAGGCATCCTCGGCAAGGTCGAGGCCGAGGCGCGGCGCGGCGGCGGAGTGACCATAAGCAAATTCGGATTCAGTTTCGCCGAATTTGCTGGTCTCATATCGGCCAGCATCATGCGCCCTTCGAGACGCGGCCATCAATGCCCGCCAGCGCCTCCGACAAATCGGTCAGGCGGTGTGCCACGAGATGGACGACCTCGCCCTCGCGCTGGATGCGGCCATAGGCGGCCAGCATGCGGGCCGAAAGGAGCACGCGGCGCTGTTTCTCGAAGAGCGTCGGCCAGATGACGAGATTGGCGATGCCGGTCTCGTCTTCGATGGTGACGAACATGACGCCCTTCGCCGTCCCCGGCCTTTGCCGCAGGAGCACGATGCCGGCGGCGTGAAGCCAGCGCCCGTCACGGGATTGCATCGCCTCGGCGCAGGTGAGCATGCGTTGGCGGCGCAAATCTTCGCGGAGGAAGGAGACGGGGTGGCGGCGGAGCGTCAGCCCGACATGGCCATAATCCAGGACCACCTCGCCGCCCGCCGTCATCGGCTTGAGCGTCACCAGGGGCTCAACAATTTCCAGCCCGGTCCCCGTCTCGCGGGCCGAAGCGGCGGCAAAGAGCGGGAGCGGTTCGTCGCGCAGTGCCTTGATCGCCCAGAGCGCCTCGCGCCGCGCCAGCTTCAGCGACGGCAGGAAGGCGTCGGCCTCGGCGAGCCGGACGAGGGCGGCAGCCGGGACTCCGGCGCGGCGCCAGAGATCATCCGCCGAGGTAAAGGGCTGCTCCGCCCGCGCGGCGACGATCGCGGCGGCCTCGGCATTGCCAAGGCCCCGCACCATGCGCAGGCCGAGCCTGACGGCGAAACGCTCTTCCATCCCGATCGCAAAACGCTCCAGCGTGCAATCCCAGCGGGAGGCGTTGACGCAGAGGGGGCGGATTTCGACGCCATGGTTGCGCGCATCGCCGACGATCTGGGCCGGCGCATAGAAGCCCATCGGCTGGGCGTTCAGAAGTGCCGCGCAAAACACATCGGGATGATGGCATTTGAGCCAGGAGGACGCATAGGCGAGCAGCGCGAAGGAGGCCGCGTGGCTTTCCGGAAAGCCGTAGCTGCCGAAGCCCTCCAGCTGCTTGAAGATCTTCTCGGCGAAGGCCGTCTCATAGCCGTTGGCGGCCATGCCCTGGACCAGCTTGTCGTGGAAATACGAGACGCCGCCGGTCGATTTGAAGGTGCCCATCGAGCGCCGGAGCTGGTCGGCTTCGCCCGCCGTGAAGCCCGCGCATTCGATCGCCACCCGCATCGCCTGCTCCTGAAAAAGCGGCACGCCCAGGGTCTTGCCCAGCACTTTTTCCAGTGCTGGCTTGGGATATTCGACCGGCTCCCGGCCCTCGCGCCGGCGCAGATAGGGATGGACCATGTCGCCCTGGATCGGTCCGGGCCGGACGATCGCGACCTCGATGACAAGGTCGTAGAAGCTGCGCGGCTTGAGCCGCGGCAGCATGGCCATCTGCGCGCGGCTTTCGATCTGGAAGACGCCGATGGTGTCGGCCTTGCGGATCATCGCATAGGTGGCGGGATCTTCCGCCGGGATGGAGGCGAGATCGAGGCCGATGCCTTTGTGCAAGGCCAGGAGATCGAGGCCGCGCTTCAGGCAGGAGAGCATGCCGAGCGCCAGGCAATCGACCTTCATGAAGCGCAAGGCGTCGATGTCGTCCTTGTCCCATTCGATCACCTGCCGGTCCCGCATCGCGGCGGGCTCGATCGGCACCAGCTCGTCGAGGCGGTCATGGGTGAGGACGAAGCCGCCGGGATGCTGCGAGAGATGCCGGGGCGTGCCGATCAGTTCGCGGGCGAGATCCAGGGCAAGGCGCAGGCGCCGGTCGCCGAGATTGAGGTTCAGCTCGGAAGCATGCTTGCGCTCGACGCCTTCGGCGGACCAGCCCCAGATTTGCCGGGACAGCATCCGGGTAAGATCCTCGGGCAGGCCGAGCACCTTGCCGACATCGCGGAGCGCGCCCTTGGCACGATAGCGGATGACGGTCGAACAGAGGGCGGCATGATCGCGGCCATAAGTCTCGAACACCCATTGCAGGACGATCTCGCGCCGCTCATGCTCGAAATCCACATCGATATCGGGCGGCTCCCGCCGCTCCTCGCTGACGAAGCGCTCGAACAGGAGGTCGTTGCGGTCCGGATCGATGGCGGTGATGCCAAGGACGTAGCAGACGGCGCTATTGGCGGCGGAACCCCGGCCCTGGCACAGGATGTCCCGGCTCCGGGCGAAGCGGACGATCGAATTCACGGTCAGGAAATACGGCGCGTATTGCAGTGTCCGGATCAGGCGCAGCTCATGCTTGAGGATGCCGGCCACCTTGTCCGGCACGCCCTCCGGATAACGCGTAGCGGCCCCTTCCCAGGTCAGTTTCTCAAGCGCCTCCTGCGGCGTCAGGCCGGGCATCGTGGCCTCTTCCGGATATTGATAGGCCAATTCGTCGAGCGAGAAGCAGCAGCGTCCGGCGATCTCCAGCGTGCGCGCCAGCGCCTCGGGATAGCGCTCGAAAAGCCGCGCCATTTCTTCCGGCGGTTTCAGGTGGCGGTCGGCATGGCGCTCGCGCCGGAAGCCGGCCTCGTCGATGGTGCAGCCGTGACGGATGCAGGTGACGACATCCTGAAGGATGCGCCGGCCTGGAACATGGAACAGGACATCGTTGGTGACGATCGGGGCCACACCCGCCTGCGCCGCCAAATTCGCAAGCTCGAAGAGCCGCATCGCGTCATTGGGCCGGCGCCGGAGCGTCAGCGCCAGATAGGCGCGGCCGGCGAAAGCTTCCGCAAGCCGGCGCAGGCGGAGCGCGCATAAATCATCGGCCTCGTCCGGCACGAGGATCGCGACCAGCCCCTCGCCATAGGCGGCGAGATCGGACCAGTCGAGCCGGCACCGCGCCTTGCCGCCCCGCTTCTTCCCGAGCGAGAGCAGCCGGCAGAGGCGCCCATAGGCGGGCCGGTCCATCGGATAGACGAGGACGGACATGCCGCAGGCAAGATCGAGCCGGCAGCCAACGATCAGCCGCACGCCGCTCGCCTTGGCCGCCTCATGGGCGCGGACGATACCGGCAAGGCTGTTGCGGTCGGTGATGGCCAGCGCTTCGATGCCAAGGCTTGCGGCCTGGGCGAACAGCGCCTCGCAGGAACTGGCCCCGCGCAGGAAGCTGAAATGCGAGGTGCATTGCAGCTCGGCATAGCGCGTTCGCCCGCTGCTCATCCGAAAATCCCGTGCAGGAACCAGCGATGCGAGCCGGTCGCGGCATCCTCGCCGTTGCCGGCGCGGAAGATCCAGAAGCGCTCGCCGGCCTCGTCCTCGACCCGGAAATAGTCGCGGACCGCGCTCAGCTCGGCGTCGCGCTTCCACCATTCGCCGAAGATGCGCTCAGGCCCGTCGGCGCGCTTCACGCGGCGGCGGATGCCGCGCCAGATGAAGCTGACCGGCGGATGATCCGGCAGCAGCGCCACGGTTTCGATCGGTTCGGGATGGGGCAACAGGCGCGACGGGCGCGGCCAGGAAGCATCCAGCCATGTCAAGCCGGTACGCGGGGCCGAGGGGGCGACGCGGCGGACGGAACGCTCCGGCACATCGCTGGCGACGGCGGCGCAACGATAGAGCCGCTTCGCGCCGAGGCGGTTGGCGAGCGTGTCGATCAGGCCGGAGACATCCGCCTCCGGTGCCTCCGCCAGCGGGGATAGACTCTGTTTCGCTTCCAGCGGTTCGGCGGCTGGAGCGGCAAGGCTCATGATCTCGATGCCGAAGCCCGGATCGATGGTCTCGATCCGGTCGCGGAGGAGCCGGGTCAGGCGCTTCACGTCACGCAATGGGCGCGCCGTCCCGATGCGGATCGCCTCGATGCGGTTGTCGACCCGGTGGAAAAGCAGGTCGAGATGGCGGGCGCCGAGGCCCTTAGCCTCCAGCGCCGCGCAAAGCTGAATGACGAGCTTGCCGGTATAGCGGGCGAGCGTCTCCGGGGCGCCGATGGGCTCGGCGAAGATCCGGCGGAAGGCGATCAGCTCGGGCGGACGCACCGGATCGATCGGCTCGGCAAGCCGCCCCATGGCCTGATCGAGGCGGCGTCCAAGTTCGGGGCCGAAGCGCAGCGCCAAGGGAGCGCGCGGCTGCGACGCCAGATCCGCGATCCGCTCGAAGCCCAGCCGGTGCAGGCTGCCCACCATATCCGGCGCCAGCCGCAGCGCGGCAACCGGCAGTTCCAGGATCGCCGTGGCGCTCTCGCCTGCTGGAATGACGATAGCCGGGCGGGCGATTTGGTGGGCAAGGGGGTGGCGGGCAAGCGCATGGGCGGCGCCCCAGCTATCGGCGATGGCGGCGCGGGCGGTAATGCCGGAGGTGCCGAGGCGGCGGATCATGTCGGCAAGCATGGCGGCCTCGCCGCCATGCAGATGTGCGGCACCGCTCGCATCGATGACCAGCCCGTCCGGCGGATCGGCGGCGGCGATCGGGGCATAATATTCCAGTGCCCAGACCGCGAGGCGCTCAAGCGCCTCGGCATCCGCCGCCGGATCGGCATCCTGAACGGCAAGGCCCGGCACCAGCGCCTGCGCCTTGGCCACCGGCATCCCCGGGCGCAGCCCGGCGGCAAGCGCCGCCACATCCGCGGCCAGCACTACCCGCCGTCTGCCTTCCCGGCCGATCAGAACCAGCGGCACCTCAGCCGGAGGCGAGGTGCTGCCCATCTTCCGCCTGAGCCGGTCCGTGGGCCAGATTGGAAGGAACAGCGAGACGACCCTGGGCATCACAGGCTTCCAACTCGAAATCAGCACTTTCGCCGGCGCGGCACCGGATCAATTCGACCCGCCAGCGGGCGCGCCCGACGCCTGGAACCGGTAAGGGCGTGGAAGGCAGCGCCGTCACGCGCCAGCGGGTCACGGCGGCTGTCGGCTGGCCGAAATCGGTAGCCTCGGTCTGCCGCCGCCAGCGCCGGATGGCGATGCCGATGGTGCCGGAGCTTTCGGCGGCAAGCTGGAGCCGGCGCGAGTCGATCATGGACAGCCGCGCCATCTCGGCAACGACGGCGCCGAGCCCGCCATGCCGAAGCCCTTCCTCGAAACAGGCCAGCACCGTCCGCTCATCGCCGGCATCGACATAGATGACGCGATCGGGTGCAAGGCCAGCCTGTGCCAAGGCCGGCGCGAACAAATCCTGACGCGTGATGCACCAGAGCACTTGCCCATCGGTCCGGGCGGCGATCCCGGCGGCGAAGAGTACGGCGGCGGCACCGTCCACGGCGCCATTGCCGCCGCCCGCCACCTCATGCAGGGCGCCCAGTGCCAGCCCGCCCCCCGGCAGCCGCCCATCGATCCCGGCGAGCCCAAAGGGCAAGACCGGCGATGCGCGCCGGCCTCCGGCGGTGATCCGCCCGATTTGCGCGCGCAAGGACTCGATAACGGATTGCGGCCGCATGACGGCATCGGCCTCCTGGAAAGGGTTCGGTATTTCGTTCCCTATTTGTTCTCACTCTTGGCGTTGAGAGTCAAGAGGGCCGTTCGGAACACCGAGGGCAACGAGTCCAGATTAACGCGGCGTTGCAAAGTGGAAGCGGCTGGCGGTCCGGCTTTGCCCTCCTGCATCAAGCCGACATGCATGATCGATATCCAGCGCTGTTATCGATCATGATATGGCGCTCTGGCGATCTATAAAAGCTCCCCTTTCAGCCGCTGGTATCGGACCTCCAGAGCAGCCAGTTCCGGAGCAGTTCGCGCGAACGCATCTCGCCAAACCGCGTGACCCGGTATTTCATTTCGGGGAACCGCGGATGGTCAGGATGCCGCCGATGCCGCCTGCAACCGTTTGAGCCGGACCGGGACGGGCGGATGGGAATAGCGGAAGAGGACGAACAGCGGGTCGGGCGTCAAGGTGCTGGCGTTGTCGCGGCTCAGCTTGATGAGAGCGGAGGACAGGGTTTCGCTGCCGCCGGTGATCGTGGCCGCATAGGCGTCGGCCCGGCTTTCGGCCCGGTTCGACAGCCAATTCCCCAGCGGCGACAGGAATATCTCCATCGGCGAAATACAGAGCATGGCGACGACAAGACCGATGGCGTCGCTCCGGGGCAGGCCCAAGCCCGCGCTGAGCCACGGAGCCTTCGCCGCCACGCCCAGCCACCAGAAGACCGCGAAGGAGAGAGCGGCCATCCTGGCGAAGGATAGCAGCATGTCGCGGTGCTTGAAGTGGCCCAGCTCATGGGCCAGGACCGCCTCGATCTCCGGGACGGTCAGCTTCTCGATCAGGGTATCGAAGAAGACGATCCGCTTCGCTTTGCCGAAGCCGGTGAAGTAGGCGTTCCCGTGTGCCGACCGCTTCGACCCATCCATGACGAACAGCCCGTTGGACACGAAGCCAGCCTTCGCCAGCATGGCCTCCACCCGGGCCTTCAGGTCTCCGTCCGACAGCGGGGTAAACCGGTTGAACAGTGGTGCTATCCACAAGGGGTAGGCAACTATCATCGCCGCGACGAAGAACATGAACCCGCCCCAGGCCCACAGCCACCACGGCCCGGCTTGGCTCGCCATCAGCCAAAGCAGCGCATAGGACAGGGCGAATGCCAGGCCCAGCGAGATCACCTCGGACTTGACCCAGTCGATGACGAACAGCCTCGCCGCCGTTTTGTTGAAACCGAATTTGGCTTCCACCACGAAGGTGCGATAGAGGGACATCGGCAAATCAAGGACCGCGGAGACCGCCATGATGGCGACAAGCAGGATGCAGCCGGACAGGATCGGATCCGGGACAAAGCCATCGACGGCACGTTGGACGGCGCCGATGCCGAAGAGGAGCCATCCGAGCCACACGGGGAGGTCCAATACACTGCCGAGGATCTTGGCACGCATGGTGGCGATGGTGTAGTCCGCGGCCCTCGCATGTTCCCCGGGCGTGATCAGTTCGACGAATTCATCTGGGACGATGTTCCGGTGCAAGGACACATGGCGGATCTGTCGCCGGCAAAGCCACACATCCGTCGCCGTGACGGTGAAAAGGACGGCCGACAGGATGGCGAGGAGCATGTTTTATGGTTCCATTGGCTGATACGGCCTGCCGGGCTGCGGAAGGCGCAACCTTACTTACTCTCTTTTCCGGCGTCCCGCCTCTTCCAAACACCAAAGCGGCCAGTCGGCTGTAAAACGGCGCTGAATATTGACCCTTTTCGGCGTGATTATGACCCGAGGCTGGTCGCCATATATTCATCAACATTAGTATGTTGTGCAGAATGACCCCTTGCCGGACGGGGCAGTGTGGCGAGCCGAATCACACAGCGGAACAGAAACTCCGATTGGACGCCGACGCGTGTGCGGAAAACCTCACTGATACCAGCGGCTGAAAATTCCGACCCATCCCTGTCATCCCGACGACCATCGGAAGGAGGGATCTCCGCGTGACGTGTCGTCCCAGGATTGGCGCCAGTGGAGCGGCAACAGATCCCTCGCAAGGGCTCGGGATGACAAATCAATATTTATGGCCGCTGGTATGAGACCGTTTTCATATGCTGCGCCAATCCGACATGGATTTCCGGCTATGGTTTCCGGCTTCTAGTGACTTGGCGACAGCGGCGCCGGGTACTGCCGGGAAACCGATGTTTCCCGTTGCGGCGGCTTCACGGGGCATCGGGTGTTGGGCACGGGCGCCGCCTCCGGATTGCCCTGCAATCCGATATCGGCCACCAGCGCGCGGAAACAGGGATGGCGCCACAACAGTTCGCCGGCGACGTGGCTGAGCAGCGCGGCATCGCCGGGCTGCAGCGTCCAACTTGTCGCGATGGATTTCACCCGCTGCTGTTCCTGCCTTTCCTCGGCGGTCGCGTTGGGCAACTGATCGAAATCGATCGAAATCGGATAGACGGCGAAATTGGCCTGGACCTGACCTTCATCGACCAGCCGGTCGCGGTCGTCTGTCAGCGACTTGATAAAGTCCTGGAAGACGCCGGCGGAATTCGCCGAGGCGCTATCGACCAGGACGCCGCTGATGCTGTTCGCTACGGTCAGGACGTTGGTATATTGCGAGGAAGTATTCAGGTCGCTTTCCGGATCGCTGCGCGCGTTAACGGCGATGACAACGAGATGGCGCAGCCTGCCTTGCGAGGCAAGACGCCCGATATCGGCCGGCGCACCCACATTCAAGAGTGCCCGGCGAAGCGCGGTAAGCCCGGAATTGTCGGCGACACCGCCGTCGACCAGGCGCAGATAGACCGGGGTGCGATATGGCGGAACGCTATCGCCGGAGCCTTGCTCGCGCACGGATTCATGGCGCAGTGACTGACGGTATCGCGCGGTGCGATAGGTTTCCAGATTATCATAAGGGCCGCCTGCCAGCTGCAAGGGAACGCGATAGGGCAAATGCGGGTTTCGTTGCCCCGGGCAGCCCGACGACAGATAGGAGTCGTTGCGCAAGAGAAGGGGCGTGAAGGCGATCGGAACGGCGGCCGACGCGGTGACGCCCAGGCTGACGGGCACCCGATCGTAATCCATGCAAAGATCGTCCAGCGTGTCCCGATCGAAGGTGACGACCTGACCGGCGACGATGTCGGTGGCGTTGAGCAGGACCAACGGTTTGCCGGGTTGGTTGAGGGCACCCAGCGCCGCTTTGGTTTGCAGCAGATCCTCGATCATCGCCTGCAGCACGTCGACGCGGGTCTTGCTTTCGAGTTGCAGCGAGACCCAGGTGAAGGGATCGAGGGCGCGGCTTTCGAGCCAGCCGATGCCGTCGAAATCCTGGATGCGATGCATGAAGCTGGCGGCATGGGCCGGGCCGTTCAGGCCGAGATCGGCGGCGTAGACGCTCCCGCCGGACACCGAGGAGACAACGGCGATATCCGCCGCCAGCGCCCGCGTTTCACCGCCGGCCGCATACTGAAGGTGGTTGAGCCGCTCGACAACCGCGGCGCCAAGGGCGGCCGCGCGTGAGCCGCCGCCGGAGAATGTCAGCACGACGAGCGGGTGATCCGGATTGGAGTCGAGCGCCGGCTGTGGCTGATTCGCCTGTCCGGCCGTGAGTGGATAGTCCGTCGCTTTGGTCCCGCAACCGCTCAGCAGCGCCAGCACCGCAAGCAGGCCCACGACGGCGCGAGCGTCCATCACAGGCCCAGCCGGAAGGTAATTTCGGTCTGCTCGCCATCCACCGCCTGTACCACTTGCCACAAGGGCGTGTAGGCATGCGGGGTTTGCAGGCCGAAGCAGTATACGCCCTCCGCCACGATGAAGGCCTTGTTGGTCACGAAGCCGGTCTGCACCGGATTGCTGATCGGTGTTTGATCGTTGGGTGGAATATCACCGGTGATGACGGGGACGTTGCCGCCATTGAACCTGATCAGGACTCTGGCCATCCGATGTGCCCCCGCTACCGTGTTTAGCCTCCATATCACTATCACTGTGTAGGGCAGGCATGCCATAAAAATATTAGGATGTCGGTTTGGTCCGTGCCCCATAATGGCGACCGGCGGCCATGCCCTGATGCTGATCGACGGCGCCGGCATTTTGGGCCAGGTCACTCACGTGTATAATTCCCCTTTTTGTTTTGTAGCGAGTCGATTCATGACCGTCGCGGTGGGATGGCGATTTGGGGAAAAACGGGACTCCCCTGAGGAGGGCTGGCCTGAGGAGGGCGTGACCGGGCCTACTCCCTGGTGCCACGGGCCGGCACATCCGAGGCTGGCCGGAAACGAGTTGCATATCTGGTGGGCGGAGCTTCCTCTCTCCGATCGATCCTTCTCCCGCGTGGCGTCCACCCTTTCGGCTGACGAGAGGGCGCGGGCTGACCGCTTCCTGTTCGAACGGCATCGGCAAAACTATGTCGGCGCGCATGGCATTCTGCGGGATGTGCTGTCGCGCTACCTGGACCGTCCCCCGGCCGATTTCATATTCACCCATGGCCCTTACGGCAAACCGGCACTGGAGAATGCGGAGCTCCGCTTCAATTTGAGCCATTGCGAGGACAGGGTTCTGATCGCCGTCATCCGCGCGGGCGAAGTCGGCGTGGACGTCGAACGTCTCCGCCCGATCCAGGGAATGGAGGGCATGGTGACCCAGTTCTTCGCGCCCGGCGAGATACGGGAAATTTTTGCTCTGCCGCCGCCCCTGCGGCAGATCGGCTTCTTTACCGCCTGGACGCGAAAGGAGGCCTATGTCAAGGCGCATGGTGACGGCCTTACCCGGCCTTTCGACAGTTTCGAGGTATCGGCGGCCCCAGGCTCACCGCCCGGCCTGCGGAACGATGAGCCCCTGCGGAACGATGCGCCAAAGTGCTCTTTCCGCGACATCGACCTCGGCCCTGACCATCTCGGCGTAGCCGCCGTGCTTGGCCAGATCGGCCAAATGCGGCAAATGCCATGGCCGGGTCCGCTGGAATCCCAAGAGCCTTGACCAGCCGGCCCGGCACCGCACATCGGGACACGACCCCGACAAGGACCGCAGATCATGGCGACACCGTTCCAAGCAAGGGAACACCTTCGGTCGTTGCAGCGATGCGGAGAGCCTGATCCAGGGTGGCAAGCGGCACATCGCGCCGCCGCGCCAGTTCCAAATAGGCCGCATCGTACAGGGTCAGCCGATGGCGGGCTGCCAGCCGCGCCGTTGCTCCCCATGCGTGAAGATCGGTTTCTGGATCGAGCCGGATCGGCAGCAAGGCCAAATCGGCCAGCGTGCTATCCCGGAAAGCGGCGTCATGACGCCCACGCCGGACTCCCATTTCCAGAACATTGGCCACCTCCAACCGCCATAAGGCGGGAACCCAGGCACCGGCTTCGTTGATCTGCTCAAATACCGCCGTAATGGTGGCTGTGGTCTCGTCACCATATATCCAGGCGAGGGCCGCCGAGCTGTCGAGCACCATACTCATGGCCGGCCGGCATCCCGATCGGCCTTCAGGTCTTCCCATTTGACCGGACCGCCGGACAAGCTCCGCGCTCGGGCACGGATGCGCGCCATTGCGGCCTGCACGTTCGCCCGATCGATCCCGCCGGTATTTGGAACCAGCCGGGCCACAGCCTTGCCATGCCGGGTGATGATGATCTCTTCGCCGCGCTCGACCCGATCGAGCAAGCTTCCGAGCGTATTTTTTGCCTCAAAAGCGCCTACTTGTTGCATTTGGCGGCCTCCGCTAAAAGCTAGCTGCAGCTAGCTTAACATTTCATTGGCATTGGCGTCCAGATGGCTTCCTACATGTGGGTCGTGGGTCCGTTTGAAATTGCTGTCGTCCCTGGATCGGCGATACCAAGTCCCCATACGGCACCATGTGGCCCCGATCACGGTTCTCCGCCGTTTCCGGGCATTTACAAATTTCAAACGGACCCGCCCCCTGACTTCACTTGTTGGGAATGTCGATATATATATTTATATTATATTTTGACATATATCGGTTTTATATTTCTAATCGTCCAGACCTATATAGAATTACTACGACAATTGATGCAGATTTCTGTCCTCGCCAACGGATAAGGTCCATGGGACCGGGATGAAGAAATGAGCCGATTGCCAGAAGCCGAGCCGGATCGGCCCGCGCCGGAACTCCTTGAGCAGATGATCTGGGCTTCGCGGGTCCGATGCGTGGACCGGCTGACGATTGCCGGACGGGGACATCTCGACCTCCTGATCGGCCTGTGCCACCGCGGCTTTGCCCGCGTCAGCTGCCGGGCGTCGGATCAGGGGCCGCGTGCCGGCGAGCCGGAAACGGATATGCTGTGGATCCCTGGCGTCGAGAACGAGGCTCAGCTGACGAAAACGCTGGCGCGGCTTGGCCGTTGCCTGCGGGCGGACGGCATCGTCCTGGTTCATGATCGGCGCCGGCATTCCCGCCAGCGCTTTCGCCGGTTATGCGGTGTCCTGGCCGAGAGCGGCTTTACCTTCGACAGGCAGGAAGCGGCCGCCGACGGCAGTGTGCTTCTTTGCGCCCATAAACGCGCTGGGGAGGGGACGCGATGCGCGGCCTGAGCGTTCAGAACCCGGCCCGCGCCGTGTCGCGGTCGGCCCTGTTGGCCGTGAAGGAGGCGCCGGCCCTGAAGCGGGGCGGGTGCCGGAACATGGCTGCCATGACAGGCTATGCCTCGGCCGTGCCGACGCCGTTTCGGGGCGGCGGCATCGACGAGAAGGCATTCGCGGGTTTTTGCGACTGGCAGATCGGGCAGGGCATCGCCGCCCTTGTCGTCGCGGGAACGACCGGCGAGGCGCCGACCCTGAGCAAGGCCGAACTGGGCCGTCTCATTCGTGTGGCGGTAGAGACCGCCGCCGGGCGCGTGCCGGTGATCGCCGGTGCCGGCTCCAACGCGACGGCGCATGCCATCGATCTGGCCACGGAGGCCGAAACCCAAGGGGCCGACGGTCTTCTCATCGTCACCCCCTACTACAATCGGCCGTCGCAGGAAGGGCTCTACCGGCATTTTCGTGCCGTCCACAACGCGAGCGGTCTTCCCATTCTGCTCTACGACGTGCCTTCGCGTACCGGCTGTTCCTTTGATATCGATACGATTCTGCGCCTCTCCGAACTGCCTCGTATCGTCGGGCTCAAGGATGCGACGGGCGATCTCAGCCGGGTGGCGCCGTTGCGGCGGCGGCTCGGCGACGAATTCCGGCTGCTTGCCGGAAACGACGCCACGGCTCTGGATTTCCGGGCTCTGGGAGGAGACGGCTGCATCTCCGTGCTGTCCAATTTGGTGCCGGCATCCTGCGTCGAGTCGGACGCGGCCTTTGCCGCGGGCGACGCGGGTGCCGCACGCGCCATGGCCGCCAGGCTCGCGCCCCTGATCTCGGCGTTGTTCAGCGACAGCAACCCGGTTCCGGTGAAATACGCGTTGCAGCTTATGGGGCGCATGGCGGCAACGGTACGAATGCCGCTTTGCGAAGCCGCGCCCAAGGCCCGGACCGCGGTTACCGAGGCGCTGACGGATCTCGGGCTCATCTCGCCGCTTCAGGCGACTGATCCGCCGGGGCAGGGTGGCTATCCGCCGGGGGTGATACCGATCGGCCTGGCCGTTTCGGGCATTGCCCAGGAGATACGCCAGGAGATACGAGGGCACGGCTTGACGGGCGGGTAAGGGGGAATTCGCCGATGTCCTGCCTTTATGCGAGCGACTACGGTCCACCCGATCCGGCTTTCGATCCGATTGCCTATTCGATGGAGCGCGGCGGCGGGGTGCGGAATCATGCCACGGAATTCGCCTCGGCCCGGAATATCGGCCAGTTCGAGGCGATCGAGCGGAAGATGGCCAGGGGTGAAGCCGTGGTCTGGTGCGACCAGGGCTATGGCTGGACCCGCTCCACGCCGATCGAAGTCTTCTTCGTCCTTGTCCTGATCCTGGCCGTGCCCTGGCTTGTGCTGAGGCGTTTCGGGTGGGCCGGATATATGCGGCATAGATAACCTCAAGCGCCATCCCGCATCGATTCTATATGAGGATTCGGGGTTCTCTGGTCCTCCGGTTCTGTCCTGCCCCCGGTCCTGTCCTACAAAGGAAGACGACAGCATGCGCCCGCTCCTGCGCCTTGTTCCCGACAACACCACCATCCGCTTCATGCGCGGCCGGTTTGCCGGCCTCATTGTCTCCGCGGTACTCAGCACGGCCTCGATCGTGCTTTTCTTCGTGCCTGGGCTCAATTACGGCGTCGATTTCCGCGGCGGCACCCTGATTGAATTACGGCTGCCGGGCACGCCCGATCTCGGCGCGTTACGGGCCGGCTTCGAGACGCTTGGCGTCGGCGAGGTGAAGCTGCAAGGCTTCGGCTCGCCGAACGACGTGCTCGTGACCCTTGATGAACATGCGACCGGGGAAGAAGTAAAGAAAACCGTGCGCAACATGCTGGCGGCCCATTTCCCGGGAACCGAGATCCGCCGTGAGGACGTCGTCGGCGCCAAGGTCAGCAGCGAACTCTTCAACAGCGGTCTTCTGGCCAGCGCCCTGGCGCTCGGTGCGATCCTGCTCTATGTCTGGTTCCGCTTCGACTGGCATTTCGGTATCGGCGTCGTGGCGACGCTGCTTCTCGACATCACCAAGACGATCGGGTTCTTTGCCGTCACCGGGATACAATTCGATCTGAATTCGATTGCGGCGATCCTATTGCTGATCGGCTATTCCGTCACCGACAAGGTGGTGGTCTATGACCGTATCCGCGAAAATCTGCGGAAGCGTTCGAGCATGGCGCTGCGTCCGCTTATCGATCTCAGCCTCAACCAGACTCTCGGCCGGACCGTGGCGACATCCTCGACCGTGCTTCTGTCCATCCTGCCGCTGGCCTTCATGGGCGATGAGTCGATGCGCGGCTTTGCCCTGAGCATCATTTTCGGAATCGTGGTCGGGACGTCCTCGTCGATCTTCATCGCCGCCCCGATCCTCCTGTTCCTCGGACAGAACAAGCTCGGCGGCACGCCTTCGGCCGATGCACCGGTGCCGATTGCCCTGATATCGTGACCCCGGAGGCAGGGGGATAATACCGACGGCTGAAAATTCCGACCCTTCCCTGTCATCCCGACGACCATCGGAAGGAGGGATCTCCGCGTGAGGAATTGTGCCAGGATCGGCACTATTGGAGCGGCAACAGATCCCTCGCAAGAGCTGGTGGTGGGTCAGTTTGAAATTTGTAAACGCCCGGAAACGTCGGGGAACCCGTGATCGGGGCCGCATGGTGCCGTATGGGGACTTGGTATCGTTGTGCCATTATCCACGGATCACACGGATATCCACGGATAACACGGATTAGGTTTATTAAACCGCATCACTTCATCTTAATCCGTGTCATCCGTGGATATCGGCGTTCATCCGTGTTCCCATTGCCTACTCGCCGATCCAGGGACGACAGCAATTTCAAACTGACCCACTACCCAAGAGCTCGGGATGACAAGTCAATATTTTCGGCCGTTGGTATAAGCCATTTGCCACGATACGCTGGGCCTCTATTTCCTGTCGATCAGATGTCCGGAGAAACGGGTAAAGCCCGCAAACAGCGCGAATAACGCCACGAACAGAATCCGCATTGCCAGGGTCATGAACATCGAGGCACGCCTCTAATTCCGATCCCCGGTAACTCTCGTAAAACTTTAGCGCTTTGCGGCATATAGGATCAATTATGATTATACTCCCGTCATATATAGAAACGATAGCCGCCCGAATGGCCATTTCTGTCAAAGTCCAACAAGGCTGGACAACGGCATGCCGAAAAGGTTGAATGATACTCGACACACCGGTTGTTCTTGGTGAAAGTCGAGGAGGAGCCTTCATGTGGACAATCCCGACCTACATCCTGGCCGCGTTCGCGGAGATCGGGGGCTGTTTCGCGTTCTGGGCATGGCTGCGGCTGGACAAGACACCGTTCTGGCTGGTGCCCGGCGTGGTCAGTCTCGCCTTGTTTGCCTGGGCGCTCACCCGCATCGATGCCGATTTCGCCGGGCGTGCCTATGCCGCTTATGGCGGCATCTACATCCTGGCGTCGCTCTGTTGGATGTGGGCGGTCGAAGGCAGCCGCCCCGACCGCTGGGACACCATTGGCGCCGCAATTTGCGTCGTCGGGGCCACGGTCATCATTTTCGGGCCGCGCGACGGCCCGTGAATGTCAGGCGGCATGTTGACGGAGAATAGGTTTGGGCATGAACAAGCGCTTTCTCTTGCTGCGGTTTCGCAAGGCGGCCTATGCCTTGCGCGGCGGCTTTCTCGTTCGTCCGATGATGATCGCCCTTGTTCTGGGTCTTGCCGGCGGCGTCCTGTCCTCGCTCGAAGAGTGGGAGCCGGCACTTCATGGCTGGGTTCCGGAAACCCTGTTTCCGTCGGATCAGGATCCTCAGGTCGCGCAAACGATCCTCAGCACCATCGCCACCTCGATCATGACGGTGGTATCGATCGTCTTTGCCATATTACTGATGACCCTGACCCTGGCTTCGACGCAATTCTCCCCGCGCATACTCGTCAGCTTCGTCAGAGACCGGACCACGCAATGGACCTTGGGCATGTTCCTGGGGACTTTTTGCTATTGCATCGCGACGCTTCCGGCGGTGCGATCACTCCCCCACGCCTTCGTTCCGGTAGCGACAGTCACCGGGGCGATGCTGCTGGCCCCCCTCTGCGTCGGATGGCTGATCTATTTCATCAATCACATCTCGCAAGCGATCAGCGTCAACCAGATCGTCGACCGGATCGCCAGCGAAACCGAGCGGGTCATCGACGAGTTGATGACGGAGCGGCGCAGTCCCTACCCAATGCCTGAAGTGCTGCCATCCGGCCAAGCCGAGCCGGCATTCCCGATCGTCAATCGGCAATCGGGGTATATCCGTTTCGTCGATATCGACGCGCTTTGCGCCCTGGCCAAGGCCTACCACATCACCGTCCGGCTGGAGCGCCGCGTCGGCCATTTCGTCCCGGCCGGCATACCACTTCTCAGCATCTCGCGGAGGGACCGGGTGAGCGGCGACCGGGAACTCGACCTGCTTGGCACCATCGATATCGGTCCGACGCGGACGCTATTGCAGGACGTCGAATTCGGCATCATCCAGATCGTCGATATCGCCTTGCGGGCGATATCGCCCGCGGTCAACGATCCCAGCACCGCGATAAGCTGCGTCGATCAGCTCAGCCGCATCCTGATCCTCTGGGTCGCCCGTGTTCCGCCGCAGCGCTTTTGTTACGACCCGCCGCATGTTTTGCGCGTGGTTATGCCCTGGATCAGCTTCGACGGGCTTTTGGATACGGCGTTCGAGCAAATTCGTCATTATGCGGTTACCGATGCCGCGGTCAGCCTCAGATTGCTGCGGGCCCTTGACGATATTGCCAGCACGACCGAGGAAGCCCCGATCCATCAGGCGATCCTCAGGCTTGCAGCCCGCGTGATGGCCGACTGCACCGGACGGCTGCATGCCGACGATCTCATCAAGCTTCAGTGGCGCCTCGCATCAATCAAGTCGAGGATTGCGGTTTCAGCCGTGACGCCGAGTTAATGCGGTCTCGCTGGTTCAAAATATAAATTCCATATAGATATCTTGGTCGAATTAAATAAGGGCTATAGTTTTTTACTTCGGCGATCATCCATGCGATATCGATTTTATATGGCCTCTTTCTTATGTTGCAGGTGTTGTGTGCCGGACCGTTTCCGTGTCTGGCGCGGCCGCTCGATTGAGGGAGCATGAGATGGTTCACGTCTTGTCGGTCGATCGGCTCCAGAGCCGGTCGAGGCACGACCGCTGCCTTGTCGTCTCGCAGACTCGCGATGGGTGGTGGGGTGTCACCGGTCAGTCCGGGGAAGCGTCCCGTTTCGCGACCAAACGGGAGGCAATCTATTTTGCGCTTTACGGAAGCGGACGCAGCACCGCGCAAGCGGTGCTGCTTGTTCCGCCGATCGCGGCCTGAGGATCAGGAATGGCGGGAAATTCGCTATGTTTGGTGGAACCATTTCGGAGAAACCCAAGCTTGCCGAGGCGTTTCGGCTAGCGGAAAAAGCGCTAGCCGACGCAACCCACGCTCATCGGCTGGCCATGCTGCGTCTCGAGGCAGCGACGCCTGCTGCCAGGCGGCAGGCAAGCTATGAACTCAGCGTCGCCATGCAGAACCTCATTCGCCTGCGGGAGGAATATGCCCGACTCCTTGCCCAGCTTGCTCATTCCCGCGGGCGACGCAAATCCTCACGCCACTCAGCACATCAATTCCAGAGCCGCGAAGTTTCTCAAACCTCGCAAGAATAAGGAGATCAAAATGCCGATCGACAAGGAAAACGTCAAAACCGGACATTGCTATGCGATGCCGACGGGACAACTCCGGAGGGTCGTCAATATTCGGAACGGGCGCGTTATTTACGAACTGCGCGGGCAGGATCAGCAATGGCATCGTCCGAAGAATGCTCCCACGATCGAAAATTTCGGGGCGGCAGTCGGTCGCGAAGTATCCGCTGATTAGAGCGCTTTCCGGGAGGACGCTTAACCGCGCGCAGCATTGCGAGCCGATCGCATAAAGCTCGGGCGCTCGACGGATATCATTCGACCAATGGAAGGGTGGAACTCATGAATATAGGCGAATTGATCGCTCCCGATCGAATCGCGGCCGGATGTCGTGCGGCAAACAAGCGGAATTTATTGACGGATCTCGCCCATCAGGCTGGAGCGGTACTTCAGCTCGATGCGCAAATGCTTCTTGCTCTACTGACGGCACGGGAGGAACTAGGCTCGACCGGCGTCGGACATGGTGTCGCCATTCCCCATATCCGAATCGAGGCACTCGACAAATTTTTCGGGCTATTCGTCCGCCTCGATCGTCCCGTCAATTTTGTCGCCATCGATGGGCTGCCAGTCGATTTGGTTTTCCTGCTCCTCATTCCGACCGAGGCGTCGAGCAACCATCTCGCCGCACTGGCATGCGTCCTGCGCCGTCTCCGGGATCCCGAGACGGCCCGTCGGCTGCGGGCGACCACAGATGCCGCCTCGCTATATCAAATCCTCATCGAGCCTTCATCCGCTGCTTGATCCTTAGAGAACCGGCCCCGTGAGAGAACCGGCCCCGTGGTTGTGGCGCGCCTGCCGAAGCATCGGTGCCGGCGGCAGCGAAGCAGCCGGCCACCTTTCCATCAACAGATAGGGTACGATCATGCGAGTCTTCTTGCTCGGCGCGTTTCTCGCGCTGGGCGTCATGAGCCAGCCGACGAGTCTGGCCGCGAAGGAAAAGGCGGCAAAAGCGTCGGGAAGTCCCGCCCGGGCACTGGCTTCGTGGTATGGCGTCAGCCATCAGGGCCGTCTCACGGCAAGCGGCGTAAAATTCGACCGGAACCGCCTGACCGCGGCCCATCGTCTGTACCCTTTTGGGACGCTTCTTCGCCTCACCAACGTTCAGAACCGTCGGCAGGTGGTGGTTCAAATCAATGACCGTGGCCCATACCGGCGCGGCCGCAGCCTGGATCTGTCGGAGGCAGCCGCGCGCCGTCTTGGCATAATCGAGCGCGGATTTGCATGGGTTTCGGTGACTCCGGCCGAATGACTTCCGCTTCGTTAGTGTCTCAGTTTGAAATTCGATAACCGCCCCGATATTCCGTACAGCCCTTGATCCGGGCGATATGGCGCTGCGTGGGGGCTCGGCATCGTTGAGCCATAGGGACACGGATTAAGATGAAAATTATGCACTTTATTACTATTAATCCGTGCGATCCGTGGATATCCGTGCGATCCGTGTTCCTATGGCTCGCTCGTCGTCGATCCCGGTACGTCTCCAAAGGAGAACTGGACGTGACGAGGATGTCTACAATTTCAAACTGAGACACTACCTGGCCGCCTCCGCCATCGACATTGAAATCAAGGCCGTTGCCGAGGAAATCGAGCGCCTGTCGGCGGAGCTCAGGGATACGACCATGGGTATCCGCATGCTACTGAACCGCCCCGGGTTCGCCGGAGATGGTATCCCTTCACCCGAGCCCTGCCTGTGGCGGGGCATCATCGGCAATCAACGAGGAAGGGGGCTGCCATGATGAAAGATTTTGCCCTGTCGGAAGTCTATCGGCTGCTGGAACCTGGGCCCGTGGTCCTGTTGACGACGGCGCAGGAGGGGCGGGCCAACGTCATGGCCATGTCCTGGCATATGATGGTGGAGTTCACACCGCCGCTGGTTGCCTGTGTCGTCAGCAGCGCGGATTACAGCTTTGCGGCCCTGCGGACGACCGGGGAGTGCGTGATCGCCATTCCCTGCCGCGCGACAATCAAGGTGAGAGCGCGCGACAATCAGGATGAGCGAGTTTTCCGGGGCTTGCGCTGAAGGGAGGGCGGAGCCCGAGCGGAAGCGCAAGCCCCGGAAAA